>Ga0180007_10005800_pt1 | contig 12301 bp, 16 predicted proteins | sample MM_PC_MetaG_FD_121122 | JGI IMG/M metagenome (GOLD analysis project Ga0180007, IMG submission 121122) | Groundwater microbial communities from the Aspo Hard Rock Laboratory (HRL) deep subsurface site, Sweden - MM_PC_MetaG | ecosystem: Environmental > Aquatic > Deep subsurface > Groundwater...
CGGCGTCCTGGTCCTGATCGCCGCATGCTCTGTCACGTCTGCGCTCAAGAAACACATAACCGAAGGGCATTCTACCAACTGATCTATCGCGTCCGAGGCCAACACGTCTGCCAGAAATGCGGGCGCAAGTTCAACGTCACCTTTACGCCGAACGACTGACTTCACGGGCGCGGTATTCCGCGTACCGTGGAAGTCTTGGTTGGGGCGGGCCACCCCGATCAGGACAGAAGAATAACAAGGCCAAAGGAGACAGGAACAATGGCAACACGACGAGGAAATGCAGGACGAGGCAGCCGAGGTGCCTGTGGAGGCACACGGCGCAGAGACGGCAGTGGTGGTGGTCGAGGGAATCGTGGAACGACACGACAGCCCAAGAAGGGAAAGTAACCAACTTGAGGGCGGCAGGGCTAACCACCCTGTCGCCCCAACAAAAGTATAGGCTACCGTTATTACGAAATTGTTTAGGTTGACGGAACATAAATCAAGGAGAAGTCAGATAGTAATGAATGAAGAGACTGAATTAGAGAAGTACGCCGGGCGTAGTGAGGATGGTCAGGCCACAACGGGGATGTTGAGTGTATTGCCTGACGGGTTAAACGTGCGTGATGTGAATATATTGTTAGACACAGTATTTTACACGGTCGAACGTGCGGCACAGAAGAACAAGCTGAGCGTCAGGCAGGTATCGCGGATAAAGGCTGAACACCGTGATGCGGTGGAGTTATTGTCAAAGTCCCGCGACGCCGTTATCTGCGGGTTGTGTAGTTGCGCGATGTATCAGGCAATAAGGACGGTGGTGGCATCGTTGAGCAAATTGAGGCCGCCCAAAACCGCGTTAGGCGTCGCTAGTTTGGTGAATTCACTTAGCAAGTTGAAGGAGTTGGCCGATCTAAAGGATATGGCCCCGCTGAAACAGAAAATAGCTAAAGACATATCTAAAACGTTAATGATGCTGGAATCATCGGACGGGAGCGAAGATGACGGACAGAAACTGGAAAGCAGTGGAATTGGAGAAGGCGATACAGACACAGATACAGACACAGACACAAACACAGATACAGACTAAGTGTCCACACTCTCATTGGGTATGGGGGCCGGGCTACAGGGTGTGTTCCATCTGCGGGCATCGTGAGAAGTTGAAGCGGTGTATGCGGTGTGGCGGGGATGGCGGCGAACATCGTACAGCGAAATACAAGGTTAAGAAGCAAACAATAACACGGGATATAGTTGACGGATATTGCAAGGGTTGTTTAGGCTATGGCTTTGTCACTGTGACAATATAACGGAGTATTTGATGGAAAAACTATTTAATTTACTGTTGGTTTTGGTGGCGTTTTTCTGTTGTTTTGTGATAGCGCCATTTGTGCTGTTAGGTTACTGTATTTGTAATATTATTGGGGGCTGTATTGGAAGTTGGAAGAATAACGCAACTGACTGAAGGCGCGCGATCAATCAGGTTCCCGCAACCGAAGACTGATTTCTCCGGCCGGTGCAGTAACTGCCGGAAATGGGACATGGTTGTCGGGCGTTGCGTTAATCGGAAAAGTCCGTTATGCAATATGACATACGAGCGGCCGGAAAAGGTGAGGTGCGATTATCATGTATAGACAAATTCAAAAGGGCAATACAGTCAGGAGGAAGGACGGTAAGCCGTTATATATTTCTGATGACGGCTTTATAACAATGCAGGGGGAGGTGATAGAAAACTATGCGGCTGGTGTGGTGAAAATAGGCGGGGTAGCAGGAGTAATAAGCAAAGATTTATTGGAGGTTATTGAATGAAAATCGGGGCCAGGAAATTAAAAATGAGTGATGGCTCAATAAGAACGTTCAAGAGTAAACGGGCAAGGGACAACTTCGAGAAAGTGGCTCGCGCTTACAAGCATGGATGGCAACCAACAAGGAGGAAATAACAATGGGACGCGATCTGGACAGACCAAAATCACGGGGCAACTACTCTCCGGGCGCAGGAGAATGGTGTGGGAAAAGAACGACATGCGCCAATGACGGAAAGCAATGTGATGAGTGTTTCAAGTTTTCAGCATACAAGAAAAAGAAAAAATAGAAAATGAAACATAAATTCCCATACGATGGCAAGTGGCACGTATATACAGATGAACGTTTGCGGGAAATAGGCGGCAGCACCGAGTCTGATATCCGCGAGCATATCGCCGAATATCAGGACAGCCCCATAAAGTATTTTCTGCCGCATAGCGGCGGACTCGGCTTCTGCAACGATTATACCAACGGGATTGTAATGCTTACCGCTCCTACACGTTGCGGTAAAAGCGCGCATGGTACGGTGTTCGGCCTTATGCGGACTATACCGTGTTCGCCTGATTGGCATTGTTTTAAGAAGCATGGTATGGTCTGCCCAGAATACAGGGGCCCGCGCAGGCTTGTCATATCGTCTTATTCGTGGGGTAACGTTGAAGAATTATGGCTGGAATACCAGAAGTGGTGTCCACGCGAGATGCTGGGCAGATATGCGCAGGATTGGGGCCGAACCGAGAAAGAATACGGACAGCCAAGAGTTCTCTCGTTCTCAAGCGGGCGTCCTCAGCGGTGCCCGTTGGCCGACGGGTCGGAATTGATATTTCTCTGCGATGGACAGGCGCAGGGCGCATGGGAAGGGAAACGGTGGGACGACGGCCACTTCGACGAACAGCGCGAGCGCGAAAAATTCATAGGGTATCTCAGGGGAACGGCAAATACGGAAGGTTTAGTCCAAGCCGGATTCACCCTTACCGGCCACGTTCTGCCCGAACGGCCCGACACCGGGGCGTCCGGCTGGATCAAGAATGAATTATGGGATGGCAAATACACGTTTGGCAAAACCGTGGGCAGATATAAAATATCCATGGAGGATGTGCCGGATACGGTGCTTTCCGCCGAACGGAAAGTTGAGCTGTATAAGCAATGGGTAGAAGAGCCGCGCAAGAACCAGGACGAGGAAACTATCCGAAAGGCGGAAGCAAGGTTTTATGGCGGATGGGAAAGCGGGTCGGGCCTGGTAATAAGCAATTTCTATCCTGAGCATCATATTATCCCGCCATATAACAGGCTGCATCCGATTGTTAAGGGCGCGACAAAATACAGGGGGATAGACCACGGATTGACCCGACCGGCGGCGGCAGCATGGGCGGAAATATTCCCGTGGGGCGACATGGTGGTATATCGGGAATATTACGAAAGGGGCAGGATAATACCTTACCATGCCAGAAGGATCGTTGAGTTATCCGGTAATTTAATCATAGAAGACGGCGTATATGAAGATGATGAAATTTTAGAACCATATAAATCGTTTAGCGAGGAAATCGGCGAACATGGCGAAGAATACGAGCAGAGCCTTATGGACGGGAATTCCTTTGCCACCCCGGCCCAGGAACGCGCCTGCACGATCGGACAATTATATCAGGACTGCGGACTGGAATGTTCACCCGCCAAAATGAACAAGAATTTCAGCAAGTCCGACCCGGCCGGTGGCGCTATTCCGAGAATGAAAATGTGGTTTGATCTGGATCAAAACCGGCCACATATCATGCACCAGTTCTGGAAGCATAAAATAATCAGTAATGAATTATATGAGTCATGGCTGAAAGACCGACACGGTGAATGGCGGTCAGCGCCCAGAATATATTTTGTTTCCAGCCTGAAATGGACGTTTGACGAATTGAGAACATGGGCGATGAAAAACGATAAGCCGGAAGACAAAAATAATCACATTATCGGCGGCGCGTTAAAGTATATCATAGCCTGTGAACCGTATTATGTTGACAAGGGTTACGTTCCACCCGACGATTATCACGCGGAGGAGCGCAGGGGGAAATATGTTTCATGGTAAAATAACTTGACAGAATGTATTTTAAATGATAGTGTCCCGCCCATGAACAGATTTGTCTGGGACGATTCCGGTGAAATCCATTCTCTAAGAGCCGTTGGTCATCAGATAATGGTTCGCAGATGCCTGAGAAGGTCTGAAGAATATTTGGTTGGAGACGTTCCTGAGAAACCGGCGGAAAAAATAGTATTCCCGGATTATTTTGTTTCCGGCGAACACATGCTTTTAGGTTTACAGGAATCAATGGGCCAAAGCTGGGTTGAAGTTCTGGCGATAGGTGACAGATGCGGGACCAGGCGCAGTAATCCTGAGATGAAAAGATTTCTGCTCCCCAAAGGAGAGCAAAGCAACGGGCGCAAATATGGAATTCCACGACACCTTATCAATCCCGTCCATGTCGGCGATTTCGTTGTCATTCCCGGAACATCCAGATACTCTACAATGTATAACAGAATTACCGGAATGGAATATGACGGGGTTGTGGACGAAAGCGAATTAATGTTATTGCATCAGGAAGTTAAAGGAGTCAAAGGAGAAAATAAAATTATGACGAAGCCGCTTGGCATGACTGTTCTCATCAAGCTCGAAGATTCGATCAAGGAAAAGGGCGGCATAATATATGCCGATATAGCGCAGAACCGTCCAACAATAGGCAAGGTCGTAGAATTGGGGACCGGCATAATAGATGAATCCAATAAACCAGTCCCGTTTGACGTTATAGTAGGTGATAGAGTTTTGGTTCCTATGTTCGGGGGTACGGATGTTACGCTGAACCATGAAAAGTATAGAATTGTCGCACATGATTCTATACTGGGAGTTGTTGAAAAATGAGTGAAGAAATAGATTTCCCCGTACCTTCGGAAAAAGCAGTGGCCGATGCGGTCAAAGCGTTTGACAAACCTGAGCGCGATTATGTGAACCTTCCGCCGAACCTTGTTGAAAACCGCAAAATAGTAAGCGAGTTTCATGCGCTGTCGGATCAGTATTTTCAGAAATATACGGGGCAGGCGTCTCGCTCCAACCTGGAAACACTGTTAAAGAATTGTGACGCTAAATACCGCCTCGCACAGCCGCAATCTCAGAGATTCAAGGCCGGTTCCACACAGGAGCATGATACCGTTTCGCATGTTGCCTCATCGCAACTCAGGAAGTCGGTCGATCTTATATCCAGCGGCCAGATAGCAATTACGTTTTCCGACCCGGAAGAACTACCGGCCAGATATGAGCCTATTGCCGAGTCCAGTGATTACACAATGGAGGAAGGCAAGCGGATAGCGGAAGGGCACAACTTATATTTACGATGGGTATGGTTGGTTCAGGGCTGGACACATTTTATCAAGCGGATTCTAAAGTTTAATCAGAAGAATTCTATGGAACTTCTTTCGCTGGAGTGGGAATATAAAACACAGAAACGGCCCGAACGGATGCCCGGCTATTATGACAGCAACGGCAAACCTGTTGAGATGACATACAGGGAATGGAATGAATCAGCAGGAGGGCTTGCGGGCAAAATGTTTAATTCAAGCGGCAAACCCATCGACATGGTTTACGACGAGAACGCAAGGCCGCGCTCTTATGTGTTCATCGAGAAGGAGCGTATCATAAAGAATTGTCCCGTATTAATGCGGCACGATCTGGGACATACTTATTTCGACCTGGACATGGATGCCGACTGGCCGTATATCCATAGGCGCTGTGAAGTTCCCTATTCCACCCTGCTCGGCGAGGAGAAGTTGGGCCATTATAAAAATGTCGGGAAACTCAAAAGGCAGCACATGTGGGAAAGCGCGAGCGAGTACGGCTCAGGCACCGATGGCAACAAGGATGATAATGCCGACCAGACAAGGGAAGACGGGAAGCATGGCGGGTTTGAAGTTCATTACGTTACCATGCTTGCCCCGATAGTAAACGGTGATGACCCCAAGAAGGCAAAATGGGACAAAGACGCTATACCCGAATATTACGAAGCGGTCTTCTGCGGAAAGTTTCGTTCCATGAATTCAGCCTCTGACCCCAACCAGAATACGGGCGATGATTTTGGCGATTTAGTTCCGCTGCAAATAAGGAAAATCCCGTATCATACACAAACGCCCTTATATTACCTGATGCACTCGCACGATGATGAACGCGGCGCTATTCACACCGGCTTATATTCCATGCTGGAATGTAACATTGAAGAACAGGACATTACGCTTAATCAGCATATAGACAATAAAACACTAGGGATAAAACGTCCCTGGCTAGGGCGGAAGGGCGACGTGCTGTCAAGGAACCTGAAATTCAAGAACGGCAATCAGGTTATATGGATCAAGAAGGGCGTTGGTGATCTCAGGAATTCTTTGGCACAAGCGGAAGTGGCCGACATGACCGCGACGACTATCCCGCTGATCGAATTCTTACAGAAAGATGCCGACGAACTGGTTCATACAATAGATGCGTTCAAGGGCGTATTCGCAGGGTCGCGTACTACCGGAACGGAATATCTTGGCGCTAGGTCGCAAGCCATGAAACCAGCGATAGAAGACACGAATTTCGTTATCGAGCCGTTTTTCACATGGCTGCTTGAAAGCGTGGCGGATTTGGGCAGGCAGTTTGGCAACCCGGACGAAATGATTTTAGTAACGAACGATAAGGGTGAAAAAATCGGCGAGGTCAACCCAACGGAATTATATGGCCAATTAAAGACCAGGGTTGTCGCAACGGCTAAATTCGAGTCCGACGTAACAGCCAAACAGGTGCTGATTAATTTCATTCAATCCGGCGCTTATGACAGGTCGGTACAGTTTATGGGGCAGACAGGCGCATTGCATTACTGGCGGACAGTAGGCAAGTTTCTGGGTATCCCTGATGTGCTTAAAATATTCCCTGCGGCTCGGAAGCAGGTGGAAGCCGAAAATCAGGCGTGGGCCGATTGGGAGGCCATCCAGCGTGACCCGAACAAAGCCATGAACGATCCCGCGCAGCTTCCGAAAGAAGGTGAACAGCACGACATCCATAATGCCATTTTACGGGCGCAACGGGAACGGTTCGCATTATTGAACATCACGGATGTGGAATATAAACAATTAGTATTGTCTGCGGTTGATTTATACATTCTGATGCACGACCAGATGAAGGAAGCGGAAACACAGCAGGAGGCGGTATCATCCGTGTCGCCCACATCGCCCACCGGTCAATCAACCAGCGTGCCCGGGATGCCGGGTGAAGCGGCGGGCGATACGAGTTCAGGGCTTGCAGGCCAAATGGCGGGGGCGGCGTAATGGAGATCATTGTTCCCGGTAGTATACCACAGACAACACAAGAAAAACGAATACTGGCCAAGAAGCTTCAGAAATACATGAATTCGTTAAAGGGCGCGGGAATAAAAATGAAGTTGACCCCGGCGGGAGAAAAACATGAAAAGGAAACCATCGTATTGCCCTGGAATAAAAGTAGAACTGCGTAGCGGCGCGCCGTTATATTTTACCGACGACCGCGAACCGGTATTTGTGGATAAAATAAAAGAAGTCCAGTACAAGGTTTGCCTGCTTGAGTGCGGGATGGGATTTAAAACCAGCAAGTTAAGAAAAGCAACATCAGGAGACAAATCATGGCCGATGAAAAAGTAATGCTGTATTATGACCTGCCGGATATATGTTCCAGGCCGGTATCAGCCGAAGAAATAAAACATCTCTACGACATGTTTTCACATCCCGGCTGGAAGATTTTCCTGGAACTAAAAACAATAGACGCCAAGGCCGCCGCTATTGGCGGGCTGGACGAGATGGAAACGGGAGACACAAGGCGCGCTTACCGATCCGCGTGGGCGGCATGTGTAAAGGATTTAGGGTTCGAGCAGAAATTGGGGGAGGCCCTTAACGGGGAAGTTCAACGTCCCTTAAAAGAGATTGAAGTTCCGCCTATTGATAATGATTTCAACACCATACCGCTGCGACCCAAAAAAGCGTTGCTCGGTAAGTTCATAAAAAAAATAATTGACAAGTATGCCTAATAATGTTACAAGTCAAAACATGGCAAATACCGGCTCTAAAAAAGAGCTGTATGAATTTGTTGATAAGTTAATAAGTAAATCGTTTGGCCGCTTAGTGATCGAAAAGCATGAAAAACATTATCATGTAGAAGAGACCGAAAAGCGGCGATTGTTCTTTAAAAACTAAATATAGAACCCGACTGAAAAACAGAGGGGCATTGGATTTTTGAAAAAAAATCCAGTGTCCCTTTTTTTTGTTTCTAAAATCATCTATGTAGGACAACCCCGCATGGTGCGGGAATTCGACATGGATACAATAAGGAGGCAAACATGCCACAAATTACCGACGATATAGAGCTGGACAAAGTTGAGGAAGAAATTTCTCAGCACTCAGCAGAAGTCGAAGAAGAGATCGTAGAGAAACCGGAAGGTGCGACGGCGGATGCAGACGAAAATCCGTACAAAGACATTGAACCGGCGAAACTCGTTGACCTCTTGAAGGAGCGAGACAATGAACTGTCTCAGGCGAAGAAGAGCCAGAAGAATCTTCAATCTCTGCATGACCGTCATTACAATGACACGACTAAGGAGATGGCGAAACTTGCGGCAAAGATAGAGCTGCTCGAATCACAGAAAGACCGGGGTATTGACCCGGCTCAAGCGATGCAAGAGCAGGCCGACTTTGACGAGAAGTGGCGCAAAGAGATTGGCGAAGACCCGACGAAATCCATAGACTTCGTTCGCGGAGTTATGAGTGACGTTGTGTCATCCATACGTGGCGATCTGGATAAATTTCGCAAGGAACTCAAGGGAGAGATCAGTTCACGCGACTCGTATTATAAACAGCACAAGGACGTTATAGATGCTATCGCTAAAGACGGTAACATGGATATTGAGTCGGCATTGAGACTTCACGAAAAACATTTCAAATCCGAGAAGCAGACCGTAGCGCAGCCTGGGAAAGTGCAAGCCCCAGGCAGGACTTCGGACGGTAAAAGGCGTTCTGATTCAGTTGCCCCGAAACAGTTGAGGAAACACGACGAGTTGGCGGAGACGATATTCAGGATGGCCGGAGTGCCGGAAGATGACAGGGTAAAAATAGCTCGGGGTGTGACACAGGATTTGGATGGATTGGAGGATGAATAATGACTGACAAGACAATAGAACGACTGAGTGTTGTGGATATTGATAGGATAGAGAAGGAAAAACTTGAACGCGATATTGCCAAGGCGCAAGAGGTTCAGAAGCGATTGCTTAAGACCCGCAAGGAAGCCCCAGAAGGCATCTTTGTTGGTGTCGAATGGTCTAATCCGATGGAAGATACTGTTAAGCGGTTGCGACCTAATTCGCTTGCAAGGCCGCTTAAACACGGCGAGCAGCGGAAACCCGATGAGCCTTACATGGACGGCGCGGAAGTCGAATGTTTGTGGTTGGAAGAAAAAGACCACAAAAAAGCCATTAATAAGGGATATGTGCCCGTTCTCGACGAAGGGGCGCATGCTTCCTGTGAGGAATTGCGATTGTACGAACGTGACATACGCTTAAAACGCGATGAAGTTAGTCGTTCGCTGTCGCTCGACAGGATGAGACTTGCAGAGCCGCCGCAGTACACCGAGGATGCCGCCAGGGGTGGCGGTGGTGAGGTGATAGAAAATACCGTGAAAGTTTCAAAGGGCGAATTCGGAAAGTATTAAAAAAGGAGAAATACAATGGCTCGTGCTGCTGTAAACCCAGAAGTATTGAGTACACCATCTCCGCAGGGTCTTGAGTTGATACCGATGTTGGCTGAAAACTCAAAGACATGGAAGAAAGGCGAAATGTGTATCCTCACCAGTGGGACAGTAACACCGCTGGTGGCTACGGGAAGTACCGCACTTTATGGTATTTTCGCGGAAACACAGATTTCCGTTACTTCCACCTCAACCGTTTGGGTGAGGTTGCTGGAGATTGGAGCTCGTTTACTCATGTTTGTGATGACCAATGGAACAGCCGCTACTGCGGCTACCGCCGAAGTCGGCGTGAAGTACGGCGGGAGAGGACTCAGTAATGTGTCTTATCTTGATACCGGTACTACCAGTGGTCAGTTACAGGTAATCAGAACTTATGCGAATGAGGCGCCACTGCAAGATGCGTATGTGGATACCGAAGCCGCACCAGGTCTGGTTGAAGTTGAATTCACAGCTGTCTCCTAAGGAGGGTTAAATAATGGCTAATACATTATATCAGCCCCGTGGGGGGCACATAGATCATAAGTATTATGATTCGTTCTACAGTCGTACATTCGATAATATCGTAATACGTAACGATGAGGTTCCGCGTGAAGGCGCTCAGTTTTTCTCAGAGCGTACCACGAACCTCGCAGATTATAAAGAAGGCGAAGTCAGCTCCGTGCTGGAAACGCCGCGCAAAAATGAAGATACTGCTCGTATCCCGCTGTTGACACCCGTTGAAGGTTACAACAAGACGTGGACAAACTCGCAGTATCGCTCAGGGTTCATGGTAACCAGGCGCGCGGTTAAGTCTCAGAAGACACGGATGATCGCCAAGATGCTTACCGGTCTCCCCAAGTCGGCTCAAAGACTTGAGGAACTGGCTTATGCGAGTATGTTCAATGGTGCGTTTGCTACGGAAACGGGTGGTGACGGAAGTTACCTCTGTGCCGCAGATCATAACCATGAAGATATTTCGTATGGTACTTGGTCGAATACCGGCACTCCTGCGGCTTTCTCGACCACATCTTATTTCGCGGCCTGGCTGTCATTCCAGACGAGGAAGAACGAGAAGGGCTATACTGACCCGATGGTTCCCGAAACGGTTCTCTACGTTCCGGCAATACACGAAGCCGTGATGAAGGTGCGTGGTTCAGATAAGTACCCGCAGAACTCGCTTAACGCTACGCTTCCCGAACTATTCGGGCAGTTCAAGCCGGTGATAGGTCATTGGATGACTTCGACGACTAACTGGTTCGTTCATGCCAAGGTAGATGAAGCCGATAGAGGCTTTGTTATCGTGTGGCAGGACAAGCCGACCTATGAAAAACTCAGTGATGGTATGAATCCTGAAATGATCATGGGCAGAAGGCTCCTGATGTCTTTCTCGGTTGCGGGCCTGCATGGACGTGACTGGTACGGCAATAGCGGAGCATAAACAGGACAATAAGCCGGAGCGGGGCGGTAATTCTGCCCCGCTCCACTAACCCCATAATGGGAGGCCTCAAATGGCTGAAAAAGAAACAAAAGAAAAGACTGAAATGGAAAAAAAACTCGATAAAGTATGTGCCGAAGTAAGGTTTATAAAGGACGCTATGGAGCGTCACTCGAAGAACTTTGTTAAGCACATGATACAAGGACACAACGACGCGCCGGGCCCTGACGGGAAGATCGGCACTGTCGGCTCTGTTCGTATCGGGTGGCTGATAGGTTTGGCGCTGGGTATGTGCGCTATGCTGGCTATTGCCGATGACGAGGTCATAGACCAGAAAGACACTACTACCGGCGGAATGTGGAAATTGTATGAAAATACGGGCGCAACCGAAATTCATATAATTGGTTCCGAAGGCAAAGACGCCAGACTTCTGTTGGATGCAGATGACGGCGACGACCCTGCTGATACATGGACTATCGAATCCGAAGCTACCGGCAATGATTTGTCGATAATGAACGGCGTAACTGAAGTGTTAAACCTGACGTCTGCGGGCAACTTGCAGATTGACGGCACGTTTACGCCGAGCGGCGGAAGTGTGTTGGGCGATGTCCAGACAACCGGCTCGCTTAATGTTGACCTTACAGACGCGGCTGATGAAATAGACATTGACCAAACCAATGGTTCAGGAACAGCAAGCACGCCATTGATGAGTATTAACGATGATCGTACCGGCCCAACGGCTAACGAGGCATCCGAAGCGACAATATGGATTGACGCCGAGGGTAGTTACGGATTGGCTGTTGTTGATGGTATTGTCCAGGTTGAAGCCGAGATTGATACGCCGTCAGGCGATCTGCTTCTCGACCCGGCCGGAAGTGAAGTTCATATTGATGGCGGTCTGCATGTCGGTGGAGTGGCTGCCGTTGGAGATAATAATCTCCGTGTCGACGGCACAGCTAATATTATAAGCAATGTCAGGGTTGGCGGAACGCTTACCTCGACAGGCGACGTTATTGCGGTGGCTAATGTTGACGCCGCGAGTTTCACGGTTGATGCCGGGGCGGGGCTGGATAGCCAGGCTGCCGGAACGTTAATGATCGGAGCGTCAATAGCAGATAAGGTTGAAGTGGCTGATACGAGCGTCCAGACAGAGATTCAGGGCAATCTGGATGTTTTGCAGACGGCCAATTTTGCGGCTGCTGTAACGGCGGCAAGCGAAGTGGTCAGTGGAACGCTTCATGTAAATGGGGCTACTACTGTCACTAATCTTACGCTGGATAATGGAGCAACATTGGATGCTGATGACGCTGTTATTGGATGTGACAATGGCAATATCAATGCTACAA
>Ga0180007_10005801_pt1 | contig 12301 bp, 9 predicted proteins | sample MM_PC_MetaG_FD_121122 | JGI IMG/M metagenome (GOLD analysis project Ga0180007, IMG submission 121122) | Groundwater microbial communities from the Aspo Hard Rock Laboratory (HRL) deep subsurface site, Sweden - MM_PC_MetaG | ecosystem: Environmental > Aquatic > Deep subsurface > Groundwater...
CAATTTAATGCTGCTTTCCTACAACCTTCCCCAAATCACCAGAATCATTATGACTTTGGCGATGGTGGGCTTGGTTTCCTCGGCCATTTATGGCATCAGTTTGTTGCCGGCGCGGCCGCAAAAGCACGAGTTTTTTAGATATTTTTTTATGATAATCCAATGGGCTTTGATGCCGGTGACGATTATAATTTTTGGCGCCCTGCCCGGACTTGAGGCGCAAACGCGGCTGATGTTTGGCCGCTATATGGGTTTTTGGGTGACGCCGAAAGAAAGGCATTAAGGGACGATATTCAAAAAAAGAGAAAAGGCACCTTTTGGGGGTGCCTTTTGTTAATTTTTGTTGTAGTTTGTTAGTTTTTGTTGTAAGAACGGTTGTAGGAAAAATGGTGGCTTTGCTTGCATTTAGCGCAGGTGTCGGCAAATGGAATTTTTTCAAGCCGAGACAAGGAGATTTTTTCTCTGCAATGTTTGCAAAGACCATAAAGTCCAATCCTTAACCGCAGTCGCGCCATATTGATTTTCCAAAGACGCTTTTTGCAGTTTTGGATTTTTTGGTTCAGCAGCGCCGCGGGCGAGGCGTCGGGCGCGCTGTCGGCCAGATGAGTGGTGGAGATCTTCGGAAAATCTTTAAGCTGTTTTCGCAAATTCTTTTGAGTCGCGTCGAGCTCTTGCTCAACCTTTTCTTGTTCCTGATTAAGCGCCCGTTCAATCTTTTTTTGCATTTGGTCAGATAATCTGGGACCGGTTTTTTCTATTACTGGTTTAGCAGGAAAACTTTGGCTGATAAAGATTTGTTCTTCATCTACCTCCAATTTTTCCGCGGTGGCAGCTTTACCTCTGGTGCCATTTTCTTCATACTGGAACTTTGGCGGATAAGAAGGGAAATAGCCGGTAATTTTTACTTTTTGGCCAGTTTGGCGCAAAATGCCGGTGAGCGGCGGCTTGAATTCAACAAAATCCGGAAACTCTAGCTTTTTCATTGTTCCTCAATTCCTCCTCTGTTTGGTTTTTTAACAACAGAATTAGCTTTTAAAATTATAACATAAGAGATAAAAAAATGCAAGAATTATTCCAAATGAATCGTTTTTTGGAATTTTTTAAGCTCTTGGCCAAGCAGGGGATAATTTTTAAGTGCGGGATCTTTTTGAAGAAGCTTGATGGCTTCCAGGCGCACTTGTTTTATTAAATCTATGTCTGCCAGCGAAGCCATTGATAAATCCGGCAAACCGGATTGGCGGGTGCCGAAAAATTCGCCCGGACCGCGGATAGCCAAATCTTTTTCGGCCAGCTCAAAGCCGTTTTTAGCCGAAATCATGGCTTTCAAGCGCTGGCTGGTTTTTGCGGATGAAGATTCGGTGAATAGGAAGCAATGAGATTGATGAGCGCCCCGGCCCACCCGGCCGCGGAATTGGTGCAGCTGGGCTAGTCCGAAGCGCTCGGCGCCCTCAATCATCATAACCGTGGCATTGGGTATGTCTATACCGACCTCTACCACTGAAGTTGAGACTAAAATATCGGTCTGGCCGTCTTTGAAATTGCGCATAATTTGGTCTTTTTCTTTCGGCTTCATTTTGCCGTGAAGCATGCCGATTTTAAGATCAGGGAAGATTTTTTGGGATAATTTTTTATATTCTTCTTTGACTGCCTTTACATCGCTAATGTCCACAAATGAACCACGAATTTCACGAATATCTGTGTCATTTGTGGCTAATTCGTGATTATTCGCGATTTCGATCCTCGGGCAAATCACAAAAACCTGTTGGCCTTGTTTTATTTCTTGTCTGATAAATTCATAGGTTCTTTGGCGGTTCTGGGGCGCGATAATCTCGGTGATAATTTTTTGTCGGCCAACGGGCATTTCATCCAAAATAGAAATATCCAAATCGCCATAAATTGTCAGAGCCAAGCTTCGCGGTATGGGGGTGGCGGTCATAGAAAGCAGGTGGGGGATGGAGGTTTTTGAACCGTCTTCCATGTTTACTACAAGTTTTTGCAGGGCTGCCCGTTGCTCAACGCCAAAGCGATGCTGTTCGTCCAAAATCACTAACGCCAGTTTATCAAAGCTGACTTTTTCTTGGATAAGCGCGTGGGTGCCAATTAAAATTTTGATTTGACCGGAGGAGATCGATTCTAATAGGTTTAATTTTTTTAATTTTTTAAAATCTCCCCCAACCCCTCCTAAAGGAGGGGGGTTTCCTTCCCTTAGGGAGGGCGAGAGAGGATTTGTGTTATCTATAACAACTGCCTCGCTTCCTGTTAAAAGCCCGATCGTAATATTTTGACCGGCCAAAAGATTTGTGATTGTTTTAAAATGCTGTTGGGCCAGAATTTCGGTCGGAGCCATCAGAGCGACCTGCAGGTCGCTCTGCGCCGCTTCAAGCGCTGCAATCGCTGCGACCACGGTCTTGCCCGAACCCACGTCGCCCTCAAGCAGCCGATTCATTGGTCTGGTTTTTGCCAAATCTTGCAATATCTCCCAAGCAGAACGGCGCTGGGCGTCGGTTAATTTAAAAGGCAAACTGGCAACAAAATCTTTTATTAAAGGTTCGTTAAAAGAAATTTTCAGGGAACTTTCTTTTTGCCAGTTTAATTTTTGCTTCAGAGTGAATAGCTGGATCAAAAATAATTCGTCAAAAGCCAGACGGCGGCGGGCTTGTTGGATTGCTTTGGTTGAAGCAGGGAAGTGAATTTGTCGCAGCGCAACGTCAATATCCAGCAAGCGCTGTGATTTTTTGATTTCCGGCGGCAGCCAGTCTTTTATTTGCGAAATATTGGGCGAAAAAATTTGTATCAGATAGCGCAAATAGCGGGAGGAAAGCCCGGCGGTTTCCGGATAAACGGGCACAAGGCGGCCGGTGTGGCGGAGCTGATTTGTAGTTTGTAGTTTGTAGTTAGTAGTTAGCTTTTCGTACGCAGGATTAGAAAAATATAGATCGTCGTCAAGGCTGACTTTTCCGGAAAGACTAACAAGTGAGTCTTCTTTAAGCGTGTCGGCTAAAAACGGCTGGTTGAACCAGACCGCCCTGATTGTTCCGGTTGAGTCTTGCACAAATGCCTCTGTGATATAGATTCTTTTGCGCCAGGTTTTGATATTTTTTATTTCAGCAATTCTGCCTTGAATTGTGGCTGTTTCATTGAGGCACAATTGGGCAATGGGCACGATGTTTGAAAAATCGTCATAGCGGCGGGGGAAATGAAAAAAAATATCCCGGAGATTTTTAATCCCGAGCTTTAAAAGCCGCTTTTGGTAAGCGGGTGAAATGCGGCCGATAGATTGGATAGGGGAGTCAATATACATTTAGAAAAGAAAGGTGTCAGGCATGCTCTGTAGAAAACATCTGTTTTTACCGAGATAGCACAATAGCCACATTGTGCGTGAAGAGACGAAGCATAATTTCCCGGCATTGGCTCCAAAATGTCCGCGCACGCAGGAAGCTGGCCAGATTACGTTTCAGCATACTGAAAACAGTTTCTGCCTGCCAACGCTGACCATAAGCTTTTTTGTTAAATCTGGTAGCCATGAGACGACGATAATGGGTGCTTGGTAATTTTACGGTTTTTCTGCCTGATAAAGGAGGAATAATGGATTTGACGCGTAATTGCTCTCGGGCAAAGATATGATTCTGTTCGCCGTCATAGCCGGCGTCAGCCAACAGCGTATGGATCGGTGCTTGAGCGACAGCCTCCAATATCGCCGGTTTAAAATGGGTGCGGTCAAACTTCGGTCCGCGTTCCGGGATGCCGGATAGAATAAGGTGATTATTGGTGTCGCAAACAATGCCCACCTTGGGAAAACGCTGATAATGAGAGGTTTGATACTCGTTTTTGACTGTCCTGCCTCTGCGTTGAACGAAGTATCTGCTAACGTGATGAGATTCAAATCCGCTGCCGTCCAGGGCGGCCAGAAGCACCTTAGAACTGATTAGTTTTTGTTCGTGTGCGATTGATAGAATGCCCTTAAGGAGCTTCTTGATTATCCGTTTCTTTAAGAGCTGCCGCGCTGATTTCTGCAATGTGGTGAAATGCGGCACTTGGTTAAGTTCAAGTATTGTCCTGATATCGGAGGAATCTTCTATGATGGCGGCAATGCCCCGATAATCAGTTTTAAAAAATTCTTTCAGCACCAAACAGGCGGCTAATTGAGACTGAGTAAATTTCTTCGGGCTTTTGGGATGAGTGTAGGCCGGCAAGCTGCGCCGTGCCGCGGCGTAAGCCACCCGAGCCATAGACAGAGGAGATTTTGATATAGTCATATACAGATATTATATCAGAAAACAGATGTTTTCTACAGAGCATACCTGACACCTTTTCCCCTTCTGCTGACCATTCTGGCCAAAGTATCAATTGTTGTTGCCTTTTTTGCCGCCTTTTTCTTAATCATAGTTTTATATTATCAAATTCATAAATTGCGTCAAACAAAGGCTTAGCCTTTGGAGAATCAATCCTTGACGCAACGGACCGAGAAGCCGTAGGCGCGGTAAGTGTAATAGGCTGGATTCACGCTGGACGCATCGAAGCCGAGATCGTAGGCGTAGGTGCTGTACGGACTGCTGGACCAGTAGAGGCCGTCTGAGCCCTGATTGCCAAGCGAGCCATCGGCGCGATAGCGGGCGCCGGCTGCGGGAAGTTTTAAGCTTGTGTTATAAGCGGCTTGCCGGCAATCAGTGGGAGTGCCGTTGCAGGTTTTAATTCCCGCGGCAATCGTCCAGGCGTTCCATTCCGCTTGCGTGGGCAAACGGAAACCGGACGGGCAGGTGTTATTTGTCCCGTTCACGCCTTGCCAAAGATTATTATTCTGCTGGTTAAGCCAGTCGTAAGGGCTGGTGCTGGTGGCGATGAAATACGCGGTATAGGGAGCTGAAACGGCGGTAGCGGTAGTAACCACGTCTGTGCCGATATAGCTGCTGCTGGTGGTGGCCTGATGGCCGTCGTATAATCTGCCCCATTGATATAAACTGCCGTAACCGGTGCCGTTGCCGTAGGCGGTGGGAAGCTGTATCGCCCCAAGATTGCGGTCCAGCCAGCATTTGCCGTCTTCGCCGGTAACCGTGCCATAGGTTAAGCCGTCAATGCCGGAAACAACAGTGTTGCCGCAGGCCCAAGCAGCCGTCGCCGCCACTCCCGGTGCGCGGAAGACGACGTTGCGGTTGAAAATGGTGTTGGAGCCGATGGAGACGGACGCGCCCGTTGTGTCCCGCGCCGTTGCCGCCGCCGTATAGGTGGCGTAGATGGAGTATTTGTTAGTAGAATTTGATACCGAAGATGGATTTGTGGGAGTTGTATAATTATTGTCTGTTTCATATTTACTATCTCCAGAAGTTCCACTATCTCTATAATGACTAATACCTCCACTTGGCACTGAAAATACAGCCCAAGGAGAATAAGTCGTTCCATTTACAACAGAGGGTTTAGTGGAATAATTTATTGTATTCCATCCAGTTGCTATTGAAGCAGAGGGAGATACACCATTTGTTAAAATTGCTAATGTGCTTGCATTAACAATAAATCCCTTCATATTGCCTGAACCAGCATAAACAGCAATACTTATGCTATCAACATCGCCATTTACTGAAGCTGTTGTATTCAAGAAAGAACCCACAGCTTGATTTGTAGTCCAATCCCCCCCCCATCCAGAACCTTGGGTTGTATATCCAAAAGTCGGGTCAACGATTACTGGATAAGCCGCTTTATCCAGAAAATCCTGCGGAACAGCAATTGCCAATTTGTTATTTTGCGTGTCCACACTCAATTCACCCCAGACTTTATTTCCTTGCGCGTCAATTATTTGCGGTCTATAAATATGAAACGCTTTGCCAGCCATATAGTTTTTTCCACCCAAGGCTGTGTAGTCGCCCGAAACTCCGTCCTTGTAATAAACCGCGTAAGAGCCAACTACGTTTTCAGGGCGGTGAGTTACCGTTTTACCATCTTTGTCAAAACAATCGGTTTCCGTACAGGATAAATCTCCCCTAACCCCTCCTAAAGGAGGGGAACTCCCTCCCTTTAGGGAGGGTTGGGGAGGATTTTCCTGATTTAAGGGCGGCTGGTAGAAGAAATCAAGATTTTCAGTCTTTATGTCAAAGGAGATAACGTTGCTGGCTGGTTTTTCTTTTAACACAGCGTCTATTTCATAGGCGCCTTCGGCGTTAACCTTGTCTTTGGGTAGCTCGTAGAACCGGTAGTCGGTTTTGGCCGTGGCTATTTTTATCTTTTCGTTTTTAAAAGAAAGGGTCTTATCTTTTAGCTCAGCAGAAGAAAGAACTGGCTTAATCTCTAATTTAACTTCCCCGTCCCAGCGGGAAAACTGCACAGAAGGGGCAGAATTTGAAGCCACGCCGCTTTTTATTTCAACCTTGACTCCGTTTTCGTCTGGGGGCGGCTGAACCAGAGCCGCGCCTTCAACCTGATAGCTGTTTTTGATTTCCTGAGGCGCTTGAGCATATTTATCCAGAATGAAAGCAATATCGGCCTGAAGATTTAAGTCTTTACCCAATTCGCCCGATTGATTGGAAAGGGTGAACCACAAAAGACCGGCGATAAGGCCGAGGAAGAGAATAACACCGACAGCGACAATGGCGAAGGAGTGTTTTTCAAACATAAACAAAACTTACAATTTACAAACAAAATAATTAATTTTCATTTGAAATTATCGTCAAGCGTTTCCCAAAAAGGCAGAAATTCCACTTTTGTTTTTCCGATAGGTAAATCGCGTTTAAAACCATTGGTTATGATTAAAGCCCGGGCCGGCTGATATTTTTCAATAAAACTTCGCAACGAGCGCTCAATTTTCGGCTCCTTGAATTGCTGGAATTTTACTTCAATCGGCAGTAAACTTTTCCCGGAATCCGCCACAAAATCGACTTCCGCCCCTTCTTTTGTCCGCCAAAAATGGATAGACATCCCGGTGAAACGCAATTTTTCCATTAAAATATTAAAAACGAAATTTTCAAAAATAAGGCCAAGCTCGGTCTGGCTGACGTCCGGCCGGCCAAAAATGCCTTGACTATAATTTCTAAGACCCAAATCAACAAAATAAAATATTGGAGTTTTTGTTATTTCTTTGCGTTTATTTCTAAAATAAGGGGCGACCTTTCGGATAATAAAAGTCTTTTCCAAATACCAGAGGAAATTTTTTACGGTCTGATATGAGATGCCGAGGGTCCCGGACAATTCCGCGTAATTGACTAAACCGCCTGTTTGCTGGGCTAATATTTTGACCAAACCGGCAAATGCTTCTGTCTTTTCAACCCCGAGCCAATAAGAAATATCTCTTTCTAAATAACTCTTAAAAATTTCATCAATTATCCTTGTTTTTTCGCCTGCTGTTTCTTCCAAAATCAGCCGAGGGTATCCGCCAAAATTCATATATTCATCCAACAAAGCGGAAGTTTTATCCTTTTCTATTTCAAAAAAATCCAAAAGCCGCTTGCTGTAGCGATAATCGGTTTTAAAATCAACAAATTCGCTAAAAGAAATAGGATTAATTTCAAAAATCATCTTGCGGCCGGCCAAGGACTCATGAATCTTTTCCTTTAACTCGAGACTGCCAGAACCGGAAACAATCAGCTTATGCGGTAAGCCAAAATCATAGATGCCCTTTAAAAAGACTCCGGAATTCTCTTTTCTTTGGATTTCATCAATAAAAATAAATCCTTTTTCTTTGCCAAATTCCAGCTCTATTTTTTTAAGCAAAGCGCCTTGCGAAACAAAATATTTTTTGTTCTCTTCAAAATCCAAATTTAAAAAAAGCGTCTTTTGGCCATTTTGTGCCAAATACTGCCTCATCATATTCATAAGCGTGGTTTTTCCCGCCTGGCGCGGACCGGCTAAAAGAGTTATCTCTTTTTTGTCCAAATGGCGCTTTAATTCTTCCAATATTCCTCTTTTTATTAGATTTTTATCCATATATAGATTATAGTCCGATAATAGTTAAAGTCAAGTTTAATTTTAATCGGTCGAGAGCAACCAAGAATCCATTTCTAATCCAATCGTCAGAATAACCCTTAAGTTTATAAGGTATCCTGGTTCTCTTAGTCGCCAGCTCCGGATCTTCTATTTCTTGGACTCTCTCATAGCCAACTCGCGCGAGCCATCGTTTAAGAGGCTCAACTTTTGGCGACGGGATGGATTGAATTATGCGAAACATTGTTTCGGTGTTGGCGCAGTCAGTTACATAGAATTTTCCGTCAGACGATCTAAGTTTCAGTTGTCCGATTTTTTCGGACAACTGAATATACCCTTCATTTAAGAGCTTCTTTTTAAGATCATTCCAGTATTTTCTTGGTCTTCCCGTGTTAGTCAGGGTCTCAATAATATCAATAATCGAAAACCACCATTCGTTATTATGAATGACTCTTCTGATTTTTTTGCCTTTGAATAGGGCGATTTGAGTTGTTGATTTCATAACGATTATATTATAGCATCAATCGTTTCAGCGTTAGAGTATTTCTCTTATAGTTTTGTGCCCCCACGAGGAATTTCACCCCCACACCTTTGCGTCCCTAAGAGGAATTGAACCTCTATCTCAACCTCCGCAGGGTTGCGCTCTATCCGTTGAGCTATAGGGACAAATTTTTGGTACGGGGTTCCGCAAGTCCCGATTTTCTGAAAGAAAATCGCGGATCCTCGAAAATTATAAAATCAGGAATTTTTAATTTTCGGGACTCATGTTCTGTCCGTTGCCGCCCCGATGTTATATCGGGGCGAGCCTCCCGCCTTCAAGGACGAGGCTCGCCAAAGGCGGCGCCCATTGGGCGGGAGCTACGGGGACTTATTTTCAAGCGAGGGGTTAAAATTTTAATTTTTTGGTAATTGCGTCAAGCAGTAATTCTTTCTGTTCTTTTTCCGGGATGAATTTTTTTAAAGCTTGGCGGATTTTTTCCGGTTCCTGCTCCGCCAGGGGAATATGGATTTGCGGCTGCAGCATCTTTTTGCTTAATAAACTTAGATAGTTTATTTCCGGTTTTTCAAAAATCCAGAAAGACATAAAATCATTATATAAATATTCTTTTCCGTCTATAATTATTTTTTCGTCTGAAATTGCAAAATTAATTTTCCGCGGACGCTTCATCGCCTGAACATAAATTAAAAAAGCCGCCAGAAAAATTATTAAAGTAAAAAGATAATTTTCCATCAGCAAAGAAGCAATAACAAAAGCCGCGCTGATTAACCAAAAAGCGGCAAACCAGCCCTTGCTTTTTTCATAGCGAATAAACTCGGGAGCGGTCCAGCTGATTAAAGTGGAATTATCTTTTGGTTTGATATTTTCCATAGATTAGCAGGGCGAGATTTCCACCCTGTTAGATTATTATGAAATAATTTTACCCCGCAGCTTTGGTGCAGTTGGACGACCGATTTGTCGTTCCGTGCTTGAGCCGGAATCCAGATTTTCTCCTCCTCTTAAGATAAGAGGAGGTTGGGAGGAGTTATGATTCGCATGTATTTGCGCCGTTGGCAATACTATAACTCACCCTGCCCCTCTCTTATATTAAGAGAGGGAACTGGATTCCCGCTGGAGTTTACCCCGCACATTGATGCGGGGCGGGAATGACAGATACCCCTTGGGTCTAACGGTTTTTCGCAAGACCCCGTAAGAAAGCGGTGGGAGTGAGATTCGAACTCACGGTCCCCGTGAAGGGATACCAGTTTTCAAGACTGGCGCTTTCAACCGCTCAGCCATCCCACCGTAAGTTTTTCACCCTTCGGGTGACCACCCGCAGGGTGGCAAGACCGTCCCATTCGTCCGCTCTGCCAACCCATCGCTTTTCAACGGGGCGGCCGTCCATTTCAGTTCCTTTTAAGCTATCCGATACGAAATATCGCTTATCCGATAGGGCTATAATGCTGCATAACAGGTTGGTTCCGCGAAGAAAGCGGAGGGTGTGGGAGTCGAACCCACAATCCCGTTTTTAGCGGGATACGGTTTAGCAAACCGTTGCCTTGCCATTCGGCGCAACCCTCCAGCAGAAGAAATAGAGATCCTTAAAAAACCCTGTCATTCCGGCCCCCGTATCGCGGTACGGGGCAAGCTTGACCTGGAATCCAGATTTTCTCCTCCTCTTATTATAAGAGGAGGTTGGGAGGAGTTATGAATTATAACTCACCCTGCCCCTCTCTTATATTAAGAGAGGGAACTGGATTCCCGCTCCCCGATCGCGGTCGAGGACAAGTTTCGCGGGAATGACACAAGAAGACTTTTTCGGGGACCTCCTGATATTAAAACTTTATCATTTTAGCTGTTTTCAGTCAATTTGATTTTAGCAGCAGGCAATCAAAAAATTTAGCCCCTTGCTATTGCTAATGCCCAAATTTCCTTGGGACCTAAAGGTTTCAAAGTTTTGGCACATTCTTCAAGCGTGGAAGTGGTCGTACAAATATCATCTATCAAAATTATAATTTTGCTTTTTATATTTAAGGGATTATTTAAGGAAGTGCTATTAATTTTTTCATTGACCTTAAAGACGTTTTTTATGTTTTGATAACGCTCTTGCTTGCTTTTTATCTCTGCCTGGGGGAGAGTGTAGCGTGCGCGTTCTAAGATTTGATTATTAATCGGAATACCCAAAAACCCGCTTATTTCTTGGGCTAATAGTTCGGCTTGATTAAAGCCGCGCCATTGCAGTCTTCTTTTGTGCAGAGGAACGGGAATAATTATGAATTGAGAATTAAGAAGTATGAAGTTCAAATTTAAAAGAAATTTTATTATAATTTGTGAAAGCGGTTGAGAAAGTTCTTTGATAAAACTATATTTGTATTTATAAATTATTTGGCGCAATAAAAGATTATTCCAGTTGGATGCTATCAGCAGTCCGCTGAGCGCCGGGTGAAATTTATTTTTGCATTTTTTGCAGACGTGCCCGGTGGGCGAGCGAAGGCCGCAAAGGAAACAATGGGCGTTTTGTAGTATAGGAATAGCGGCAAAACAATCTTTGCAGAGGTAAGAGTTTTCTTTGTTGCAGCCCAAACAATATTTTGGAAAGAGAATATCTAATAGCCAATGGATAACTCTTTTCATATATATAAACACCACCTCACCCCAACCCTCTCCTCAACTGAGGAGAGGGAGGAGATGTTTTATTATTTAAGGTAATTTTAACTTATTATCTCCGCGTTGTCATTCCGGGCGGGGACCCGGAATCCAGATTTTACTCCTCCTCTTATTATAAGAGGAGGCTGGGAGGAGTTATAATTAAATTTTATAACTCACCCTATCCCTCTCTTATCTTAAGAGAGGGAATAAATCCAGGATTTGGATTTCGGCTCCCGCCGCTATGCGGGGCAGGAACGTAAGAGTTTTAGTTTTAGAAAGGAAAATAAGAAAAGTATCCGAATAACTTATCAATGTTTGTTAATGTTTTTATTAATATCTATTAATGTTTATTAGTCCTTACACCTTTTCAAGGTGTGGGGATAAATATATATTAAGATTGAGGCTTCTGAAAAACTTTTAGTATGTCATCGCGAGCCCCGAAGGGGCGCGGCGATCCCGCGAGTAGTGGTGATAATTCGGGATTGCTTCGTCGCCCCGCAAGCGCGGGGCTCCTCGCAATGACGGTGAGTCTCGCAATGACGGTAAGTACGGTTTTTCAGGGTGTTGAAAATAAGGCGAGCATCACCTCACCCTACCCTCTCCTCAACTGAGGAGAGGGGGATAAAAATCCTCACTAATTTATCATTCCGTTGGTATTTTGAATCGGTATTTTGAAGAAATTTTAGGATAAAATTGCTCGCGAAATTATATTGGTTTGGTCTTTGAGGGGGCAGAAGATACCGCTTGGTTTTATCTGTGTTATTTTTTGTGTTTGTGGATAAGTCAAAATTAGCGCGGTGATTATCGCGCTGGAATTATTGATAACCGATACATAGATTTTGCCTCAAACAAGGCATTTAACGCCTGAAATGAAATCCGATTTTTAACGCAATTTATTTGATATCCGATACGCTATTGACAGGCTTTTCAGATGAAATAAAATAAGAGTAGAACAAAATAAGCCGGTTTACTGCAGAAAACCGAAGAAGCACCAACACGCTTGGCCGTCTTCGGTTTTTTTATTTGAGAAAAATAGGAAAATCTTTAAGTCTTTTCCGCGAAAAACATAATTTTAATGGAATTTAAAAGTAATCAAAACTTCATTTCTCTACAGGACGCCTCAAGGCTCTGCGAATACACGCAGGAGTATTTGAGCTTGCGCGCCAGGCAGGGGAAGCTCAAGGCTTCAAAACTTGGTCGTAATTGGGTTACCACCGAAGAATGGCTGGGGGAATACACGAGACATCCTCAAGCCGGCGCGGAAGTGAAGCC
>Ga0180007_10005802_pt1 | contig 12300 bp, 14 predicted proteins | sample MM_PC_MetaG_FD_121122 | JGI IMG/M metagenome (GOLD analysis project Ga0180007, IMG submission 121122) | Groundwater microbial communities from the Aspo Hard Rock Laboratory (HRL) deep subsurface site, Sweden - MM_PC_MetaG | ecosystem: Environmental > Aquatic > Deep subsurface > Groundwater...
AGACCGGCGGGCAGGTGGAGATATTGATTATCGGGTATGCAATGGGCATCAAAAGCCTTGCGGAAAAAGGCTTTTTTCAGTGCGATTGTCTGATAAAAGCTTCTAAAAGCCCCAAACAGGGTTCGATCCTGTATTTTGGAGACCGGATAACGGCCCGGATCATAGAGAAAAAAGGATATCTAACCTGTGTCCGGTTTTCCGGCGGCAAAGACTTTCTTGCCTATGTGAAAGCATCCGGTCATCTTCCCCTGCCGCCTTACATCAAAAGGGACGGGGAGCTGTTAGGCAATGGGATGGACAAGGAAACCTATCAGACTGTTTACGCCGCATCGGAAGGTGCTGTTGCCGCACCAACGGCAGGGCTTCATTTTACCCGCTCCCTGATGGAAGCCCTTGAGGCAAAGCAGGTCGGTTTTGCCACCATAACCCTCCATGTGGGCTATGGCACCTTTGTTCCGGTCCGGGTGGAAGACATACGGGACCATCAGATCCATTCGGAATATTATGAAGTGTCCCCAGGGGCTGCCCATAGGATCAACCAGGCCAAACTAGAGGGCAGACGGGTAATTGCCGTGGGGACCACATCGGTCAGAACCCTCGAGTTCCTGGCAGATGAAAAGGGGTGTGTGGCCCCTGGCATGGGAATGTGTGATTTGTTTATTTATCCGGGGTATGGCTTTAAATGCGTGGATGCCATGGTGACCAATTTTCACTTGCCCAAGTCCACCCTGCTGATGCTGGTATCGGCATTCTACTCAAGGGAACGGATGATTCAGGCCTATAAAACCGCTATTCAAGCGGATTATCGGTTTTTCAGCTATGGCGATGCCATGCTCATTGAATAAAATTCAAGGATACGATGTTAGACTTTAAATTACTAAAAGAATCAACGGAAACCTGTGGCTCCAAAAGCACCCGGGCCCGGCTTGGGCAAGTGACCACAGACCATGGTGTCATTCACACACCTATTTTTATGCCCGTGGGAACCCTGGGGTCTGTAAAGGCCGTCTCCAAAGAGGACCTGGACCATTGCGGGGCCCAGATTATTCTGGGCAATACCTATCACTTATATTTAAGGCCCGGACCCGAGGTCATCGACCACATGGGGGGGTTGCACAAATTTATCGGCTGGAACAAGCCCATGCTGACCGATTCCGGAGGATTTCAATTTTTCTCCCTGGCCAAACTGGCCAAATTTACCGATGAAGGGGTAAGCTTTCAGTCCCATATTGACGGATCCCGCCATTTTTTTTCTCCGGAAAAGGCAGTGGAAATCCAGATGACCCTGGGGTCGGATATCATGATGTCCCTGGACTGGTGCATGGGGCATCCGGCCACTGAACGACAGACCATGGAAGCATTGGTAAAGACCACCAACTGGGCCCAAAGAGGGTATGATTACTGGCAGGAAAAGGGAGGGAAAAACAACCTGTTCGGCATTGTCCAGGGCGGCATGTTCACGCACCTGCGGACCCTTTCCGCACACCAGCTTACCCAGATTGATTTCCCCGGATTTGCCCTGGGCGGTCTTTCGGTGGGGGAGCCGACCCAAATGATGTATGAGATGGCAGACCACACCCTGCCGCTGCTGCCCGTTGCCAAACCCCGGTATATCATGGGGGTGGGCACCCCGGAAAATCTGGTGGCGCTTGTGGACATGGGGTGTGACATGTTTGATTGCGTCATGCCGTCCCGCAACGCCAGGAACGGCCAGTTGTTCACAACCAGCGGGACCATCAATATTTCCAATGCAAAATTTAAGACGGACAAAGCCCCCATAGATGAGGTCTGCAGCTGCTACACCTGTCTGAATTATTCAAGGGCCTATCTTCGGCATCTTTACAAGTCCAGAGAGATTTTGGCCTATCGCCTGAATACCATTCACAACCTTTATTATTACCTTGACCTCATGGCAAAAATGCGCCATGCAATAGAGGAAAATCGCTTCCTGGACTTTAAACAGGACTTTTTGTCAAAAAGGAGAAATTGATTCATGCATGAAATGGGTATTGCCGAACAATTGGTTCAGATCGCAATGGATGCAATCCCGGAAGATATAAATGACCCCAGGGTAAAGCGTTTAAATTTAAGGATCGGCAAGCTGGCCTCGGTGGTGGAGCACAGCCTGACCTTTTGTTTTGAGATCATTACCAAGGACACACCCCTGGAAAATGTCCGGCTGGTGATCGAGTCGGTGCCGGTAAAAATCCATTGTAAGTCCTGTCACAAAGAATGGGAAACCGATAGCCCCATGTTTAAGTGTCCGGACTGCAAGGAGGGTGAGGTGGAAATGATCTCGGGAAGAGAAATAGAGATCACTTCCATGGAATTGGCAGATGATTGAAATTTTTGATGGATCTGTCCATTGCAAATTAGAACACGAAGGAAATAACCATGGAAATTAATATTCGCAAAAGGGTATTGGAAAAAAATGAAACCGATGCCGATCGGAACCGGGCATTTTTTAGGGAAAAAAATGTTTTTGTTGTGAACATGATGTCATCACCGGGGTCGGGCAAGACAGAAACCCTGTGTAAAACCCTGGTCCATTTGATGCCGGACATAAGGGTCGGGGTGATTGTGGGGGATGTCTGTACCACCAATGATGCAGACAGGCTTGCCGTCACCCGGGCCAAGGTAACCCAGATCAACACCGACCAGTTTGGCGGAGACTGTCACCTGGCAGCCCACCTCATTGATGCTTCGGCCAGGCAGCTGGGGTGTGATGATCTGGATCTGCTCATTGTGGAGAACATCGGCAACCTGGTGTGCCCTGCGGAATTTGATATTGGCGAAGACGCAAGGGCAGTGGTTTTGAGCGTCACCGAAGGAGAAGACAAACCCTTGAAATACCCCCTCATGTTCCAGGTGGCGGATATTGCGATCCTGAACAAGGTGGATCTGTTGCCCTATCTTGAGTTTGATGCGGCCCTGGCTGTGGACAACATGAAAAAGGTTCACCCGGGCATGCCTGTGTTTGAAATCTCCGCCAAAACCGAAGAGGGGTTTGGGCCCTGGCTTGAATGGCTCCGGCAGCGGGTAAAAGAAAAAACAGGAAGATAAGGCTTAAAGGGGAGGGGAGCATGGAAAAAAAGAAAGCCGCCTTTGCCGGCACCTGGTATCCCGGCACGGCCCGGGAGTGTGAGACAGCCATCCTCCAATTTTTAAAGGAGGGTCAGGGCAGGCTTGCAGGGGAGTTTGTGGGCGGTATTGTTCCCCATGCCGGCTGGTATTATTCCGGCAGCATTGCCGCAAGGGTCATTGCCTCCCTTGCTTCTGGACAGGCAGACCCGAGGGCCGTTGACACGATTGTCTTGTTCGGGGCCCATATGCACCGGCAGTCAGAGCCCTTTATCATGACCCAGGGCTGGATTGAGACACCGTTTGGGGAGATTGAAGTGGACAAAGAGCTGGTGGAAAATATTGCCAAGGGGGTCAGTATCCGGCAGCGATCCCCCAACCAATTTCCCGATGAAAATACCCTGGAATTGCAATATCCCTTTATCCGCTATTTTTTTCCCAAGGCCAAAATCGTGGTTGCCGGTGTGGCCCCCTCGCGTTTTGCGGCCATAATCGGCGGCATGGCTGTGGCAGAAGCAGAACGGCTTGGTCGGAATATCCGCGTGATCGGTTCCACTGACCTGACCCATTACGGGCCGGATTTCGGGTTTGCCCCGGCAGGACTTGGAGAAAAATCAGTTGAATGGGTGACCGGCGAGAATGACAAAAATGCAATGGCAGCCATGAAAAAAATGGATGAAGCCGCCATCATTGCCCAGGGCCTGGATCATAAAAATATGTGTTGTGCAGGCGCCGTGGCTGCAGCGGTTGCCGCCTGCAAAAAACAGGGCGCAGTCAAGGCCATTGAACTTGACTACGCCACCAGTTTTGAGCGGTCCCGCTCGGACAGTTTTGTCGGGTATGCCGGAATTGTTTATGCCCGCTCCTGAATAAAGGCGACCGCCGCTCTGATCCGCAAAATGGTTTTTTCCCGGCCCAGGGCCAGCAGCATTTCGAATATGCCGGGACTCACGGTGGTTCCGGTGATGGCAACCCGCAGGGGTTGGGCAATTTTGCCGAATCCAAGTTGTGTGTCCTCCATGATCTGCTTGAAGACAATTTCCAGATTTTCCTGGGTATAATCCGAAACAGCTTCAATGGCATCGGCCGCCTTTGCCAGCATGTCGCAGGTTTCCGGCAGGAGAAATTTGCTGGCCGCCTTTTCATCATAGACAATAAAATCACGATAGTAGAAAGCGGCTGCCTGGGCCATTTCAACCAGGGTTTTACTTCTGGCCTGAAGGGTTTGGATCACCCCTTGGGTAAAAGCATCATTCTGGGCTTCGATGCCAAGGGCCGAAAGGTGAAACAGCAAATGGTTTCCCAATTCCCCGGGGGATTTGGACTGGATGTGTTTTGCATTCAGGGCGACAAGTTTGTCTGCATCAAACATGGAGGCCGACCGGCCCAGGTGTTCCAGGTCAAATTTTTCAATAAGGTCGGCCCGGTCAAAAAATTCCTGGTCACCATGGGACCAGCCCAGGCGGACCAGATAATTGATCATGGCATCGGGCAGAAATCCCATTTTTTGGTATTCACCTACGGACATGGCCCCATGGCGTTTGCTAAGCCGGGCTTTGTCCGCCCCCAGCACCATGGGGACATGGCCGAATACGGGCAGATCGGCACCCAGGGCCCGGTAGATCAATATCTGCTTGGGGGTATTGACCAAATGGTCATCTCCCCGGATGATGGTGTTGATACCCATGGTCAGATCGTCCACCACCACGGCAAGATTATACATGGCAACCCCATTGCTTCTCTGGATGATGAAATCGTCGATTTCAGCATTCTGGAAGGCCGTGTTGCCCTTGACAACGTCCTCAACAAGGGTGACGCCTGTGTCCGGGGTTTTCAGTCTTACCACCGTATTGTCGGCCTTGGGAAGATTGCGGTTCCGGCATTTGCCGTTGTACTGGGGGTTTTTACCGCAGGCCTTGGCCTGTTCCCGCATGGCCGTAACTTCCGAAGGGGTGCAGTCACAATAATAGGCATGGCCTGTTTCCACCATTTTTTCGATATGTTTATTGTAGATATCATATCGCTGGGTTTGAAAATAGGGCCCCTCATCCCAGTCTATTCCGAGCCATTCAAGGGATTCCAGAATGGCCGTAACCGATTCTTTTGTGGATCTTGCTTCATCTGTATCTTCAATTCTTAAAACAAATTTCCCCTTGGTTTTTTTTGCGTACAGCCAGTTGAACAAAGCGGTTCTGGCCCCGCCGATGTGGAGGTAGCCGCTGGGGGAGGGGGGGAAGCGTGTGACAATTGTATCCATATATTCTCCAAAATTAATAAAAAATATCATCTGTAAATTCGAGCCCTTAAGTATCACAAAACCAAGCATTGGGCAATAGAAAGGAGTTCAAGTCTTTAATGCCTTGACTATTTTTTGAAATTGGGGTAAATAAGTTTGTTTTATGTGTTTGGCGGATAGTAATGAAAAATCAAGTAAAATAGTATAGTTAGGAGAGAACAATGGCAGTTCCAAAGCAAAAGAGCTCAAAGGCAAGAGGCAGGAAAAGAAGGACACACTACAAAGTCAGCGCCCCGACAATAGGCGTTTGTCCGGAATGCCAGGAGCCCAAGCTTCCCCATGCGGCGTGCCCGGATTGTGGTGCCTATAATGGAAGAAACATCAAAGTCAAAGCAGACGAAGAATAAAAAAACCAGAAAAAGGGGTCTGTGTCATGACGATTGAAACCAAGGTAAGAAAAGTGATTGCGGAAAAGATTCCTGACATTGATATAGAAGATGTGGTGCCTGAGGCATCTCTGATTGAAGATCTGGGAGCAGACTCTTTGACAATTGTCGAACTTGTCATGTCCATGGAAGAGATTTTTGATATTGAGATTGATGATGACGCAGCCGAGACACTTATAACCGTCCAGGATGCCATCGATTTTATCAAATCAAAATCCTAAACAAGGAAGCATCAGCAATGGATAAAGAAAATGCCATTATCATTGGTAGCGACCATGCGGCTTTTGGATTGAAGGAAAAGATAAAAGGCCTTCTTTTGAGCAAGGGATTTCAGGTTGAGGATGCCGGTACTGACAATGAGGATTCGGTCAGCTATGTGGACTATGGGAAAAAAGTGGCCACAGCTGTTTCCACAGGTCGGTTTTCCAGGGGGATTCTGCTTTGCGGGACAGGGCTGGGCATGTCCATGGTGGCCAACCGCTTTCCCAAGGTTCGGGCAGCCCTTTGCTCGGATGTGTTTTCCGCACGCATGAGCCGGGTTCACAATGATGCCAATATCCTGGTGATGGGCGGACGGATGATAGGGGACACCCTGGCCTTTGAGTTGGTTTTGACCTGGCTTGCGTCGGGGTTTGAAGGCGGCAGGCATCTGGACCGGATAACGTCCATTGACCTTTAGGGTTTGATATTCTGATAACGGCACAAGCCTTAGGATCGCATCCTGAATTTCAGGGGGAAGCTAGGTATGGGAAGTATTGAGACAAGTGATCTGGAAATAGCCAGAATTATTGAAAAAGAATCGGTTCGCCAGGAATACGGGTTGAACCTCATCGCTTCTGAAAATACCGTAAGTTGTGCTGTGATGGAGGCCCAGGGTTCCATACTGACCAATAAGTATGCAGAAGGCTATCCCTCCAGGCGGTATTACGGCGGTTGCGAGTTTGTTGACCAGGCTGAAGAACTGGCCATTGAAAGGGCCAAACACTTGTTTGGCGTTGAATATGCCAATGTCCAGCCCCATTCCGGATCCCAGGCCAATATGGGGGTCTATTTTGCGTTCTTAAATCCGGGAGACCGGATACTGGCAATGGATCTGTCCCATGGGGGGCATCTTACCCATGGTGCCAGGGTCAGTTTTTCAGGCAAGCTATATGATTTTGCCCATTACGGGCTTTCTCCCGACACCCAGACCATAGATTTGAATCAAGTGGAGACCCTTGCCAAAAAACACAAACCAAAGATGATTGTGGCAGGGGCCAGTGCCTATCCCCGGATTATTGATTTTAAAGGGTTTGCCGATATCGCGGCATCTGCAGGTGCTGTTTTTATGGTGGATATGGCCCATATTGCAGGCCTTGTGGCCGGCGGTGTCCATCCGTCCCCCGTGGGGTTTGCCGATGTGATTACCTCAACCACCCACAAGACCCTGAGGGGCCCCAGGGGGGGATTGATCCTTTCTTCCGAAAAATACGGCAAACAGATCGGCAGTCAGATTTTTCCGGGTATCCAGGGCGGGCCGCTCATGCATGTGATCGCCGCCAAGGCAGTGGCATTCAAGGAAGCCCTTGACCCCTCATTTGCGGATTACCAGAAACAGGTAATTAAAAATGCCGCCGTCCTTGCCTCTGTGCTCATGGCGCGCGGTTATAAACTTGTTTCCAATGGAACGGACAACCATATGGTGCTGGTGGATTTCAGTCAACGGGAGATTTCCGGGAAAGAGGCAGAGGAACGTCTGGGCCGGGCCGATATCACGGTAAACAAGAATACGGTGCCCAATGAAACCCGTTCTCCCTTTGTGACTTCCGGTATCCGTATCGGAGTGCCCCTGGTGACCTCACGGGGTATGGGTGAAGATGCCGTCACAAAAATTGCCGGTTATATCTGTGATATTCTGGACGATGATGCCAATGTGGAAAAGGTGGCTGCAAGGGTAAAAGATCTCTGTCGTCAATATCCGCTCTATGCCAAGAGACCTACATGAAGAAAATCGATGCGGCCCCACTGGACCCCTTTCTCAGGCCTTCATGGCATGACCATTTCATGGGGATTTGCAACCGTGTGGCCAGCTGCGCCACCTCTACCCGGCCCAATGCCGGTGCAGTTTTTGGAAAGGAAAAACGACTCTTGTTCAGCTTTAACCCTAACAAGAGGCTGCCATGAAGTGCCCCTATTGCATCAATTTGAATACACGGGTGGTTGATTCCCGGCCGGGAAAAGTTGAGTTTGAAGTTCGCCGCCGCAGGGAGTGTCAGATTTGTGAGCGCAGATTTACCACCTATGAACGGGTGGAACAGGCCCCTGTTATGATCATCAAAAAAGATGGCCGCAGGGAAGAGTTTGACCGGGAAAAAGTGCTCCGGGGAATCCAGAAAGCCTGTGAAAAAAGAGCCATCAGTGTCAACCTCATCGAAGAAATGGTGGAGGTCATTGAGCAGGAACTGCGGGAAAGCAATGAGCGGGAGATACCCTCAAAAATTGTGGGCGAGAAAATCATCGAGGCCTTGAAGACCATAGATGATGTCGCCTATGTGCGATTTGCCTCGGTTTACCGGGAATTCAAGGATGTGGCAGATTTTATCCAGGAACTCAAAGGGCTTTTGCCCAAAGAGTGTCAGCCGGTTGAGTTTGATCACCTGATGGATCGTGTTGCGGACAAGGCCGATGACCGATCATGACCATATGCGCAAGGCCCTGGCCCTTGCATTGAAGGGCAAGGGCTTTACCTCTCCCAATCCCTGTGTGGGGGCTGTGGTGGTAAAAAACAATCTTGTTGTCGGCAGGGGCTGGCACAGGGCTGCCGGCATGGCCCATGCCGAAGTCGAAGCCATTGAAGATGCCCAGAGAAACAGCCCTGCGGCCACAGCGGGCGCCACCCTCTATGTCACCCTGGAACCCTGCAACCATTTCGGGAAAACCCCTCCGTGTACCCACAAAATAATCAGCGCCGGCATCACCCGGGTGGTTGTCGGCTGCACAGACCCCAACCCCTATGTGAGCGGCGGCGGTATTCACTATCTGAGAGAAAAGGGTGTCCAGGTGGAAACAGGGGTGTTGGAACGAGAAGCCCAGACCCTTATTGAAGATTTCATCTGGTATACCCAAAATAATAAAACCCCCTTTGTTATTTTAAAATGTGCCAGTACCCTGGATGGACGCATCGCAACTGCCGGCGGTGATTCCCAGTGGATTACCAATGAGAAATCCAGGGCCTATGGCCACAGGATCCGCCATGAGGTGGACGCCATCCTTATCGGATCGGGCACCCTGTTTGCGGACAATCCTTCCCTGACCTGCCGCATCAAGAACACCCAGACCCAAGATCCTGTTCGCATTGTTCTTGATTCCAATCTGCGCATTGATGAAAACGCCCGGGTGATCAACCAGCCGTCCGCTTCCGGTACCATCCTTGTGGCAGGACCTTTGGCCCCCCTTGAGAAAAGACGGAGCCTGGAACATAAAGAGGGGGTAAGGGTGCTGGAGCTGGGTTTAAAAAAAGGAAGACTTGATTTGGGGGAACTTATGATTAAATTAGGAGGCATGAATATCCAGAGCCTTCTCATTGAAGGTGGTGGGAAGGTGGCGGCTTCTGCGTTGAAAGAGGGGATTGTCAACAAGGTATTGTTTTTTCTGGCACCCAAGCTTTACGGGGGCAGCGACGGAAGGCCTGTGTTTGACGGACAAGGGCCTGAGAGGATAAAAGATGTCTTTGAACTCAAAGAAACAAGTGTTCAGATGTTTGACAATGATGTGTTGGTTACCGGATACCTAAAAGGTCCGAGCCCAGCCCAATGACGGGCGGCAGATCCGGGAAATGACCCTAGGAGAACGTTGGCGTGTTTACAGGTATTATCGAAAGCTTTGGGACCATTAAACGGATTGAATCCAATGGAGAGGGAAAAATACTTCATATTGGGTGTGATCTGGATTTGTCCCAGAGCAAAATAGGGGATTCCATTGCCGTAAACGGGGCGTGTCTCACGGCTGTTCATCTCGGGAGATATGAATTTAAGGTGGATATGGCACCGGAAACAGTTGCCAGGACAACCTTTAAACAAATGACCCCCGGGAAAAGGGTCAATATCGAGCGGGCATTGAAATTGTCCGACCGCATTGACGGCCACCTGGTATCCGGCCACATTGACGGCACCGGAATTGTAAGGTCAATAAAAAAAAGCAGCAATGCCGTTATCATCATTGTCAGCGTTTCGCCTTTGCTTGCCGCGGATATGATCGAAAAAGGTTCTGTGGCCATTGACGGGATCAGCCTTACCATCAACGCCTGCTCGGAGTCTGATTTTCAGGTCAGTGTTATTCCCCACACAGCCAGGATTACCACCATCGGCCTCAAGCAGGTGGGGGATTCTGTGAACATTGAAACCGACATGCTGGGAAAATATGTCAGAAAAATATTAATGGGAGGTGCGCTTAAAAAAGATGCTGAACGACTTGGGAATCAGGGTGTCAGCATGGCGCTTCTTGCAAAAAACGGATTTTTATAATCCGCAAATTTTATTATAGGATTCTAAATTTAAGGGAACAAGCGAATGCCGCACTTAACGATTGAACAGGCAATTGATGATATTAAGAACGGGAAAATGGTCATTCTTGTGGATGATGAAGACCGGGAAAATGAAGGGGATCTGACCATGGCGGCCGAAGCCGTTACCCCGGAAGCCATAAATTTCATGGCAAGGTATGGAAGGGGCTTGATTTGTCTGCCCCTGGATTCAAGTATTGCCGATCGGCTGGAATTGCCCATGATGGTGGACAAGAATACCTCCCAGTTTGAGACAGGGTTTACCGTATCCATTGAAGCAAAAAAAGGCGTGACCACAGGGATTTCAGCTGCGGACAGGGCCACCACCATTTTAACGGCAGTGGCAGACGGAACCACGCCTGCCGATATTGCAAGGCCCGGTCATATATTTCCGTTGCGCGCCCGGGACGGCGGGGTCATGGTCCGGATCGGCCAGACAGAAGGATCTGTGGATCTTGCAAGGCTTGCAGGACTTAAGCCTGCTGCCGTGATCTGTGAGATCATGGATGAGGACGGCACCATGGCAAGGATGCCGTCCCTTGAAGTATTTGCCAAGGAACATTCCATCGGCATCTGCACGGTGGCCGACCTTGTTAAGTACCGGCTTAAAAATGAAAATTTTGTCAAGCGGGCTGCCCAGACCGTTATCCCCACCAAGGTCGGGGGTGACTTTAAAATTATTGCCTATGAAAATGATTTGGACAGCCTGACCCACATTGCCCTGGTCAAAGGAGAAATTGATCCGGAACGGGCCATTCTGGTCCGTGTCCATTCGGAATGCATGACCGGTGATATCTTCAGCTCTTTAAGATGCGATTGCCAGGATCAGCTTCACAAGGCCATGGCCATGATGGCAGAAGAGGGGTCGGGTGTATTGCTGTACCTGCGCCAGGAAGGCCGGGGGATAGGGCTTGTCAACAAGCTCAGGGCCTATGAATATCAGCGCCAGGGAATGGATACCGTTGAGGCCAATGAAAAACTGGGGTTTAAGGCGGACATGCGGGACTATGGCGTGGGCGCCCAGATGCTGGTGGATCTCGGGGTTAAAAAAATGCGCCTGTTGACCAATAATCCCAAAAAAATGATCGGTCTGGAAGGCTATGGGCTGAGTGTGGTGGAGCAGGTCCCCATCGAGGTGGCGTCCAACTGCCATAACAAGGGTTATTTAAAGTGCAAGCAGGCCAAAATGGGTCATCTGCTTCATATGTAACGCTGGTCATGCGTCAAAGATACAGAGTGAAAAATTTTAAATAAGGATAGGAATATGCCACAGATAATAGAAGCAGGCCTGACGGCCAAGGGGAAAAAATTCGGAATCATTGCCTCCCGGTTTAATGATTTTATCACCTCCCGGCTGGTGGACGGGGCCCTGGATGCCCTGGTGAGAAGCGGTGCCTCCGATGGGGACATCACCCTTGTGAAAGTGCCGGGTGCCTATGAAATTCCCCTGGTGGCCCAAAAAATGGCCAACCAGAAAAAATATGATGCCATCATCTGTCTTGGCGCGGTTATCCGGGGGGCCACCACCCACTATGATTATGTGTGCGCAGAGGTCTCCAAGGGAATTGCCGCCGTTGGTATGGATACAGGGGTGCCGGTCATGTTCGGGATTCTGACCACTGAAACCATTGAACAGGCCATCGAAAGGGCCGGCACAAAGTCCGGCAACAAGGGGTTTGATGTGGCCATGGGTGCCATTGAAATGGCAAACCTGTGCTGTGATCTGGGCAATAAATCCGGAAAGGCGGAATAAAAAAATGGGTGATCGCAGGCTTTCACGGGAATTGGCTTTGCAGGCATTGTTTTTTTTTGATCTGAACACATCAGATCCCGAAAGAGATTTGGAAGCCTTTTGCGCCCAGCGGGAAGATGAACTCACCGATATGGTCAAACCCTTTTTCCTGGATCTTGTGAAAGGGGTTCTGGCAGCCGGGGATGAAATCGATGGATTGCTGGACAAGTATTCAAAGAACTGGAAGATTTCCCGAATGCCTGTG
>Ga0180007_10005804_pt1 | contig 12299 bp, 11 predicted proteins | sample MM_PC_MetaG_FD_121122 | JGI IMG/M metagenome (GOLD analysis project Ga0180007, IMG submission 121122) | Groundwater microbial communities from the Aspo Hard Rock Laboratory (HRL) deep subsurface site, Sweden - MM_PC_MetaG | ecosystem: Environmental > Aquatic > Deep subsurface > Groundwater...
GATCCAGGCTGGCGCACTGGGCGACCATGCAGGCGATGCCCGGGTCCTCGGCCGCGAGCTGGAGGCCGTAGCCCCCTGCCACGGAGGTGCCCCAGACGGCCACGCGTGTGGCGTCGATTTCAGGCAACTGCCTCACGAACGCCACCGCAGCGCGGCAGTCCGCGACCTGCAGGTCGCCCAGATACAACTGTCTGGGTTCTCCTCCGCTGGCGCCGAAGTGGCGATAATCATAGGTCAGCGCGGCAAAGCCCGCCTCACGGAAGCGCCGGGCGAAGGCCCCCACCACGATCTCCCGGGTGCCGCCAAGCCCGTTGTTCAAGACAATGCATGGCACGGGAGCCGCCGCGTCATCTGGCAGGTACAACTCTGCGGCAATCTCAATACCGTCCACAGTGAACCGCACCGGCCGCGTCAATCCGCTCCCCGACTCTGCCGCCTCCGCCCTCGACGAATCGCCGGTCGACGGGAGCGCCGCCTCCGGCTCCTTCAGCCATGGGCTGAAGACGACCACCCCCAGATAGAGCCCTGTCACCACGAACAGTCCAAGGATGATCCACACCAGCGTCATCATGGTCATTCTCCCTTCTCTGAAACGCCGTCGGGCGCCGGATCTGCGCGCACCAGCAGCCCCTGCCACAGGAGGGTCCGCAACTGACGCTGCGCGTCCCCCAGATCGCTCGCTCCGGCCCGCCAGGCGTCGGTCCTGAACAGGCCGCCCAGCGCATCCACGACCGCCCATAGGAACTCCGGCGCGATATCCGGGCGCACGTCACCGGCTTGCTGCGCCTCGGTGATGTTGGCCAGGTAGCGTCGGCGGATCTCCTCGATGCTGTCCCGGATGTCGAGCATCTCCAGGAAAAACCCGGCCTGAAGGCGGGACATGAACTCCTGCTTCCACTGTCCCATCAATTCCACCTTCTGGGGAAAGGGGATGTCCCTGGCCTTGATCCCGTCGTACACCGCGAAGCTCCGGGCGACGAGCTCGTCGTGAATCGTCCGCACCAGGTCGACCTTGTCGCGGAAGTGCCTGTAGAAGGTCATCTTGCTCACGCCGGCGACGGCACAGATCTCCTCCACCGAGACCCGCCGGGCCCCATGGCGGGTCATCAACTCCTCGGCGCTGCGAAGTAACGCTTCCCGCTTATCGATGCGCTCTTTCTTTCCAGGTTCCTGCATGTTCGATCCGCTCCTTGCGTAACAAATATCATACGTAATATGCTTTTGTATACGTTTTCCGTATATTTTTGATCATTTCGTATCTTCTGAGATGGAAACCGACCCCCAACTGAAGCGGGTCATTTCGGGATGCAACTGAGGCTCCTGGTCGAAATTGATCCCCAGAGCTTCGAGATCGCCCTCATCAAGTGATCTGGCCTCGTGAAAGGAAGGAGCGTACCGGCCGGCATCATGTCCAGAACACCACCTAAGAGGTGATCACCGGATTTCGGCGCCGCACCGGCCACATCGCGCCTGGGTGTTCTCATTGAGCGAACCACAGTATTGACAGGGGATTTTCACGATCTCCCGGATGATCACGCGCTCGATGATCTGCGGTGCAGCGGCGGGAAGGTCGCAGGAGGCGGCGTCCGCTGCACCGGTTTTCGGCGGCGAAATCCGGGCAATCCTCTCGAAAATGGTCGCCTTGACCAAGGTCCAATGTACCATGCTGCCGATCCAGGTCAGCACATACAGCCCCCCCAGGAAGTCCCCGGTCTCCTTCGGGACGAATTCAGACGCGACCATCGCGCCGATCAGCGGTGCCGCATACAGGACCGCGAATCTGGCCCACGACCGGTCCCGCGTCTTCGAGGCCGCGAAGATCCACGGCAGCCAGTTGACCGCCGGCACGTAAATCCACAGGGACCACCGGTTCATGGGTGGAGCGGGAATGATTTCGCCACGCCTCAATGGTTCACCTTCTTTGACCTGTGTCCGAACGCTGTAATTTTTCCCTTCCACGGGGAAAACGGGCCAGCCTTGATAAAGAAAAAATACCCGGTCCCCCCTTTTCCTGCAATCGCTTTCTCCGGGACCGGAAAGTGGTCCGGCGCAGGCGTGGGCGCTGGAAGTGAGCGCCGGCGGGCGCAGGGGACGGGGGCTTTCCTCTTGTTTCCCCGGGTAGATGCGACCGAAGACGGTCGCCCGACCGTGGGACCGGTCGCACCAACCCGGGGCATCATGTCCGCAACACCGCCGGGGCGGTGTAAGGAGGAAGGCGGGACTCCGGCGCAAGGAATGGGCGAAGGACGTGAACGCGAAGCCGCACAGGCGAAGGGGTGGCAGCTGCGCGGGTTCCTCCCGCCGGGGTCCCCCACCGAGTGCGAATGCATCGGTGGGGGTGTCAGTTGACAGGACCCCGGAGCTGGGCGGCGGGCGGGAACGAGGGCGGGCGCAGGTCGGGATCCGATTTCGATTTCGATTTCGATTTCGATCGGGAGCCGCGAGCGAGATGGAGCTCTCCCGCTGGCGGCGTCAGGTGGCGGAAGATGGATCGTCGGAGGGGGTGATCATGACGCGGTCCATGGTGCGGCAGGCCACGACGTCCACGCCCGCGACGCCGGCGACGTCGCGCAGGAGCACCTGGCCCAGGCGCACCGGCGCCTCGGCCGAGAGGAGCCGGATCGCGGCCATGGCCGCCGGGATGGCCTGGCGGGGCACCGGCGCCGACAGTTTCACCGGCAGGCGCCCGTAGACCGCGCCCGTGATGGGCACCGTGGTCGAGAAGGTGCGCCGCGGGTCCGTGAACTCCTGGCGGGCGTACTTGGCGCCCCTGTTGCACTCCTGGCCCTCGACCTCGATGATCTGGTCGCCCTCGTGGACCAGGCGCAGGGGGCACCCGATGGGGCAACTGATGCAGACGTAGTGCTGTTCCTGCCGCGCTGTCATGGGACACCTCCCCCGTCGACCGGGAGCAGGTCGATCTGCAGGCGGTCCTCGTAGAAGCGCTCCAGCAGCTCGGGCTGGATGGTCAGGTGGATCATCTCCGCGGGCACCACGAAGCGCAGCCTGCGCTCGAGGAGGTTCCCCACGCGCAGGATGCACGGGGACATCCGCGTCTTGGCCCGCATGTACACCGTGTGGGGGCGGTCCGCCGACAGCGTGTGGGGCAGGCAGTAGCGCACGTTGGCCCCCGGCACCAGGGCGATGGCGTCCCGCGGGCGGCGGATCTGGCGCGCGTGCTCCCCGGCGAAGCGCCCGGCGCGCAGGGCCTCCTCGGTCACGAAGTCCACCAGATCGTGGACGTGCAGCACGTTGCCGCAGGCGAACACGCCCGGCAGGCTCGTGGCCAGCGTGGAGTCGACCTTGGGACCGCCGGTCACCACGTCCAGCGCGATGCCCAGGCTCTCGGAGAGCTCGTTCTCCGGGATGAGCCCGATGGACAGGAGCAGCGTGTCGCAGGGCACGTCCCAGGCCCGCGCGGCGTCGGGCCGCCCTGTCTCATCCACGGGCGCCACGGTCACGGCCTCGATGCGGTCGCGGCCGTGGATGCGGGTGACCGTCGTGGACAGGTGCAGCGGGATGCCGTAGTCGTCCAGGCACTGCACGACGTTGCGCGTGAGGCCGTTGGAGTAAGGCATCAACTCGAACACGCCCTCGACCTTGCAGCCCTCCAGGGTCAGGCGGCGCGCCATGATCAGGCCGATGTCGCCCGAACCCAGGATGACCGCCCGCCGGCCGGGCAGGTAGCCGTCGAGGTTGAGAAGCTTCTGGGCCAGCCCCGCGGTGAAGATGCCCGCGGGCCGGGTGCCCGGGATCCGCACGGCCCCGCGGGTGCGCTCGCGGCAGCCCATGGCGAGGACCACCGAGCGGCACTCCACCGTGGCCAGGCCGCCGCGCTCGCTGAGCACGCGCACCAGGCGGTGCCCTGAGGAGTCCACGGCCAGGCCGGTGACGTAACTGTGGGGGGCCACGTCGATGTCCCGGTCCATCACCTGCGTGACGAAGCGCTCGGCGTACTCGGGCCCGGTGAGCTCCTCGCGGAAGTGGTGCAGGCCGAACCCCGCGTGGATGCACTGCCGCAGGATGCCCCCCGGCTCGGGCTCGCGCTCCACCACCAGCACGCGGGACACGCCGCTGTCGAGGGCCCCCAGGGCCGCGGCCAGACCGGCCGGGCCGCCGCCCACCACCACCACGTCGTAGCGTCGGTTCATGCGTCCGAACATGGGGCCTCCTCACCGGCGCCGGCTGTGGTGTCTCCTGCGGACATTCCACCGGCCTCGGTCATGGCCGCTTCACGATCTTCGGCCATCGGGATCACCAGCCACGAGCCCGCGCCGCGCTTGGTCACCTCGTGGAAGGGGACGCCGAGCCGCCGCGACAGGATCTGCATCACGCGGGTCGTGCAGAAGCCGCCCTGGCAGCGCCCCATGCCGGCCCTCGTGCGGAACTTCACACCGTCGAGGGTGCGGGCACCGTGGTCCACGGCCTGGTGCACCTCGGCCTCGGTCACCAGCTCGCAGCGGCACACCAGCCGGCCGAAGCGGGGGTCCGCCTCGACCAGGGCCTGGCGCACCTCGTGGGACTGCGTGGCGAAGCGGGCCGGCGGCGCCACGTGCGGGTTGAACTGGTCGTGCTCCACCAGGGGCAGCCCGGCGCGACCGACCAGCTCCACGACGTGGACGGCGATGGCCGGCGAGGCCGTGAGGCCGGGGGACTGGATGCCGGCGACGTGGAAGAACCCGGGCACCCGCGAGGGCCCGATGATGAAATCCCCGGTGTCGGAGACGGCGCGCAGCCCGGCGAACTCGGCGATGGTGGCGCGCGCGTCCAGGGACGGGCACAGCCTGCGCACGGTGGCGAAGACCTCCTCGCTGCCCTCGGTCGTGGTGGGCACGTCGAAGCGGTCGTCCTGGTCGTGGGCGGTGGGGCCCACCATGAGCGTCCCGTCGAAGGTGGGGATGATGAGGATGCCCTTGGACGCGGGCGTCGGCACCGGAAAGATCAGCCGGGTGACGATGCCCTCGAGGCGGCGGTCGAGGAGGTACTCCTCGCCGCGTCGGGGCCGGATGATGAAGTCGTCCGCGCCCACCAGTGCGGCCACCTTGTCGGCGTGAACGCCCGCGGCGTTGATGATGAAGCGGGCCTCCACGTCGACCCCGGCCACGGAGTCCTCGCCAGGGCCGGCCTTGACCGCCCCGAGTCCAGCCTGGACCGCACCAGGTCCAGATGGGACCGTCGCATGGATCCTGAAGCCGCCGCCGTCGCGCAGCGCGATGGACTCCACCTCCTGCTCGACTCGCAGCTCCACGCCGTTCTGGACGGCACACTCGGCCAGCGCAAAGGCGAACTCGTATGGGTTGATGACGCCGGCCGAGGGCGCGAACAGGGCTCCCACCAGGTGCAGGGAGAGGTTGGGCTCCTCACGCCGCAGCCGCTGCGCGTCCCACATCTCGAGCCCGGGGACCCCCTTGGCCTCGCCGTCGGCCTTCATGCGTTCAAGCGACGCCAGCTCCTCGGCGGAGGCCGCGACCACCAGCTCGCCGCACCGGCGGAACCCGAAGCCCAGCTCACGCTGGAGCTGGTCGAACATGGCGTTGCCGCGCACCTCCAGGAGGCCCTTGAGGGTGCCCGGCGTGGTCTGCTGACCCGCGTGGATGATCCCGGAGTTGGTCTTGGTGGTGCCGAAGCCCACCTCGGCCAAGCGCTCCAGAAGCACCGTGCGCAGGTGGTATCGGGACAGTTCGCGGGCGATGGCGCAACCCACCACGCCGCCGCCGATGATGGCAACGTCGTACATGATTTCACCGTCCTGGCCAGGGATGATCGCCCCGGCCGCCTGGCGATTATTGCCCGATCTTCTGCACCGAGATCGTGATCTCGGAGGTCCCTGGCCGCACCTCGACGCACTCGCTGGAGACCTGGTTGGCGGCCCCGGCGACGGCGTTTTTGGTGCAGAACTGATGGGGCCTTCCGTCGTCCTCATAGCGGATCTCGAACCGGCCGCCGGCGTCGGTGAGCGGACACTGGTCGGGCATGCTCGAATCGCAGACCGCGACACCCTCGACGGGCTGCCCCTCGGCCTGGACGGTGCCGACCACGAGCCGGGTCTGCATGGGACGCTGCATGGGACGCTGGGGACCGTAGCAGGCGGCCAGGACGAGGGCGCCACCGGCGGAGAGAAGACCTGTGGTCCAACGGAGAAGAGCCTGTTTCGTATTCATGGTTCACCCGCTCCTTCTGGCGGAATAATCAAGCAAAAAGCGACCCAATATAGCAGATCGCGACCGAATTTACAGTCCCTTCCTCCCGCATCCTGAACAGGAAACATCGTTTCAATTTCGATTTCAATTGGGGAACGGCGGACGGGCCGCTTACAGGCGGGCGCCGGCGGCGAGCTTGAGCAGGTTCAGCAGCATGCGGGCCTTGCCCGCCTTCTTGGCCAGGATCGCCAGATACAGCAACTCGAGGTTCCGGGGGGGGACCGTGACGTGCGCCTTCTTCTGCAGCTTCGCCGCGCCGGGCCTGCATGTGGTCACACACAGCCCGCAGCCTATGCAGCGGTCGGCGTCCAGCCGCACCGTGCGCGCCTCACGATCCAGCGTCAGGGCGTCCATCTGGCAGCGCTTGACGCACACGCCGCAGCCGTTGCACGCGGCGGCGTCGATGGTCGCGAAGTAGTTGGTCGCGAACAGCCCGGCAGGTTTATCGAACTTCTTGGCGGCCGTCAGGACCCCGCAGCAGCAGCCGCAGCACAGGCAGATGCAGAACGCCTGCAGGGAGTTTCCGGGCTGCAGCACGAGGCCCTTCTTCTCGGCCGTGTCCAGCAGGTCCAGGCACTCCTGGCGGGTGATGTACCGGCCGCGGCCACGCTCGACGTAGTCGCTCTCGCCGAAGAAGACGCAGACCTCGATGTCGTCGACCTGGGTGCAGGGACGGCCCAGCAGCGCCTCGCCCTGCTTGCACACGCAGTTGGCCACCCCGATCTTCTGGTCCGTGTGCTCGACGTAGTGCCGCATGTTGTCGTAGGTGTCGATGCGGTGCTCGGGGACGATGGCCTTCAGGTGGGGGCTCGTCCGCAGTTGGGGCAGCATCCCCTTGAAGAACTCGTCCTTGAAGCCCGCGTCGAAGTACTCATGCATCAGACGCATCAGTTCAGGGGTCAAATCGTCGACGTGGAATTCGAACATGCCGATGGCCAGGAACGCGACGGAATAGCCGTAGGGACTCCGCGTGCTGCGCCGGATGCTGCCCTTGGACCACAGACGTTCCAGGATCTCCCCCAGCGCGCCCTCGTCGATGTCCCGCCCGTGGGTGCGCGCGAAGCGCCGGCGGATGCGCCACAACCTCGAGTGCGTGAGCCCCAGGCACAGGACGACCTCGGCCTCGGCCTCGGTGAAAAAGTACTTCAGCACGTCCAGCTCCACACCGGAGTCGGTGGCCGGAAAGCCGATGGGATACTGGTCGAGATGTTGCTGAAGGCGCCGGTAGAGCTCGGTCATTCGTACACGTACTTCAGGCGTTGGGCCCGGGAGACCTGCTCGCGACAGGACGGCCCCGACGGGCCGAGCTGGCGCTCATGTTCCACGATGAACTGGACGTCCTCCCGGGAGAGGTCCTTTTTGCAGAACAATCTGAACAGGAGGTTCATGCGCTCGGGGGCGACCTGTGGAATCACCTGTACCAGCTTGGACAGATGGCCGGTGTCCTCGATGCCCTCGAGCTTCTGCACGGCCAGCTCGAAGACGGCCTGGTCGGAGTCCGACAGACGGGCCAACGTCACGTCGATCAACTCGGCGAAGCGCTCATGCTCACGATCCAGCTGGGTGATGCCCCGCCAGGCCAGGGCCAGCGCCTTGGCGCGCACCAGCGACGAGGCGTCATGGCCTGCGGCGCCCAGGACGAATGTGATCGCGCGCTCGCGAGGCCAGCGCTCCAGACGCGTCAGCGTCATCATGCGAACGAACACGTCCGGGGACGCGACCAGCTCCTTGACCAGACCGATGGCCTCGGGCGTGTACGAGGCGATCTGCCCCAGCTTCGCGCGATCTGCCTCGGACAGCATCTCCCCCGAGGCCGTGTCCCGGTCCGGGTCCAGCGGCTTCTCCTTCTTCGAGCAGGCACAAAGCGCCAGAACCATGATGAGCGGCAGAATCAAACCCGGCGCAAGCCGGCGACATGAGGCGTCCGCAAAAGGACGCCGGAAAACAAACGCTGACTGCATCTAGGGTTCTCCCGTCTTCGGCAACCGCGGACCGAACAGGGCCGAGCCGACGCGCACCCAGGTGGCTCCCTCGGCGATGGCGACCTCATAGTCCCCGCTCATGCCCATGGACAACTCAACAAGATTCACGTTCTCAAGGTGACGCGTCCCCGCCTCGGCGAGCAGCCGGGCCAGCTCGATGAAGTGCGGACGCACGGCCTCCGGGTCCAGATCGAACGGCGGCAGCGTCATCAGTCCCCGACAGCGCACGTGCGGGGTGTCCGCGAACAGGCGCAGGAAAGCGTCGAGCTCACCAGGCGCGAGGCCGTTCTTCTGGGGTTCGTCACCGGTGTTCACCTGCACGAGCACGTCCTGCACGATCCCGAGGGTCGCGGCGCGCCGCTCCACGGCCAGCAGGATCTTCTCGCGCGAGATCGTGTGGATCCACGAGGCCTTCCCCACGATCATGTTCACCTTGTTCTCCTGCAGGGGCCCGATGAAGTGCCAGACGGCGCCGGACACCGCGGAGGACTTGTCACGCAGCTCCTGCGCGTAGTTCTCGCCGAAGTCGACCTGTCCACAGGCCACCGCCTCGGCGACGACCCCGACGGGTTTGGTCTTGGAGACCGCCAGCAGCCGCACCGAACCCGGGGGCCGGCCGGCGCGTTGTTCCGCTGCGGCGATCTTCCCACGCACGACGGCGAAGTTGTGACGGAGGGTTTCCCGGTCAACCATCGTGACGACTCCAGGGCAGCGCAGGCCACTCCGGATGCAGACGGTACAACGCCTCGACGACCTGCGCCAGCGGCAACCCCACGACGTTGGTGTACGAGCCGTTGATCCGGTCGGTCCAGGCGGCGGCGTGCCCCTGCACGGCATAGGCGCCGGCCTTGTCCTGCCAGTCGCCGGCCAGGGCGTGCGCGTCGAGTTCATCCGGGGATAGTTGCCGGAACGTCACGTCGGTCACCTCGCAGAAGCCCTCGCGCCGCCCGTCGGGCATGCGCAAAGCCACTCCGGTGATCACCTGGTGGGTGCGTCCGGCCAGCTGCCGCCACATGTCGTAGGCCTCCTCCCGGGAGGCCGGCTTTCCGAGGATGTGCCCGTCACAGACGACGATCGTGTCGGCCGCAACCACGCACAGGATCGTTTCTGTGACTGCGTCTGCCTTCTCAATGGCCAGGCGCAGGGCGGTCTGAAGCGGCTCCTCCCCGGGGACCAGGCGCTCCTCGGTGTGGGCGGGCGACACCTGCAACGCAAGACCGAGCCCCTCGAGCATGGCCCGACGGCGCGGCGAGGCGGAGGCCAGGACCAGATGCGGCCCTGCGGGACGGGACTGGCTCATGTCGGCACCTCCCCGGGGAAGCCGGCGCCGGCGGCGAACCAGGCATCAAAGTCGGCGACCGCCCGTTCGGCCAGCATCCGTCTTTTTTCCGCCTTGGGGAGGCGTCCCGTCACCTGCAGCGGCGGCCACAGCCCCAGGTGCACGTTCGTCGGCATGTACGGTGAGGGGGCGTGGCGGATGTGCCAGGCGAGGGCGCCCAGCGCGCAGGTGACCGGCGGCTCCACGAAGGAGACGCCACGCAGGCGTGCTGCCAGCTTCAGCGCGGAATACAGCCCCAGCGCCATGCTCTCCACGTAGCCTTCCACGCCGCACAACAGCCCCGAGAGCGCCGTGTGGGGCCGCCCCGGCAGGAACAGGCCCTCCTCGAGGCGGCGCGGCGCATCGACATAGGTGTTGCGGTGCACTTCTCCGAGGCGCAGGAAGCGAGCCTCGCGAAGGGCCGGGATCAGGCGGAAGACCCGCTCCTGGGACGGATAGGTCATGCGCGTCTGGCAGCCGACGAGGTTGAACGCGGTCCGGTGCCGGTTCTCCATGCGCAGCTGGACCACCGCCCAGGGCCGGGCGCCGGTGCGCGGATCGATGAGCCCGATCGGGCGGAGCGGACCGTAGCGCAGCACATCACGGCCGCGCTCCACCATCAGTTCCACCGGGCTGCAGTTCTCGAAGTAGCGGGGCTCCTCGAAGGCGCGCGGGGTCACCTTGTCGGCCGCCGCGATGGCATCCACGAAGGCCTCGTATTCCGCCCGGTTCATAGGGCAGTTCACGTAATCACCGCCGGAGTCCTCGCTTCCAGCGTCCCCGCCAGCGTCCCCGCCAGCGTCCCCGCCCGCGGAGTCCACTCCGCCAGCGTCCCGACCCCAGCGCGAGGCCGAGAAGGCGAGGCTCCAGTCGAGGCTGTCGGCCTCCACCACGGGCGCTATGGCATCATAAAAATAGAGACCCTCGCTGCCGATGGCCCCGGCGATGGCCTGCGCCAGCGCGGGACGGGTCAGCGGGCCCGTGGCCAGGATCGCGGGACCTTCCGGGATCGCGGTGATCTCGGCGCGCACCAGGCGTATCCGCCCGCAGGCGGCGATCTCCCCGGTCACTGCGCGGGCGAAGCGACCGCGGTCAACGGCCAGCGCGGTGCCCGCGGCTACGGCGTGCTCGCGGGCCAGGGGGATCAGCAGCGACCCCAGTTGGGCCAGCTCGCGCTTGAGCAACCCGGTCGGCCGCGCAGGATCATCGGACTTCAGGGAGTTCGAGCAGACCAGCTCGGCGAGATCACCCGACTGCCATGGGGGCGTGGAGCCATCGCCTGCGGCTGTCTCTTCGCCGCCGCGGGCTTCGATCAATTCGACGTCGAAGCCTAGACGGGCAAGGGTCCAGGCGGCTTCGCAGCCGGCCAGCCCGCCTCCCACAACGGTGACCGCAGTGCCGGACCCGTAGGCGACGGGGACATCGGCGATGGGGCCGTCGGCGACGGAAACGTCGGGATCAGTTTTCCGCATTTTTCGTGAAGTTGCACTTCGGGCAGACCAGCGTCTTGCGTGCCCGCCGAAGCGTGCTTTTGAGGAACAGGTAATCGTTGCCGCACTGCGGGCAGTTTTCCTTCATCGGCCGGTCCCAGGTGACGAAGTCGCACGGGGTCGCGGTGCCGTAGTTGGAACAGCCGAAGAAGACCTTGCCCTTCTTGCCGCGCTTCTCCACGAGCATGCCCTTGCAGTCCGGCTTGGGACACTTGTATGGCAGCGTCAGCGGCAGCGTGCCCTTGCATTCGGGGTACCGGGTGCAGCCCAGGAACGGGCCGAACTTGCTCTGGCGGACAATCATGCCGGACGCGCACAGCGGGCATTTCTCGTCACGCTTCTCGGGCTCGACCACGGTGACCTTGCCGTCAGCCTCCTTGCGGTACTCACGGGTGTTCTTGCAGTCCGGATAGTTCGCGCAGGCCAGGAAGCTGCCGTTGGAGCCCCAGCGGATGACCATGTTTCCACTGCACTTGTCGCAGGGGATGTCGGTGGGCTCGATCTTCGAGCGGATATTCGGCAGGTCCCGCTCGGCGGACACGACCACCGGATGGAAGGTCGTGTAGAAGTCGCCGATGAGCTTGCGCCACTGGATCTGGTCCTCCTCGACGCCGTCGAGGTTCTTTTCCATGTCGGCGGTGAACTCGACGTTGACGACCTCCGGGAACGCCGTCACGAGCAGGTCCGTGACGATCTCGCCCAGCTCGGTGGGCACGAAGCGGCCGGCGCTGCGCTCGATGTACTTCCGGTTGGCGATGGTGGTCATGATCGTGGCGTAGGTGGATGGGCGGCCGATGCCCTTCTCCTCGAGCTCGCGGATGAGCGTGGCCTCGGAGAAGCGCGGAGGCGGCTGGGTGAAACGCTGCTCCCGGTTGACCGAAACCAGCCCGGGGCGTTCGTCGACCTTCAGATCCGGCAGCTGGTTGTCGCCTTCGGGATCAGGCGTTTCCTCGCCGGCGGCGGCCTTCTCGGCCTCCTTCTCGCGGTTCTCCTCGTAGAGCACGGTGAAGCCGGCGAAGCGCTGCACAGAGCCGGAGGACCGCAGCGTCAGGCGTCCGCGCTCGGTCTCGACCACCGTCGCGTCGAAGATCGCGGGGTTCATCTGGGAGGCGACAAAGCGCTTCCAGATGACCTCGTACAGGCGCGCCAGGTTGCGGGCGTCGGTGCGGTTGGTGTTGGAACTGAGGATCAGTTGCTCCACCTGCTCGGGGGTGCGGGCGACGTCGGTGGGCCGGATGGCCTCGTGGGCGTCCTGGGCAGTGGACTTGGTCTTGTAGACGTTGGCCTTGGCAGGCAGGAATTCGCCCCC
>Ga0180007_10005805_pt1 | contig 12298 bp, 11 predicted proteins | sample MM_PC_MetaG_FD_121122 | JGI IMG/M metagenome (GOLD analysis project Ga0180007, IMG submission 121122) | Groundwater microbial communities from the Aspo Hard Rock Laboratory (HRL) deep subsurface site, Sweden - MM_PC_MetaG | ecosystem: Environmental > Aquatic > Deep subsurface > Groundwater...
GTAACAAAATTCGCAGTTCCTAACATCAAAAACATCGACGCAATCCTTGACGTAAAATGCCTCATTGTTATAAAAACATCGTTCTCCATAGCCAAGGTTGAAACACATGTAAGAATCTTTTGAGTGCCATGTTTGATTGCAAAAATCGCAGTTCTCATTAAAGATCGTGTTGTTGGCTTGGCGCGGAACTTTTTCCATAAGTTCCTTAAACTGCTCAAAAAATCCGCGGCTAAAATCAAAATCAAAATCGACTCTGTAGCTCATCGGATCCCATTTGTCAGATTTAAAAGCAGAGTTCGAATAAACCTTGAAAGGTTTGTCGGGCGAATAAACGCTAACAACTTCTTCGCCAGTAAGCTCGCATTTTCTTTTATAAAGATGCCGTTCGTTTCTCCAGCAGTATCTTCTAATCGTCCGACACTCCAAGCAAAGAGTTGGTGGCGAAATTAAATACTTCTTCCCACCAAATTCCGGCGAGACTTTTTCTAAGAATTGAAGATCATCATCACTCACTTCAAAATCATGATTACACTGTTCGCACATTTTTTTGTTCATTTTTTAAATAATTGATTAGTTTTTTGTTCCACCTAAAAAACGCATAAAAACTCACGTCTGCTTTTTAGGTTTTTGTTCCGCCCAAAAACCGCGAATTCTTTTTGACACTGTTTACAGTTTTGATTTTGCATAATCTTAGATCCCCGAGGTCGAAGTTCCTTCGACTCGAGAATGACATTTTGGATTGCTTCGTCGCAAGCTAGGTTTGCGAGTCATTATTCTGCGATTCCACCTCGCAGAAGCACCCGCAAACCGCGCAATGACACAGCGACTTGATCCCTCGACTGGGCTCGGGATGACACGGGACAGGATGGCGCTTGGCGCAGGGCGGATAGATTGCTTCTCCGTCAGAGCACGGATCGCAATGACACCTGCTTTATAAACTTTATGAACTTTCTAACTTGATAAACTAAAGTATCGGCGCAGAGAAGTTTTCTTCTTTCAGTTTCTCCAAAACTTCCATTTCCTTGCTCTTCTCCTGCTTTAATTCTTTTTCGGCCGTTGCCTTGGATCTACAAAAGTTTTCACGCGTGTACTGTACTATTTGTTCGCGGAAATTGAAAGTGGATTCCGGAACTGTCAGCGTTTTGGCCGAAAATGCTTCTTTAACCTCGTCATCGATTGATAATTTTAGATAAATTTCGCGCACGCCCAAGTTGACAATGTCTTGAGCTGCAAACTCGGGCTCAAATTCTTTCTCCATCAAAAGCGCATCTTCAGGACCGATTCTAAACGAAATGATTGAGCCGACATTACCAAAGACCGTCTTTTTGACAACGTCGTTTAATTGCGAAACATACTGGTGCGCCATTGTCAGCGAAAGCCGGTATTTTCTCGACTCAGATAGAATGTTAGCAAATGAATCGGTAGCAAAGTTCTGGAACTCGTCTATATACAGAAAGAACGGTACTCTTTGGCTTTCAGCAACATCAGCTCGCGCTAAAGCCGCCTGATAAATTTTGGTTATTATCATAGAACCCAGAAGCGAAGTATTTTCTTCTTGCAGAATCCCCTTGGGAAGTTTTACAAGCAAAATTTTCTTGTTGTTCATTATAAAAGACATGTCGATCTTGTTTTCCTCTTGCCCAACAATGTTCCTGATAATTGTATTTGAAACAAATTGACCGATTTTGTTTAAAATCGGCATAATCGCTTCAGCGTCAAATTTTTCACTCCATGAGGCAAATTCATTGGTCCAGAAATTTTTAACAACCTGATCCTCGATAGTTTTGATCGTCGCCTGACGATATTCCCGATCAGTTAAAAGCAAGAGAATGCTCATGACCGAAGCTTTGGGGGCATCGAGGAGAGCTAGCAACGTCATACGCAGTACGTGCTCAAGCCGCGGAGACCAGTTTGAACCAAAAATTTTCTTAAAGATTTCGATAAGTCCCGTGGAAACCTGCTGGCGAAGAAGCGGATTAACTTTTTCGATCGGGTTAAAAGCAATTGGATATTCCTCATCTACTGGATTAAAGAAGATTACATCTTTAATTCTACTTTCAGGAATAAAAGGAATAATATTTTCAACCAAGTCGCCATGAGGATCGATAATGCAAACTCCGTGACCAAGCTCAAGGTCATTTTTAATCATCAGCTCAAGCATCTTTGATTTACCGGAACCGGATTTACCGATGACATACATGTGACGCGCTCGATCTTTTCTTTTGATTCCAAATGATTCTCGGATATTGCGATAGTTGGTTTCCGCAAATGGCGTCAGTTCATCCGGCGAAGTATTGTCGACAGTCGGAAGTCCAAGCGGCGGTTCAGATTTCGGAGAAAGGATTTTATAAAGGTTTGGTACCGAATCGGAATCAAGAGGAAAATGGCAAATTGTTGCCACCTCATCGGCAGTCAGATGAAAAGCGGAGGTAGAATTTTCAGTCGAGGTGATCCTATCAAAGTCGTTTACCGTGACAGGTTTGATGCGATATTTAAACTCGTTATACTCACTTTCTAATTTTTGAAAAACTTGGGCAATCGGTTCCAATTTAGCGGCGGCCAGCTCGTAACTTTCCGAGAAAAGCAATATATCGATGTCACAGCTATAAAGCGGTTGGCGGTTTTTCTCTTGGGCCGCCGCCAGTCCCCTCGCACGAATCTCCGGCGATGCTTTTTTGGAAAAAACTCCCTCGACAACATTTAAGCGCTGCTTGAAATTTTTAACCGAAAGATTGATCGATCGCTTCAGCGTAAAAATCGCTTTGTCCTGATCCAGCGGTTTGATCTTGAGTTGCATAAAAAATTTCTCTTGAGCCGTAAGACGATTGAACTGATTGAAGATGTCGGACAAAAACGATCCCTCCATGGCCTCGAAGGTCAAAAACGGATAATGGTCGCCGTATCGAAGACGTAGATCGGCCTGCGCCGCCATCTCGGCATTTTGCGGGTCGAAGTTTCTTTTTATCTCCTCAAGTTCAATTTTGGAAAAAACGGCATAGAGCTGATTCTCCATAACTGACTGATACTGAGTAGGCACTTTAACGGTATAGAAAATCCTCTTGTTTATCATGTTAAGCGAAACCGCAAAAGGAAGGTTCTTAAATATTTTTGAAAGCGTCCTTAAAAATTCCGCAAAAACCCTTATCTCGAAATTGGTGTGTTGCGGAAGCTTAACGATAAACTCTTTGGTTTCACCCTGTTCAACCATTTTTTTTGAAACTTACTGTTCGAACCTAGCCGAGAATCTCAACCTTACTGTTCGAGCCTCGTCGAGAACCTCTCGACTTTTTTATCCTGGTTATAAAATACCACTTTTTACACTTTGGAGCAATTTGAAATATGGAGAAAAGACGATTTGCACTTGACCCGAAGATGAGTTTAAAATATAATTAAGTGCTATCTGTTTTTGAGATAGCCAAAAACTTCGGGGAGGGATAGTTTTGACCGATTTTTCACGACTGGCTAGGCTGAGACAAGGATCGCAGCAGAACGAATGGCCTGCTGAAGTCGTAGCCCGAATCCACCAAGGAGCTTCGGCAGAAGAGATCGCCGGGACGACTGGGAAGGACGTGCAAACGGTTAGACGCTACATGCAGAGACTCGCAAGACAGAAGCACCAGCTACCACCAACAGCCATCTGCCGCAAGGCCAGACCCTCTACTCCATGGCGCTAACTCGTCGCCGTTCCTCAAGGCCCGTCCTGCGGACGGGCCTTTCGCTTTAAAAAAAATAATTATAGAATCGTAAAACCTCTATCTTGAAAAATCGACTCTTTTAGGTTAAAATCTTAACAGTTCTTTAAAATATTCCCCGGTAGCTCAATGGCAGAGCGCGTGCCTGTTAAGCACTAGGTTGCTGGTTCGAATCCAGCCCGGGGAGCCATGAAAAGATAATTACCTACGGGTGGTTATCTTTTCATGGCTCCCTGTTTGAAAAAGTTCGAACGGAATTCGAAAATATGAAATGAATTTTTCATCCGCTCACGCGGCCGTGGAGGGGTGTGGGGAGGAAACGGCCGCGCTCGCGTTTGGGCTGGAAGAATTGGGGTTTGAAAACTGCCAAAGAAACTTATAAATCATCGGCTCGAATTCATTTTGGCCAAAAGCAAACTTTTAATATACATTATCCTAATTTGGGATATTCTATTTTAGAATATAACATAGGTTATAGTTAAGGTAAATATGGCAAACAACATCTACTCCGACGAATACAAAAAAATTACAGAAAAATTGAGAGAAGCTAGAGTTGAAGCTGGCTTTACTCAAGAGCAGGTTGCCGAGAAATTGGACAAACCTCAATCTTATGTTTCAAAATCTGAAGCCGGAGAGCGCCGGCTCGATGTTTCTGAACTAAAAAAATTCGCTGAACTTTACGAGAAGTCTATAAATTTTTTTGTTGGAGAAAGTAAATGAACAAAGCATTATCAAAACAAGAAGCCATCAGTTTTTTAGGATTAGATGAGAAACTTTTTGAAAATTATTTTCGCAATGCTTGTGAATTTGGCTGTCTAGAAAGACCAAATGGCCGAGGAAGATTTTATTTTGATAAAGAACAATTACAAAAATGGCTTGACGATTTCCGCTGGCGAACAATCGAGTTAAACATGGCAGACTACCAACTGTGCCTTGATTTTGCACTGGCGCAACATTTTAGAGGTTATGTTGTTTCGGACTGGGGAACTGCTCGCCAAAGAGAGTTTGGGCAGAAATTAACTAACTGGATAAAAGGGCAACTTGCTGAGGTAGCGTGCAAGAAGTTTTTCAAAAATGAGTTTGGGGTTGATATTGAGTTAGACTTTGCAATTCATGAACAAATAGTTCCGCAGGATATAATTGGAGTAAAAGCTAAAGGCAAAGTCAGGCAACCAAAAATTGGAGTTGGAATCAAAGCGTCAAAGCCGAAAAGCGCATATCTTGTGCTGGGAGAAAATGAAGTAAATATTGCCGAAAGAAGATCGGATTTTTATATTTATTGCCGACCAGACATTGCCGACGATCATTTGCTAAGACTTACTAGAAACGAAGTTATTAAGGCAGTTAAAGATGAGCCACACTTCCAGACATACAAGGACAAAATTCCGCATTTTATTCCGATACCCTGCGAAATCGCGGGCTACTGTTCTGTTGGTGAATTAGAAAAAGTTAACGGAATTGAAGGCCAGACTTTTGATAATGGCTTTAGGTATGTGAAAAAGTCTGGCTTATTGCATAGATCTAGAAAAGACTGGGAGCAGTTGCTTAATTTGCTTTAGCACCAAAGAGCAAAGCTAACTGGTCTTTTTCTTTAACACCATTTCCATTGCCGGAACCATTGCTCAATTTTGGCTCAATGCTGGGATATGGAACACCCGCAAAGGTTTTTAGGACCGCCTCGATTATTATTTTTGCGGCTTGTGGAGACACTGCCATACCAATTTGCTTTCTCACGCTCTCTTTGGATCCTTCAAAAACAAAATCATCGGGGAATGTTTGAATCCTTGCCCGCTCTCTATTGGTAAGGGCTCTGTTTTCTGACCAATGGTAAACATGGGTTCCGCCGCCGCCACTTCCAGTAATCGTATAGGATGGTTTGCTTGGATGAAGTCTTTTGTAGATTTGGCTCATTTTTGCACCTTTAACATTCATCTTTAGATGATCGGGGATGCCGTGGTACCATGCATTTTCTCCCGCAGGAATATGCTTTAGTCTTTCAACGACATTTGTTGATTGTGCAGTTATTTCATTGTTTTCTAAATTATCAGAAATCGGTGGATTGCCAATTACTTGCTGAGCAGTGATATATTTATCTTTTGTCGTTGGAGCAGGAACTTTAAATTTCAGATTCAAATTCTTACGAATACCGATGATAACTATCCTGTGCCTGGTTTGTGGAACGCTGTATTCTTCGAATTTATAAAGATTCGCTGTAATCTCGTATCCTTTCCCGACATTTTCCAGATCATCTAGAATTTTTTTGAATGCCATTCCATTATTTGCACTTTGGAGGCCACTGACATTCTCAGCGATGAACCATTTGGGATTTTTCTCTTCAATTGCTCTCAGCCCGTGTGTGTACAATGGACCGAACTTGCCATTAAATCCCTTTTGCTTACCCACAACGCTGAAATCGTTGCATGGAAAACCAAATGCTAGTGCATCAAAATCGGGGACTTTTTTAAAGTCTATTTTTTCAACCGGTGAACAGACGACATTTTCAGATTTTCCATTGTGGATATTTCTTGCATAGGTTTTGCAAGTATTTTCATCATAATCGTTAGCCCAAACTGGTTTAACTGATAATTCCGTATCGTTTTTTATAACTTTTGATCGTATCGCACCCAGAGATAAACCTCCCGGTCCGCAAAAAAGTTCAGCAAACTTAAACACAACTTTTTTCATCCAATGCCCTCCTAAGTTTTGAACTCAAAATTTTAGAATTTTTGGCTTCACATTCCCAAATAATCAGAGGTTGCCAGCCTACTAGTTTTAACTGACTAACAGCTTCTTTCTGTCTTTTAACATTACCATCTAATTTGGATAACCAGTAATTTTTATTTGTTTTCGGCCGGGTTGCTCTTTTGCAATTCCTGTGTTGATGCCAAAAACATCCATTTACTAAGATTGCAGTTTTGGTTTTCGAAATTACAATGTCTGGCTTCCCGGGAAGTTCTTTTTTATGTAAACGATATCTGATGCCTTGGCTCGATAGAACCTTTCGAACTAGCAACTCCGGAGAAGTATTTTTACTTCTGATCTTCGACATGCATTTGCTTCTTTGTTCTTTCAAGAAGCTATCCATCATTACATCCCTATCTCTTTTGATATGAGCCCTTTTACAACTCCCTCAATCCTGAAATTTTGCTTTGCTAAAAATGGACTGTATTTTTGATTAATTGACACAAGCAGTTTTCTATCACCATCAAACTGAAGTCTTTTTATCAATACATCACCGTCATTTGTGCACACGACGATATCATTTGGATTTGCAGAATTACTTTTTCTTGCAATCACTAAGTCTCCTTCATTGATAGAAGGAGACATTGAGTCACCCTTGGCCTCAACCATAAATGCTTCAGAAACTGGAAAAGGAATTAGTCGGCTTGAAATTGGTATTCGATCAACAGGATCACCATCTAAAATGCTCCCGTTCGGTCCGCATTGTGCCAAGCCATATAAATTTATGTAAGAAATTGATCTCTCTGGGGTGTCGGAGAGTATTTGGTAGTCCTTTGGGTTGCTTGGATTTCGTTTTAAAAACCCTTTTTTCTCTAATTGTTGGATATGGTGAGCGATTACACTTGTCGAGGAGACACCAAGAGAATCCTGCATTTCCCTAAAGGTTAGCGGATCATCAAAATTAGTTTTCAGCAAATCTAAAATCCCTTGCTGAATTGAATGCAACTTTTCTTTATTCATAATAGCGCCCTCCTTAAAGTTATTGTATTACTAAGGCGGAGACTTGTCAAGAACAAGAACTAGAACATCTTGCATCATTCTATTTTATTTGGTAGAATAAAAAAAACATAAAATAACAGGAGGGAGTATGCATCCGACATAGAAAAAGCAGAAATCCAAATCCCCGTGCAAGGGTGAGTTTTTCTGCTTTTCTCTTAAATCCATGATACAGCATGTGTCAAATGATTGCAAAAAAGCAGGGCAAATCAAAAAATAATGTGTCCTGTTTTTAATTGCAGGATGTAAGGAGAAGTTATGACAGTAAGAAGAGATCAGAAATTACACGACAAAACATGTGAACTAGTAGCGAGGATAAGGTTTCCCTACCCAGACGAAAATCATCCGGATTGGCGGACTATAGTAAATCATCCAACACAGCTTATAGTCTTTAATGATGGAAAACTAATCCCCGATGTTGTCACTTTGAATCGGGAAAATCTTGCCCAAGTTCTTGGTGAGATTGAAACTGATGACACTGTAAATGAAGAAAGTGCAAAACAATGGCAAGATTACAGCACGGTATGCGAATGGTTATATGTCTATGTGCCAAAAGGTTATGGAAACTTGGCGAAGCAGCTTGGTGGTAAGTATGTTAAAGGTTTCAGAGAGTACTTCTACCAGAATGGTCAGATAGTAATAAATCTAATTTAGGAGGTTAAGATGAGGTCTGTTAAGAAAATTTCTGGTGATTTGTTGCTGTACTTTTACGCTGTCCAAAGAAAGAGGGGCATTGCCAATGGCGATATTATTCGGTTCTCTCACTTTGGCGATGGCGAAATTACAGAGTTAAACTGTGACGAATCTCTCAAGAAAGCGGTCATGAAAATTTCTAACGCATCACTGAGTGATGCCTTCAATGCCTTTAGCTACTTGAAGGAAAAAGGGTTCATTGATTCTAAGTGGAGTCCTGATTCGGGCGGAGATAATATCTTTAATCTTAGGGTATCAGCGTACGGAATAGATATTGTTGAAGGAATTGAGAGAGGCCCTGAAGAAAGAAATCAGTTCAATCTAACTTTCAATTTTAAGCTTGCGGATAATATCAAGGTTGAAAGTTTAATCAAGAACGAATTACAGAGTTTGGTTAAGGCCTCTCTAATATAAGCCGCCAAAGAAAAACTTGAAATCGTAAATCCCAATCCTTCCAGCCCAAACGCGAGCGCGGCCGTTTCCTCCCCACACCCCTCCACGGCCGCGCGAGCGGATGCAAAATTCATTTCATATTTTCAAATTCCGTTCGAACTTTTTCAAACAGGGAGAGCCATGAAAAGATAATCACCTACGGGTGGTTATTTTTTCATAGTTTTCGGTTGGACGAGAAGTTTACCCCGCCAACGGCGGGGAGTCCAGCCCGGGGAGCCACCTATTGAACGAAGTGAAGATAGGTGCGCCCCTGCAACTTTCGTTTCAGCAAGTAGAGGACGTAGCCCCTTTTGCGGAAAGAAAGTTGACGGAGCCAACTATAATAGACCTGCGCTAGTAGTGAGCCTGCATGCAGTGAGCTCGTCGAATCTGTCGAACTATTAAATGTAGGCTATTTTTGTTAGGTTGGGGATATAAAAATAAAAGCGGGTTGATACCAATTGAAATAATATCTCATTCTGATAAAATAAAAAAAATAATAGAGGAGGAGTATGGACATCAAAGAATCTTTTAAAAAGGCAATCGAAGGAACGGGCGAAGTGACCGAATCATTAATGTCAGCAGCAACAAAAGTAGTAAAAGAAGGAACGAATGACATTTCTGAAATCTTTAGGGCAGTTATCGATCTTGGTAAGGACGGCATTGTTGATGTTACCAAGGGTATCAAAGGCGCTTTTATCGGTTCGGTCAATGCGTTAAAAGAATCGGGTAAATCTACAGAGGAAGCAGTTGGAGAAGTTACGGTTAAAGCGGAGCAAGTTATTGGTGAAATTGGTGAAGAGGGAGCAGAAGCAATTAGTAAGGCAGCAAGAAAAGGTATCGAAGAAGCAAAAGAGATCGTAAAAACCCCCTTCAAGAAATAGTCAACCTTCTAGACCACTCTTTGTGTTTTGGGTGGAAAACATCTTGTTGTTAGGGTTTGTTTTAAGCTCTCTATACAAATCCATAATCGCATTATAATAACCTCGTGTTCGAAATGTGTCGAGCACGGGGAGCCAAATGAAAGCGGATCACGAAAATGGTCCCTTTTTTAGTTGTTTGGACATTTTACATCGTGATGGCAATCAACCCTTAGTTAAATAAAAACATTCAGGGTGTTCGATTTTCGACATAGCGGATATAATAAGTTTATGAATAACCGCAAATTGCAAGGACTTTCAGAAGAAGAGGTCTCTCCCCGAAGAAACCAATACGGGAAAAACATATTGAAAGAAAAAAAGCCCACTCTTCGGTTGCTAATATTTTTTCGCCAATTTAAAAGCCCGTTGATTTATACGTTGGCGCTAGTCTGCATAATCTCTCTTATTTTTAAGGAATACACCGACTTTTGGATTGTTTTTGTCGTAATTTTTATAAACTCGCTGATTGGAGCCTACCAAGAACATAGTGCTGAAAGTACTTTTTACGCTTTAAAAAATGTTTTAAAACCAAAGGCATTGGTTATCAGAGACGGTAAAAGAAAAGAAATAAATGCTTCAGAGTTAGTGCCGGAAGATATTGTAGTTTTAACCGCAGGAGACAAGATTCCGGCAGACGGCAGAGTTTTAGAGGCGACGAATCTTGTCGTGGATGAAGCGATTTTTACAGGTGAGGAAGAGCCGGTAACAAAATCGGAAAGTGAAAAATTAAATTTATTCATGGGGACAAAAATTCTGGCAGGTGTAGGTACAATGGAAGTGGTAAAAACCGGGATGGCGACAGAGATTGGAAAAATTAGCGAATCAATGTCGAAAATAAAAGAAAAAGAAACGCCACTACAGCATAAATTAAATCAGTTTTCTAAAAAGTTGATTTTAGTGGTTACAATCATTGCGGCGGGAATTTTTGTCCTTGGGCTATTCCGACAACAGGAAGTCTGGACGATCTTTAGGATCTCGTTAATTTTAGCTGTGGCCTCCATTCCGGAAGGGATACCGATAGCATCAACAGTTATTATGGCTCTTGGGATGAAGAGAATATTAAAAAGAAATGGGCTTGTAAAAAATCTTTTGTCAGTCGAAACTTTAGGCTCAACATCTGTAATTTGTACCGATAAAACCGGGACTCTAACTAAAGGAATAATGTCAGTGATAAAAACAAATTTTTCAGATGAAAACAAAGCAAATTTATCGATGATTCTTTCCAACCAACAAAAAGATTCGCTAGAAATAAGCTTATGGAATTATGTAAATAGGGAAAACGATGATAATGCTGAGAAAATAATAACGGGTTTAGAAAAAAGTTATGAAGACCCATTTGACAGCACAAAAAAATATTCCCTAACAATAACAAAAGATAAAAATAAAGAATCGGGTTATATGCTCGGCGCACCGGAAATCGTTCTCGGTTTTTGCAATCTCGATCAAAAAACAAAAGAACAAATTAAAAAAGAGATAGGCAGTTGGGCGAAAGAAGGTCTTAAGATTGTTGGCGCGGCTTATAAAGAAACCGATGATATTAAAAAATTGACCAACTGGCAGTGGCTTGGACTTGTTGGAATTGACGATCCAATCAGAGAAGAGGTTAAAGAAACTATAGATCAATGCAGAAAAGCTGGAATTAGTGTTAAAATTGTTACCGGCGATTATCGCGAGACAGCGATGGAAATCGGAAAAAGGCTGGGCTTTACGCTCAGCGATGAAAATGTGACTGATAATATTCAACTGGAAAAAATGAGTGCTGCTGAATTAGCAGAGAAAGTTAATAAGATTCAAATATTTGCCCGTGTAACACCCGATCAGAAATTAAAAATAGTTGAAGCCCTGCAAAAAAACGGTGAAGTTGTGGGAATGACCGGCGATGGTGTTAATGATGTTTTAGCTCTCAAAAAAGCCGATATTGGAATAGTAGTAGCGAATGCTACTGATGTTGCCAAAGAAGTTTCAGACCTTGTGTTACTCGATAGTAACTTTGCAACAATTTATGCCGCTTGCGAGGAAGGCCGAACAATATTAGCAAATATTAAAAAATCAATCGGCTATGCTCTTTCAGATTCCTTCGCAGAAATGATAGTAATTTTACTGGCAGTTTTACTAAATTTCCCCACTACAATAACAATTGTTATGATTCTTTGGATTAATTTAATTTGTGACGGTCCAAATGATATATTACTCGGATTTGAAACAAAGGAACCTGACATTATGAAGATTTCCCCCAAAGTAATTCAGAAGGAAAAAATTTTCGACAAATTGATACTGTCAATAACGATAACCATTAGTTCAACTGTCGGAATTATGTCCATATTATATTTCTGGTACATACAAGAAACTACTGGAGACCTGACTTTAGCCAGAACTGTTGTTTTTGCTTCAATCGCTTTCGCCAGTTTGATTTATATATTTACTTTCAAAAATCTCAAAAAACCGCTTATCGAAATTAAAAACTTCGGAGAAAACAAATATCTCTTTTGGGGTGTCGGATCAGGATTCTTATTAACAATTGCTGCAATTTATCTTCCGATTCTTAATAAACTCTTAGGAACCACACCTTTATCATCCGGACATTGGATACCGATTATCTTTGTGGGGATAGTTTCATTATTATTCGTAGAGCTGTTAAAGTTTATCAATAGAAAATATAGTGTAATTTAGCGTCGCTACTGCATCCCCTGACATTTTTCCTTCCAGCAACAAAACGCTATATATTCGAGAACCATAGGTATGTTGTAATGAGTGAATTTTCCTGCATTTGACGTGGAACCGGGGTTGTAGCTTTGCTACAGCATTGATTCGCTCGATGAGGCA
>Ga0180007_10005806_pt1 | contig 12298 bp, 11 predicted proteins | sample MM_PC_MetaG_FD_121122 | JGI IMG/M metagenome (GOLD analysis project Ga0180007, IMG submission 121122) | Groundwater microbial communities from the Aspo Hard Rock Laboratory (HRL) deep subsurface site, Sweden - MM_PC_MetaG | ecosystem: Environmental > Aquatic > Deep subsurface > Groundwater...
ATGCGCACTATCTTTTTTAGCGCCTTATTAAGATCTACCTCCGGCGCGGCTACAGGCTCCGTCATTACCTGAGCGTAATCACTGCCGCGTTCGACCTCGACGATAACATAATCACCGGGTTTTGGATTCGTATCGTTCACGTAATAATTAAAAAGATTTCCCGAACCTCTTAATTTTACCTGCGCTACTTTTTGCATATCAGCCTCGTTTCAATTCTATCGCCATATTAAACAGCGCAATTTTTGGATTAATATTCTGCCTTATGTATCCCATGGCCTTCATTATACTCGAAATATCATTTTTAAGTTTAGCCTTCGAAAATCTTGCCGCGTAAGAAACTATCTCCCTTGCCCTGTCTATGTTTAATAACCTATCCGGATCAGTCGTAAACTTTGACACCAATAGATCCCTGTACCAGCATAAAAGCGCGTAAAGCGATTCCTCCAGGTCTTTCCCCCTCGCGTCTTTCAGTACGCTTTCGTGCAACAGCGCGGTCTTTCTCAAGAAAAAATCGTTTACCATCTGGTCCCTGCGCTCTATAATATTTTCATCTTTAAAATCCATTGCGCGCCCGAGGCTTCCCATTGCCATATGGGAAAATAAAGCCGCTTTTTCCTCTTCGAGCCCACGGGACAAAAGGCACTCGCGTATATCGTCCTGGCTTAACGAGTAAAATTTCAACACCCTGCATCGCGAAACGACCGTGGAAAGAAGCCCGGCGCTGTTGGACGCGGTTAGTATAAAAATGTGGTTGATAGGCGGTTCCTCGAGAAGCCTTAAAAAGGCGTTTTGCGCCTCTTCCGTCATGACCTCCGCGTCATTTACTATAAAGACACGTTTTTTAGCCTCGTACGGCTTAAGACTGGCCTCATAAATAATATCACGCACCGTGGCTATTTTTATAGCGCCTGAACCGCCGCCTTCGGGGCATATTGTAAAAACATCCGGGTGATTCGCCGAATTTATCTTTTTACAAGAAACACATTCTTCGCACGCGCCCTGTTGTCCGCTGCCGCAGTTTATCGCCTTGGCAAATTCCGTGGCGACAGCGCGTTTTCCCGTCCCATCAGGACCTAAAAATAAATAACTGCCCCTTACCTGATCCTGTCCTATCAGGTTCTCAAGAGACCTTATCGCGATATCCTGCCCTATTATATCTTTGAATGACATAATTTTAACACCACATCCCTGATCTTGCGCTGAGTTTCATCAAGATCTCCTACCGCGTGCATGATCTTTACGCGGCGCGGCTCTTTCCGCGCTATATCCAAGTATCCTTTTCTTACAGCCTCGTGATATCGAAGCGGTCTCCTCTCTATCCTGTCCCTGTTTTTACCGGCGCGGCGTAATCCTTTTTTGACGTCTATATCCAATAAAAAAGTGATGTCAGGCGATACGCCCAGCGTGGCGATCTTTCCTATTTTTTTTATTACATTCACGTCTATGCCTCCGGCATAACCCTGGTAGGCAAGCGTAGCGTCCTGAAACCTGTCACAGACGACTATCTTTCTTTTTTTAAGCGCTGGCAGGATCTCTCGTTTTACTATCTCGGCTCTCGCGGCCATGTATAAAAGCATTTCGCACGCGACATCCATGCCTTTATTGCCGGGATCCAATAGTATCCCGCGGATCTTCTCGCTTACAGCGGTTCCGCCGGGTTCCCTGGTATAAAGCACCTTAAAGCCTTTTCTCCTTAAAAAATCACACAAGAGCCCGGAATGAGTACTTTTGCCGCTTCCCTCAGGCCCCTCAAAAGTTATAAACAATCTCTTCCTCCTCCGCTTAACTTCACAAAACTGCAATGCACTGGTGTGAAGTTAACTATATTTACTTAAATCGCCAAGCTGTCCCTGACTTTCCGTCCTCCAATATGACGCCGGAGGCGTCCAGGTCTTTCCTTACGCCATCAGCCGCCTTAAAATCCTTTTCTTTTCTGGCCTTGTTTCTTTTTTCTATCAAACTTTCTATTTCTTTTTTGGATATTTTAATGCCTTCAGGCCTTGCTTTTCTTTTCGCGAACAAACCAAGCACGCCGCCCAATTCCAATAACAGCTCTTTAGCATGCGCCAACCCTTTGTCTAATTTATTGACATAAGTCACAAAATCGAATAATACCGCGAGAGCCTCAGCGGTATTAAAATCGTCGTCCATGACTTCTTCAAATCTTCTACGAAACTCCTCTATGCCCTCCGCGGGAACATCCTTTGTATCTATCTTATCAAGCTTATCCAATAAAATATAGAATCTCTCGGCCGATTTCTTTGATGCCTCCATCCGGTCCCATGAAAAATCTACCGGCTTGGAATAATGCGTCTGCAGAAATAATATCTTAAGGGCATCCGCTGGATATTTACTCAATACCTCTTCTACCGTGACAAAATTCCCGAGCGACTTGGCCATCTTTTCTTTATTGATTGTCAATAGCCCGTTATGTATCCAATAATGCGCGAATTTCTTTCCTGCGCCTTCCGACTGCGCGGCCTCGTTTTCATGATGGGGAAATATAAGATCTATGCCCCCGCCGTGAATATCAAATTCGTCGCCAAGTATATCCGAACTCATTACAGAACATTCTATGTGCCATCCGGGCCTGCCCGGACCCCACGGGCTATCCCAAAAAGGCTCGCCTTCCTTTGCTTTTTTCCACAATGAAAAATCAAGGGGGTCCTTTTTATTCTCACCGGGAGAGATCCTGGCGCCTGACTCCAGCATTTCAGGGCTCTGGTTTGATATCTTACCATAATTCCGGGCTTTCCTTACGTCAAAATATACGTCGCCTCCCGACTCATAAGCCGCTCCGCGCCGTATTAACTCCGCGATAAAAGCCTTCATTTTTTCAATATACTCGGTAGCCTTGGGTTCTTTATCAGGCCTCTTGATGCCTAACGCATCCATGTATTTATGGTAACTTTTCAGGTATTTATCCGAGACTTTTTTTACCGCGTCCTTCAGATCATCCCCTATAAATTCCTTCTTTGCTTTGTCTATTATTTTATCGTCGATATCTGTAACATTCCTGACAAAAGTCACCTTGTATTTTTTATATTCAAGATAACGCTTTATGACGTCAAACGCGTACGCGCTCCGCACATGCCCGATATGCGGATCATCATAGACCGTAGGCCCGCAGACATACATACCGACCTTTCCTTTCCTGATCGGTTCAAAATCTACTTTCTTCCTGGCAATAGTATTGTATATTTTAATGCCCATAATATAGTATAAGTACCTCTCTTAACTTCACAAAACTGCAATGCACTGTTGTGAAGTTAAGAGACAAGCGTTGCCACCGCGTAGGCTGCTACGGCCTCGCTTCTGCCTAAAGCCCCGACGCCTTCCTGCGTGGTAGCCTTTACGTTTACATTCGCTTTATTTATACCTAAAGCGTCCGCCACGCGCGCTTTCATCTCTTCTTTGAAAGGCGCTATCTTTGGTTCTTCTAAAATAATAACAGAATCAATATAATCCACCTTGAAACCTTTTTCCTTTATCATGTCATTGACCATTTTAAGAAGCTCGGCACTGGCTATGCCGGCATATCTATCATCATTCACAGGAAACTGATGTCCGATATCATCCATGCCGGCGGCCCCAAGTATAGCGTCACAGACAGCGTGCATAAGCGCATCGCCGTCTGAATGCCCCTCAAGACCTTTTATATGCGGTATATCAACGCCTCCGAGTATAAGCGATCTTCCTTCAACAAACCTATGTATATCATAACCTATTCCCACGCGCATATTATTCTCCGCTTCCCCTTAATTTCACAAAATTGCATCGTTAAAGTGTGAAGCTGCAAGTAAAAAGCCTCAGCTTCAGTTCTCGACTCCTTAAGTTTATCCCAAGCGAAGTCAAGGGACTCGAACAATATTCTTCGAGCGAGTGCAACGAGTCGAGAAGATAACTTCACATTAGTGCATTGCATGAATGTGAAGTTAAGATCTTAGCCAGTTCCAGATCCTCTTGTGTCGTTATTTTTATATTGCCGTAAGAGCCCATGACAAGTTTTGGCTTTATGCCCAAGCGCTCGACCAACATGGAATCATCTGTTATCCCTGCGCTTTTGCGTCCTATTTTTTTATACGCTCTCTCCAACAGATCCCGCCTGAACGCCTGAGGCGTCTGCGCTTCCCAATAATCTCTCCTGTCAGGTGTATACTTAACGCGGCCATTCTTTTCCGCGCATTTCAATGTAGGTTTTACAGGCACCGCGACAACTCCGGCGCCGAAACGTTTTGCCGCGCCAAGGGATCTTTTTATCATGTCCTCGGTAACAAAAGGCCTGATGCCATCATGAACCACTACATAATCTATTCCCGCCGAAACTTCGCGCAGGGCATTGCGGACAGAATCTATTCTTTCTCTGCCGCCTATTATAACCTTCGTCTTCTTAATGTTGAATCTGTCGATTATATTGCGCTCGAGAAATTTTACTTTCTCTCTGTCTGCCGCGACAATCACTTCATCTATCAGGTTACTACGAGAAAGTCTGAGCAGAGTATAGGCTAGTATTGGTTTACCTAAAAGCTCAATATAGGGTTTATCTATTTTTGATTTTATTCTCCTGCCTTTACCTGCGGCAGGAATAATAGCTGAGACTCTCATTGTAACTTTTTATCGTTTATTATTCTTTAAGCCTTCCGGTAGTTTTCCAAATATCATCCTGCCGGCGGCTGTCTGAAGCACGCTTCCAACTATCACGTGCACATTCTGGCCTATTGACCGTCTGCCGTTATCCACAACTACCATGGTCCCGTCCTCAAGATAACCGACTCCCTGATTATATTCTTTGCCTTCCTTGATCAGCCTTATCTCAAGCGCCTCACCGGGCAGGACAACCGGCCTCAACGCGTTCGCAAGCTCATTGACATTAAGGACGCTAACACCTTGTATTTCCGCGATCTTGTTAAGGTTATAGTCGTTCGTAAAAACCTTTGCCCCAAGGACCTTGGCCAGCTTGATGATTTTGGCGTCTACTTCTTTTATATCGTTAAAATCCTCATTATGTATTTTTATGTCTATATTCGTATTTTTTTGAAGTTTGGCCAAAATATCCATGCCCCTCCTGCCGCGCGCTCTCTTAAGCGAATCGCTCGAATCCGCTACCTGCTGCAGCTCTTTCAGCACAAAGCGCGGCACAACGAATTTACCCTCAAGGAACTTCACGTTACATATATCAGCTATACGGCCGTCTATAATAACGCTGGTATCCAAGATCATCAGATCGTCCTTCTGGCCTTGCCTTGAAAACTTAACATACGGTACGATAATATTAAATTCGTCCTTCCCGCGCACGGCGATCACCATTCCAAGATAACAGAATATGAGGGTAAGCACGACCCTCAGCGAATAAAGAAGCGTCGGGTCTAATTTTAAAAGTGACAATGTGTCTGATACAAGTTTCGCCATTATGAGTCCGAATATGAGCCCGAATACTGCCGAGGAAAGCCCTCTTACGGAAACTTTTCTCATCATAAACTCGAATATTATTATCGCTACCGCCGCGATAAATCCTATCGCCGCTCCGATAATACCAAAGTCGAGCTCTCCTGCCTGGACGAACGAACCGATCTGAAAACCTAAAATAATACTAAGCAACAGAAAAAAAACGCGAATAAATATTAGTGTCACAAAAACCTCCGGAATAGTATGGCAACCCTCTTACCTCTGATTGCCGCGGTTATTGGTTACTTCTTTACCCTGCTCTCCTTTGGCCTATACAGCAGCTTCCACGGATGAGCTTTTATGTCCAGGACCAATTCGTCGATATGCTCATACAATCGTGCGTCCGACATAAACCTGCCCATAGTACCATCGCCATCCTTTGCCTGCGCCATAAAATCCACCATGCCTTTACTTAACGATTCAAGGTTAGCGGCTGTATTTTTTATGGAGAGCCTAAATTCTTCATCACCCAGCAAACTATCCATGGATTCTATCGCTTTTTCTATCTTAGCGAATATCGCTTTTGTCTCTCTCGCCAGTTCCTCCGTGGATACCGGATCCTGGCCTCTAAGAGTATCTCCTTTTTTCAAAAGCCTGGCCTCTCTTGTGCCTGGAACTATCTCAAGATATTTTTCACCTAATAAGCCGAGGGTATTTATCGCGGCCTTAGCGTCCTCATTTATCCAGGTATCCCGCGCCACCCATGCTAAAAGCCTTACCAAGGGCTTATTTTCCTTCTCGTCGAAATAAACCTCTATATCCTGGACTTCGCCTACTTCCACTCCGGCATATCTTACCGGCGCTCCCACGTTTATGCCATTGGCAAAATTAAAGACTATATTAAGCGAATAGCCGCGCTTAACGCTGTAAAAATTCCCTACGGAAAATATTATCACGGACAGGATAACGATCCCGATAAAAATAAATATGCCGACCTTTAACTCAAAACTGGATTTAATGAACATCTCACGCCTCCTTGGTATAATTGCAAAATGCAGGCAAAAATAAAGATACTGATTTAAAATATATCTTTTAGCTTAAAGCTTATAACTTAAAGCTGGTTTACTTCCCTTCTGTTATCGGCCCCTTGGCGGCTCCGGTTATAAACTGTTTTACCAGCGGATCTTTGGTATTTCTTATCTCGTCAGGAGTTCCCACTTCTATTATACTGCCATTATAAAGCATCGCTATCCTGGTAGCTACTTTATAAGCGCTGGTCATATCGTGCGTAACGACCACAGAAGTCATTTTAAGCTTATGGTTCAGGTCTATGATCATATCGTTTATCGCGTCGGCCATTATAGGATCAAGTCCCGTAGTAGGCTCATCATACAGGATTATCTTGGGATCATCGCATATGGCCCTTGCCAGGCCCACTCTTTTCTTCATGCCTCCGCTTAACTCCGACGGCATAAGATTTTCTATGCCCTCCAGACCGACCATCTTAAGCGATTTAGCGACCTTTTCTTTTATAAGGACTTCTTTTATGTCCGTATGTTCCAGCAAGGCAAATCCGACATTTTCATAGACCGTCATCGAGTCAAAGAGCGCGGCGCCCTGAAAGAGCATACTAAAGCTCAACCTGATAGCATCCAGTTCTTTTGCTTCTATCTTAGTGATATCAGTGTCATCGATTATTACCTGGCCGAAATCAGGCGTAAGCAGGCCTATCATATGCTTCAAAAGCACACTCTTGCCGCAGCCTGAACGTCCTATTATAACCATGACCTCTCCGGAATTAACATTGAGATTCAGGTTATCTAAGACCTTGTTATCTCCGAATGATTTTGATAAGTTTATTATTTCTATCATAATTTTTCAACTTACGGGAACACAAAATAAAAGAGCGCCGTAAACAAGCAATCCGCCGCGATTATCAAAATGAACGATGTAACCACTGAGAACGTCGTAGCCTTGCCGACCCCTTCCGCGCCACCCTCAGCCCTGAAACCCTCGTAACAGGAAACAATGCATATTATTATCGCGAATACAAAAGACTTTAAAAGTCCGGTAAAAATATCCTTAAATACCAAAGAATCATATGTCAGCTGTAAATATACAGTAGATCCTATCAGCAGTTTATAGACGCCGATTATATATCCGCCTATTATGCCTATAAAATCCGCGTATATCGTAAGTAGCGGCAGCATCACGCAAAGGGCGATGAATCTCGGCACGACGAGATATTTCACGGGGTTTGCCGCAAGTGTCTCGAGCGCGTCTATCTGTTCTGTTACTTTCATCGTTCCCAGCTCAGCCGTAATACTGGCCCCTACCCTGCCGGCTATGACAAGCGCCGTCAATACCGGCCCAAGCTCCCTTACTACTGAAAGCGCCACAAGGCTCGATACATAAATCTGCGCGTTCATCTTGGTAAGCTGATAAGCGCTCTGCAGGGCAAGCACCATTCCGGTAAAAAGCGATACCAAAAACACGATAGGAAGGCTCATTACCCCTATCTTGAACATCTGCACAAATAATTCTTTTCTCCTGAAAGGAGGGATAAATATCTGGGCCAGGGTCCCTACGAAAAGGTGAAAAGCTCCTCCTATATAAATAAAAAAGTTCAACGAACTTTCACCCAGTCTTTTGATCAAGTTTTTCATACACTCTCCATTAAAACCTAAATACTTAACGGACACGAAATTAAAACTTTATACTATGCTCCACTCCGAAAAATTCCTCATTATCCTTTAATTCCATCTTTAAGTTTTCCTGGCCCATCTTATACTCAAGACTCATTTCCTCGGGACTTTCCTCATCATGGTAAGTAAGCGGATAATCTCTCGCCATTGTCTTAAAACCAACACGCATATTATCCCCGACATCCTTTTCCATCCGCAGTTCGTCGGAACCTTTTTTAGTTATATCCCACCCTCTCCATACTATTGTCTTCAGATCAGACCGCATCGCGATACCTTCGAATAATTCACCTTTCAACGCGTTTCTCAGGTCTACATAGCCCTCCATAGTCAGCATACCGCTGTCGCCTTTAAAACTGGAATCCACTATGTTGATTATAGGCCCAAACCCTTCCAACCGTATCTTTACAAGGTCATATTCTATAGGCCCGATCTTCCCGCTCCTGCTCTCAAGAACTCCCTTTGAAAACATATTTCCGACCAGACTGCCTTTAATATCAAAACTTCCGCTCACGATACCGAACGATACGTCGCGGTTCTTTATTTTAGATACCTTTGATATGCTTCTCATATCAGCCCTGTCTATTTCAAGCCTGACATCAGCCTTGTGCGGCGCGATCAAGCTCACTACTCCTTTAAGTTCATACGGTTTACCTAAACGTAACGCGTTGATCTTAAGCTCGTCGCCTTTGACGTTAAAAGACGCGCGGACAGGTAGAACCGGATTTGAATTAAAAGCCAGGTCATTTGAAAATATTTTCCCGTCAAGGTCCAGAGTCCCCGCTTTTTTGTAATTTATGAGCCGGCCCTTGATAAAGATATCGCCTGAGGCCTTAGAGCCTTCATGACCTGAAGTATTTAACCCTACCTTGCAAAAAACATAACCACTGTTAAAAAAACTCAAGTCCAGAGACAGGTCTTTATCCGCTTCCGGTATATCAGATACAAAAAACTGGCCGGGTATGGGGTCAAATTCAAACCCCGCGATGCCCTCATCATACGCGAAAAGAGCTTCGTACAGCCACGGTATTGCTGACGAAATAACCATAGTCAGCAAGATAAACAATAACCCTATCCTGATCCTGCGCTTAACAATATGATACCGCACATATCTCCTCTGACTTCGGTTCTCGACTCAGTGCTTCGCTCGAACAATATTTTAAGACAAAAGTCCTGAGATTGTCCGCCAGAGACAGACATAGTCGAAGGACAATATTCTTCGAGCCTGTCGAGAAGATAACTTCACAAAACTGCAATGCACTGTTGTGAAGTTACGGCGTTATTTAAAGGTCAGGTTGCCGTTCTTGGCGGAAACCTTGATAGGTTTATCTTTTTCGAACCTTTTAGAGATGATCTCCTCAGCCAAAGGATCCTCTAAAAATCTCTGTATAGTGCGGTTAAGCGGCCTCGCGCCGAATAAAGGATCAAAACCCTTTTCTATCAACAGGGTTTTGGCAGCCTTGTCCAATTCTATTAATACTCCTTGTTCTTTCAGTCTCTGCTTTACCTCGCTCAATTCTATTTCTATAATATCATACAGATGTTCCTTGTTAAGAGAATGGAATACTATAAGATCATCTATCCTATTCAGGAATTCAGGTTTAAAGGTCTTTTTTACTTTTTCAAGAAGACTTTCTTTCATGTTCTTATATGTCATATCCTCTTTCTCAGACTTAAAACCGATGGAACCCTGTTTCCTGAATATCTCGGCTCCGACATTAGACGTCATTATAAAAACAGTATTCCTGAAATCCACCCTGCGCCCAAAACTGTCAGTAAGCCTGCCGTCCTCCAGGACCTGGAGCAGAAGATTGAATACATCAGGGTGCGCCTTTTCTATTTCATCAAGCAGTACTACTGAATAAGGCCTGCGTCTTACCTTTTCGGTAAGCTGGCCCCCTTCTTCATAACCAACATAACCAGGGGGAGCTCCGACAAGACGCGAAACATTGAATTTTTCCATATACTCAGACATGTCTATCTGTATAAGCGCGTTCTCGTCACCAAACATAAAATCAGCTAACACCCTTCCAAGATGGGTTTTTCCGACCCCGGTAGGCCCCAGGAATACAAAAGAACCTATGGGCCTTTTAGGATTTTTTATTCCGGCGCGCGAACGCCTCACCGCGCTGGAAATGGCTTTTATAGCCTCATCCTGTCCAATGATCTTCTTATGGAGCTCTTCTTCCATTTTCAAAAGTCTCTCGGATTCTTTTTCTTCCAGTCTTACGATGGGTATGCCAGTCCATTTAGACACAATATCAGCTATCAGTTCTTCGTCTACCTTTGGCCGCGCCTCCATCCTTGCTTTTGACCATTCCTCTTTGGCTTTATCAAATTTTTGCCTGGCCTCTTTTTCTTTATCTCTCAAGCGCGCGGCCTTTTCAAAATCCTGGTCTTTTATCGCGCTGTCTTTTTCTTTTTTGGTCTCTTCTATCTTTCCTTCCATATCCTTTATTTCTTTAGGCGCTGTCATTATTGAAAGTCTGGCTTTAGCGCCGGCTTCGTCTATCAGGTCTATCGCCTTATCAGGTAAAAACCTGCCTGTAATATACCTGTCGGAAAATTTACTCGCGGCCTCTAACGCGTCATCGGTTATCTCCACCTTATGATGCGCCTCATATCTATCCCTAAGGCCTTTAAGTATTTCTATGGTTTGGTCTACGGTCGGAGGCTCGACCATTATCGTCTGGAACCGTCTTTCCAGGGCCGCGTCTTTCTCTATATGTTTCCTGTATTCATCCAGGGTAGTGGCTCCTATGCACTGTATCTCACCTCTCGAAAGAGCCGGCTTCAATATATTGGAAGCGTCTATAGCTCCCTCCGCGCCACCCGCGCCGACCAGCGTATGCAGTTCATCTATAAATACTATTACGTTCGTGGAGCGTTTTATCTCATCCATTATCGCCTTTATTCTCTCCTCGAACTGCCCCCTGTATTTAGTGCCGGCGACCATAAGCGCCAAGTCCAATATAATGACTTTTTTGCCTTTTAATATCTCAGGGATATCTCCTTTTACTATATTCTGCGCAAGTCCCTCGACGATAGCCGTCTTTCCCACGCCTGCCTCGCCAAGAAGCACGGGATTATTTTTCGTACGCCTGGAAAGTATCTGGATAACCCTCTCGATCTCATTCTGCCTCCCGATAACAGGATCCAGCTTATTATCTCTGGCAAGATTAGTAAGATCCCTGCCAAAGGCGTCAAGCGCCGGAGTCTTTGAGTTAGACTTTGCGCCTGGGGCATGGGTAGCATGGCCCTGCTGCTGCGGCCCGGCGCTAAAACCCGGAGTCGCCGAACCTAATAGCTCGACTATCTCCTGCCTGACTTTGTCCATGTCTAATCCAAGGTTTACCAATGTTTGGGAAGCGACACCCTCTCCCTCTTTTATGAGCCCCAGTAAAATATGCTCGGTGCCGATATAGTTATGCCCGAGAGATCTTGCTTCTTCTCCGGAAAGCTCTATAACTTTTTTTGCCTTTGGCGTAAAAGGTATATCCCCTGAAATGAGCGTGCTGGGGCCTGCCTTTACTATCTTTTCCACTTCTAAACGTATCCGCTGAAGACTAAGTCCCATTTTCTGGAGCACGACCGCGGCAACGCCCTCGCCCTCTCTGACGAGCCCCAACAAAATATGCTCGGTGCCGATATAATCATGGTTAAATCTCTTTGCCTCTTCCTTGGCCAAAAGAATGACCTTTCTCGCGCGTTCCGTAAACCTATTAAACATTCCACCCCTCCTTGTTATAACATGCTGATATTAAAAATATACGCTTCAAAATTATTTTCCGAACTTTTCCCTGATGATCTGGGCCCGTTTTACATCTCTTTGGTTCGGATCCAGCCTCTTTTTTTCTATCTTTTGCAAATGCGCGGGTTGTGTTATCACGAATAATTCATTTATCAGCGACCGATCCATTTCTTTTATCAAATTAAGATCGACTCCCAGCCTTACCAGTGAAAGTAAGTCCACGGTCTCATTACTGGTCACGATGTACGCGTTCTTCAGAGTTCCGTATGCTCGCCATATCCTGTCCTCAAGAACATACTTGTTCTGAGAAAGCAGGGCCTCTCTGGCGCTATGCTCGTGGTCTACTATTTGTTTTATTATCCTGCTTATATTATCTATAATATCCTCTTCCTTATGCCCCAGGGAAACCTGATTTGATATCTGGAAAAAATTACCGCTGGCCTCTGTGCCTTCGCCGTAA
>Ga0180007_10005807_pt1 | contig 12294 bp, 17 predicted proteins | sample MM_PC_MetaG_FD_121122 | JGI IMG/M metagenome (GOLD analysis project Ga0180007, IMG submission 121122) | Groundwater microbial communities from the Aspo Hard Rock Laboratory (HRL) deep subsurface site, Sweden - MM_PC_MetaG | ecosystem: Environmental > Aquatic > Deep subsurface > Groundwater...
CAGGCTCGCCCAGAAGTAGATACTCACTTTGTTCGTATCACTTCGGGCGTAGCCATGAAGTGCGACCAAAACAAAAAGTAGGGACCGGTTTTGGTCTCTACTTCATGGCTCGCATACAGGGACGACTTTAGAACTTTTTTAGCCGAGTCTTCCATACACAAAATGTTTTAATAATTCATGAGCATCCCTACCTTGCTTTGTTAGATCAAATGGGCTATTTCCTTTAGATAGCCATTTGTATTCGACTAAAACATCCAAAGCTTTGTCTATTTCATTATCATTAAATTTATTAACTAGATCATTCCAACGCTGTTGTCTCGATTCTTTGTTTTTAGGATTTTTTAATTCATAGTATGCAGATAAAAACAATCTAATTGCTGGTTCTTCTAGTTTAGAAAATTTAATAAACGGAATTTCTTCAATCATGTTAACTTTATCTTGTAAAACTAAAAAATCTTTTTGGTCAAAAAAATCTGATGGAGAATATAAATTGTTTGGTCTAAAAAATAATATAATAAAAAATAATATAGATATTAAAAAAGGCAATAAAATCATTGCCCATAACACATTATTGGGTATATTTATTTGACTTGATAATATACCAAATCCTATCTCGCATAACCCAATCATTAAACCTATAACTTTCAATGGGCTATTAACTGTAAAATATTCTTTTAACATAGGGCATTTAGGTATTTTTTATCTTTTTATCTGTGTATTCTTGTCTTGATATCCATTTAGCATGTTCGGTGGACACAAGTGCTTCAACTCTTTGGCTAAGAATTCGTTTTGATTCTATTTCGTCTTTTCCCTCATATACACCAGATTTCCCAAGATAAGAATATTTTTCATGCCTCAAGGCTTCACAGGTAGATCGATATGTAACCCAGTTCTGCGACCATTGATTTAATTGCTGTAATCCCTCTAGTAAGGTTACCGTTACACCAAAAGAAGCTGTTAATGCAACATTTACATTAGCCAAAAAAGGAATTGAGGCTGCACAAAATATTTCAACTAGCTTAATTTTTTTATAATAACTTTGTGCTGACATTGATTTAGTGTCATACCACTTAATTTGTTCTTCTAATCTTTGATAGCCAGAATCTGGCTCTTGATTATTGTGTGTTTTCATAATGGATATGTGCTTGTTAAGGTCGCACTTTTATTTTATTAGAAATTTGATGATCCCTCTTTGAGAAAGCTTCGTCTATATATTTGTTTGGGTCATTAACAAATGTATCCCATGGCACCAAAATACAATATCTATCATCTTCAGAGTGTGCACATTTATTATGGGGTATATAATAATTATGGCTAAATTCTTTAACGACAGTGTCATGACCTATCTTTACATAATTATGTACACCTCCACATATTGAGCAATTAATTTGTCCTCCATATATATTATTAACAACATGGGGTAAAACTACTCCAAGGATACCACTTCTTGGATTATTTTCTCCGTTATACAAAGAGGCTTGAAGTTCCCTTTTGATAAATCTTTGCTCATTGTAACCTAAATTTTCAGCACTTTGTAAACCTATAAGATGAATAGTAACAGTTGAATCTGATAAATAATCACTTCTTATTTTTTGCATAATATATTCCTCATTATCTGAATTTATAGCCTCATTTAAAGATTTATCAATCATGTCTACGGCCTCCATTTTTTGTATAGCTTCTTTGTAAGCCATGTCTTCTGTTTTAAATGAAATAAAACATTTGTGTCCCATATTTTTATTTTAATAATTATTTATCAAATAATTCCACTGGATTTATTTTAAATTGCAACATTTTAGCCGTATCTCTGCCACCGTCGCCACCTTTTCTTTGCATTCCAATTTTACCAATTTTTAAACTTCCTTGTCCTGTAATTCTAATATCACCTTGACCAAAAACATTCATTGCCTCATTGATAGATTTTAAAATCCAACGGCTTTCATTGTTTGCTTTTAAAATTACTAAAATCCAATCAGCAGAAAATTCACCTCTACCTTTTAACAAGTCAGAAACAATAAGAATTCTATTTTTATTAAAAAAGTTAACTATCTTTTCCTGATCATCTTCACTCATTTCAGTAAAAAGCATTCTGCGTGTGTCTTTTGTATTTTTTATTGTTGGCTTTATTTCACCAGTAAAAAGCTTTAATATTTTTATGATATCATTAGGAATGTTCCAAAGCTCAACATATTTATCAACCCACCTTTTATCAACCTGATTAAATCCCTGTGGATTACTTACAAGCTTAACCTGTAAATTTTGTAAATCTTCTTGTGATTTTAATTTTATGGTTATTTTAACTCTGACTTGAACATCTGCTTTATACTGACCTCGCACTTTTTCAGCCTTTACATATTCAATATCTTTGTAGTTATAACTCATAGCCGTTAACCAATCTTGTGCGGTTTGATTAGTTTTCCAATTATTAAATGTTATGATTACATCTTTTTCATTTCTAAAACCGTTCTTTGCTGTTTCTGATCCTAATTTTACTAAATCTTTTTTAGGCATATTGTTAAATTATATTTAATAAGTTTTGTCCTATTCGCTCAATAACACTAACAGTCATTGCATTTCCAGCTTGTGATAATAAATGAGTATTACTAACTGTATCTTTTACTTTTTTAGCTTTTTCTTTAGGGAATCCTTGAAGTAATAAAGATTCAAAGCCAGATAATTTTCTTAATTTACCTTTTTTAACATAAAGAATACCATGTCGGCCAGTTCTTAGTGTAGGGACTTTATTTTTATAAATTCTTAAATCAGATTGTCTTGTATCTAAAACAGTATAATCTTTTTCTAATAAATCATCTAAATTATAATTTCCTTTATTATATTTATTATTTAAGTATCTTTTAAAAGTTTTAAAAGCAGAATTGTTTTCATTAAACTCAAAGGAAATATCGTCATCTATTAAATATTTTGATAATTTTGGCTTATCAGGTAAATCAATAAATCCTAGGTCATCATTTTTTACTAAATCTTTTCTAATACCAACAAAATAAATTCTTTCTCTCATTTGAGGAACGCCGTAGTGTTCACTATTTAAAACTTTATTAAATACAACCTTGTATCCAGCCTTGTCCAATTCTTCTAATATAATTCTTAGACTTCTGCCCTTATCATGATTAACTAGCCCTTTAACATTTTCTAAAATGAAATATTTAAGATTCTTTTCAAGCATTATTTTTATTAACCCAAAAATTATCTGACCTCTATCATCTGTCATTCCTTTTCTTTGCCCTACTATGGAAAATGTTTGACAAGGAAATCCCGCAATCATTAAATCGAAGTCAGGCATTTGTTTGGTGTCAATTTTCATTAGATCACCAAAATTAATTTCATCGTGTCCAAAAAATTCTCTATATGTTTTCTCTGAATTTTTATCTATCTCGGAAAAACCAACACATTGTAACCCGTTTTTTTCCAAACCAAGTCTTCCTGCACCTATTCCAGCACAAAAATCTATAAATTTTAATTTCTTTTTAGTTTTAGAGTTTTGCATATTTACAATGATTACTATTGATATTTTACTTTATTTATATTAGTTTGTCCACATTTGCACTTCGGGGATAATTCGGATATAATAATACTATACCATATGAATACATTAACGAAAAGACAAAAAGAAATTCTTGACTTCGTTTCCGAATATATTAAAGAATACGGCTATTCCCCATATTATGAGGAAATAAGTCAAAAATTCGGATTATCAGCTCTTTCAACCGTCCATGAACACATTACCGAACTTGTGGATAAGGGATATCTGAAAAAGGACGAACATAAAGAGCGGGGTTTATATTTGCCAAAAAAACGGAGCCAATACCTTGAAATTCCTCTTGTTGGGGAAATTGCTTGCGGTCAGCCCATTGAAGTGTTTGAGGAACGGGGTGAATTTGTAAAAGTCGCTCGTGAACAGTCTTTGCGGGGCAATATGTATGCCTTGAAAGCTAAGGGCGATTCTATGATTAATGAGGGTATATTCAATGATGATATTATTATAGTTAAAAAACAAGAAAGTGCCGATGACGGCGACACGGTTGTGGCTATTGTAGATGATAATAAAGCAACTTTAAAAAAACTTTATCACGAAAATGGTAAAATAAAATTACAGCCTGCCAATCCCAGTTTTAAGGCAATTTATAAAAAGGAGGTAGAAATAAGAGGTGTGGTTGTTAAAATTATTAGGAACTTGAAATAAATTTATTTATGATTGAACCGAATAAGCATATTTTAATAAATACAAGCCACATGCTCTATGAACATTTCTGTTCACAACATCAAGGAAAAGATGAACGAGTTTGCTCGTCTTTTTTCCATAGAGCGAAACCTTTTTCAAAGGTTTGTTATTGTATATAAATATATTCGGTTTTGTAATTCTGAACCGATTGTAAAAGGCATATTACAGAAGATATTTGATGATACAGCCAAAGTCATGGGTGAACCCGAGGAAAATATGAATGAGGATAAATTCCTTAATGTAAAAGGAAAAGCTATTTTTTCTCAAGAATTTTGGATTTACTATAACAATTTAGAAACAATTTACGGCAAGATGACGAAAATCAAGGATTGCCGTCTTAAAGATAAAAAAGAATTTGGCTCTCTTTGTAATCTATTCTCAAAACCTTATTCCAAGCAAATGCTTGAATTATCTTTTAAAGTAGTAAATAGTGAGGTATTTGACCGTTTAGATCAGGAGTGCTTTTTTTGTTGCGACGATAAAGAAGATAAGACATATTTTGACGCTAAAAAAAGCATTTTATACATCAAAGGCAGTAAAATAGAAATCAACAAGCAAGAAAAAATCACTAACGCCCACAAAATACTTAAATACATCTTTATTGATAATAAAGACAATTTAACTGACGATTTCTTTTATTCCGAGATTGCCGAGGATGAATTCGGTGAGTTAGACTATAAGTCCCGTAAAAATAATTGGCGTAAATACACAAGAACTTGCGAAGTCATAAATGAAAAGATAAATAAAGAGCATAAACATATAAAACAATTCTTAAAATTTAATTCTGGCATAAAAGGCAAATTAAAAGTCAACAAGAAATACCTTTAATTTACACATAAAATATCGCTCAAAAATCCCTTAAATAAAGGGATTTTTTGTTTTACACAAAGACGCTCCCGTAACTTTTGTGTAAACGGTTTTTATAGACTAGAAACATAATCACAAAACTAAAGGTCGATTGTGAGATTAATTAATCAAGAAGCCAAAAAATTATGTTCAAATTAACAGGTATCCTCAAAAAGGAGGAAATAAGGGACTTCACAAGAAAAGACGGCACTCAAGGGCAAAGCAAATCTTTGATTATTGAACCCGAGGGAAGCGTCTATCCGATCAAAGTCAATGTTTCTGATGTAGATTTAAAGGTCGGCAAGATTGGTGAAACAATCACTCTAACAGTGGCAATCTTCCCTTACTACATTCAGGATAAAAAGAGAAAACGGGCTTTTGCGGATTACTACATCCCTAATAAAAAATAGTTATGGATTTCTTAACCTCAGCTTCAACAACTTATGCTTTGACCGATGACGGATTGGATTTAATTAATTTTTTCAGCCAATTACTCACGGTTTCATTTGCAGTCTTGTTCGGACTGCTGGTGTTGATAATCCTTTTAATTATTTTCAAATCCTAATATGGCAGGAATGATAAACAATTTATTTGCTGGATTAGGTTTAGGGCTTGTGTTTCCTCTTGTTCTATTCATCGTCTTGAGCATTTTTTTAGCAATAATATCGGGCAAATAGTATGTGTTCTAATTATATTTTACTAAACAACTCGTGCTACTTAGATGATTTCCTAATGGTGGGAACTGTCTTTGCTAAAGCGATTGTTCTCGGTTTAATAATCGGGACAGTGGTCGGCGTGCTATTATTATTCGTTAAAAAAATTAACCAATAAAGACTATGATTACCAAAATCAAAAGCTTTATCTCTGGAAGCAAAGCCAAGCTAACCGCCCTTTCTCTTGCAATCGCAGGTGGATTGTTAGCAGGTTCAAACGCTTTCGCCGCCGTTGACCTTGATGTCGCCTCAACTACCGCTAGTGTGGTAGATACAATGAAAGAAAATATTGTTGGTGTAATAACTGCCAATATCGCAAACATTGTTATTGTAGGTGTTATTATCTTCTCAATCGGTTTCGTATGGCGTTTAGCAAGACGCTTCATGAGATAGACTTATGGCGGGGGCTTGCCTCTTAATCAGGCAAAAGCCCCCGTCGGCATATCTACTAATCTTATGAAATTAAAAATATTTCTTCTTTCATTTCTATTGTTGTTTTTCGCCATTCCAGTTTTAGCGGTTGAAAACTTTGACAGTTATTCAAACGGCTACAACATAGACAATGAGACAAATTGGATATACAACTACGGCGATCATTTACAAGTCAAATCATCAAACGCTTATTCCGACCCAAACTCTCTAGCACATTCAGACGGCAACGGCTCGGTTAATGTTGATTACATTCATGGCGAAGATTTTGACAAGTTTCAAATTGCCGTTAAAGACTTAGGGGCTGATTACGGGCAATGGCGAATTTATTTCAGGGACGGGACAAATAATACGGGCAACATAAAGTTATTAAACAATTCTTTTACTTGGAACGATTCCTATGGGTGCGGTTCTCTTACTTATGGCGTTTATTCAGTTCTCTATGTTGAATTCACTGAAACAGAGATGAGATGTAAAGTTGGCGAGGGTTCATGGTCGGCTTGGCGAAGTCATAGTTATAGCTTTCCCGACAATCTTCGTTTTGATCACAACAACGATCCGTCAAATACTTATTTTGACGACATGCTCGTTGGTGATGAAGCTATCTTATTTGCCATTACCGATCCCGAAATGGACGGTGCGGTAATTGACGACACTTGGATAACAGTTTCAGGAACTTGTCCTTTGGAGGGCGAAAATAGAATTGGTTTTACAAGTGATTGTTTAGGGTTTGATGACATTCAATACACAGTTGATTGTTCAAGTGGCACATTTGCAGGTCAATTCTATAAAAGCGGATTATCCGACAGGATTATTGCTCGTGATATAGAAAGCATTTCAGGCGACTGTGTAGATTATGATGACTTAATGGATTTTATTGAGGTTGACGGCTTTGAAGTAATCGAGGGCTATCCCGATGATTGGTATTTTAATTTTGATTATTATGATGATTATGACATCAGAATTAAATCACCGTCTTTCGACACGGCTTTAACTTTGCCGTCAGGCTCAACCTCGGCCGACTTTACTTTCGGCTTTATCTATCCGTCCGATCAGTTAGCTAATATGAATTTCAATATTAAGCAATACGACTCGGACAGTAATCTACTAGACGCCAGTTATTATAATGAGGATTTGTTTGATATGACGGACACTTGGAATCATGTTGTTAATTTAACCGCTTCATCAACGCAAGGTATTCATTATGTGGTTCAACTAACTGAATCAGGCGAAATGAAAAGACAATTTCCATTCGGCATTTATGTTTCAGATTTGGATTTTGTCTATAATCCCGATGATTATGATTATTTCTTTCCTCGCTTAATCACTGAATTAAAGAAAAAAATAATATTCAATTATTATTTTGCCTTTCACGACGGATTTTACAATATGTTCAACGGCACTTATACGAACGCTTCCGATGACGCCTTGGATATTACTTTTAAATCCGTTTCAGGCGACGGCGAGTATAACTTGGATGTCAAAATATTTTCTGCTAGTGATACAAGGGTAAAGAACTTTGCCAGTGGATTAAGACCATATATTGTCGCAATACTTTGGCTTGTGTTTGCCTTGTATGTAGTCTTTAGGATTACTCACTTATTCAGTGATAACGAATAATATTATGTTGGATTTCATAGAAACAATCTTAATAAAGATATTTGGGCTATTACCAGACGCCGACCCTAGCAATTCAGTAATTACAGCGGTCAACAATGCTTTTGGCGTTGTTAGTCCGACATTCGCTAAAATTGACTTAATCTTTCCTGTTTTTGTCTTGTTCAAAATTTTGCTTTTGGTTCTCTTTGTAGAAATGACTTTATTCCTGTTTATGCTGGTAATGAAAGTCGCTACTTTCTTTAAAGCTTAATCAACAACATTATGATTACAATTATTACGGGGAAGCCCGGGGCAGGCAAAACTTTGTTTATGACTTACCGAGCTTTGGATATGTTTTTGAAAGGATATGACATTTACGCTAATTGGAAATTGGATTTTAACGAATATGTTAAAAAGAAAAAACTCAATAAAGATAAATTGGGGAAAGTATATTTTTGGTCAGAAATTCCAGAATTATTATCAATAAAAGGCGGGCAGATTTTTATTGATGAAGCACAAGGATATTTTGATTCAAGAGAGTGGCAAGAAATGCCACCGTCAGCCAAACAAAAGTTTTCAGCTCATAGACACGATGTCAAAAAGGATGACAACGGGCAGATCATACCTTTGGACATTTGGGCTGGTGTTCAACATACCTCAAACATAGACAAAAGAATCAGAGACTTGGGACAACACTTTGCGGAAGTAAAAAATGTTTTTCATTTAGCGTTTATGGTTTCATATTTTGAATTACAAGATTTGAAAGACGATAATCTACGACGCCGAGCGGTAAAGCGTAAATTCTTTTTATTCAATAAAACAAAGGCTAATTGCTATAACACGCATGAAGCCGTCAATTTTATTGAATACCCCGAGTTTCTCTATCACCGAAAATATATTAAAGAATTTTCCAACGATAATACTGGTTTAATTCCAAACTCAAACAATATACCTCCTTATTCAAAAAGCCGTAAGAAGTAAACAGCAAAAAAGGAGCGAATCCCTAAGGACTCGCTCCCTTTTGCCTAATCCGCTTTTAAGCCGATTTTCTCGACCTGCAAGACATAGAAAAGATTTATACTTTTCGGATATTTGCGGACGACTTCGCCTTGTTTGTCTTTTTTCTCAACAACGATAAAAGACTTAATGGCTTTTTCGCCTTTCTTAACTTTATAGCCGTTTTTTAACCAGCTATTAAAAGTTAAACAATTACATTTAGGATTGTAATTGGTCGCTTCTTCTTCGCCCCAACGGGCAAGAATCTGCTTGCGAACGATGTCGGATGTCTTCTCTGACCCCGACCAAGTGGATGTAATTTGATTATCCATATAATTAAATTCGGCCATTGTGTTAAGTCTATTACGACAAGGCCGTTTACTGCCGTATTAGATAGGCAAAATAAAGCGTCTGATAGCTTGCCCCAGTCAAGGTGGAGGCTTCGCACTACCTTTACTTAGGAAAAGCTGACGCTAAAATAAATTGCCCTGATACGGTAAAAACTCATAATCTTTGTTAACTCAATTATTTGGATAGCCAAAAAATCTTTTTTCGTCGGTCTGCCCGACGACGAAAAAAATTGTTTGGCACGAATAATCTGAAACCAAATTAGAGTCTTACATTATAATCTTGATTATATCAACACATCTAACGAAAAATTGTTATGGCCTATCCCTACAACTTCAAGGTTGTGGTATCGGGCAAGCATGTTGAAGTATACAAATACAAAAAACAAGTCTGGCGGGAATTTGAAAAGAAAAACTTTGAAGATGAAAAACCTCAAAAAGAGCCAAAACAATTAAACGCTTTCGAGCAAATAGCAATAATGAAACAAAAACAAGAATATTCGGTCAATCGCACACGAACAGAGATAAGACGATTGATAAACTCAAACCCGCAATTAACCAAATTTATGACTTTAACTTTTGCCAAAAGTACCACCAACCTGAAAGAAGCAAACTACATCTTCAATCAGTTTATTAAAAGGATGAATTACAAATATCCTGATTTTAAGTATCTTGCTATACCCGAATTTCAAAAGGATATAGATCATTATGGAAAGATAAAGCCAAACGGCGGATCAGTCCATTATCATTTGCTTTGCGAAATGCCTTTTATTCATTACCGAGAAATAACCGAAATTTGGGGACAAGGAAATATAGATATACGAACTTTAAACGATGTCGATAACATCGGTGCTTATGTTTGCAAATACCTGTCAAAAGATATGTTTGACGAACGCACTTTCGGCAAGAAGAAATTCTTTCGTTCGCAGTCGTTGTCGGAGCCAATCGAGCTTTTGGGATATTTTGCTATGAAATTTGTTGAAAAACTTTGTTCTGCTTTAACGCCAGTGTTTGAAAAAACATTTGAATCAGAATGGGTCGGTGAAGTGGAATACCGAGCTTACAAGCTTGATTTTATCCCGTTTAAACGAGGTAAATTTGAAAGGTCGATATTATTTAACAACACCTAAATAAAATGCTTTCTAAAGAATCAATAATTGAATTTCAATTAATCGCCAAAGAGGAATTTGGCGAGGATTTGAGTTTTCAAGAAGCCTCTGAAATTGCCAACGGACTTGTTGATTACTTTAGCTTGCTTAAAGAATTGAGAATACGAAACTTGCAGGAATAAATAAATATGGTAAAATATAAATGCAACCCAATAGAATATATTAAAAGCCGAGGCTTTTGTGTTATTTGTCCCCAAAAAGGGGCGGTTCTTACTGACAAATATTGCCTTTGGCTTTATTCTGTTGGGTTGCTAAGACCGTCCCTTTTTGTATTAAAAAAACTATATGGAAAACAACAAACAAAAATGTATAATATTTTGCCGAGTATCTAGTAAAGAGCAAGAAGAAACTGGATATTCTTTGCCTGCCCAAGAAAAATACTTAAAAGAATACTGTCATAAAAAAGAATTAGCAATTGATAAGGTTTTTAAAATATCCGAAAGTGCGAGCGGAGAAAAACAACGGGATAAATTCGGCGAGATGTTGAAATATGTAAAAGATAAAAAACTCAAAATTATTGTTTGTGAAAAAGCCGACCGCTTAACAAGAAACTTCAAAGATATGGTTGCGGTGGACGGTTGGCTTAGGCAAGACGGCGAGCGAAAAGTTCATTTAGTCAAAGACAGCCTTATTATGCACAAAGACTCTCGCTCACAAGAAAAGCTTAATTGGGGTATTAGAATTTTATTTGCTAAAAATTATATAGACAATTTAAGTGAGGAAGTTAAAAAAGGACAAAAAGCCAAAATTGAGGCTGGCTGGTTGCCGACTAAACCGCCGTTAGGATACAAGACCGTGGGCGAAAAAGGACACAAAATACATGTTATAAACGACGAGGTGGCTCCACATATCAAAATAATGTTTCAACTCTACGCTACGGGCAATTATTCGCTTAAAAAGCTATGTGAGGTGATGAAAGACAAAGGGTTAAAATCAAAAACTGGTAAGCCCATAGGCAAAAGCACTATGCACCGTTTATTACTCGATCCTTTTTATTATGGAAAAATGAGGTGGAATGACAAAATATATCAAGGTAAGCATAAAGCAATAATAACCGAGGAATTATTTAACAAGGTTCAAGAAAAAATCACAAGACCAATAAATGCCCCTAGATACAAAAAACATCTGCCAGTATTTAAGGGCAAAATAAAATGCGGTGAATGTGGCGGGGCGATAACATGGGCAAAACAAAAAGGCCACTGGTATGGTTATTGCAATAAATATAAGCCCTGCTCTCAAAAAAAGTATATTAGACAGGAATATTTAGAAGAAATGATATTACCTTTATTTGATAAGGTTTCGCCTAAAAACGAAAGGGTTTTGAATTGGCTTGAAAAAAATCTAAAAGATAGTTTTGCCGATCAAAAAGAATACAAGGAAACACAAATGAAAGCCTATGATAATGAGTTTAAAAAGATTGGGCAAAGACTAGAAGCTATTTATGAGGATAAAATAGATAAGAATATTACTCTTGAATTTTATAATAAAAAGTTTGAGGAGTATTCAGAAACAGAAAAATCAATCAAGAAAAAAATTAAAAAACTGAATGACGATACAATAGATTTATATAAACAAGGCGTTGCTATTCATGACTTAGCTTTCAACGCTAAAAAGGATTATTTAGACCCGAAAACAAGCACGGAAAAGAAAAGAGATATTTTGAGCGAAATATTTTTGAACTTTCAATTAAAAGACCTTAAATTAGCCACAAAATACACGCCTGCCTTTGAGTTTTTACTCAAATGGATGCCTCGCCTAAATTCCACTTTTGAACTACACGAAAATGGCTTAGATAAAGAAAAAACAGCCTCTCAAAAAGCTGTTCGTTCTACTTGGCTCGGGGGGTGGGATTCGAACCCACGACCAATTGGTTACACGTACTCCTGTGGTTTCCCACAAGCGTGGACTATATCATCATCCTAATTAGGATGCGAGGCGCTTCCCAATCGAGCAAA
>Ga0180007_10005809_pt1 | contig 12289 bp, 10 predicted proteins | sample MM_PC_MetaG_FD_121122 | JGI IMG/M metagenome (GOLD analysis project Ga0180007, IMG submission 121122) | Groundwater microbial communities from the Aspo Hard Rock Laboratory (HRL) deep subsurface site, Sweden - MM_PC_MetaG | ecosystem: Environmental > Aquatic > Deep subsurface > Groundwater...
CCCGCTGAATCAGCCAGGCCCATGACCTCTCCTGTAGAACGCATCTCAGGGCCCAAAACAGGATCCACTTCCTGAAACATATAGAACGGAAACACTGCCTCTTTCACGCCATAATGCTTATATTTTTTCGGCTTCAGATCCATGTCCTTTATTTTCTTTCCAAGCATCACTTCTGTTGCGATCCTTGCCATGGAAATACCAGCTACCTTTGATACGATCGGGACTGTCCTGGACGCCCTTGGATTTGCCTCCAAGACATAGACCTTATCTTTTGCAATCGCATACTGTATATTCATAAGGCCTACGACCTTTAACTTTTGTGCGATCTTTTGAGTGTATTCAGATATAGTATCTATGTGCTTTTTAGGTATTGTCTTTGGAGGAATAACGCAGGCTGAGTCTCCAGAATGTATTCCTGCCTCTTCTATGTGTTCCATAATCGACGGGATATATACATCTTCTCCGTCTGAAATAGCATCTGCCTCCAGCTCTATGGCATCTTCTAAAAACTTATCTATGAGAATCGGACGGTCAGGAGATATATCAACTGCTGCTTTTACATAATCCCTTAGCATCTCTTCATCATAGACTATCTCCATCCCTCTTCCGCCCAAGACATACGACGGCCTTACAACAAGCGGGTACTTGATCCTATCTGCTATCTTCAGGGCCTGTTCAAGCGTACTCGCCATGCCACTCTCTGGCTGCGGGATCCCTACTTTCTTCATTACCTTAGCGAATCTCTCCCTGTCCTCAGCAAGATCAATGCTTTCAACAGATGTGCCGAGTATCTTTACGCCCGCGTCTTCCAGCTCTTTTGCGATATTAAGAGGTGTCTGGCCGCCGAACTGCACGATCACTCCCTCTGGCTTTTCTTTATTGTAAATACTCAATACATCTTCGACAGTCAAAGGCTCAAAATAAAGTTTATCGGACGTGTCATAGTCTGTTGAAACTGTCTCAGGATTACAATTGACCATTATGCTTTCGTAACCCAGATCCCTGAGCGCAAACGCGGCATGACAACAGCAATAGTCAAACTCTATTCCCTGGCCGATCCTATTTGGCCCGCCGCCGAGTATCATAATCTTTCCGCCGCTTTGCTCGCCTTGCTTTTGCTTCGGCGAAGCGGGCGGCGAGATCTCGCCCTCCGCCGAAGGCGGAGAGGCGGATTTATTAGGCGACACGCTTACCTTATCAGGCGCCCTATAAGTCGAATAATAATAAGCTGCATTTTCCGCGCCGCTCACTGGCACTGCATGCCATGCCTCAGCCTTGCCAAGCTTAAGACGTTTGTCTCTAATCTCTTTTTCTGTAACACCTAAAATCTGGCTCAGATATTTATCTGAAAAACCATCTTCCTTTGCCTTTATTAACATATCATCCGGGAGTTTTTTGCCTTTATACTTCACGATCTCTTCTTCGAGCTCCACAAGTTCTTTCATCTGCGTGATAAAATACCTGTGGATATGCGTCTTATCATATAGCTCATCCACGCTCGCGCCTTTTCTAAGCGCTTCATACATAATAAACTGCCTCTCAGACGTGGGATAAGCAAGAAGTTTCCTTAATTCATCCAGAGAAAGCTCGTTGAAATTTTTAGCAAAGCCAAGGCCATAGCGTTTTTTCTCAAGGCTCCTTATTGCCTTTTGAAACGCCTCTTTATAGGTCTTGCCAATGCTCATCACTTCGCCCACAGCCCTCATCTGCGTACCAAGCTGGTCTTTTATGCCTTTGAATTTTTCAAATGCCCAGCGTGAAAATTTTATTACTACATAGTCGCCTGAAGGCGTGTATTTATCAAGTGTGCCATCGCGCCAGTAAGGAATATCTCTTAAAAGATCTCCGCCTGCGAGTCTCGCAGATACAAGCGCGATTGGAAAACCTGTTGCCTTGCTTGCCAAGGCTGATGAACGCGAAGTCCTTGGGTTGATTTCTATTACAACCACTCTATCGTCTTTGGGTTTTCGCGCAAACTGAACATTTGTGCCGCCAATAACGCCGATCGCATCGACTATCTTATAGGAATAATCCTGAAGCTTCTTCTGTATCTCTTTTTCTACTGTGAGCATAGGCGCAGAGCAAAAAGAATCTCCAGTGTGAACGCCCATTGGGTCAATATTTTCTATAAAACAAACTGTGATCTTGTTCGACTCTCTATCCCTTACTACCTCGAGTTCTAACTCTTCCCAGCCAAGCACAGACTCCTCAACAAGGATCTGACCGATAAGGCTTACTGATATTCCTCTTGCAGCTATCACCTCAAGCTCTTCGTCATTAAACACTGCTCCGCCGCCTGTTCCACCCATTGTATACGCAGGCCTGATAATAATAGGATAACCTATGCTATGAGCAATCTTTTTTGCCTCTTCAACAGAATACGCGAGCTCACTCTTTGGCATGGGGATGTCCAGCTTTTTCATTGTCTCTTTAAATGCCAGTCTATCTTCTCCGCGCTCTATAGCATCTGGCTGCACGCCTATGATCCTACAGCCGAATTTCTTAAGTATACCTTTTTTCGATAGTTCGCTGGATAGATTTAGCCCGGTTTGGCCGCCAAGATTTGGTAAAAGCGCATCTGGCCTTTCCTTTTCAATAATGCTGGTAAGCCTTTCAACATTAAGCGGCTCTATATAGGTAACATCAGCCATGCCAGGATCTGTCATGATCGTAGCAGGGTTAGAATTTACAAGCACGATTTTATACCCTGCAGCGCGCAATGCCTTGCACGCCTGCGTCCCTGAATAGTCAAACTCGCACGCCTGGCCTATCACGATCGGGCCAGAGCCTATGATTAGCACCTTGTTGATATCTTTGATCTTTGGCACAACTTACCCCCTTTTTAACGGCCCATTATAGCACGAAGGATCTCTAGAGTAAATGCCTAAAAAAGCGAAAGGGGCGCCCTTATTCAGAACGCCCCTTTGCAAATCGCATTTTAAGCACATACATTGTACTTTACTTTAACGTTTTAGACTAAACCCTGATCCAGCATTGCATCAGCTACTTTTACAAAGCCCCCAAGGTTTGCGCCTTTTACATAGTCAACAACATTTCCTTCTTTTCCATATTTAACGCAAGTTTCGTGAATCTTGATCATGATATCATGCAGCCTGTTATCCACTTCTTCCCTTGTCCAGGATAGCCTCAAACTATTCTGGGACATCTCTAAACCGCTTGTGGCAACGCCGCCTGCATTTGATGCCTTGCCAGGTCCATACAGAATTTTTGCCTGCTGGAATACCTTTATTGCCTCTGGCGCAGTAGGCATGTTCGCACCCTCTGCAACCAACATGCACCCATTTTTAACAAGGTGCTTGGCATCAGACTCGTGTATCTCATTTTGCGTGGCAGATGGAAATGCGCAATCGCATTTTACTTCCCATGGCCGCTTGCCTTCAACATATTTACAATTGTATTTAGCGGCATATTCCTTGATCCTGCCGCGGCGTACATTCTTTAACTCCATTACAAACTCTAATTTTTGCTCGCTTATTCCATCAGGATCATAGATGTACCCGCTGGAATCTGAGAGCGTAACTGACTTTGCGCCTAACTGAAGTAACTTCTCTACGGTATACTGCGCGACATTGCCTGAGCCGGAAATAGCGCAGATCTTTCCTTTAAAAGATTCGCCCCTGGTCTTCAACATCTCTTCAGCAAAATATACGCAGCCATAGCCTGTTGCCTCTGGCCTTATCAAACTTCCGCCCCAGTTCAAGGCCTTACCTGTAAGTATGCCTGTAAACTCATTGCGAAGCCTCTTGTACTGTCCGAACATAAATCCTATTTCACGGCCGCCTACACCTATATCTCCTGCCGGCACATCTGTGTCCGGGCCGATATGACGCTGCAGCTCTGTCATAAAACTCTGGCAGAATCTCATTACCTCGCTGTCGGATTTTCCCTTTGGGTCAAAGTCAGAACCGCCTTTGCCGCCGCCCATAGGAAGCGTGGTCAAACTATTCTTAAACACCTGCTCAAATGCCAAAAACTTCAAAATCCCGAGATATACGCTCGGATGAAGCCTAAGGCCTCCTTTATAAGGGCCTATCGCGCTATTCATCTCTATGCGAAATCCCCTGTTTACCTGGATCTCGCCCTTATCATCCTGCCATGGCACTCGAAACATTATTACTCTTTCCGGCTCAACTATCCTCTCGAGTATCTTCGCGTCCCGATACTTGGGGTTTTCCTCGATGAATGGCATTACTGACTCTACGACTTCCTGCACTGCCTGGTGAAATTCTATCTCGCCAGGATTTTTTTTAACGACCAACTCCATAAAGTCTTTGATTTTCTTCTGCATGATTTTTTCTCCTCTGTAACGTTGCACAATTTTTGTGCAATTCTGCCCAAAAATAAAAAAGGTGTTCCTATTCTTTATTTAGAACACCTTTGTCCTGACCTAATTCTATCCATGCTTGATACGCCCTTGTATCAACTTGTATAATATATTATCTACGAAGCAGGGTATTTAGTCAAGGAAAAATTTTCTTCTTGTTTTCATTTTGTGAAACCTTACTGTGGAATCAAATCTACAGTAAGCCTGGCATTTAAAGCCACTGCGAGCTTGGTTAGGGTATGTAAAGTAACTTGAGTGTTTTTAAAATCTTCAAGCCTTGAAATATTCTGTTGTGTAGTGCCTACTTTTTCAGCAAGCTCTTCCTGTGTCAGATGCCTTTCTTTTCTTAACTGGATTATCCTGTAAGCGATCTTAAGCTTAAGAACTTCTTCGTCATAAGCCTTTCTAAATTCCTTATCTTTCTTATACTCCTCCTCTATATGCTTACTAATGGATTCGGGTATTATAGCCTTTTTTCTTTTCATATCCATCGCCCCCTATTTTAATACTATCTTTCCATCATTATATCTAATCTGAAAATCAATCATTCTGTTTCTGGCCTTCAATTTGTCGCCTTCCAAAATCTTTTTACTCTTTTTCTGCAAGCCGCGTAATAACACTATATAATTCTTAAACATATATGCATAGATAATCCTTATATTATTCCAAGCAAACTCAACGCGCAATTCATAAAGATCTCTGTCTATCTTATCTACAAATGGGCGCCTTAGCTCATGCCAGTGTTTTTCTAAAAACTCAATCCTTGCTAATACCTTACCTCTCGTCTTACTATCAAACCTATCCATAAACTCCTTAACTGGCTTCCTGCCCCTTTTATCTTCGTAATGTATAACTTTCTTATCCATTATAAGTATACACTATTTTTAGTGTAAAGTCAAGATTTTCTTACACTATTTTTGATGTATATAGCTCTCATTCGCCTGCCAATCTCCTACTAGATTGCTTGTACCGTTTGCGATTTTCATCGGCAACATGTCCCCTTTTTCAAGATTAAACCTGTCCCTTTGTTTATTTTCCTATAAAAATAGGGCTCCGTCCCTTATTCTCAACTATTTCTCTGCCACTCTCAAGAACTTGGTTTCCATAAATACCAATGTCCTCACTGTGGCGATTTTCTCATTATCCCTCATTCCTGTAAATCCAGAATCTGTTCTTCCTGCGGTAAATTGGCTACCGACCATTGGATCTCTTCTAGTCTATCCTCTTTCCCAAATGTCGCTTATCAACATGTTATTTTTACTATTCCTGATCAACTCAGAGATGTTATACTTTTCAATAGACCCCTGTTGCTTAACGCTCTCTTTAAACTTGCCTCTTCTGCTATTATATCTTGGATCAAACCTAATAAACACTACATCCCTGGTATCACTATGATCCTACACACCTTCGGCAGGGACCTTAAATTTAATCCTCATATCCACATGCTCATTACCTGCGGAGGGCTCTGTCTCAACCACAATAAATGGCTTAACAACTTCTTTATCCCTGAAAAAGCCCTTAAGCCTATCTGGAAAGACAATGTCATCTCTTTTATCAGAAAATCATATAAAAATAATTCTCTCATCCTGCCTGCTCATATCAAACCTATCTTGGGCTCTATCCTAAATAATCTGTACTCTAAAATCTGGTATGTCAACTTCGGTAGAAAATTAGATAATGCTTCTTTTGCTATCATCTACATCGGTCGATATACCAAACGTCCTGTCATTGCTGAGAGCAGGATTCTTTCTTACGATGGCGAATTCGTTATATTCTCTTATGATGACCAAATATCCTCTCAAACTATCTATTCAAAATTACCTGTCGATGAGTTTATTGCCAGACTTATCCGACATATACCTGATAAAGGCTTTCGGCAAATCCGCTACGCTGGTATCTTTGCTCTCAGAGTACGTTCTAAACTTCTGCCTACTGTTAACAATTTAGTTGAACATATGGACTCAACGGACAACAAGGGAGATCTGTCTTGTCCTCCCAGATTTACCTGCTCAGTCTGCCCTGATGGCTTTATGCAGCCCATTGACTATACTTCACCTTCTGGTAGAACCTATAAAACTGACCCTAAGTCTATTAAACCCGTCCAAATCATCTCATTCTGATTGTCAAAGAGCTTAACTACCCCCTCACCCTAACCCAGCTCTTTTGGCTGAAGCGTTTCTCTTTACTTATGCGAAACTCTTTTGCCAAAAGGGCTGGGCTAACCCTCTCCCCTTCGGGGAGAGGGAAAATGTGAGCTTTTTGAAATTCCCTACAATCAATTATTTTCGGGGATAGCTAAAAGACAGGTTCCCGATTGGGCCGGTAGACGTCTCCATTATTCTCCATTATTCATTATTCATAGAAAAAACTTTGATGTCTTTCCTCTTATTTTATCAAGTATATTAGAATTATCTAACTGTCTCAATAGATACGATGCGTACGCTTTGGAAAAGCTTTCGTCCAAAACATTAACTGATTTTTTCAATATAGCCATAACTTTAGTTTTGTATCGCCTATTACTCTGGCATAATCCAAACAATGCCTTCATGAATCTTATCTTAACTCTTTCAGAAACATTATCAAAAATGCCCTTTTCTAATATATCCAATGCATCCATGCCTCTCTCAGTAATATCTTTTACGCTCTCTCCTTGATACGAAAGCGAATTGTCAGTTCTAACTAAAACCGCATAGTTAGCGCTTGCTCTAATTTTAAAAATAGGGTTCTTTATTCTTAACGCTTCGGCGCTTGTTATCATAAAAACTTCAAAGCTTCTGCCATTCTGGTCACCATCTTCAAGGTAATCAAAAAAATCATCACCCACATCAAGCCCCTGATGGAAATAATAGATATGAGATCCTAATAATTTTGTAACTCTTATAAGTTCCTTAGCTACAGTTTTTTTGCTTCTCGGATATTCGGCAAAAACATATGGTAAAAACGATACGCCAAAAACATAATGGAACTCTTCATCATTATAGGGTAAGCCATGGATTATATTCCTGCGTATACTTTCAACCATAGCTTGTTGAGTTATCATTCTAACAGCTCGGAAATCTCTGTCCAAAGAGACAAAATTAGCATTATATTTCAATAATACATAACTACACAACCAACTCGTATTCCCAGGACCAAATTCAAGACCTTTTCTGTGAGGCCCAAAGAACTTTTTAAAAAATGCTTCTTCATCTTTAGGCCAGGTAAAATTGGCGCTTAAAACTTGGCGTGCTGCCTCGAACGCAGAGAGGTCGCTCATGCTTCCCCAATTTAAACTATACCATCCTGAAGGATCATAGTCGGAGTAGGAAAAAGGGCTGCTCGCACTATTATCAACAGGGCGTATTTTATTTATCTTATTTAATTCTTTTTTACAAACTTTCTTTGACTCTAAAGACAATAGTTTTAGTAGACCTTTCTGTTCCCATAAATAAAAAATAGTCCAATCGTAAAAAAGAATACGCTTTGAATGTTCCCATATAGGATTTTTTGTCTTATTATTAAAGCTGTTTCCTATTTTAAGCATTGCTTGAAGTATTTTTTCTTGGTTGCTATTTATTTCTTCTCTTTTTAAAGTTGTTAATAAATCAGGGAGGAGTCTGAAAAGGAAAAATTCTTTATATTCTAAAAAATCAAGCTCTCGTATAATATTATCTATTATCTCAACAGAATCGTCTGATAGAATAGCAGCGTTGTTTTCTGCTTCTCCAAGTGTCTTTATGAATCCCTTTAACTTAACGTCTGGAATTTCGTACCTGCTTACCGACGGATTCTTTTCATATTTAGAAAAATAATTCTTTAACGCTCGAAAGATTTTAATTAAATGTTCCTTATTTTCTATCTTTTCTATTCTCTCAAAAACAAATGGAAATGGCCAATAAAAAGGCTCCTGCTTGTACCTCAAGTAATCAGCATCTTCTTTTCGATACCTAACTATATAATATTCTGTAGATTGAATACCATCTCCTGCTACTGACAAAGCCAATTTATTTTTTCTGTCTTGATTCGTCTCTATGGGAACTCTGATAGACATATTGAGAGCATAACAAGGATATGCCTGCATTATCATAAAGACTAAAACTATATTTGTTATCTTGCGCATCTTTCTCATAGGTCTTTATAAAGTACTGCTATTGCAAGGTACAAAAAGACCATCTTTCCCATGGCCTGGTTCCTGATTACGAGTGTATTGTATCAGATTATAGACGATAAGTCAATTTGTTTCACTCCTGCCCCGCCAGGCTGGTAGGTCTGAAAAAAGCATTGGAATTTTTTGCGGGCATGGTGTCCAGCCCTTTTGTTTAGTGCGTTTGTCATTTTATAAATACATCATCTATTTACATTGCGTATCGCTTATTTATTAGCGAGACGCCTTAAACAAAAGGGCGGGACGAGCAAAAAATTACACTGAGCGAAGGTCGCCTCGCCCCGTTCCAAATTCTAATCAATGCTCAATTTACTATTTGTAACTAACTGCATACAACTCTAATAAATCATTTGATGATATTTAAGAATTTGGAATGGGGCTCACTGGGGCGACCGAGCGTCTTTTTGAAAGCCTGCCAGCATGGCGGGACAGAAGTTTATTTACTCCTGCCTCTGATACTTATACCCCTTTGCCTAAGTTCGTCTGTTCTTTTTTTGGAGCATTCGAGGCAGAAAAATCTGGGCTCAGAGTCTCTTTTGTCGTAATTGGGCGCCAATACCAGTCTCCAGAGCTGTGTCTCTTTTCCGCACGCGTCACATGTACCTAATTCCTTAAAATGCCACATCTCAACTGCCTTGGAGGTAAATATAAACTTATCCACCCAGAAAAATATGCTCGCGCCTATCAGATTCGCCACCACAGTCTGCCACAACCCCGCGCCCAGCTGCCTCACAACCAGCCAGAGTATAGGTGTACTAAGCTGCCACCGTATTAAATATAAAAAAAATCTTTTCATCTCTCTATTTATCCTAAGGAATCAGCTTGCTTTTGCAGCTCTATGATCTTAGTGGATATAAATTTATTCAGCTTTTTGCGCTCTATAAAACCCTGGAGTTTATTTTCATTATCCGCCACAGGGAGGCATTCAAGGTTATATCTATTCATAAGAGTTATTATATCGGACATGGGCGCGTTAGATTCTGTCTTTGCGACTATTGGCTCCATAAGATCAAGCGCGAGTATGAGGCCGCTCATGCCTGTTTCCAGAAAGGTCTGTCTTATGCCTTCAACAGTTATTATACCCTGGAGCTTTTTCTCCTTGTCCACCATGGGATAGTACAGATTGTCATTTTCACTAAAGATCTGAAGTATATCCTGCAGGTGCATATTTTCATATATAATGGGCGGGTTCTTATCCATGAAATCCTCTGCCTTTGAGTCCTTTATTATGTCCTCCTCTGTAATATTCAACCCTGCCTCGCCTGATTTTATCGCCGCGAATTTGGTAAAAGGAGGCCCTATGATCTGCGTAACAAAAGTAGTGGTCGTTATGATAACTACAAGGGTATTTCCGATATGGCCTGGAAAATGCTGCGCAGCCAGTATGGATAATCCAATGGCAACGCCTGCCTGGCTAAAAAGAGAAAAAGGAAGGTATTTTATAACTGTCTTTGGCGCCTTTGATAAGCGTGCGCCAATATTAGCGCCGATCATCTTGCCAAACATCCCGCAGAAAAGATATACGAAAACTAAGAGAAAAATAGACGGGGTAAGGTGGCTGAACGTCAGTTTTGCGCCTACAAGCACAAAGAATAAGACATAGATCGGCGGCGTAAAACTTTCTACAAGGCTGAACGCCTCCTTGCTCTTACGAGGCGCGAGATTTACAACTACGACCCCTAATGTCATAACAGCCAATAGCATGCTTACATTCGCCGCTACTGATAATCCTGTTACTAAGAGAACTGTGGAGATACAAAAGGCAAGCACCCTTTCTTTTTCCGAATATCTCCTGAGCATCCTGATTAAAACCAATCCTGACAGGATACCTATAATAACAGCCCCGAGTATTTCATAAAATGGGTGGGCGATCGAAATCCATATACCTGAGTTACCATGGCCTATTAAGGCGCCTGCTACGCTGGATGCGATCGCGAATAATAAAAGCGCAAGGCCATCGTCCAGCGCAACAATGCCCAAGATAGTGGTAGTCAGAGGCCCGCGTGTTTTATATTCCTTAAGTACGGACGTGGTTGTGGCAGGGTCTGTCGCGGATGAGATAGCTCCTAATAAAAGCGCAAGCCCCCATACAAAAGGCGAAGGCCCAAATAAGATGCTTCCCAAAATACCTGTTCCAGCGCTTACCAATAAAAACGGCGTAATGCCTTCACTGAGCAGGATATACATGAACTGCTTCCCGTATTTAGAAAAGATTTCCTTCTTTAATTCACCTCCCACCATAAAACCTATAAGGCCCAGCGCAAAATAATTAAACGGGCTCAATGCCTCGATAGTGTCCTTCCCGACGATCTTTAATCCTGACTGGCCTATTAAGATGCCGATCATTATGTATCCCACGACCTGTGGTATGCGCATCTTCTGGAAAATGCGTCCGCCTATGGTGCCTCCAAACAGCGCCAGACCCAAAAGAAATAGGACATTCAAGTGATAAAAAGATATCCTGGTTAAAATATGGCTAACATACTCTATCATCTCTTGCTCCAAAAAGTAAAAACTCCCACTCTAATAGTAGGAGTCATCAGCCTAAAAGGCCTTTTACGGCAAACTCCATCGCTATTTATTATTATACTACTAATAACAAAAAAGTCAATTAAAAGGCAGGCGCTTATAAATACTTCTGAGCTCTAATTGCTACAAATCCGCCTTTACCAAAACCTCTGTGGGGCATATTAATTGAATCCATTTTCTCGGGCAATCGAAATATTGTCTGATAACAGGAAAATTTATTAAATCTTGCGGTCTCAAGTAAATCCATGACCTCACTGACACTAAAAAAATTTGCCTGTTTGTAAAATACGCTTTTCTTTTTCTGGTAAAATTTACCAAGGAAACTATCTTTATCAATAATACCGATGATAATCTTCCCCTTTTTCTTTAAAACCCTTCTACATTCCTTTAAAACCTTTTGCGGATCCATAACAAAACATAGAGTAATAATAATCGCTATATAATCAAAAACATTATCTCCAACTGGAAGAGATTCGCCAATACCTAATTTTACATCTATGCCTCTTTGACCAGCAAGTTTAATCATATTCTCCGAAGGATCAATGCCGAATTTAATTCCTAAAGACGCTGCAAATATTCCTGTGCCTACGCCGATTTCTAATCCCGTACCTCTCTTAGGTAAAATCTTCCTGATAGCGTTGAGTTCAGATAGGTAGGCAAATTTATGCGTATCATACCAGGCATCGTATTTCTTATAATGCTTATCAAATATACTGCTCATCCCTCGATGCGCTCGTCGCTTCGCTCCTCGCTTACTCGGGATGACCCTGAGCACAGTCGAATCCTTCGACAAGCTCAGGATTCGATCCTGAGTTCATCGAAGGATCGAATGGGTCATAAACCCAAATCTACCAGCCAGCCGTCGTAGAATCTCTTTAAATGCTCGTAAGTTTCCTCGTCCATTGTATTCTTTCTCACATCCTTTTCTTTAAAAGAATGTTTATAGCCCATACAATAAGCTATAAGCACATCATTGGCATGGGTTATTTTTTTAAACATCTCTTCGCATTCCTTTTTCTTATTCGGACATCTGTCAGGATGATATTTCAGGGATAATTTACGATAGGCGTTCCTTATCTCTTCCAACGTTGCCGTCTCATTTAAGCCCAGCAGTTTCCTTGCTTCGTCAATTTGCTTAAAACTGTTCATTTTTCCACCTGAGAATCTTCCAGCGAATGGGTCGGAGCAATAACCTTCTCCAACTGCTTGTTTCTATATCTTTCTACGGTCTCTTTAACACTTAAACCTTCTTTAATTTTATAAATATCAAC
>Ga0180007_10005810_pt1 | contig 12288 bp, 11 predicted proteins | sample MM_PC_MetaG_FD_121122 | JGI IMG/M metagenome (GOLD analysis project Ga0180007, IMG submission 121122) | Groundwater microbial communities from the Aspo Hard Rock Laboratory (HRL) deep subsurface site, Sweden - MM_PC_MetaG | ecosystem: Environmental > Aquatic > Deep subsurface > Groundwater...
CATCACGTTATCGTCATGCTTGGATACCACTTACGAAAGACTCATTCATGATTATAACTTTTATGAGATTACCTATGTCCATATTGGAGATATTATCGAAATAGATTTAGAAGAATTAGCACATACATATGATTTTGATGATATTCAGTATGAAAACTATATAGATTCCAGATACGATTCTGCACCTAAAATAGTAATCAATCGCTTGAATCAACCTATTGCTGTTGAAGAGGGAATTACTTCGCTAGATGTTATCTTGTACAAAGGAAGTAGAGAGATAGCTAGAATTTATTTAGGTCAATATATCATCAGTAAAAATGATGCATTAACAGATGACTTTATTGGGCTAAATGATAATAACTTCGTTTATTATTTGAGCGAGTTTCCAAATGGAAATTATTATCTAAGCGGTGACATTAATATGTATAGTAAGAGAAATGATGAACTCATACCGTTTTCAAATTTTAGTGGGGTTTTAATCAATCCATACCAATATAAAATATCATATTTAAATCGAGAAGATCATTTCTTCACTGGATTTTTTAAACAGCTTGATAAAGCGAGAATTGATGGACTCATTTTTGATGAGGTGGATTACACATTAACAATCAATAACTCCAATCAATTAACTGTTGTTGGCATTCTAGCAGGTGAAGCTAAAGATTCACTGATTACTAATGTTTCTGTTGAAGGAAGTATCAAATCGACTCAACTTGTTAAATATGTAGGTGGTATTGTTGGATACTCTGAAAACTCAATATTTAGAGGTGTATCCTTTAAAGGAGAAATGGATTGCTATGCTTATTCGATGGGTGGAATTATCGGAGACTCAATGGTAACAAATGTAAGAATCCTTTACAGTATGATTGATGATAATATTTACCCTGGAGCAAAACCACTTCATGTTATTGAAAATGGATATGTAATTGCAAATTTAACAAACCATTCTGGTATTGAGTATATCGCTCCTGCAGTTTACACTCGAGTTAGAGATCGTACCCGTATTTCTAATTTCTATTTTGATGGTTTACTCAATGACTCAAATATAATTGATAATTCCTATTTTTATACCAATGATCAGCAGATCTATTTCAGTCTCGAAAATCATTCTAATTTATATACGACATTAAGAAGCCCAGATGAATTACTTGAGATACCTATTTATATCACGCATGAAAAATTGATAAGTGGTGATCATTTAGCATATTTAAATGGTTTTATATATGAGACAGGAGAATATCCAGTCCTAGAAAGATGGGTTAAACCATAGGTGAAACAATGAAAAACTTATTTATTCTTGAACTAAAAAGGTTTAGAATCATCCTATTGATTTCAATGTTGATCCTTTTAACGTTCTCTTTTTTCAATAAGAATATTTATCAAGAAACAACCTACCAAAATGAGCAGTTATTCATTGAAATCATTATGATTTTAGTCGTTTCTATTTCAACATTCATGTTTGTAAGTGATTCTTTTACAGATTATCAATTTCTCTATGCAAAGCGAACAATTCCCAACTTAAAAATCTTTTTCACTCGATTTTTAGTTATTGTTTTCAATGGGCTTTTCATCTTTATCATCGGAGCGTTCTTCATCAATATAAAGGCATTCATTTTTAAAATCAATGATCCAATCCTTTTCTTGATTTCTGATATTCCAAATTACGCTTTTATCCTTGTAGGTAAATTATGGATTGAGTGGTTGACTCCTGTTACCTTTATGCTTAATATCTTTATTTATGTATTTTTAATCTTAATGATTGCTTTAAGATTTAGATACTTTTCATGTCTTTATAAGGATCAAAGTAAATTTTTCAATTTAGTAGAATGTGTTTTGGTCATTTTGTTAACGCATGTACTGATCAGATTGACATTATATGGGCTTGAGCAGCTCATTCCTATACTGAATCTTAACAATTATAACTACACTACAATTCTTAAAAACTACTATCCAATCTATATGATTAATCCGCTCTTTATACCGTCTTTATTGATTTATCCTATTCTTTTATATTCGAATGTCCAGCAAATTAAAGCATATTATGTATTACTCGATTATTATGATGCAAGCTACAATATGTATCCAAATTCATTGACTGTTCAAAAGTAGAGGGAGCTATGAAAACATTCATTCAAGGTCAGATTTATAAAACATATTGGGATACAAATACCACAGTATTCTATGGGGCAGATATTGAAATCAAGTCTGGTGAAATCTATATAGTTGCTGGAAGAAATAGCGTAGGCAAATCTACGCTACTTAGAATTCTATCCTTAAGTGAACCAGGTGATCAAAACACATTAACTTTTCAAATTGATGAAAAAGATATTAGCTTTATGCCTACCAATCTAAATTATTATCCTTACATGAAAATATCTGATCTCCTTCAATTTCACCAATCCTTAAATAAAAGATTCAATTTAGCTTTTGCGAAGGAAAAGATTTTTGAATTTGATATCCGTAGAAATATTAAAATAAAAAATCTTTCAGAAGGAAAGAAAAAGATTTTGTCCTATATTATGTGTTTATCTATTGATGCTAAGCTATATATACTCGATGAACCCTTTCCATATGTCGATTTAATCTATGATGAGAACTTTAGAAAAATGATTATCAATTTATATGATGAGGATAAAACATTCATTATAGCAACCCATCAAATCAATGAATTTGAAAAGGTCGCGAGTCAATGCTTAATCGTTAAAAATAGAGAGATTATCGAATCCTATGATATCGAAAAAATAAGAACAGATGAAGAAATCTCCTTAGAGGAATTTGTGAAGGAGCGGATGAGATTATGATTTTAAAAATTAAGTCAATCATAAAGAAAAACTACCTGCTCCTTTTAATCATCTTACTATTTTTGATGCTAGGGTTCGATAGTAAAAAAGACCTTACTCCATTTGACCCAGCAAAAAGAGAAGAAATTCAATATGTAACAGTTGGTGATTCAATCGATTACAATATTGATTATTTCAAGAGTTTATATGATTTCAATCAAGTCGAGATGCATGAAGAGTCTTATCTATTATCAGGAAATATTGAGTCATCAATTTATACACTGAGTATTAGAAAAGAAGAGACCAATCAATTTTTCTATATGAATCATCGAAAGGACATCATCTCAAAAAAACAAGGTGTTGCTAAGCTCAGTGTAAGCTTTTATAAAGATGAAGATTTTGTTGAAAGTATTGACTTAGGTTTATTTGTTATTCTAAACGATTTAACAATGGATGATACTTGGGTTGGGCTCAATTCAACTAATTTTTATGATGAAATTAACAAAAATCCGAATGGAAGATTTTATATTGAAAGTGACATTTTCCTAGATAGTCGAGCAAATATCGATTATTTTTCAGGAACTTTGTTGAATCCAAATCAGCACATCATTTCTATAGATTTATTAAGTTATGATTGGTATAATCAAGGATTATTTAAAACACTTGAAGGTGCGTATATAGATGGGTTAATCATAAAGAATGCAACGATGAAACCCACCACATTTAACCGAATAGAAACACTAAGTATGGGATTTTTAGCAGCTTATGCAGGAAATTCGATGATTTCAAATGTATCCGTTGAAGGTAATATTTTAAGTGATGCAAACAGTAGTGCAGAAGTTGTTGGTGGAATTGTTGGAGTGAGCTATGGGTCTATTTATAGACATGTATCCTTTGTAGGAAGTATCCAAGGTGATTTTAATCAAATTGGTGGTTTAATCGGTTTTGCTAGATTTGATTATCGAGTCAGTTCTTCAGGATTACAATATAGTGTATTAAATTATGATATGATTGATGGAGCATATGTCATTGCAGATATCGATAGCAATAAAGATTATATATCTTATCAAGTGAGAGGCTTTATTGGAAACTTTTTTGATCAATACACCTCTATTCGTCATGGTTATTTTGATGGCTCTATTGATTCTATCGAGGTTTATGACGATTTTCCATTCTTTAAGGATAGTTTTTCTAGATATAGAGTGAGCTACTTATATTCAACATTAGGACCTCTTCAAGAATATAGAGAAAGGTATACTTTTGATTTAGATGAATACAAAGAAATCTCACAAGAAGAATTAAAATCAGGAGAATCACTTTTAGGATTATCCATGTTTATATTTAATGACAATGAGTATCCTTTATTATCTTACTGGAGGCTACCATGATTAAAGTATGCTATCAGGAATTTAAGAGATTCAAACCAATCATTTATATCACTTTTCCTACTTTATTGCTCTACATGATTTTTTCAGGATCATCAAAAGATGTTCAAACATATATTCAAATGGATTTCATCATCAAGGTAACAACGGTATTATCGATGATGATTGTAGCTATTTTTATCATGATGGATAGCTATAATCAAAATCAAAGCATGTATCAAAAAGTTTCAGTGACTGAAAAGGATGTCATTTATGGAAAGTGGTTAACGATATCTTTCATCGGATTGATCACACTACTCTATGGAATACTTTTGATCAACATCAAAGCTTCGTTTTACATCTTTAGTGATCGACTCGGATTTCTCACCTCAGATATCGAATCACTTCAATTCATTCTATGGAGTAAGTTGTGGTTCGAATGGCTCTATATCATCAATTACTTAGTCAATTTAATGATTTTGAGCTTTATGGTTATCTTTATAAACCTAAGAATTAAGGACATCATTTTATATGGTAACCCATATGACTTTAAGTATTCAATTCCTTGGATGGTTTTTAAAGTCATCCTTGTTCAAGTGATCATGCGCTTCATCCTCGTGTGGATTGAACCAACCTTTTTCTTTTTCAATTTTAATTCAAGAGGAGAGTATTTAATCATTAGAGAGCAACCCCAGATGCTATTCATTAATTTTCTCTTCATTCCTTCTATATTGTTTTATTTGGTATACTTTATGATTGTGAAATATAGCATTAACAATATTACTGAGAAAAGATAAACGTTGTAAAGTATCAAATGAAAGATTAAGCGTGATATTTCATCACGTTTTTTTCGTTTTTATTTCATTATTCATTTCATACTTTAAGAAAAAGTGTGTTATAATACCATAGGTGATAAATAAATGGAGCGTCTGCAAAAGATACTCGCTCAAGCAAACATCGCATCCCGTCGCAAATCTGAAGAAATTATCGTTTCTGGAAGAGTGAAGGTGAATGGGGTTGTTGTTACTGAGCTAGGTTTTAAAGTAAATCGTAGTGACAAAATCGAAGTAGATGGCAAACCAATTGAACTGGCGGAGCATCTTTATTTTTTGTTAAATAAGCCAACAGGATTCGTTTCTACAACCTCTGATGAGAAAAATAGAAAGACTGTTTTAGACTTATTAACAGAAGAACATAGAGATATCAGACTCTATCCAGTAGGTCGTCTTGATTTTGATACAGCAGGTATACTACTGTTAACTAACGATGGAGAGTTCACGAATTTAATGACACATCCAGAGCATGAAATCGAAAAGGAATACCTTGCACGAGTTGAAGGTATCGTAATCCGTAAAAAGATTGTTCAGCTTAGAAAAGGTGTAATCATCGATGATGATTACATGGCTATTCCAAAGGAAGTTCGTTTAATCGAACTGAATAAAGAACAACAATCTACACTGATTTCAATCACGTTAACTGAAGGTAGAAATAAGCAGGTTAGAAAAATGATGGAAGCGATTGGGCATCCAGTCAAAAAACTAACAAGAATTCGTTATGACTTCTTAACCCTCGAGGGTGTTGAACGTGGAGCATATCGTGCTCTTAAGGTTCATGAGGTCAAAAAACTATACGCAAATTCGACTTCAAAAAAGTAGAATACTTATGTAAATAGAAGTAATTGTATGTTATAATTAAACATGTATGGAGGAAAAACATGCCAGGGTATAAATTAGCCATTGATGGACCAGCAGGATCAGGCAAAAGCACAATCAGTTCCTTAATCGCTAAAAAATTGGGATGGACGCATATTGATACGGGAGCAATGTACCGGGCAGTTACACTTCAAGCAATCGAACTCGGCATCAATTTAAATGATGAAGCGTCGTATCGTTTTTTAGAAACCTCTAAAATACATTATGATTTTGATCGCATCTTTATTAACGATCGAGATGTCACAGAAGGCATAAGAAGTGAAGGCGTTACCAATAACGTATCCTTAGTATCAAGCTTTCCTTATGTGAGAAGAAAGCTAGTAGATCTTCAAAAGATGGCTGCTGAACAAGGCAACATCGTTATGGATGGCAGAGACATCGGCACTGTGGTTCTACCGAAAGCCGATTTAAAAATATTTTTAACAGCAAATGTAGAAGAACGCGCTAAGCGTAGATTCAAAGAGCTAGTTAAAAAAGGAAAAGATGCACATTTATCAAAGGTTATCGAAGACATTGTCAATAGAGACCAAAAGGATTCAACGAGAAAGGAATCACCCTTAAGAATCGCGGATGATGCCATCGTGCTAGACACAACTTATTTAACTATCGATGAGGTAGTTAATAAAATCATAGAATTAACCGACAAAAAGGAGAACTAACATGGAGTTAAAGTTACTGAGAGTAGGCTCTATCGTAGAAGGCGAAGTCATTCAAGTAGAGCAGAATACGATTTATCTAGATATCCAAGACAGAACTGAAGGTAAAATTCATTTGGATAACTATGATAGACCAGCACCAGATACATTTATAGGTTTGGTGAAGATCGGGCAAAAGGTCAAAGCAAGAGTTCAAAAAATCACTGATGAGCCGGCACAGATTCTTTTATCACGTCTTCCGTTATTAATAGAAGAAAAGTTTGAAAAGATTCAAAAATTAGTTGAAACAGGTGAAACTGTTAAGGCTAAGGTTAGACAAGTCTTAGACAAGGGATTGGTTTTAGCATACCTTGATAACGAAGTGTTCCTTCCTTACAGCCTGCTTGACTTTGATTTGGTTAAGGAAAAAGAATCCTTAAAGGGTAAAACCTTAGAAATCCAAATCATTGAAGCGACTGAAAAGGGAAGATCAAAGAGAATTGTTGGATCTAGAAAACAAATCTTTGAAAAAGAAAGACAAGAAGCTTATGAACAACGCATTCAAGCTAGACAAGGTGAATTAGAAAATATCAATACCGGTGACATCGTCAAGGGTATTGTAGATAAAATAGAAGCACATGCTGCAACCATCCGTTTTACGCATGTTGTAGGACTTCTTAGAATTTCTCAAGTGAGCCACTACAGAATTGATAAGATTGAAGATGTCCTTGAACTGAATCAAGAAATTGAAGTCAAGGTCATTAAAAAAGAAGGAAACCGTTTAGACCTTTCGATGAAAGCTCTACAAAAGACTCCTTACGAACAATTTTATGAAGAGCATAAGATTGGATCTGAAGTTACTGGAACAGTTTTCCAAAAGCTTCCATTTGGTATTATCATCGAAGTTGCTAAGGATGTTAGAGGATTACTTCATAAGAATGAATTCTCATGGAATCCAAATGATAATTTTGAAAACTCAGTAAAAATTGGTGATGAAGTCACTTTAACGATTATTCAATTAGATCCTAAAAAGGAAAGAATTGCATTATCTAAGAAATCAAGAGAAGATAACCCTTGGAAGAATGTCACTGTGAAACGCGGTGATATTGTCAAGGTTCCTGTACTATCAGTCTCTAAGGATGGTATTAAAGTCGAAGTTCAAGGTGTTGAAGGAGAAATTCCTTTCAATGAGCTTTCTAATGAAAAAATTGGTAAGGCTGAAGACTATTTTGCAGCTGGTGATATGGTTCAAGCTATTATCATTGAAGCGAATAAGGATCAATGGAACTTAAAGCTATCGATTCGCCGTGTCTTAGAAAAAGCTGAACGTGCAACATTTGAACAATATTTAGAAGATGAAAAAGAAGATAATTCAGGGACTACCATTGGTGACCTCTTCGAAAAAGAATTAACAAAGACTAAAAAAACGAAAAAGTAAAGTAGGTTTTATTATGCCTTATAAGGTAGCAATTGTAGGACGTCCGAATGTCGGTAAATCCAGCTTATTTAACCGTCTTGTTGGATCTAGGCTATCGATAACTGATGATCAACCTGGGGTGACTAGAGATCGGATTTATGCCACCGCTGAATGGTTGACGAAAAACTTTAGGGTCATAGACACTGGGGGCATCGACATTGGCGATGCTCCTTTTTTAACCCAAATCAAAGCACAAGCACAGGTCGCAATGGATGAAGCCGATACGATCATTTTTGTCGTAGACGGAAAAAATGGATTGGTAGATAGTGATTATTATATTGCAAAACTCTTATATAAAACAGAAAAACCTGTTATTCTAGCAGTGAACAAGATAGATGATGTCAATCAAATGGCGAATACCTATGAGTTCTATGCATTAGGCTTTGGAGATCCAATTGCAGTATCTTCCATTCACGGTATTGGTATTGGAGACTTGCTCGATAAGACGATTAGCTATATGACCGAAGAGGATAGAGTCTATGATGATTCAGTCATTCAGTTTTCGATTGTAGGTCGTCCAAATGTCGGAAAATCAAGCTTAACAAACGCTATACTAGGCGAAGAACGCGTCATAGTCTCTGAAATATCAGGGACGACTAGAGATGCAATTGATACTCAATTTAGAAAAGATAAAAAAGACTATGTCGTTATTGATACCGCTGGTATTAAAAAGCGTGGTAAGGTCTATGAAAATACCGATAAGTACTCAGTGATTCGTGCTTTATCTGCGATTGAACGTAGTGATATCGCGCTACTCGTCATTGATGGTAACGAAGGTGTCATTGAACAGGATAAGCATGTTGCAGGCTATATTTCTGATTATCATAAGGGTGTTGTCATCGTTGTCAATAAATGGGACTTAATCGAAAAAGACGATAAGACCATGAAAAAGATGGAAGAAAAGATTAGAGATGAATTTAAGTTCTTAGAATATGCTCAAGTCGTTTTTCTTTCAGCTAAAAATAACTCAAGAGTTCAAACTATTTTCCCAGCAATTAATCTTGCCTATGAAAATTATCATAAAACCGTTCAAACCAGTATATTAAATGATTTGATTAGTGATGCAGTAGCAATGAATCCAACTCCAATCCATAACCATGGAAAGGCACAATTCAATTATTCTACACAGGTCGCTATCAAACCACCAACATTTGTCTTATTTGTCAATAACCCTGATTTTGTCCATTTCTCCTATTTGAGATATTTAAATAATCAATTGAGAGAAAAAATTGATTTTACAGGTACACCAATCAAATTACTACTTAGAAAGAAGGCTTAAGATGAAGATTAGCATTATCGGCGGTGGCGCATGGGGCACCACACTCGGTCAAACGCTACATGACAATGGCCACAGCGTTTTAATTTACGATTTAAATCCAAGCGCTGTAGAAAAAATAAACCATCATGTTCATCCATTTTTTGACACTACACTTCCAGATGAGGTCGTTGCTACGACAAATATTCATGAAGTGATTTCATTTTCGAATTATTTCCTACTCTCTGTTCCTACAAAGGCAGTTCGAAGTGTATTAAAGGAAATCAATTCATTATTAACTCACCCATCAGTCTTTATCAACGTATCTAAGGGGATTGAACCAGATACCTTAAAAAGAGTCAGTGAAATTGTAGAAGAAGAAATCAAGAATCATCATTTAAAAGGCTTTGTGGTTTTAACGGGACCTTCACATGCTGAAGAAATGATATTAAGAAAGCTTACACTTTTAGTGAGTGCATCAAAAAGTGAAGAACTCGCTAAAGAGATACAATATATATTTTCAAACGAAAAATATTTAAGAGTCTATACCTCTAATGACTTAATCGGTTGTGAGGTTGGTGGTGCAGTGAAAAATGCGATTGCAGTCATTTCTGGCATTTGTACAGGCCTGAGATTGGGTGAAAATGCGAGAGCTGCAGTCATCACAAGAGGTATTGTTGAAATCGTTAGAGTTGTTGAACTCATGGGCGGAAAAAAAGAAACAGCCTTTGGTTTAACAGGTATTGGTGATTTAATCGTTACAGCATCTTCAGAAAACTCAAGAAACTTTACCGCAGGCAAAAAGGTTGGTGAAGGCTTATCGATTGATCAAATTTATGCATCACAGAAACAAACCATTGAAGGTTTTAGAACCATCGAAGCGATGCATCAATTATCAATTGCTAAAAAAGTAGAATTACCGATGATTAACGCAGCCTATGAGATTATTTTTAATGGTTTACCGATTGCTGAAGGTTTATCCAATTTGCTCTCCAGAGATCTAAAAAGCGAAGATTTTTAATTAATTTGCTTTATTAAGCCAACAAATAAACTCTAAATAGTCTCAATTGATTGCTTTTTCATATAAAATTTGTTAAACTATAATCACTTTAAGGAGGATATCAAATGAACAAAACAGAATTAATTGCAGTTATTGCGAATCGCGCTCAAGTTACACAAAAAGTGGCAGAAGAAGTATTAGCAGCATTTACTGACACAGTATCTGAAACATTAGGTAGACGTGGGGAAAAAGTAGTCGTTACTGGATTCGGAACTTTCGAAGTTAGAAACCGTGTAAAGAGAACTGGCAAAAACCCAAGAACTGGTGAATTAATTACAGTGCCTGAACAAAAATCACCAGCATTTAGAGCAGGAAAATTACTCAAAGAAGCAGTCAAATAATAAGATGAAAAGTACTTGTCGAGAGATAAGTATTTTTTTTATGTAAAATTTAAAAAAAACACATATAGACCTTGAAGAGAAGAAGAAGTCAAGCAATTGAAATCGAACAAGAAAAATAGAGAATACGAACTGTGATGCACATGAAATATGTAAAATAATCAGGAAATTTAAAAGATTTTTTATTGAGTATAAAAGTGAAATGGATAGCCTTAGAAATCTAAGGCTATACTTCTTCTATTTTTCATGTTTTTTAAGATGATTATTTAGATCATTTTTCAAAATTGATACATAAATTGTTAAAATTTCCTTAATTTATATTAAAATATAGATAAAGGTGGTGAACACATGAGTATATTTCTCAAGGCCTCTGAAAACGATTTAGAATATGTAAAACTTCATTTTTCACATATTGCGATGGTAGATGAAAAGAAGAAAAGCTTACTCCATTATGCAGTATTAGGATCAGCTTTAGACGTTATCAAATATCTTCTTGATTTAGATATCAACGTTAATATGACAGACTCTCATGGTGAGACACCTCTTTTTGACTGTGCGAGAAAGGGAAAGCTAGATATTGCTAAGCTTTTAATCTCTAAGTTTGCATCTGTGAATGTTGAAAATAGAGTCGGAGAACTTCCTATTCATTTAGCAGCATTTAAGGGAGATCCTGATATGATCAAGCTTTTGATTGAATCTGGTGCCTACTTAAACAAAAAAACAGCTGAAGATAAGCTTCCTGTTCATTACGCGATTGCAGGAGGAAGAGTTGAAGTCATTCAATTCTTACTCAAGGAAGGTAATCAGTCATGGTTTATTAAAGATACCTTTGGAAACACCCTACTACATCATGCAGCGAAAACCTCAAGTGTTCAAACCATTGATTTACTTCTCAATCAAAATCTAGACCCGAATGCATTGAATGACCAATTTGAGTCTCCTATATTTAATGCCGTTAGATTTGGTACGATTGATACTCTAAGATTACTACTTGCAAGTGATGCATATATAGATATCCACAATAGAAGATATGAAACACCAATTGATACAGCAATGATTTTTGATAAGAAGGATATTTTGAAATATCTATCCGATTATATGATTACTCCAAAATATGAAAGGTTAGTACAGAAACAAGCACTTGCACTAGCGGTTTTAAATAGAGATCATGTCATCCTAAGAAAGCTTATCGAAAGAGAAACACCAATGAAGAAGGATCGATTACAAAAAACTGCTTTAGATTACGCTAAGGAATACAATTTAAGCTTATGTATTGGATTACTTAGAGATGTTGAGGTTAATGGTAATTCTTAAAATAGAGATGATGAAAAGTGCATAAAAAAATGCACTTTTTTTGTTGTATGCATCTAAAGTCTATGTTATTCTATATATAAATATGAATAAATTTGGGGGGATTTCAATGAGATGTGAAAAATGTAATTCTGTAATCAAGGACAATCGAAATATTTGTCCTATTTGTGGTCATCAGCATACAGAAGAATTATCAGGTTTAAATTTGAGTAATTTTAAGAAAATTGAGCACGAGCATGAAGCATTACCAAATGGTTACCCACGCCATTATTATCATGAAGATGGGAAAAGAGGTTTTCGTGCAATCCTAAGCTTATATACAAGAACTTTCGATTTCTCTGGTGTATCGGATTGGG
>Ga0180007_10005811_pt1 | contig 12282 bp, 9 predicted proteins | sample MM_PC_MetaG_FD_121122 | JGI IMG/M metagenome (GOLD analysis project Ga0180007, IMG submission 121122) | Groundwater microbial communities from the Aspo Hard Rock Laboratory (HRL) deep subsurface site, Sweden - MM_PC_MetaG | ecosystem: Environmental > Aquatic > Deep subsurface > Groundwater...
GAAAAACCGGATATTGCTTTCAACAGCACCCAGATCAGCCCCTCGGATTTTCTTGTAGCTTTCTGGTGTGGCCGCATCAATGCTGAACAAAACCGAATCCACCCCAGACGCTGCAAGCTTGATTGCTTTGGGCCGGTCCAGAAGTGTACCATTTGTTGACATTCGGATATAGGGAACGCCTTTGCCTTTTGCCAACTTGTAAAAATCAAACAATTCCTTGTGGAGGAGAGGTTCCTCAATTTGCCCGAATTGCAGACTGATTTTGTGTTTGCCTGCATAGTCCGCTACTTTCTGAAAAATATTTTTTGACATAATCTTGGAATGTTTAAAATAATCAGAGGCGTGGTTTTCCCGATAATAGGGTGAATGATAAAAACACATGGAACATTGAAGGTTGCATTGATTTAACAAAACAATATGCAGATCCCGGGGGGCAGGAAAAAAAATGTGCGCTCTTTCTATCAAGTCTCCATGAACCGTTTTTATTTCAGGTTTCCAGGATTTCCAACTGCCGGGCCACAATGCCAGGTCCCGGGGCGTTTGTTCAACCGGCGTAACTTCCTTGGACTGGGACGCCATCATGGGAGGTGTATTCTCAAATACGCGTCGTTTCATTTTTTCCAGCCACATTTTGACGGATTCCAACTTTCTGCGGTCAACCGGTTTCAAATGCGTATTTGCAAGATCAATCAGCGCTTCTTTGATCGTTTTCATCCACTGCATTCTGATAGGTATTTGCATGCCGACCAGGGAGGCGTGGTTGATGGAGAGGAATTCATTGGGACGAATGGCGTAGTACCATTGCCCCGGATTCCGGGAAACATGTAATAGAAAAGAATCCAAGGTCTGGATATCCTGACGGGTGTGCACAGGATAATCCATGATCAAAAAAGGAGCTCTTTTTCTGATCGCAGAATTCCACATCCAACAGAACTTTAAGCGCTGTTCTGGATCAAAGGCCTTAACCACCCATGACCGGGTTGACACCCACTTGTCAAATATGCCTTTGTTGAAAATTTTTTTCCCATTATAAAACAAAACCAATTGCATCAAATATTCTTTCCTTAACTGGTTAATCGCATCTGGATGAAGACCGTCAGCATTTTGTTGCAATGACCTCCATCACCCCGGCAAACCCATAATATGAATCCAGTGTCCCCACCCGATAATTTGATGTCCTTTGGTTCATACTTCCGTTGGGCCCTATGTGTTCGACACGGAAACCCGCAGCATCAAACCAGTTACCTATGTTTTTCTCGGTAACGGGGATATATTTTTTTTTAAGCATCAACGCATTCAAAAACGCCTTAAGCGCCATCAAGCAAGGAGCCAGGTTTCCCTTTCTAATCCCCCGGTCAACCAGCAGATGCAAATACCACCCGAAACCATTGAGATTCGCATACACCCTGCCACCAGGCTCCAGAACACGGGCAAACTCCCTGATAACAGTGGGGATATGCCCGAACATCAGAGCACCGTGACAAAATACAGATGAAAATGAATGTGCCGGATAGGGAATGGCGTGCATGTCTCCCCATGACAATTTCACATTTGAACATTTGAATGTCTGCAATATGGAACGGGCAATCATGAGCCGGTCTGTAGCAATATCAATCCCGCAGACAGATGCGTTCACAATCGATAGCGCGGTTGTCCAATGCCCAATCCCACATGCCACATCCAGTACGCGTTTCTGGGAGGACATGCCGATTCTTTCTAACCGACGGGTATAGTAATCCAAAGGATTTGCCAGCAGATTCCGGACAAATGCTTTTTCATAGGAAGACAGCAATTCCAGCTGTCTTTCATCAAAATGCCAGCTGTCATGGATCTGTTCGATTGGCATTCCCGTCCTCTGCTGCATCATTGAATCGTTCATAACCACCGACACCTCTGCCACGCCCGCTTCTGATAGAATCATTTTTTTTTGTCTTCAAAAGAAAAGCTGATACCTGCTGGAAAAACCAGGAGACAACTCTTTTCTCACCATGGATCCTTTGTGCCCATTCAAAAACCGATTTGGAAAAAAATTCCAAATCAACCCCCCCGGATGATATATCTGACAGCAATAGGGTCAGTCCCTCCTCATTTCCGGCATTCAAGACAGGAGGCGGTTCATTTCCCTTTAAGACAAACATGGATTCATCAATATTCATCACCACCGGCGTTCCACAGCTCATGGCTTCCATGGCAGACGTTCCGTAATAAGAGGTGTGGAATTGATCGATCACAAAGTCAACCGATTCAAAAAATGAAAATAAAAGCTGTTTTGACAAGGCACAGGGCAAAAAGGTAACATCACCTTTAACATTCAGCGCATCCACCATTTGAATCGCTTTCTTATAATCCTGTCCCCATCCTGAAAATATAAAATGTATTTTTTTCCCACCGCGAATTTTTGGAATGGATCTAAACAACCAATCCTGTCCTTTCCAAAAAAAATCCACCCGGGATGGAACCATGCAATACAGATCAGAATTCGGAATTGAAATTCCCATTTTTTCTGTCAGCAAAGACAAGTTTTCCCGGCGTTTCACCTGCGGCAGCCGTTTTCTGATCCGATAGGGGAGCGGAAAAAACCGATAGGAGGTGTCGGGCAAAAAATCCCCGGCAAAACCGGCCTTCCCATCCATGAAAAACCGGCCGCTGGAAATCCAGATTGCTTTTGTAAGTGCACGCCGGAACAATTTTCTGCACATCATAAAATATATCCAGGTCTGGGGGTGTCTGAGGGCGGGTTCCTCTCCGCCAAGGGCAATTCTCATGTCACCGCCATAGGAAACATAAACAAAGGGGAGACCAGATGCCATGGCCAGTATGGCGGCCTCAATACCGCATACCACAAGGATATCGCAGGTTTTCATGACAGAAAGGACCCCTTTCCAGTATTTTCGCCGGTAATATAAAAGACGAAAACACATCCTCTCGAGAAGATTTCCCCCGCCCAGAGAATGTCGCCCTCGACTGCTTTTTTTCCCGGCATCTATATACCAGATTGGCGGCTGCCAGAATTTTTTTTTTTCGAACTCAGTCCACTGATCCCAGCTCCATGAATCTGTAAGCATCAGCTCATCGTATTCGATACTGATGTCAAGATCTTCCCAAATTGGCTGGCTAAACGCGTGTCTACTCCCATAGTCCTTTATAAATACGGCATCTGAACCACGTCCAGAAAATGCTTTTGCGCACAGATACATGTTGTTTGCCATATTGCCGTAGAAACCAATCCGGCTCTTTTTGACAGCCGATGAATCAGGCAGATCCTTTGTTTCCATGTGATCATCGCATTTCAAACTACCAGATATCCTCCTTGGTACTGATGGGTATTGTTACTGAATATCGACCGGTTTCATCCGGATCGTTATGGAAAACAGGCAGGGCCTTTTCTTTGAAAACAAGGGATACCGGTTTTTTGGGGTCATGATAAACAGTTAAACCTTGAAAAAAAGCCTCTGGATTTTCTACCTCCATATTACTAATGATTTCATATCGATTTTTCAGAGAATCATGGGCAACACGGATATTTTGAAGCATATCAACATAGGTCAATAGTTCGGCCAGTCCGCAAACCCAGAGGCGTCCTTCCAAATTTTCCTGCTTCAAAAAATAGAATGGCGCAAGATACCGTTCCGGCCTGGCTCGCACCGAGTCTATGACAGCCGATACCCCCCTGGAAATCACACCCAGGTGTTGATATAAAATCACGGCACCCCTTTTGGCATACAGTTTTTTCCAATTGATTTGATTGAGTTGGTCGCCAAAAGAAGAAAGATTCGGTGCCGTGGTCCCGGTAGAGCGAAATCTTTTAAAGCCCTTCAGGTAAGATCCGTCCTGGAGAACACAGGATTGCATCACTGGGGCCTGTTTCCACTTTCTTTGAACCAGGAGGTCACGGATCCCTCTCTTGACATACCATTGTTTTTCAAAGACCATCGTATCTGTCCAGACATATCGGATACCATGGTTGACCATCAAATCGGCGTGATACGCCCGGGATTGAACCAAATCCCCCCGATGATATGGCTGATCCGAGCCAATATTCTGACTGTTATTCCGGGTTCCATGATTTGTGAACACCCTGATGGGAACACCGATTTTTTCCAGGAGCTCATACCCCCTTTCAGCGTGTCCTCGGGTAAAGCCTCCTGCATTATCAAAATCGCCATATGCATGTATTGTATCCATCCAACCGGACATCAAATAGTCATTCATCCTGTCTGAAACCCGAGTCGGTTTTGAATTGACCATCCTATCTGAAAAATATGAAAACACATTGGGAGTCGACCTAAAAAAGAAAAAGCTTGAGGTTATGTTCAGGCCCAGACCATTTCCAAAAGGTGTTTTCCCTGTGGTGTTCAGAAACTGCATAAATGAATTAAAAAAAGAAAACTCTGTCCGATCAATGTCGTTTGATATGGAAAATGCCCCCTGGAATGGATAGGGTAATTTTCTGATGTTCTGATGTTCTGATGTTAAAATGGAAAACATATTTTCGGCCGATTCACTCTGTTCACATTTATCAATGCATCGGGGACCCAACCTAACTTGCTTTAAATGAATTCAACTCCGATAAAAGCGCCTGTTTCCTTTGGAACAACCTCTTTTCTTTTTCCCTGAATTTCAAATTTCTTTCCTGTGATCCCGCACACCTTCTTATCGCTTTTACAAGGTAATCTTCCATCAGGGAAACCTCTGAATAAAAATCCCTGGGGATATGGTAGTCCGGCTGCCACTTGATGGAGCACTCGGAACACAAAGACCCTTTTTCTTCCAGGGCATTGTAAGTCCTTTCCAATACGCAGTGCCGGAAATGCTGCATACCTTTTCCGTTCCATATGTCAAGAAGCGGATCTTTTCGGGTATCACCCACCACGTACCTGTTATCAAAATCATAATTGCATCCCACCACTTTTCCGTCGCAATTGATGGAAAGCAGATCCCAGGGCGTATTGCAGACTGGATATAAATCCAGGTCCATTTCTTTTTTATCCGCGTATTTCAGGTTGGCCTCTTCAATCGCTCCCATGTGGTTGAACAATTCCCCTGCAACCACATGGTGAAAGGGATATTGGCTAAAATAGTCTACAAATTGCTCCACTTCTTTGGTGTTCATCTTCTGATGAACAATTCCGAGAATCACAGCAAGGTGATATCCCTTTTTTCCATGGCGGGCTTCAAAGAGATGAAAAATATTGTGCAACACTCTTTTAAATGAGGCGCCCACGCGAATTTTCTCATAGGTATCGGGAGTAAGGCCATCCAGGGAAATATGCAGATAGTCTAAGCCGGAATCCACCAATTGATCTGCTTTTTCCCGGGTCAGTATGGTGGCATTCGTATTCATCAGAGTGAAAAACCCCCGATCCGATGCATAGCGAATCATATCAAATATCCGGGGGTGCAGCAAAGGTTCCCCAACGCCGGTAAACTGAATTTTTGAATGAAGCCGCAGGTGTTCAATCTGGTCAACAATCTGTGTGTACGCATCATAATCATAATATCCGGGTTTCCGGGTCATGGTCCCGGTGTGTACACAGTGGATACACTTAAGGTTGCATACATTCGTGGGTTCTATGTAAATTTTCCGGGGTGGAAAATCGCACTCGGTTCTTTTGTTCAAAAGTGCATCAATATATTTCAACCGGTCCAGTTGAATTCGCAGTTCAAACTCTGCCATGTCCTCAAACTTCATCGCGTCTCCATCTTAGGAAAAAATCGATTATTCCAATACATTTCTACAGATTCCCTCTCATCCCCAAAATGGGGGGCAGCGTATTTGGGCATGGAATTACATCAAACTCCACCAGAGATTCTATCTGATCAGCAATGCCCATGGCCTCTTTCCGATCCCTTCCGCAGGTCACAACATAACCCGCCCGGAACAAGGAGTTTTTCAAGTTTCCCACCTCATCCCCCGCCTTTTTTATGATGCCGATATCCAATACCCCAGGGAATTTCCGGGCAATATCCACATTCCTGACTGCTTGTAAAAGACCATGGGGAGGGTTGAAAAATCTGTAACAGCACCCTTTCTTCTCTAACTCCGGCAACCGGACGGTCCCCCCGGTTATCAGGTTCGCAAATTCAACAGGCGCGCAGATACCAGAGACCGCTTCAATACAGGTGTGAAACACATGGCCGCCTCCCCCCCGGGCCCCGATCTCGATCAATACCGGCCCAGTGTCGGCAAGCATCACCTCTGTATGTGCCATTCCGTTAAGGATGCCGATGGATAAAACGGCCTGACAAACCAGATCCCTCACCCTTTCTTCCATTTGGGGAGATATGGCTGCCGGATAATTCAGGCTCGTTGCCACCCGGGTGCGCAACTCCGGTTTCTCCTTGTCACTCATGGCCAGAACATGCACTTTCCCATCCAAGGATAGGGTTTCAACAGTCAACTCAATACCGGGGATAAATTTTTCAATAATAAATCTGTCATTTTCCACATAGGGTTTTGCAAAATCATAGGCCCATTTTATGTCCCCATCGGAAGCCAACACAGATATCCCACGGCCGGCACCTCCGCAATCTGTCGGCTTTAACACTGCCGGGAAACCGATTTCCTCAAGGGCAGTCTTTAGCTCTTCCAGGGAAGACACAACGGCATATTGTGGAATTTCAAGGCCATCCCGGGACCAGACATCCCGCATCACGCCCTTATCGTTTGCAGCGCCTGCCGCCGCTGGAGAAAGTCCGATAAGCCCCATCTCCTGGCAAACATAGGCTGAAGTCCGGGTGCCAAAATCGTTGACAGGCATAATACCGTCTATTGCCTTTTGCCTGGCATAGGCCAGCACTGCTTTTCTATCAGTGAGGTTGATTGGGGAAAATTCATGTGCAAAAACGGCCCCGGGTGCTGCGGGATCCCGATCCACTGCCAGCACATGAAATCCTGCCTGACGAAGGCGGGTGATCACCGGTCTGTAATAATATCCAGCCCCCAGAATGAGAATTTTCTTCAAAGGGTGCTTCCGTCCTTATATTTTTTTAAGCAAACCGTATCAAATGTATTCCATTTCAGCCTGTCCAAACAATCAAACCAGATATCTTCCTGTTCTTCTATGTGATCCAATTTCTTAAGAAAAGACTCTGTCTGGTTTTCCGGGCCAATAATCACCACACCACTGTCATCGCAAACAGCGATGGCATCCAAAAACATCCCGGACCGCTCTTTGATCAAAGCATCTGCTATCGGCTCTTTGTTTTTTTTGTTAAAACATCCTATGGGCGTTACACCTTGAACCCACATAGGCCAGTTTTCTTTGATCAAGTGGGGGACATCCCGGACAAGCCCGCATACCACGATGGCGCTGACCTGGCGATAGAGAAGCAGATATTTGGAAACAAGGGACCCAAGAACCGCCCGCTCTCCACAATGAAACGCATCGATAACAATCACACTGTCATCTTCGGCATGGGATATCTGCTCATGCATTTCCCAATTACTTTCATTGTATGCATACGCCCAAAAAACTTTCCCTACCTTGAAATGTCCCCGGTTCAAAGGATAAACAGATGGGATACTACCGCTTTTGCCAAGGCAATCTGCAATCTCGGTGGTCGAGATTCTATTTCTTTTTATTTTATCAATGACAGAATTCTGAACAGCCGCCATTATGACCTCCAACCTTGGTTGATTATAATCTTCGAAATATTCTCTCCTGCGATATGGTTAAACTTATCAGGGGTAATCACCCCCTGATCCACACAATCTGTTAAAACCTTCAGATATTGAGAAGGGGTGTATTCGGGAAAATCAGATCCCGCGATCACCCTGAGATCCCTTTTCTGAAGCAGGAATTCAACATCCTGTTTCAAAGAAGAGGTGCCATAATACAAAAGAGAAAGCGACAGGTCCAGCACCAGATTTTCACATGAACCAACCAATTCCCCGAGCTCAAGCATTTGGGCTCCGCAGGAATGCAAAAGAACGATGGTCTGATTAGGAAATCGAAGGGCCAATTCATGAATTATATCCACGGGCGGCTTGGACAGCAAGCATTTTTGACTTCGGAAAATAGAATCAAGCCAGACCGGTACAGGCCGGTCAAGACCAGACACTGTTTCAAAAACCACCAGACATCTGGGATCCAATGGATCATATCCATGCAGCCGTGGATGGAGCTTTAAGACCTTAAAGCTTTCATCCTCCAAAATAGACATGAGCGCAATACGCACGGACGTCTGATCGGGAAAATCCATGGGATTGATCGATGCGCCAGCAATCAAGCGGTCCGGGAATCGATCACAGGTTTTTCGAACAAATTCGTTTTCAATGTATCCTGCCAGAGGAACGACAATGGATTTTTCCACTCCGGCTCTGTCCATTTCATAGAGAAGACGCTCCACCCCGGCATCATGGCTTGTGTTGAACCATCTTCCGTCAGGCGTTATGTGGGTAAGCGAGTCAATAATCATAATTATAAATATTCCCTGCACCAGTATTCAAAGTTGAGGAGAGACCAGATAAAAAGTCTTCTGTTCCGTTTTCCAGTCAGGTGCTCATCCACCATTTCCCGAATGGATTTTTTATCAAAAGACTCATATATCAACGACTGATCATTAAAAATGATACTTTTCACATACTCAAGGCTATCCCCCTTGAACCAACTGGCATCCGGGGCTGAAAACCCTTGTTTTATATCTCTGGTGATTTCAAGCGGCACATATTTTTTAAGCATCTTTCGAAGAAGGGTTTTACCATCACGGGTTTTTTCAAAATACCGGAATGTCTTGGGTCCGGGATCATTTTCGTTTATCCGGACGACTTGGCTTAAGTTGCCGCATTTCAACCCCACCGGAAGCTTCAGAGAAAAATCAACCAGATCATTGTCCAGAAAAGGAACCCTGGATTCAAGCCCATGGGCCATGCTCAATTTATCCTCGACCACCAGCAACCCATGGAGAAAGGTTTTGGCTTCAAAATATAAAGAGTGATTTATATAATCTTCCGGCCGGGTCAATTGTTCTGCATGATCCTGGAACACGTCCCGAAAGATGTCACGGGTCCAGACATCCTTGACATCTTTCCAGATAGGGGAAAAAATATTGTTGATCTCTTTATTGGAAATCAGTCTCTGCCAATAAAGATAGTATTTATCAATATAATTTTCAAAATCAGTGTTCACAACAGCCCGATAGTAGCGCCAGGGGTATCCTCCGAACAGCTCATCTCCGCCGGTTCCTGAAAGGACAACCTTAACAAATTTACTGGCCAAACGCGATATATAAAAATTGGGGTAACTCTGCCCGACCCTTGGCTCTTCCAGGTGCCTTGTGAGCTGGGACAGACACCGTTCCATATCCCCGGCCTTCAGCACCATTTCATAATGTTCGGTCTTGAAAAGGTAGGACATGTGTTCCGCTTTCTCCCGCTCATCAAATCCCATCTCAAGACCGGATGCAGAGTGAAGATCAAATCCGCAGGTAAAGGACTTGATATAGGGAAGATAAGAGGAGGCAACCGATGTGATCGATCCTGAATCAAGACCGCCACTTAGATATGCGCCCACTTCCACGTCGCTGACCAGCTGGCGTTTGACAGCCTGGTGGAACAGTCGGTCAAGTTCCTCCAGGTATTCTTGTTCCTCACAGGGCGACTCTGGTTCCACAAACTTGAAATCCCAATATTTTATGGGCGACACTCCGTGTTGATCCCGGGATGAAATCAACAGATAATGACCCGCAGGCAATATTCTGACATGCTTAAACAGGGTTCTGTCTGTAAAAAAATTTTGAAATGTAAAATATTCCATCAGCGCTTTTTTATCCAATTCTGTGTAGCAGAATGGGTGTTGGAGAATGGCTTTGATCTCGGAAGCAAACAAAAACACACCCTGTTTCTGGATGAAATACAAGGGCTTTATTCCATAACGGTCACGGCCGAGAAACAAAGTTTCTTTCTTTCTGTCCCAAATGGCAAAGGCAAACATTCCATTAAACCGAGAAATGCACGCAACACCCCATAAGGCATAGGCATTGAGAATCACCTCGGTATCTGTTTGGCTTATAAAGCAATACCCGTTGGCCTCAAGCTCCCTGCGGACTTCTTTAAAATTATACACCTCCCCATTGTAACTGATCACAAATCTTCCGTTCAGGGAAGTCATTGGCTGGTGGCCTTTTTCAGACAAGTCGATTATTGCAAGACGTCTGTGCCCCAAACCGATGAACCGATCAACAAACTGCCCTTCACCATCAGGACCTCTGTGGGCAATCACATCGGTCATCTTTTTGAGAACATCCAAAGAAACCGGGTTGCCGTCTTGATTATAAATCCCACAGATTCCACACATTTTTCAGAAATCCTTCCGAATCAATTGAGCCAACAGGTTCACAACCATTTTTTGTTCGGACACCCTCATATCATGGTACATGGGCAGAGCCAGCGTCCGTTGGAAAACCTTTAGGCTCTGATGCGGCAATACTGGCAATCTGCACCTAGGAGAGGACTGAAAAATTTTTTCCCGATGCAGTGCAAAGGTTCCAATCTGCACCTCAATACCTGCCTGCCGCATCTCCTTTTTTATCATATCCCGGTTGTTCACCTGGATACAAAAGGACTGATACGCATGCTCCCCACCCCTGGTCTCTGTTTGGAAGTCAATACCGTCTATTTGCTCCAGCAGCCGGATATAGTTTCCTGCCAGTTCTCTTCTTTTTCCAACCAACAGGTCCAGGTGTTTCATCTGCTCAAGGCCGATGGAGGCGGTGATATCGCTGAGTTTACAATTGGTGCCGATTCCAGTAAATACGGGCAGATCATTGTTGTCCTGGTATTCTGCGCCAAAATTTTTGTAAGACTTCATCCAGTCATACAATCCGTCGTTATTGCTGGTGATCATCCCTCCCTCTCCAATGGCAATTGTCTTCCTGGGATGAAGACTGAAAACTGAAATATCCGGATGGTACCCTGTTTTTACCCCTTGGAAAGAAGCGCCTATGGCGCAGGCCGCATCTTCAACCACAAACAGGGAATATTTTTTTTTAATCTTCTCAAGCCGTTTCCAGTCAAGGGGATTTCCGAAAATAGACACGGGGATGACTGCTTTTGTCTTAGGAGAAACAGCCTGTTCCAGGCTATCGAAGGCGATATTCATCGTACATGGATCCACATCCACAATAACAGGGATTGCACCCACCAGAAAAACCACCTGGGCCGTTGCCGGATGGGTATAATCCGGGACAATCACCTCATCTCCTTTCCCTATGCCAAGGGCACGTAAAGCCATCTCAAGCCCTGTGGTGCAGGATGTGGCTGCCAGGGCGTGCTTACATCCGATATAGGATTTAAAAAGAGTCTCCAGCTCCCTTACCGCAGGGCCTTCTGTCCAGAAACCACTTTCCATGGTTTTTCCAACTCTCGTTATCATTTCCCGGGTAACGTAAGGTTTTGTAAGCGGTATTTTATACATAGATTGACTTTGACATTATAAGGTTATGCGATTATACCTCTGCGGCAATCGCCTGATACAGATCATGATACTGCCTGCACATGGCATCCATTGAAAATTTTCTTTTTACCTGCTCATATCCATATGCTGACAGTTTTTTTCTCAGATTCTTGTTTCCATATAGCCTGTACATTGCAGTATACAGATCTTCAGGGTTTTTTGTTTGAACCAAAAGCCCATCCCGATCATGGGTTATGATATCGCAAACGCCGTCAACATCTGCTGCCACAACCGGCAATCCCATGGACATGGCCTCAAGGATCACGTTGGGCATTCCTTCATAGATGGACGACAGCACAAATACGTCTGCCGAAAGCAGAACAGGATTGAGATCATCCCTATACCCCTCAAGCCTTACATGTGATTCCAGATTCAGTACCGCAATCTGATTTTCAAGGGCATTTTTCAAAGGCCCCTCCCCAAAGATCGACAGGACAAAAGGAATCCCCCTGTTTTTCAAAATAGAAGCCGACTGAATTAAATAATCAAAACCTTTCTGCTCATCCAAGCGTCCGGCAGCAACAACCCAAAAAATTGAATTGGAAACATTATACATTTCACGGACTTCCCCGGGTTTTATCCTGGGCCGTTTCAACTCAACGCTATTGAAAATGCAATTTATTTTCGATAAAGGGACCCCTTCCTTTTTATTGAGATAGGCCAGTGTTCGGGTTGAATTGACGGTAAAGCTGCTGACAAAAGGATAGGTCATCCGGCTGGCCAATTGATGCCACCACCGTTTCCAGATATTGGTCGCCCGTATGGCACAGACAACTTTGGTCCTGGTAAACGCCCCTGCCAATACACCAAAAAAGTCAGCCCCGAA
>Ga0180007_10005812_pt1 | contig 12281 bp, 13 predicted proteins | sample MM_PC_MetaG_FD_121122 | JGI IMG/M metagenome (GOLD analysis project Ga0180007, IMG submission 121122) | Groundwater microbial communities from the Aspo Hard Rock Laboratory (HRL) deep subsurface site, Sweden - MM_PC_MetaG | ecosystem: Environmental > Aquatic > Deep subsurface > Groundwater...
CCAACACTTGCCCCAAGTCCCTGCTCACTTGTAGATCAGATCATTGAGGATAATGATCCTTTGTAGTTTTAACTATCAGATTTTGTGGTAAAACAAAATGAGAATTAACGTAGATGATAAAATTCTTTTTTTTCATTTTTATCAGCCAAAATCATTTGAATGAAAATAGAATCCAATGAGATTAGAGTTACCTTAGAATCTCCTTCATCCTATCAATTCGATAATTAGTAATTGGATCGCACTTTTCTATCTTCATTGCCCCATATTTTTTGTAAAGCAATTCACCAGCATAGGCGATCATTGCGCCATTATCACGATTATATTCATCAGGTGCAACACCGAATTTTACATTATCCTCCTTGCACATGATCTTCAGCATTTCCTGAAGTCTTCGATTCTGGGCTACTCCACCACATACGAGCAGGCTTTTCTTCTTCGTCAGGAAAAGCGCCCTTTCAGTAACTTCGCATGTCATGGCAAACGCATTTTCCATCAACGAACATGCAACATCCAGGTGTGAATGTTTTTTTGCTGCTTTTTCAGCACTTGTAAGCAAACCTGAGAAAACAAGGTTCATGCCTTTTACCGTGTATGGAAGAGGTATGTAGTTCCCGTTTTCTGCGAGTTTTGCAAGCGCTGAACCGTGGGCATTTTCCATTTTGATTGCCCGTGCAAACGTATCAAAAAGATTGCCGATACCGATATCAAGCGTTTCACCAAGAACAATATAATGGCCATTGGCCATCTGCTCGAGTATTTGAGTATTACCACCTGAAAGGTATAATACAAGAGGATCACGCATTTTACAACAATGCTCGCCTATTTTCACATGCGCATATGGATGGTTGACGCCGATTATTTTCTTACCATAAACAAGCGCAAGATATTTTGCCGCACTGACTCCGACTGAAAGAGGAGCGCCAATTCCAGGACCCTGTGAAAATGCAATAAGATCGATATCATTCATTGAAAGCTTAGCACCTGTAAGTGCTTCAAGAAGCACACTTGAAAATACATTAGAATGATGATCTGCGAGCTTTCTTGGTATAAGACCTTCACTTCCTCCAGAGTACATATCAATGACATTTGAAAGTATTCTGCCTTGTTTTGATATGCCAATGGATAAAGTATGGGCAGTACTCTCGATGCCTAGAACGGTCATATAATCAACTTCATGACAATAATCGAAACAAGATTATATAACATATGTATCGCAATGCATGGGGTTATACTCTTTGAATCCTTGAATACAACGGCAAGAACCATACCAATCACACCAGCACCGATTATTTCCACCACCGAACCATAACTTGCATGCAAGACACCAAATAGCAGTGAGGAGAAGATTATACCTACCCTGGGAACAAGAAAAGCCCTGAAAAAGAGTTCTTCTGTTATCGGAGCTACCAGTACCGCGAAAATCAAAAGATAAAATGGTAGCGAGTTGACTTTGTCTGTTACGTTTTCCTGGTCATTGAAACCAAGGGCATTTGCAATAATACCAAAAACCAACAACAAAACGAATATGGAAAAAAGACCTGCAAGAGTATATTCGAGATTATTTCCGATCTTTCCTGGAACGCCCAAGCTAATGAGTGTTGATGATAGTTTGTCCTTCCAGAGGAATATCATTGCAACTGAGAAAAGGGCGATATGAATAGAAAATGAAAACAGATATCGTATTACTTCAAGGCCAGGGATAGAATAATTGTATACACCACCAAGAAACATCGATGTAATGGAAATGATTGCAATGATTATTGCAAAGATCAGAAAAAGAATAAAAAAAGATTTCATTTTTTCTCGAAATAACCGCACTTGCCACATGAACGCCTTTCCTTATGTTCGGCAAGTCTGACACCAGTCCCGCATTTTGGACATGATTTGCCTGGCTTGTAGGATTTCGGACCTGATTTCTTTTTTTCTTTTTTTGCTACTGGTTTGTTTTCTTTTTGTTTAGCGCCTGCCATCATAATCACTCTTTCTTAGCTGCTGGTTCTTCCTTTTTTGGCTCTTCTTTTTTCGCTTCTACTATACCATCTCTTTTTTGAATATGAGATGGTTCAACAGCCATCAGTGTCTTTTTGTCAGAGTATGCGTGAGCAATAACACGGACTACTTTTTTTCCAAATGAATTTTTAACTTCCCTCATTACAACAAGGCCAGAATCAAGACCGAGTTTTTTTGATATGGCATCTCTCAGTTCTGCCCTGTTCGGAGTAGCTGCACTGAATGATATTTCCGCTGTGATTTCCTTGCGTTCAAGTAATTTGTTGTCTGTTTTTGATGTTATTTCAACATTCATCTAATCCTCTCCACCTTTCTTTTTCCCATTGCTTCCAAAATATCTGCTTCCTTACCTGCTTGAGCCTGAGCAAGCAGTTCTTCTGGAATTTCAATATCATAAACTTCATATGATTCTTTATCCATAACCTGAGCATTTGAACCAGACATGGACATGATTTGCACTGCTTTTCTATCTATTATTGGTACGTCCGCATCTGCATCGCCAGGAGTCAAAAGCGTTTTTTTCTGACCATTGAATATACCTATGGCAGTTATCCTCATCTTCGCTGAACCATGCTTACCTGGCTTTGAACTCTCTATGCTGACAATCCTACATGGAATGTCTTCTATTAATACGTACTTTCCAACTTTCAACTCTTTTGCTACTACAAAAACCTTTTCTACCATCGATACACCTGAGAATACGACAATTGATTATATTTATAAAACATTAGTGTTTTTAAAGCAACTCTGCAATCAGCTATTTCCCCATTAGATACTATTGATATCAGTTTCGCTCTATTTTCTGTTATGACGTGGGTAAATATGTTATACTGCCACGTCGGCATACGTTGTATTCTTAAAGAATGATTTAATAAATAATAACTTATGAAACTTATTGATTCACATTGTCACCTGTATGACATGAAGAAATATACTCTGCCAGATGAGATATTGCCAGTTGTTGTCGGATATTCCTATTCAAGTAATATGAAAGCGGTAAAGATAGCTAAGGATAAATATCCTTATGTCCTTGGTATAGCCCCCCAAACTGCGATCAAGAGCGATATTTCAAAGCTTAATGAATGGGTGGAATATATCCGCCAGAATACTCCGAATGCTATTGGTGAAGTCGGACTTGACTATAAATGGCCAACCAAAAAAGAGGAGGTTGAAAGAGAAATTGCAGTGTTCAAACGAATGATCAACCTTTCCAAAGAGATGAAACTTCCGCTTGTAATACACTCCAGAAATAACCCATCAGACAATAACGGAATGCCAAAAAATGCTGTACGGGATATCTTAGATATGGTGAACAATAACAACATACTTATGCATTGTTATTCGGGTTCAGAAGAAGAGGCAAAGGAGATAATTTCGATGGGAGGTTACATCTCCATAATTCCAATGAGGTCAAAAGAGAGAAAGAAGGTTATTAATACTGTACCGATTGATAGATTAATGGTGGAGAGTGATTCTCCATACATAGGAAGAACCCCTGAAAGCATCAAAGATGCGATAAAATACATATCAGAAATAAAATGTATTGATTTTGAAGAGGTTGCCACAAGAACAAACGAGAATGCTGCGAGGTTCTTTGGTTTTGATTTATCATAATTAAGTTGTATGATTACTGTATAGAAAAGGACGGGATGATTGGATGTTTTTCAAGGGGCTATTTGGAAAGAAGGGGAATGATATTGCCGTGCTTGTTGATGGTCCAAATATTTTACGTAAAGCATTCAACATAGATCTTTTGCAAGTAAAGAAAGAGTTAACAAAATATGGAAAAATAAGAATTGCAAAAATATATCTTGACCAATACGCTTCAGACAAACTTATTGAAGCCATGGTTAACCAGGGTTTTGAAACAGAAATAACAACTGGAGATGTTGATGTGACCATGGCTATTGAGGCTATGGAATATGTAATGGATGATAATATAGGAACAATCGTCCTTGTCACAAGAGATACTGATTATAGACCAGTGCTTGTCAAGGCAAAGGCACGGGGGAAAAAAACAATTATTATTGCAACAGATGTTGCGTTTAGTTCTGCGTTGAGAAACACTGCAGATAAGATTTTGATTTTCAGAAACCATGGAAGAATTGAAACCATAGACAACGATTGATATTTAAATTCTATTATCATGATTAAAGAAAGTTTTATTTTATTGAGGTGAAGTTAAATGCCAGAAAGAAGACCGTTTGATGTTTTGAACAGTTCGTTAAACAACACAGTAATTATTGGAATGAAAGGTGGATATGAATTCAGAGGCGTGATGGTAGCATATGATGTGCACATGAATCTGGTTCTTGAAAAGGCAGAACAAATAGTCAATGGCGAAGTAAAGCGAGGCGTTGGCACAGTCCTTGTACGTGGAGATTCAGTAACATTTATATCGCCATCATAAAGAGTTTAGTGTCTCGGGTCTAGTGTTTTGTATTTGAGATTTGTAGATAAATTTTTGCCAACAAACCTGGAACGACCAATAGAACGGCGTTCCGTTCTATGGTCCATTGATCGTTGCGACGATCAATTGGACAACTCGTTCCAGATTATTGTAATGGAGATTCCATTACAACAAGACTCTAAACCCTGAACACAAAACACTCTTTGGGCTCGTGGCTCAGCAAGCTTTTTAGTAAAACGCTTGACCAAAAACAGGGTCTCTAAAAAGCATGAGCAATAGTAGAGCGCTCCCTTGGCATGGGAGAGGCCGGGGGTGCGATCCCCCCCGAGTCCATTTTTCATGTGTTTGTAGTTTCTAGTTTTGAGTTCTGTGTTTTGGTCTCAGGACTTTTAAACTGTCTTGAAACCGAAGGTTTCAAGTTAAAGTCCAAATCTTATTTTCTACAATATTATAAATAATGGAAAAATATAGTTTGACAACTAGAAATGCTTTTTAAGCTAATCTGAGATTAGGATGCCAATGGTTTTTTTCATATCCCGACTTAGATTAAGGAATTTCAAATCATTCAAAGCAGCCGACGTAAGCCTTCCACCCTCATTCGTATGTTTTGCAGGCCCAAACGGATCCGGGAAGAGCAATTTATGCGACGCCATACGCTTTGTAATGGGCGAAAAAAGCCTTAAATCACTGAGAGCAAAACGAGTTAAAGACCTTATACATGTAGGGTCAAAAACAGCAGAAGTAACTATCATATTCGAAGGTGATAATGGCACTTCATACGAGATAAAAAGAGCGATACGTGATGATGGAAAGATACTTTACAAACTCAATGGCAAGAAAACGACACGGGGAACTATTCTTGAGGCACTGAAAAAATATAATCTCGATGAATCTGGCAGAAACACCATTGCACAGGGCGAAGTTCAAAGAATAATAAATATGAATGGAAAGGAACGGCGAGACATAATTGATAGTGTGGCAGGCATAGCGGATTTTGAAGAAAAGAAAAAAGAAGCCATACGAGAACTTAATACGGTTAATGAAAGGATAAAGGATGGAAAACTTGTTCTCGGTGAACGCAAGGTATTCCTTGAAGAACTTGGAAAAGAAAAAGAGGTTGCGATTAAATATACCGGAGCAAAAAAAATGCTCTCAAATTCCAAAGGAACTTTGCTGAGGAATGAGATAGGCAGACTGGAAAAAGAACTGGAAGAGGTACTTGGACGTGATGGGGACATTAATGAAAGCAAGAAAGAGAAGAATGATATACTTGCACAGCTTGACAAGGAGATAGGTGGGGTAGAACAACAAAGATCCAAAACAAGCGAGGAACTCCAGTCAAAGCAAAGAACTAATGCAATGATAAGAAGACTTGAAGAGCTTAAGGCAGCATGCGGATCACATAAACAATTTATAGAAGACAAAAAAGCAAGTTTGGAAAATGCAGAAAAAGACAGAATAGGCCTGACAAAGAATCTTGATGAAGAAAAGGCGGCCATAGAACAAATTGAAACGGAATTATTAGACCTGAAATCAAAACTCAAAGAAGCCGAAGCAAGACTCCAGACAGAAGGCGGACCAATAGAAGATGAACGAATACTAAAAGCAAGAACAGATCTAGATAACCATATGCACGACCTTGCAAATGCAAAAGAGAAACTAATAACTTTAAACTCTGAAATAAAGGCAAAGGAAGAGATTCTGGATGCAAAAAGAGACGAGATTTCTAGTAACATGCCTGCAGCAGATAATGCAGTGGATAAAGAAGAAAATGTTGATGAACTCTTAAGAAAAGCAAACCTTATATCTACAGATATAGAAAGATGTTTTTCAAAAACAAAAGAGATCAACAGAGAAATTGCAAAACTAGACACTGATATGCTCGAACTAAAAGAGAAGGCATCTATTTTCAAGATAAGGAGTTCCCCTCATCTTACCAACCAGGCATTGGGTTTTATAAGCGACCTTAGGAAAAATAATAAAAACGGGATATATGGCACAGTTGCCGATCTTATTTCATTTAATGCAGAATACTCACAGGCAGTTGAAGCAGCTGCAGGTTCTAGGCTATTGTATGTTGTTGTTGACAGCGTGGATACTGCAACCGAAATAATAGAAAAACTTAAGAAAGCAAAATGCGGGAGAGCCACATTCATACCACTTGATAAAGTCAAAGCACCCGTAGGTATAAAACTCAATGGATTTTCATCTGTTATTAATGTGATTGACTTCCAAGAGAGAATACGTCCAGCGATACATTATGTTTTTGCCGATACGCTACTTGTTGACGAAGTTGCAGATGCAAAAAGAACCGGTATAGGAAATGCAAGAATGGTAACACTTGGCGGTGAGATATTTGAACGATCGGGCATCGTAAGCGGAGGACGGGCGCAAAGCGGCATTTTGAGCGGTAACCAACTCCAGAAGATAGAGAGAGAAATTGCAGACCTGAGAGCCACAAAAGAATCAATGATACAGGAACTTTATTCCATACGTGAAGAAGAATCAGAAATGAGGGCAAGAAAATCCCAGATAGAGATACAAGCAAAAACAATAGAAATGAAACAAAAACTTATGGAAGAGAAGAGAACGGAAAATCAAGGTGTGATAAGAAGAAGAGAAAAACTCGAAGACGAGATAACGAAACTTACGGAAAATATCAAAGCAAGGATCGCTGAAGTTCATGAAATAAATGAGATAGTATTACAAAAAGAGACAATGATTGCTGGATTCCGGGCGAAATTACAGTCTGTTGAAGAGGAGTTTAAGAGAACAAGTGAGGAGAATAGTCAGAAAAGAGCAGCTTTGAGCGGTAATGTATCTTCACTAAGAGCAACAATAGAGGGAAAGAAAAGCGAGTATGAACTCAGGAGAAAGGAATGTTGTGCGACTACCGAAAGACTTCAGAAGATTGAATCAGACCGCAAAGAAACGCATGAAAAGACCGATACAGTACAAAAACAATTGGATGATGATGAAAGAGAACTTATAGCACTTGAAGAAAAGATAAGCTCTACAAGCAAGACAATAGAGAAACTGTTTGAACGGATCAAGGAATATGAACGTGAACTTCAAGAATATGGACGAAAACGTGGTGAGGTGAAACTTGAGCTCGAGAAACTCATGCGCGACCTTAATCAAATTGAAGTGAAAAAAGCTACAACGACAACAAGACTTGAAGATATTAACGCAGAATTTGAATCTTATCGCGATGTTGAATTCCTTGATTTATCAAAAGATGAACTAAACAAGGCAGTAAGAGAATCTGAACAAATATTGAACAATCTTGGAAATGTAAACATGGCTGCAATTGACATGTATGATAAAAAGAAAACAGAGATAGATGATGTTGAAGAAAGGATTGACAAACTTGACACAGAACGTGAGGCTATCCTTTCGATGATAAGTGAGATTGAAGAGCATAAAAAAGAGGCATTTTTTGAGACGTTCAACTGCGTCAGTGAGAATTTCAGTAACCTGTTCAAATATATAAACATAGGGCAGGGACATCTTTACCTTAACAATCCCTCAGATCCGTTTGAAAGTGGGCTTTTCATAAAATTGAGACGGGATAACCAGGAACATTCACTGGATGCTCTTTCAGGTGGTGAAAAGACACTCGTGGCATTGATGTTCATATTTTCATTACAATTTTTCAAACCAGCCCCATTTTACATTCTTGACGAGGTTGATGCCGCACTTGATAAACCAAATAGCAAAAACCTTGCCGATCTTGTGAATAGAACCAGTAAGGATAGTCAGTTTATCATTGTTTCACACAATGATACAGTTATGGCGAACAGCAATTCGGTTATAGGGGTTACAAAGGTAGGTGGTACGTCTAAACTCGTTGGAATTAAACTGAAACAAGTAATCCATGCAACACAAAATTCATAAAGCTAGCGATTGTTGTATACATATACAAGATATAGGGGTAATGAAATGAAAAGAGTACTTTTTATAGGAAGATTCCAGCCATTTCATATGGGGCATTATAATTCCATAAAGATGCTCATGAAAAAATATGATGAGGTTGTGGTAGTAATTGGAAGTTCTGAAGATTCGTTCACGAGTGAAAATCCGTTGACATGTGGTGAGAGGATAGAAATGATACGCGGATGTTTCTCAAAAACAGAATTAGCAAAAATAGTCCTGATACCTGTCCCTGATGTTAATGACAATAGGATATGGGTAGATCATGTTTTTATGCATATTCCGCCGATAAAAGACGTTTATTCAAATAATCCACTGGTAAAAATGCTTTTTTCTCAGCACGGGATACTTGTAAAACCTTTGAAATTCCATGAACGGGAGCGCAAAGAGGGCATAATCATAAGAAAACATATGGCCGAAAATGACCCTTCATGGAAGCAGGATGTTCCAAGTGCAGTAGTTAAATACCTGGCACAGGTGGACGCAGATAAAAGAATAAGAAAAATAGTTAGGATGGGAGGGAGATTTTCCTCATAGAAATTAACTCCTTCCCTGAAGCAACCCCACTCACAGTCACATTTAATGTACCATTAACTTCGTAACTCCTGTTTGTCGTTAGACTATAATCAAATTTATGAAGCGTATAATCTGTTGAATCAGGCATTAGAATTATTTCATATACATATTCAACAGAATACTCAAATGAAGTATCAGGAGTTTGATCAGTAAACAGAGTCAATGACGAGTCGGGGAGAACTATGGATACATCCTGGAAATTAAGCTCGACCTTGGAGAGGTTATCAAAATCAGGAGCCACCTGTGCGCTTTTTGTATCGATATAATATATATATGGAAATACCTTTTTTGCCATTACCTGATCTATGGTTAGTTGTTCAAGGAATATTATTGAATCAAGTTTTGTATATGTTGAATTCCCATACTCCGAGAGATTCCCGAGCGAATTTCTTGATTCCCAAGGAACGACATAGGTATATTTCTTGTATTGAAGTGCCAATATTCTTGCACTGACAGGTAATTCAACCTGATCAAGCATTAGTTGCGGAGAACCATAGTCAATAAGCTTTCCATTGGAAGCCACACCAATCATAGATATTGTAACAATACTATCAACATCGAGTAATGGTTCTGTCATGATTCTTATTGCACCATAACCAGACGTAATATTTATTGTTTCAGTGGTGGTTTCAAGTTCAAGTACTGCCGGAAGGGCGATATTGGCGATAGAAACACTGGAAAGATTCTTGTCACGCAGATAGGACGCTACAGGATACACATCATCCCGAGTTTCAGTTTCTATCAATATGCCATTAGGATCCATGCGAACGTCCTTTACACCATTGAGATTTCGTATTTCTGTCAGCATCGCGTTGTCAACACCGGAATCAAGCGCAAGTACAGGATCATAGGTTCTTATTGTGCCATTAAATGTTGTAATGCCAGTTATGTTGGCAGATTTAGGAGTCGAACTAAAAAATACTGAGAAATTCGTCCCACCGAAAAAGAAAAGTTCTGTCATGAATAGAACTGCTATCACTACCACTGCAATTTTCAGAATTAAAGATTTGTCAGCTTTCATGTTGTTCGGAGTAAATGGGAAGGAATAAACTTAAAAAGCAAGTTGGTGGTAGAAAAACCATGTGTAATTTGTGCGAGAAAGCAAAAAGCATACCAGAATATGCAGAACTGATAGCTAAAACTAATGAGAAAGATAATGAACGGATGGAATATTCCAAAGAGATATCAACGAGTTTTTCCACAATAGGAAGAACATGTTATTCATCAATGAGATGGCCAGTAAAACTGATATATCCGATGTTTGAGGCACGCACCGCATATGCCGTACCAAATAATTATTTCCAGAACATTATGCTTGATGAGGAAAAACTTGGCAATTCATTTGCACATGGTGCCATGAGATCCATGTTTTTTGCAGGAGACAGACTTATAGTTTTTTCAAAAACAGTGAATTTTAAGGATGGAAAAGAATTTTTTACATCTTTCCTTTTACTTCATCTTGATAAAAGCGAATACAAGGCAATTGTAATGAGCGGTAATGAGATAAAAGTCACGGTTGACACTGAAAAACCCATGAAAAACCTGATAACGGGAAAAGTGGATAAAAAAAGAGTGAGATTCTCTTTTATCAACCAGTCAGTGAATGGAAGAATGGTGTCAAAAGAGCAGATAACAACATCGGCACGGTTCAGGGATGTTTATTCCAAATATGGTGGGGGGGCAAATGTGAAATCAGGTTCTATAGATATGGAAGGCTATGCAATTACTGTGCCTCATTTTTCACCGCATCCATATATGCTGCAACTGAAAAGCCAGTTTGGATATGCTGAAAATACGGAATTTCAATTAGATGTTGTTAGGTATTTTAAGGAGCATATAGCTAAACCATAACTCTTGCACCAGCAGAACAAACACGTAATGAATGGTACAACAAAGAAGAGGGAAATAAAAAGAATTGAAATCTTTCAGATTGATATGTAATGTCCAATTTTGAAATCGATGATTTCAAATGTTTGACTTGTTTTAACAAGTCAAACATTTGACATGAAGTATCATGTCAAATATTTTCAAAATTTCGTACTAGTACAATAAAAAAGCTAATGTCATATATTGAAATGAATATATAGGATAGATAGATGATTAACTTGGGTATTGATTATGACAGATACAAAAAATAGACTTTTGAACTTATGCGGAATAAAAAGGGCATTTCTAGGATTCCAGTCATCTCTTGACGAGGCTGAAGTGGTTGTGATGCCAGTACCTTATGAGGCAACTACATCTTACCATAGTGGAACGCGCTTTGGCCCAAACGCGATTATAGATGCCAGTACCCAGGTCGAACTTTATGATATTGAACTTGATAAGGACATATGCAATGAGATAACTATCCATACGCTTGATGAACTTGAAATAGACAAAGGCAGTCCAGAAAGAATGATGGAGAACATTGCAGAAGCAGTCGGATGCGTACTTAAACTTGGCAAAAAACCAGTGATATTTGGAGGCGAACACTCAATAACAGGCGGAATTCTTTCTGGTATACACAAGACCATGAACGAGCCAATATCTGTACTTCAGATTGATGCACACGCAGATCTCAGGGATTCTTATGAGGGAACAAAAAACAATCATGCCTGTGCAATGTGCAGGGTTCGTGAATTCACAAAGAATACGGTACAAGTCGGCATAAGATCTATGTCAGAAGAAGAGATGGAATACATAAAAACAGAAAAAATAGGAAATAGTATTTTTTATGCTGATAGAATCACCAAAAACAGAAAAAATGGCATTATATCGGATAAGGATGTGGAAGCGATAATATCCGGACTCAAATCAAAGAAAGTTTACGTGACAATAGATGTTGACGGATTTGATCCTTCAGTAATTTCAGGAACAGGAACACCTGAGCCTGGAGGCCTTCTTTGGAACGATGTATGGCCGATAATGAAGGAACTTGGAAAAAGAAAAGAGATTGTAGGATTTGATATTGTTGAATTGTCACCATCCGCACAATCGCATGTGAGCGAGTTTACTGCCGCAAAACTTGCATATAAGATGATAGGCTACTTCTGGAGCAGAAAATAAAAAATGGATGGAAACAGCAATATGCTGGTTTACCAGCAAAATAGGTTAGAATAAATGCAAAAGAATTTAATTGAGGATTGCCATTCTCACAATTATTAATAGAATTTGAATCAAAAAAATATAAAACTTGACTTCGCCATTTAACTTCTTCAGGTATTTCATCGCTTCTATTCAGGATTCCTATCTGACACAGTCTTCAGTACTTCTATATGCTGTGTCGGCAGTATGTGTTTTCTCAGGAGTATTCTCAACCAAATAAGTCTTTCAGATTTTTGTTTTTTGAGTTTATCTCAGTGGTTGAGAA
>Ga0180007_10005813_pt1 | contig 12280 bp, 12 predicted proteins | sample MM_PC_MetaG_FD_121122 | JGI IMG/M metagenome (GOLD analysis project Ga0180007, IMG submission 121122) | Groundwater microbial communities from the Aspo Hard Rock Laboratory (HRL) deep subsurface site, Sweden - MM_PC_MetaG | ecosystem: Environmental > Aquatic > Deep subsurface > Groundwater...
GGGACTGAAAATCCCCGTGTCGGCAGTTCAATTCTGTCCCTGGGCACCACAACAAGAAAGGCTTTCAGTGATTTTCACTCAAAGCCTTTTTTGTTGTGTAAGCGCTATGTAAGTATCAAAACCAAAATTCATAAAGATAAAATCAAGTGGTTTTGCCTCCATAAAGATGCTATTATTATTCAATATAAACAGCATTGTCACTCTGGAAAATTAGGTAATAGCTGTAATCATTGACAAATTTATTATCATAGATTAAGTCTCCATATACCATCATTCCAAAAAGCGACCCAAAATCCGTTTACAGGATCGATTATTTTGAATTCTCATATCACGGTATTGGAGAAAATGGAAAGGTGCTTTTATTATTGCAAAACCTGAAACAGTAATCGGCTGGCATCGCAACGGATTCAAGCTTTTTTGGACCTGGAAATCTCGAAGAGGAGGATCCGGAAGGCCTAAAATATCAATTGAAATCAGAAGCCTTATTAAGACAATGGCCAACGAAAATCCAACATGGGGCGCACCGCATTAAATCTTTATCGTCAAAACTCAGGTTCATTCATTGATCATTTTTTCAAAGAGCGATATTTTTTACGTGTGACCATACTTGCGTTATGAAAAATGTCATATCAAATTTTTGAATTCCATTGAATTTTCGATTTGTGACCTGATCTTGTTTTAAAGTTAACTATAATTCTGTCCGGATCTAATTTTTCTGATGGACACAAATTTTGGCAAATGAGGGCCTTTTGGCAAGCTTGATCAATTTTAAAGCGTTTTTATTCACCTGAACGTAAAAAAAATGAGCGACTTTTTATTTGTAACTGTCTTTTCGATGTAAGATTCTACCTATTTCAATTGCATCCTCCAATACATCGAACAAAATTCTGTAATCCCCAATTCTACAGCGGTATGCAGGTTCAAAATTTGTTAATTTTTTCATATTAGAAACATTTGGGAAATTTTTTAATTCAAAAATCCTCAAATGAATTTTTTCTCTGTTTTTATGATTAATTTTTTTTAGATCTTTGATAGCGCTTTTGCGAATATTAATTTTCATTTTCCAGATACTCATCAAATGGGATAGATTCTTCTTCGCTTGTGGCCCTCAACAATTTTAAGTCATCCATATCCTCTTTTGAGATTATCTCTAAACCATCATTTTTTAAATGCTCTAAAAACCACATAACTTTATCAGCTAACTTTTCATTATTGATGTTTATTGTTATTGATTGCATTTTAAATCTCCTGTTTATTTTTTTCACATTAAAGACACCTATAAATAGTGTGAATCCCTAATATAATAAGCTAATTGTATCTCGAATTCATTTTATTCTCAATTAAAATAATGACAATTAATATTTAATTTCCATCAAACGGCTTTTAACTGCTTGAAACAGTTGTAAAATCAGGTGGGATACGCTCAAAACCGACCTCTCACGCCGGAAACCGGGGTTTGAAATGCGCCTGCTCCCAGACTAAGGGTTCACTCAAAAATTAATTACCAATTTTGGGAGTTGGGTCGCCTGTCCGGCAAGGCGTGAAAACTAAGGCATATCAAGCATATGTCGTGTTTTTACAACTCAGCCGGACAGAATGAATCGGCTTCCAAAATGTCAAGTTATTTTTGAGCGGGCCCTAAGCACTTTGTCTGTATGTGCCCAGAGATTTTATAGAAAAAAGAGGACGCATTAAATTAAATCAAGACTCTCATCCTTAAAAAGTAACCCAACCACATAGTGTGATTTATGATACTGTGTGGATAAATATAAATCGTTTTTCTTCACAGGAAAAGGGTGGATTTCATAATTTCAAGAAGAGTTTCAAGTGTATCTTTTGCCTGGGAGGGTGTCTGGTTATTTTTTTCTGATATTTTTTCAATGATTGTTGTTTTGCGACAGATCAATTTGGGTGGTGCTCCTATTTTGGGTTGCTTGGGGTAATTGTTTCTCTTGATTCTTACTCTCTGTTCACTCGATTGTCTCTACCCAAGTCACAAGGTATTCTGTTAGTGCTGGTAAATTCTTTATTTCTGGTTCTTCAACAACCCATTTCCCTTTAATGCAAAGTTCATTGCAGGTCAATTGGAAATGGCACATTGCGATACCCATATCTACTCGCTGAAGGTCAGCCATTTTAAACATTTTTTTATTTCTTTCATAATAATTTTTTGTTCGTTGCAGAAAGAAATGAAAAACATTTTGATCTTTTTCTTTAATAATACGCCACGGTTGCCTGTTGGATGCAGAAGGTGCCAGGCGGACCATATCAAGAGGAACTGAAAAAGAATCTATTGTTTCAGGTAAAAGGGTGTTATCAAAGGTTTCTTGAAAATAAAGGTTGTTCCAATGTTTCCGTTTTGTTGCTTTTGCACTCCAACGGATAGCTTTCTCAAAGAATCTCCTCTTTGCAGCGATATTCCCGATTGCTGCAACAGCTGGCACAAATTCATCCTGTTTAGCCAATATTTTTTGCGAAAAAGTACTTTTGTTGAAGCTCCCCCCAAGCCAGCATGTTCCAAGTCCAATACTCGTGGCAAAAAGAATTATTCTTTCCATTACATAACCGTAATCCTCCAGGTTATAGTCCAGATCTTTTACCGTACTTCCTATGATGAAACCAGAAGCACCCTTGATGAATCCATATGTTCCAAGGCCCTTTAAAGCGTCATGATCTTCTGTTTTAGCAGCAATCAACTGAAATCTTGGAGTTGTATTGAAAGGTCCCGTCTTATTCTGAGAAATGAATACCTCAAGCAAAGTCCTTTCTTTATCCTGGATCGGTTTGTCAATATACGTTCTACAGGAAAATCGGCGTGTTATTGTCTCCGTTACTGGTGGGGCTGTATTCATAGCATTGAACCCATGGTTATATTGGTGTCATCCATAAGGAGTCGTCTTATAAAAACTTAAACTTATTTACAATTGCAGGCTGATGGTTGTCAAGGAATTAGACAGCATTCTAATAGTCCGTTTTGAAAAGTGTGAAGGGTTCATCACTTTAATCCCTCCGGGGAAAATGTTCTAATTCTATGGGGATTTTCAAAATTCTGTGTCAATAAATTGCAAATTATATGCGTTATGACGGTTTCCATAAACATTTATGGCCATATTGTTGAGTTCTTGAATGACTTTCTCAGGCATTGGAAGTTCCACAGCAGCAAGATTTTCATCAATATATTTTCTTTGTTTCATCCCCGGAATGGGCACAATAGAATCTTCTTGAGCTAAAAGCCAACCCAAAGAAAGCTGTGAGGGCGAGACCCCAATCTCTTTAGCCAATAGCTGAAGTTTTTCAATTAACAAATGATTCTTTTTTATTGTCTCAGATTCAAACCGGGGAATTTGATGTCGGTAGTCATTCTTTTCAAAACCTTCAGAATTTAAGATGGTTCCTGTGAGAAATCCTCTACCCAAAGGACTGAAGGGCACCAAGGAAACATTGAGTTCCTTACAGGCAGGGAGAATGATTTTTTCCACGTCCCTATGCCACAGAGAATATTCAGACTGCAATGCTGTGATTGGATGAACAGTGTATGCTCTTCTGATTGTTTCTGCCGAAACTTCTGATAAACCGATATAACGAATCTTCCCTTGTTTAACCAGATCAGCCATTGCACCCACTGTTTCTTCAATTGGCACATCTGGATCTAAACGATGAAAATAATACAGATCAATTTCATCAATACCTAACCGCTGAAGGCTTTTTTCACAAGCGCTTTGGACATAGTCTGGCTTGCCGTTTACCTTCACATGGTCGTGCTCATCACCCACAAACCCGAATTTAGTTCCTATAACAACTTCCTTACGTCTGTGTTTTAATACTTTTGCAATCAGCATCTCATTATGCCCATCCCCATAGACATCGGCTGTGTCCAGAAAGTTGACTCCCAGATCAAGGCAATGATTTATAGTTGCCAAAGATTCTATCTCATCGGCCCTTCCATAGGCATGTGACATCCCCCAGCATCCCAAGCCTATTGAAGAAACGGTCAAGTGATGATTACCCAAAATTCTATTCTGCATTTTGATCCTTTTGTAAATTTCAAATACTGCTCTACCGTATACCGCATAAATTTTAGTGTGAGGTGATTTTTAATTCCATATAGACATCTGCTGTTTCATAATCTATATCAACCGGTAATGGGGCGTGTTCAAACCCAAGTGATTCATACAGGCGAATGGCAGGGGACAATTTTGAGTTAGAAACGATGTTAATTATCTCCGCTCCCATATCTTTCGCCTGTTTAATTGATTCAGGCTCAAGTAATTTGTAACCTTTTAATATACGCGGTTGACGGCAAACGGCATTTTCGTGGAAAATTATTAATTTCGCAAAAATTTGCATTATTAATAATTTGTTGAAGTTACAGCCGGAAAACGTCCTCCCTTCCAAAAAATTAACGATATATTGTCTGGTTTTCACAGAAAGAATTTCCTGTTTGAGTAAAAATAAAAACACACCATCTTGACAGATTTAACGCGGATGGGATAAAATAGCTGCGGGTGAACGGTATAGCTTGAGATCAAAAATCGGTTCCAGGTCATCTTTCCGAAGCGCCAGATCTTGCGATATGCAGTAATGCGGGTTTCCGCAGCGCTCTGACCTTTTTAAGCATGCCGTTCACCTGTCCTGCAACACCTCCACAGGATTAAAAAATTGAATGGCCCCTTATTATCTGTCAATTCCAATATTTTTTCCCTTTTCCATTTCCACATACCATTCCTCTTTACCATACAGATTTTCTGCGCATTCAGGACAAATACCATGGCTGAATTCTGCTTCAGAGTGTTCCTGAATATAGGATTCAATTTGATTCCAATATCCTTTATCATCCCTGATTTTTTTGCAATTGGCACAAATCGGAAGTAATCCCTTCAAGGATTTGTTTTCTTTCACCAGGTGAAAAATAAACTGGTGTACAAAAATTGCAAGGATTGCGATCCCCCCGATAGCAAAAATATTAATCAACAGATCATCAAATTTCCAGGGTAGCTGTGCAAGCAGTATAAAATGTTGTGTAACAATAAGGATCATTATCATGATATAATGCTTAGGTCGGATATTATAAAGAAGCGCCGTAACGATAATGATTTGTAAAAGGCCACTGTAATAGGAGGAGGCAAATCCGTCTTTTGTCACAAAACACATTGATGAAATTGAATTTGAGAGTAAAAATACCGTTATAAAAAGTATCAGATAATAATATTTCTGATCTACTCTGTTGATGATAAAGGCGATAACGGCTAAACAAATTGACACACCAATGCGGATCATCAATAGGAAAGCTCTATATTCCGGATAGATAAAATAATCTAATATGAAAAAAAAAGGAAATATTATCATTCCCAATTTTATTCCAAAGATGAAAGGTCTTATCTGTTCTCTCATTGTCTGATCCATATTTTTGACTCAACTTTCGGTCTTCAGTTACTGCATACAGGGTCAGGCTTGTTTTATTATGTTTTTATCAATAAATCCATACCAAAAATACAATAAAAAAAACCTGACCCCCTGGATGGAAGGCGTAATTCCGAAAGTTGAGTTAGCAGGGATCGCCGGGAAATTTGACCTGCCATCTGTTTCCCAGGTGACTGATTTTTTCAACCAATGCCGTATCAAGGGGAATTCCATGCGCCAGACGATGTATCTCCGTGGCATGCTCCAAAAACCCTGGATAAATCACCTTTTCAAACCCCTTGGCAGGCTGTAGCGCCATTATTCTAGTCAACTCTTCGTCCATGCGCAATTTAAACTCTTGTGCCGGCATGAACGAATCTATTTTAATGGCCAGCATAAAATTACCATTTCCTGACTCTTGTTCCTGGTTGGCAAATACACTGAGTACGCGTCCCCCGAAATTAGCGCCGGAAAACACTCCGGACAGGATATCCGTAAGGATGGTAATGGCAGATCCCTTCATCCCGCCAAAGGGAAGCATGACTCCCTTTAAGGCCTCCCCAGGATCCGTTGTGGGCTCTCCGGACGGATCCAGAGCCCAGCCTTGCGGAATTGTTTTGCCCTCATCCAGTGCTTTGCGTATTTTTTTACGGGCACCTTCACTGGTCGCCATGTCTATGACAAAAGGCGCCTGCCTGCCTGCCGGGATTGCCACGGACAATGGATTGGTTCCCATAAGCGGTTCAGCAGCGCCAAAGGGTGCGGTTACAGCCGATGCATTGGATGTGACGATACCGATGCAGTCGTGTTCCAGAGCCATCAGCGAGTATGCGCTGGCAGCACCAAAATGATTGCTTCGTTTAACAACGGCACAGCCGATTCCAAAATCGTCTGCAGATTTAAGGCAAAGTTTCATGGCTTTGGTGGCTGCAACCTGGCCCAGGCCGTTATCCCCATCCACCTGGCTGGCCCAGATGCCTGTGCTTTTCGTGTTTAAGGCTGGTTTGGGATTTATCCGGCCTTGTTCCAGGCATTCCACATAACCGGCAAGACAGGGCAGGCCATGGGTATCAAATCCGCGCAAATGTGCCTTTACCAATCTTGCTGCAGTGTCCTCACCATGATTTTCAGGGACTTTGAGTTTTGACAACAGGGTTTTAATAAAATCTTCCAGCCGGTTTTGTCCTATTATTATTGTGCCGCCCATATCTTAAGCCCTCCTTTTAAATTACCGGACCGGTGACATAAATATCCATGGCCTGGACATAGCCGGAAATTTCAGCCTTTGTCCGGGTTCCTGCGGCCACAGCCTCTATTGCCTGGTAAATTCGCCGGCCGGCCTGACCCAAGGATTCACCGCCATCCATGACCTGGTGTACTGACAGGTCCATATGATCCCGAAGATTGTTCCAGGTCTTTTCATTGCCCGTGATCTTGATAACGGGTACAAACGGAAACCCCTGGGGTGCCCCCCGGCCTGTGGTAAAGGCTATGACATTGCATCCTGCTGCGGCCAGGCCTGTCAGCAGTTCAGGTTCTCGGCCCGGGGAATCCATGATCACCAGGCCCTTTACCCCTGGTTTTTCACCATATTCATAAACCGCCTGTACGACGGCATTACCGATTTTGGCAATGGCGCCCAACGACTTTTCTTCAATGGTGGTCAGTCCCCCTGCAATGTTCCCGGGCGTGGGCTGACCGCCCCGCATATCAAAACCCACTGCCTTGGCCCGGTTTTCCATGCGCTCTACCAGATCAAGTATTTTCTGCCCCGTCTTTCTATCCTTGGCCTGTGCTGCCAGGATATGTTCCGCTCCGATAAATTCGGTGACCTCCCCCATTATGATGGTTGCGTTTTCTTCAACAAATCGCTCCACAGCCATACCCAGAGACGGGTTGGAAGCCAGACCGGAAGTGGTGTCTGAACTGCCGCATTTCAATCCAAGCACAATATCACCGGTACCGCACTCCCTGGGCCTTATTGAAGATGCGTCTATGGCCATTTCCTGGGCCAGTAAAATACCCTTTGCAATGGTTTTGGCAGCACCACCTTCCTCCTGAATCATCAGGGTTTCAACTTTTTTGCCACAGGCCATGATGGCTTGTCTGACTTCAGGCATTTTGGTCCCTTCGCACCCTAACCCCACCAGAAGTACGGATGCCAGATTCGGATTGCATCCCAGGCCGGATAATGTCCGGGTCACCCTGTCCAAATCCGGAGTTGTCTGGCAGCATCCCTGCTGATGGGAAAACGCCACACACCCATTCACTTTATCAGCAATGCCCCTTGCAACTTCATTGGCACAAACAACCGTAGATATAATGCCGACATAATTCCTTGTGCCCACCTGCCCGTCTGGTCGGGGATATCCTGAAAATTTCATAAATCACCTCTGCCCCTTAAGCTTTCCATATTTTGCACATGGGCATGTTCCCCGATTTTTATATCCCGGGTTGCCCGACCGATGACACAATTATACTTGAGCACATCTTCTCCCCTGGCAATATCCCGGATCGCAAATTTGTGTCCAAGGGCTATTGCCTGTATTAATCGGATGGACAGGATTTCTTCATCTATGCCAACCACGGCTTCCAGGCCTGCAGGCAAGTCCTGGATGGCCGTTGCCACATTGTCCTGAATTTTTATAACCAAAGCGTGTCTTTTCATTTTAGCCTCATAAATAATTTTTATTCACTCAACTTTCAGTCTTAAGTTCTTGCAGCTCCAAAAGTTGAATCGTTCATTGAATGGATGAGAGAGTTAATTTTTTTGCCATGGCAGGATGTTCTCATTTAACCACATATTAAAATCATCATATGCAGGCAGATGTCTGATGGCGCGAAAAATTGCTTCACCAGCCTCCCGGCCCCATACGCCATTCACCAGTTCCAGAAATTTGCTTTTTTGCTCACATTTGCTTAATGGATTCTCCGGGTCCCCTTTGCGTATGTTTGCAGTTTCAGACCTGATCAGGCCATTGGCCAATTTCACAGAAACCATGGCAGGACGTTGACCATTGGTGCTGCCCAGGGTATCGTCTGCCACAAGGCTGATTTTTGAAAGCACAGAGAGTATAGATGGATCAGATAAGGTCTCAGCCGAAAATTCTGCCAATGTGACCTTTTTTTTGACAAGGGCCACGGCCACACAAAAAGCAATGGAAAATTTAGCTTCAAGCTCGGTTTTAGGGGCAGGATTCCCGGCAATCCCGATTGAAACGGGGTGGGCCCTGATCTCGATTTCTTCAATGGTATCAGGATTGAGCCCTTTGGCAAGCGTTAGTGCAGCCTCTATGGACGTCATGGTATGGCCGCATACGGGATAGGCCTTGATCGTTGTCCGGACAAGCCGCCAGTCATGTCCCAGGCCGGCACAGCAGGTTTCAATCTGCACGGGTTCAGAAACCATGGCATTAAAAAATCCCCGGGGGCCTTCAAAAATACTGGAAGGGCCAAGAATCCCCTGTCTTGCCAGGAGGGCGGCCAGTAATCCGGATTGAGCGGCTTTGCCGGCGTGCAACCCCTTTGCCTGGGCAAAGCCCGGCAGGATCTCCCACAGGCCTGAAGCCTGGGTGCCTGCAAGCCCAAGGGCTCCTGTAATTTGAGCGGCAGTCAGTCCCATGCACCGGGACGCACTTGCAGCAGCGCCAAATGTGCCTACGGTTCCTGTTGTATGCCATTTGTTGTTGTGAAAGGGATTAATTGCATCGGCCAGACGCATGGATATTTCATACCCGGCTGCCACGGCGCATAAAAACTGGCTCCCCATCAATTTATTTACCCCTGCAGCAGCCCAGGCAGCTGAAATGACGGGCGCCCCGGGATGGTATAAACCACTTCGATAGGCATCATCAAACTCCAGGGCGTGGCTGCCCCCCCCATTAACAAGGGCTGCCTGCAGGGGGTCAACTTTTTGAAAATTCCCCAACAATACGGCTGAACCCTTTTCTGACCGGTCAGGAATCAACGAGAACAGGGCTTTTCCGATTTTTGAATCAAACCCTGCTGCAGCGTTGGCGATCCAGTCTGCCACGAGATCCAGGGTTTTCCCCTGTACATCAGCAGGCAGATCAGACCAGCAAAGCGTGTCGATAAAATGTCCATATCGCAGGGCCAGTGGCATTTGAGAAACTCCCATAACTTAGAAAGACAACCTGGTCAATTGTGCCTGCACCTTGTCTCTTACGGATAAGGCCACGCTGGAGGACAGGCCGAGATATCCGGCAGGTTCCAGAACTTTTTCCAGTTGTTCACGGGTACAATTGCCGGCGATTTCTTCATCTGCCAGCAGTTCATCTATCAGATGACTGTCGTTTTCCGTGGCTCTTACAGATGCGGCATATACTTTTGAATGGGCCTCGGGAAGGGGAAATATTTTTTCCAGCAGGAACATGACCTGCTCAGAAAGCAGCATTCCCTTAAGTATCTGTGTATTTTTAAGCATCTGCTCTTTTTTGACACTCAGTCCGCTCAAGATAATCTCCAGATGATTCAGGATACCCGAAAGCATGACAAAGGTTTCAGGAACGGTAATCCATTCATTTTTCCAGCGGGCTGCCTCCCGTTCATCTTCCTGGCCCATCACTTCCAGGCATATTGACGCATTGGCCCGGATGGTTCGTTCCAGAACCATGATCCATTCACTATGGACCGGGTTTTTCTTATGGGGCATGGTACTGGAGCCGATTTTTCCCTTGGACGGCTCTTCCAGCTCGCGCATCTCTGTCCTGCTCAGGTGATATACATTCCGGCCGATCCGACCGGCAGTGCCTGCCAGAAGTGCACACAGGGTCATGACCTCTGCAATACGGTCCCGGGAACTGTGCCAGACAATATCTGGTACGGCCAGTCCCAGCAGTTCAAGGGCTCTGGACTGAACTTCAAGCCCTTTGTCTCCCCAGGAGGCAAAGGTTCCCACGGCACCCGTCAGGTTTCCCACCAGAATGCGGGGTTGGGCATCTGTCAGCCGCTCCATCTGTCGGCCAAGTTCTGAAAGCCAGGAAGCAGCCTTGAAACCAAAGGTAATCGGCAATCCATGACCGCCGTGGGTTCGCCCCACCATAACCGTGTCAGCATGCTCGGTCACGATATGGGAAAGGATGTTCATGCATTTGCCAAGGCGATTGCGCACGATAGCGTATCCATCCTTGATCATCAGCATAAGGCCCGTATCAATGATATCCTGTGTTGTGGCTCCAAAATGCACATACCGTGAATATTCATGGTCCATGACTTTTCTGAATTCCGTTAAAAGACCCATAAGGCTGTGCCCGCTGACCTTGCCGTGGGCCTTTACGGCTTCCAGATCCAGAAGGGATATATCGGCTTTGGCTGCAATAATTCTACCGGCCGGCTCAGGGATAATCCCCATGGCAGACTGTGCTTTGGCCAGTGCCACTTCGACATTAAGCCAGCTTTGCAGCATATTGTTTTCATCAAAAATCAACCGCATCTCCTGAGTTCCGACAGAATCTCCGAACAGGGTCGTATCAATCATATGTAGGCTCATTTTCTGCCTCTCCTTAGGATTTCATTAAAGTAGTTATCATTTTAGTCGGTCAGCTGCCTGCAGGCTTCTGCAATTTTCTGGCAACCTGATTTAAGCAGTTCCATTTTTGTGGCAAACGATATTCTGAAATACGGGGAAAGCCCAAATGCCGCTCCATGGACAATGGCCACCCCGCATTCATCCATGAGAAAATTTGAAAAATCAAGGTCTGAACGGATGACAGCTCCCTTAGGCGTTTTTTTGCCGATAACCGCTTTGCAGGATATATAGCAGTAAAAAGCACCTTCAGGCGATTCGCAGGAGAGGCCGTCCACATCGTTAATCATTTGGACCACCACATCCCGCCGCTGTTTTAAGTTTTGTACATTATCCGCTACAAACCCATGGTCTCCTTCAAGGGCGGTCACAGACGCCCACTGGGAGATAATACTGGTGCCTGAGGTGGACTGGGACTGGATCTTGAACATGGTTTTAATCAATTCCGTGGGGCCTGCTCCATAACCCACACGCCACCCGGTCATGGCATAGGCTTTTGACATGCCGTTGACAACCAGGATCCTGTCCTGAAGGTCCGGGGCTATCTGGGCCAGGGTATAGAACTTTGCCTGGTCATAAATCAGATACTCATAGATATCATCGCACAGAATCCAGACATGGGGATGCTTTCTGAGTATCCCGGCCAGTGCCTTGAACTCCTGATCACTGTATACGGCACCTGACGGGTTGCCCGGGCTGTTGATAAGCAGCCATTTGGTGCGGGCCGTGATGGCTTTTTCCAGGTCTTTGGGGGTGATTTTGAATTGATTTTCCTGGAGCGTGTTGATGAAAACAGGGATTCCGCGGTTGAGACTTACCATATCCGGGTAAGATATAAAATAGGGAGTGGGCACCAGGACTTCATCTCCCGGGTTCAATGTTGCTGCCATGGCATTGAAAATGACCTGTTTGCAGCCACAGCCCACCACAATCTGATCAGGGGTGTAAGTGATGTGATTGTCCCGCTTTAGCTTTCGGCAAATTGCGTCTCTGAGTTCAAAGACTCCCTGGACAGGGGGATATTGTGTTTTTCCATCGGCTATGGCCTTTACCCCGGCCATTTTAACATGATCCGGCGTTCCAAAATCCGGCTCCCCTGCAGAAAGCTTGATAATGGTTTTCCCCTCACGCTCCAATTGCTGTGTTTTTGCAGTGATTAATGAAACAGCTGAGGCGTTTACCTGACTGAGATGTTCAGCTATGATCGTCATATTTTCCTCCTGATTATCTTGTAATAACTGAGCCTATATTATGAATTGTACAGATGGCAGGCCACCATGTGGCCGGGATGTAACTCCACCAGGGGCGGGTTCGACTGCCGGCAGATCTCTTTAA
>Ga0180007_10005814_pt1 | contig 12279 bp, 9 predicted proteins | sample MM_PC_MetaG_FD_121122 | JGI IMG/M metagenome (GOLD analysis project Ga0180007, IMG submission 121122) | Groundwater microbial communities from the Aspo Hard Rock Laboratory (HRL) deep subsurface site, Sweden - MM_PC_MetaG | ecosystem: Environmental > Aquatic > Deep subsurface > Groundwater...
CGCGCGCACAACGTGGCGCCGCTCGGTGCCGCCGCCGCGCGCGTGACCATGGTGCAGGACGACGTGCGCAACGTGAGCGCACCGTCCGCGGACGTGATCGCCGCCACCAACTTCTCGTGGTGGGGCCTCCATACCCGCGAGGAGCTGCTGGCCTACCTCCGCAACTGCCGCCGGTCCCTGCGCGCGGCAGGCATGCTCATGCTGGACATCTACGGCGGCCCCGAGGCGCAGGTGCTCCAGCTCGAGGAACGCGAGTGCGAAGGCTACACCTACGTGTGGGACCAGGATCTCTTCAACCCCATCACCCACGAGTACCGCTGCAGGATCCATTTCCAGTTTCCGGACGGCAGCGAGCTGAACGACGCCTTCGCCTACCACTGGCGCCTGTGGACCGTGCCCGAGGTCCGCGACCTGCTGTCGGACGCCGGCTTCCGCAAGGTTGAAGTTTTTTGGGAAGGTGCCGATGATCAGGGGGAACCCGACGGGGACTTCCAGGTGAGCGTCGAGGGCGACACCTCCCCGGCCTGGATCGCATACATCGTAGCCTTTCGTTGACCTGCAGGAGAGGGAGATGATGGTCGCTGGCGAATGCTCCTGGTGCGGCGCGGAGATCGAGGAAGGCGGCGTTGCCTTCAGGGGAATCCTGTTCTGTTCGACCGATTGCCGGGAGGACTGGAACGACGACAACGCCGACGTCGGCGACATCGACCTCGACGAGTTCGAGGAACGCGACCTGCTTGCGGACGAGCTGGAGGAGTTCGAGGGCGAACTGCCCCTCGACGAAGCGGAGGACTTCTGAGATCCCGCCCCGGCCGCGGCATCTCGCGGAAAAAGGGAGAGCCCCATGGCTCTCCCTTTTTCGGTGCCGTAGCGCGGCGATCAGCCGCAGCCGCCGCCTTCGCCGCAACTGCCGCAGTCGTCGCTGCCGACCTGGTTGCCGAGGGTGACCGTGTAGCCCTTGCGCATGCCGTCGTCGACGTAGTCGATCACCAGTCCGCCGCTCTGGCTCACCAACGACTCGACGTCCGGCGCCATGATGAAGGTCAGGTGCGGCGTCTCGACCGAGAGATCTTCGTCCTTGGGCTCATCCAGAGCCATGCCCACGGAGGGCCCGCCTCAGCCGACGCCCTGGAAGAAGAGCCTGACGGCCTGTGGCCCGTCCGCCGGCAGGTCCAGCGTGCCGAAGGCGGTCGTGGCCGCCTCGGAGATGCGGAGCAATTCGTTCACGTCAACCATCCTCTTGTGTGTTCCCTGGCAGCAACCCGCTTTCCATTATAGCGCGCCGTCCGCGTGGTGGCAAACTACCGCGCCTGGGGCGCGGCCCGGAACGACGCCGGTTCGGCGGCGCGTCCCCCGCGGCGCCGCTTCAGATCCTCCAGGACCATGTAGCTGACCGGCACCAGGACCAGCGTGATGAAAGTGGCGAACAGCACGCCGAAGCCCAGGCTGATGGCCATGGGGATCAGGAACCTCGCCTGCAGGCTCTTCTCCAGCAGAATGGGCGTCAGGCCGGCGAAGGTGGTCAGGGACGTCAGCACGATGGGCCGGAAGCGGCGCACGCCGCTGTTGATGACCGCCTCGGCCAGGGAGGCGCCGTCGTTGCGGTGGCGGTTGATGAAATCGATCATGATCAGCGAGTCGTTGACCACCACGCCGGTCAGCGCCACCACGCCGAACATGCTGAGCAGGGTCAGGTCCCAGCCCATCGCCACGTGGCCGAGCACAGCGCCCAGAAAACCGAACGGTATGGCCGACATGATGATCATGGGCTGGGTGTACGAACGGAAGAGCACCGCCAGCAGGGCGTAGATGGCCAGCAGGGCCATCACGAAGCCGCTGCCCAGGCTCGCCATGGACTCGGCCCGGTCGGCCTCCTCCCCCTCGAACGACAGGTGCAGCCCCGGGTAGTCGGCCAACAGGCCGGGCAGGACGCTCTGCTGCAGATCAGCCAGCACCTCGCGGGCATTGGTCACGTTCTGGTCGACGTCGGCCTCGACGCTGACGATGCGCCGGCGGTCCTGGCGGTTGATCGTGGCGTAACCGCGGCCGGCCTGGACCTCGGCCACCGCGGCGAAGGGGACCTCGTCGCCCGACGGCGTGCGGATCATCATCATCTCGATGTCGCCCAGGGAGCGGCGGCCCGCCTCAGGATAGCGCACCATGACGCGCACGTCGTCGCGGCCGCGCTGGATGCGGGCGGCCTCGTCGCCGTAGAAACCCTGGCGCACCTGGCGGGCCAGGTCGTCGAGGGTCAGGCCCAGGGTGCTGGCCGCGGGCTTGAGGTCGAGCCTCAGCTCCTGCTTGCCCTCCTCATAGCTGTCGGTGATGTCCTGGACGCCGGGATACTCCGCCAGCGCCGCCTTCAGGCGCTCGGACGCCTCGGTCAGCATGGAGACGTCGGCCGCGGAGAGCTGCAGCTCCAGGGCCGCGCCGGCGCCGAAGAGGTTCGACGTGAACGACACCGACTTGGCGCCGGCGATGGGACCCGTCAGCTCGCGCCAGCGGGTGACCAGCACGTTGCTGCCGACGGTGCGCTTCTCGCCCGCCTGCAGCTCCACGTTGATCTCGGCCTTGTGGGCGCCGATGAAGCCGGTATCGCCGCCCCCCATGGGACCTCCCGTCCGGCTGCTGCGGGGCTGCGACCCGATCGTCACGTACTCGTGTACGAAGAGGCCGTCCTCGCTCCGCTCCCGCTTGAGCGCCGCGAGTCCCGCCATGATCTGGTCGACCGCGGCCTGGGTCCCGGCCAGGGTCGTGCCGGCGGGCATGTCGACGACGCAGAGCATGTTGTCGGCGTCGATCTTGGGCATGAAGGTGAAGCGGATGTGGCCGCCGCCCACGAAGCCGACCAGCAGCGCCAGGGAGGCGGTCGCCGCGGTCACCACCAGCGCGCGATGCGACAGGGCGTAGCGCAGGGTCGGGCGGTAGCTGTGCTCGATGAAGTACTCGAAGGCCCGCGCGAACGAGTTCTGCCAGCGCAGGGGGTTCCAGCGCGAGCGGGCGGCCTGCCGGGCGGGATCGTGCAGGAGGCTGGCGTCCGGCACCGTCGAGAGATGCGCCGGCAGGATCAGCAGCGATTCCACCAGCGAGACCATCAGCACGGCGATCACCACCACCGGGATCACGCCCATGAACTTGCCCATCATGCCCTCGACCTGCGACAGCGGGAAGAAGGCGAAGACGGTCGTCATGACGGCGATGATCACCGGCGCGGCCACTTCCAGGGCGCCCTCGCGGGTGCCGCGCACGGCCGATTTGCCCATCTGCCGGTGGGTGTAGATGTTCTCGCCCACGACGATGGCGTCGTCGACCACCAGGCCGAGCACCACGATGAAGGCGAACATGGAGATCATGTTGAGCGAGCCGTCGAACCAGGGCAGCATCCACATGCCGCCCAGGAAAGAGATGGGGATGCCCAGCGACACCCAGAACGCCAGGCGCGGCTGCAGGAAGAGCGCCAGGGTCAGAAAGACCAGCACCAGGCCGATGGCGCCGTTCTTGAGCATGAGGTTCATGCGGCCGCGGTAGATGTCCGAGCGGTCGGACCACACCGCCATCTCGAGGCCGACCGGCAGCGTCTCCTCATGCTCCTGCACGTACCGCTTGACCGTGTTGGTGACGTCCAGGATGGCCTGGTCGGCCACGCGGTAGACGCTGACCATGGCCGCGGGCCTGCCGTCGAAGTAGGAACGCGAGTCCACGTCCTCGAAGGTGTCGCGCACGTCGGCGACCCGGTCGAGGGTCAACCGCGTGCCGTCGGCCGCCGAGATGACGACCAGCTGCGCGTACTCCTCGCCGGTGTAACGCCGCCCCTTGGTGCGTACGAGGATCTCGCCCGCCTCGGTCTTGACGCTGCCGCCGGGCAGATCGAGGCTGCCCGCGCGCACCGCCCGCGAGACCTGGTCGAACGTCAGGCCGTGGCGGCGCAGCGACTCCTCGCCCACCTCTATGGATATCTCGTAGGCGCGCGCGCCGACGACCTTGACCTGCGTGATGCCGGACATCGCCAGCAGGTCGTCGCGCACCCGTTCGGACGTGGCCTTGAGCGCCTTCTCGTCCACGTCGCCGAAGATCACCACGTCGATGGCCTGCTCCTGCGATTCGACCAGCTGGATGACGGGTTTCTCCGTCTCCGCCGGGAAGGTGATGATGCGGTCGACGGCCTGCTTGATCTCGTCGAGCACCTCCTCGGGGCCGGCCTCGATCTCGATCTCGGCCATGACCACGCCTGAATTCTCGACCGCCGTGGACGTGATCTTCTTGATGCCGTCGATGCCCTGGATGGCCTCCTCGACGCGCACGCAGACCGCTTCCTCGACCTCGGCCGGGCTGGCGCCGAGGTAGGGCACCTGCACCGTGACCATGTCCAGGTCGATCTGGGGGAAGACCTCCTGCTTGATCCTCAGGGCGGACATCACGCCCGCGAGCATCAGAAAGGCCATGAGCAGGTTGGCGGCCACGTGGTTGCCGGAAAACCAGTCGATCAGTCCCTTCACGGCCGCTCACCCCCCGCCGCGCCGACTGGAGGCACGGCCCCGGCCGCGGGGGCGCCGGCCACCCGGATCTCCATGCCCTCGGTCACCACGTCCAGGTTGGAGACGATGACCGCGTCGCCGCCGGCGAGGCCCGAGGTCAGCAGCGCCGTATCGCGCCCCTTGCGCGCTACGGTCACCGGACGGATCGCCACCCGGCCCCGATCATCGGCGACCCAGACCACCTTCCCCTCGCGCAGGGCCGCCCGGGGGATCTCGACCGATCCCGGCAGGCTGCGCCCCTGCAGGCGCACCTCGACGAAGAGCCCTTCCAGCAGCGGGGGCCCGCCCTCCGCACCGCCGGGGTCGGCGTCCACGGCCACGACCACGTCGACCATGCGGGTGCGCGGGTCCAGGGCGCCCGATATCCGGTCCACGTGGCCGCGCCAGACATGCACGGCGCCGGCGAACTCGGCGACGAGCTCGGCGGGCGCGCCGCCACGGCCGTTCACGGGCAGGTCGAAGAAGGCCAGATCCGCGTCGTCAAGGGGGACGGTCACCTCGGGCGCGCCGGAGGCGTAGATCTCGCCCACGGGGTTGCCGGTGCGCACGTACTGCCCCACGTCCACCGCTTCGCTCACCACGCGTCCCGCGAAGGGGGCCGTGAGGGTGCAGCGGCCCAGGTCCAGCCCGGCCTTGGCCAGCGAGGCCTCCGCCGACGCGAGATCGGCCCGGGCCAGCTTGAGCTGCGGGCCGTGCAGGACCAGCGGATTGGGGCGCGCCGGGTCGCCGCCGCCGCTGCCGGCCTGGATCTCGCGCCACTCGCGGCGAGCGATCTCCGCCTCCTGCTCGGCGCGCGCCAGGTTGTATTCGTTGCGCGCGACGGAGGCCGCCGCCATTTCCACGGCCAGACGATAGTCGGCGTCGTCGATGCGGAGCAGCACCTCCCCGGCGGCGAAGGCGCCGCCCGTCTCCAGCGACGGACTCTTGTGGACGGCGGTGCCCGAGACCTGGGGCGTGATCTGCACGCGTTGACGCGAACTGACGGTGCCGAATCCGCTCACGGTCACCTGCGGGGGCGTATCGTCGATGCGGTACACGCGCACCATGGGGCGCACGGCCATCGCCGGGCGCTTCGTGGGTTCGGGCCGCAGCTTGAGCATCAGCACGGCGCCGAGAACGCCCACGATCAGGATCGCCAGCGGCAGCACGCCCTTGGGGAGCTTTCTTCCACTCATCGTCGCACTCCTCTATCGATTGCGCGGCGCTTCGCCGCTGTTCGCGATCTCGTCGGGGGCGGGCTCGTCCCAGGCGCCGCCCAGGGCCTGGATCAGGTCCACGCGCGCGGCGCGCCAGGCCCGTTCGGCGCCCAGCCATTGCCCCTCCGCCTGCAGCAGGCGTCGTTGCGAGTCGAGCACGACCAGGTAGCCGTCGAGCCCCTGTCGGTAGCGGTCCTCGGCGATGGTCAGGGAGCGCTGCGCGTGATCGGCACTCTCGTGCAGGTGCGCGCGGCGTTGACCGAGCGTGCGGTCGGCGGTCAGCGCCGACTCCACCTCGCGGAAGCCGTTGAGCACGGTCCTGACGTAGCCGGCCTCGGCCTCGGCGGCCCCGGCGCGCGCCGCGTCCACCTGGCCGGCGCGGACGCCCCGGTTGAGCAGGGGCATGGCCAGGCTGCCCGCCAGGCTCCACACGTTCGCGGCGTCGTCGAGCAGCTCCTCGAGCAGCGAGGAGTTGTAACCGTACTCGCCGGTGACCGCCAGCTTCGGGAAGAGATCGGCCTTGGCGGCGCCGATGCGCTCGGTGGCGGACATCAGGCGCATCTCCGCGGCCTGGATGTCGGGCCGGCGCTCCAGCAGCGCGGCGGGCAGGCCCGCGGGCACGGGAGGCAACGCGGGCAGATCGGCGATGCCCGGCCCGTCGGCGCCCGCCGCTCCGGCGGGATAGCGGCCCAGCAGCAACTCGAGGTTGCGGCGGGCGCCCGCCAGCTCCTGCTCGCGCAGGGCGACCAGCGCTCCGGTGGCGGCGACGTTCTGGCGCGCCAGGTGCAGGTCGACCGACGGGACCACGCCCGCCAGGTAGCGGTCGGCCACCATGTCGCGGCTGCGCTCGTAGGCGGCGAGGGTTCCCCGGCTCAGGGCGAGCTGGTCCGTGGCTTCACGCACGGCCAGCCAGGCGCGCACCACGTCGGCCACCAGGGCCTGCTGCACGGTGCGCCGGTCGGCCTCGCTGGCCAGGGCCGCGGACCAGGCCGCGCGCCGCGTCCTGGAGAGCCGGCCCCAGAGATCCAGCTCGTAGGCGGCGGTCGCCGAGGCCGTATAGAAGTTCTGGTAGAAGCTCCCCTGGCCGCCGAAGCGGGCCCGGGTCGTCTGCGAGCGGGAGGCCGTCCCGCCCACCTCCACCGAGGGCAGGCGGCTCGCGTTCGCCCCTTCGAGCTGGGCGCGGGCCGACATCACGCGGGCCGCGGCGGCCGCGGCATCGGGATTGTTGGCCAGGGCTTCGGCGACCAGGGCGTCGAGCTCGGGCGAGCCCAGGTCCTTCCACCAGCCGTGGACGGCGCCCGGCAAGGATGCGGCGGCCGCCGCGTCCTCCTCGACGAAGCGGCCGGGGATCGCGGTCACGTCCGGCCGCTGGTAGTCGGGCCCCACGGCGCAGCCGGCAGTCACGGCCAGCAGGGCGGCCAGGGCCGCTGCGGATCGGATCACGTGTCGCCTCCTTCGCTGATCTCACGTATGCCGCCCAGCGTGAAGCGGGTCACGTGCTCGATCACGTTGCTGATGTATTCCTCGATGCCGTCCCCCAGGGAAACGAACGCCAGCGGCGTTTCCTGAGCGGTGCCCGGCATGTTCCGTTGGTTGTGCCAGTGCATGGCATAGTAGACGAACTGACCGACGATGCTGCCGATGATCATCTGGAGCCGAACGTCGCTCATGGCGGGCAGCAGTTCGCGCAACAGCAGCAGGAACCGCCGCCGCACCGGACCGATCAGTTCCTCGACCAGCACCCGGGCGCCCTGCCGGGGCTCCGCCATCTCCCGCGACATCAGATGCAGTCCGAGCAGGCCGCGCGGGCTGTTCAGGGCGTCCTCGAGATGGGTGCCCACGAAGGCGCGGATCAGCATCTCGAGCCTGGGCTGGCTGTCGTCCGCAGCCTCCACCAAGGCGATGGCCGCCAGGAGCTTCTCGCGCTTGGGGGCGAGAAAGCGGCGCAGCACTTCCCGGTAGAGGTTCTCCTTGCCCTGGAAATGATAATTGACCGCGGCCAGGTTCACGTCGGCGGCGCCGGCTATCTCGCGAATGGAGACCGCCTCGTAGCCCTTCTGTGCGAAGAGGATTTCGGCCGCGTCCAGCAGACGTTCCTTGGTCGTAGGCTCGCTCATGTGTCCTCGCATCGTCTCGAACTGGAAGAGCATAAATTCAAACGAATACTTTAATCAAACGTACGAGCTAAGTCAAGTTCCCAATGCATCTACATCATTCGAAACGGAGAATGATCCCGCCGCGAGGAGGGCGCGATCGGCACAAAACAACAAATATCGGGGAGGTGCATGCGGCAGGCGGCGGCCCTGGCCATGGACAAGGAAAGGCCCCGGTCTGTCGCCGGGGCCTCCTCGCTGTTGAATACTCGATCGTCCGCCGATGCTACTTCACGAGCATCAGCTTGCGGACCTGCAGGACCTCGCTGCCGATGCGCAGGCGCGCGAAGTAGGTGCCGCTGGACACCTTCTGGCCGGAGAAGTCGTTGCCGTCCCAATTGACGATATGCTCGCCGGACTCCAACCTGCCGCTGGCCAGCGTGCGGACCAGTTCGCCGCGGATGCTGTAGATGTTCAGCTGCGTCAGGTTGTCGCGGGTCAGCACGAAGCGGATCTCCGTCTTCGGGTTGAAGGGGTTGGGCGCGATGCGCGAGAACCCGCCCGCAGGCAGGATCTGGGGCAGCTCGTCCTCGACGCCGGTGGCGCTGGCGACGACGATGGCCTCGTCCTGCAGCGGCACCAACTCGAAGACGCCATATGCGTAGTCCATGAAGCCCGTCACGCCGACCACGTCGCCCATCTGGGCCACGTAGATCAGATCGACGATGGCGTCTACGACCAGCGTGTCGCCCGGCGCATCCGAGATCTTGAAGGTGTTGTACTGATCGGCGCCGACGGTGTCCACCACCGTGGAGCCGAAGGTGGTGACCCACACGCTCTCGTAGGCCTCGCCGAACACGTCGTCGCCGTCGTCCAGCGTGTCATCGTTGAGGATGCCACAGTGGACCTTGGCGGGCGCAAACAGGTCGTTGGAGAAGGTGAGGATCTCCACGGCCGAAGCGCTGTGCGGGGCCATCTCGGTCAGGCCGTAGTAATCGTCGATGTAGCCGCCGACTTCGACCTCGTCGCCCGCCAGCACGTAGTTGCCGGACGAGCTCTCGTAGACCAGGATGCCGTTGAAGGCGCCGGCGGCGTCCTGCATGAGGAACTTGCTCGCCGCGCCGGCGTCGCCGGTGCCGACGGTCACGATGCCGGTGAGGTTGACGACGCGGCCGTAGTAGGCCGAGTTCTGTCCCGGCAGGGAGGGATCGGCGTACTGTACGTCGTAGATGGACGTGAAGCCGATGGCTACCTCGAGCCAGCCGGCCGGCGCGTTGGCCGGGTAGAAGGTCGTGTTGAGATCGCCGTCGTCCGCGGAGATGTAGAAGTCCACCTGCCGCTCGTTGTGGGGCGCCGCGATGACGCCGGACCAGGTGTCGCCGCCCGCAGTGCTCATGACGGCGGACGAGAAGACGCCGGTGCTGTCGCCGCTGTCGTCGCGGAAGTAAAGCGTGGCGCCGGTGACCATCACGTCGTCGGTGATCGTCGCCGTCACGGTGATGGCGTCGCCGGACAGCGGGGTCCAGTCGTTGCAGTTGACGTTGTCGACGACCGGGCCGGAGCCCTCGATGAGGTCGGCCTGCCGCCGGGGCTTGAGCTCGATCAGCGCGTTGTACTTCACCACGGGAGAGATGATGCGGAAGGTCTCGCCGATGGCGACGCCGGTGTCGTCGATGCCGGTGGTGCCGTCGATGTACACGACGATGGTGTCGGTACCCGTGTGCATGGTGAACTGGTGGTTGAAGGCCGTGCCGGGAAGCGTGGCGATGGTGCCGGTCACGTCGACGAACTTGCCGACGTTCTCGTACCCGTTCTCGGCGCCGACGCCGTAGAGGACCTCGGCGATGGTCATGACCTGCGGCGTGGGCGGGGCCTCACTGCCCAGGGGGTTGACCTGAGTGGCCGGATCGCCGGTGAGGGTCTGGATGCCGATCTCGCCGGCATAGGCGTGGACGGGACCGACCAGCTGGATGCGATCGCCGTAGTTCAGCGGCGGGGCGCCCGGCAGGTAGAAATTGATGCCGTTGCCGGAGTCGTCCAGGATGTAGTGGGTGCCGCCGTTGTAGGTGTTGTTCACCACGAAGATCCGGCCTTCCACGGTGACGACCATGCCATCGTAGGGGCTGAGCGGGTCGCCGGTGACCGGATCGTAGACATGGATGTCGTCGATGGTCTGGGCTGCCGCCAGCCCAGCGCTGGACACGACGAACACGAGCGCGAGTGCGCCGTAAGTGAATTTCTTCATTATCCTCTCTCCCCTGATTTCAGACAGACATCCAGAACCGCGCAGGGACTGGGCAGAATCACGGATCCCTTTGTCAAGTTACGGTTTATGAAGCCGTGGAAGTAAGGATCAGGCTTTCTGGCCTCCGCGTTTGCGGTATCATAACACGTACCCCCATAGATGTCTACGTCTCAACCGTTTTTTTATATTTTGTGGATGTGATATCGGGCTACGAAGGCTGAGAATCTCTTGCGCTGCCGGCGATCATCGACCGCCCGGTCATCTCCGCGGGCCGGTCCAGACCGAGCAGGTCCAGCAGGGTCGGCGCGATGTCGCGCAGGCCGAAGGGCCCCTCGCCCAGGGCGTCGGCCCTGCCGGCGTAGTCCGCGCCGACCACCACGAAGGGCACGTCGTTGAGCGAGTGGTTGGTCAGGACGCGGCCCTCGGCGCCGATCATCTCGTCGCAGTTGCCGTGGTCGGCGGTCAGCAGCATCACCCCGCCCCTCTCGAGCGCCTTCGGCACGATCCGCGACAGCAGGCCGTCGAGGGTCTTCACCGCGGCGACCGCCGCCGCGAAGACGCCCGTGTGCCCCACCATGTCGCCGTTGGCGAAGTTGACCACGATGACCTCGTGCTCGCCGGTGTCCAGGGCGTCGAGAACCACCCGCGCAACCGCGGGCGCGCTCATCTCGGGCTGCAGGTCGTAGGTGGCGACCTTGGGCGACGGGATCAGCTCGCGATCCTCACCCGCGTAGGGCTCCTCGCGGCCGCCGTTGAAGAAGTAGGTGACGTGGGCGTACTTCTCGGTCTCGGCGGTGCGCAGGTTGCGGAGGCCGGCGGCGGCGAAGACGTCGGCCAGGATGTTCGCGTGGATCTCCTTGGTGAAGAGCACGGGCAGTTCCATGGACGCGTCGTAGATGGAGAGGCAGAGGTAGGAGATGTCCGGGCGCACCGGCCGCGTGAAACCGTCGAAATCGTCGCTGTTGAAGGCCCAGGTCAGCTCCCGGGCGCGGTCGGCGCGGAAGTTCCAGAAGAACACGCCGTCGCCGTCGCCCACGACGGCCAGGGGCGTGCCGCCCGTGTCCACGACCAGCGCGGGCAGGACGAACTCGTCGGTGACGCCGGCGTCGTACGAGGCCTGGATGATCGATTCCGCGTCGGCGCCCGTCTCCCCCTCGCCGTGCACATAGGCCCGCCAGGCCCTCTCGACGCGATCCCAGCGCTTGTCGCGGTCCATGGCGTAGTAGCGTCCGCAGACCGAGACCACGCGTCCCGCGCCCAGCCGGTCCAGCTCGGCCTGCAGGTCGCGCACGTAGCCCAGCCCGCCGAGGGGATCCGTGTCGCGCCCGTCCAGGATGGCGTGGATGCAGATGTCCCGCACGCCTGCGTCGCGGGCCAGGGCCACGATGCCGTAGAGATGATCGGTGTGCGAGTGGACGCCGCCGGGCGAGACGAGGCCCAGCAGGTGCAGCTTGCCGCCGTGCGCGGCCAGGCCGTCGATTAACGCGCGCCAGGCGGGCAGCTCCGCGAAGGCGCCGCTCTCGAGGCTGCGGGTGACGCGGTTGAGGTCCTGGTCGATGACGCGGCCGGAGCCGATCGTCAGATGACCCACCTCGCTGTTGCCCATCTGCCCCTCGGGCAGCCCCACTTCCAGCCCCATGCACTTCAAGTGGGTGTGCGGGTAGCGTTCGAGCAGCCCGTAATAGAAGGCGGGCGCCGCGGCGGCGATGGCGTTGCCGCGCTCGCTGCCTGGTCCCTCGCGCCAGCCGAAACCGTCGAGGATGCAGAGGACCAGGGGCGTGTTGGGGCGCTTGGCTCGCGCGGGCATGGAATCTCCTTGCATCCGGATCAGCCGATGTTCAGCTCGTCGAAGGTGCCCGCGGGCAGGCGCCAGAGCTCGGCGTCGCCCAGGGCCATTACGGTCGTACGGTCCAGAGGATAAGAGGAGTCGCCGCCGCCCGCCTCCTCCCGGGTCGTGAAGCACGAACCGGACTGCAGGACCGCGCGCGTCACCTCGCGTCCGTCGGGCAGGAACTCGGTCACCCGCGCCCGGCCCAGTCGCATCACGTAGTCTGCCGGGCAGGCCGCGCGCAGCAGCTCGTACGGGGCGAGGTGGCGCGCGTAGCGGGCGTCGGACAGTTCGTCGCGCAGCTCGGGGCGGCGCATGAAGAGGCGGGCGTCGCGGATGAGGGTCAGGTGTGGCATGACCGGTTCCATTCCGGAAAACCGTA
>Ga0180007_10005815_pt1 | contig 12275 bp, 10 predicted proteins | sample MM_PC_MetaG_FD_121122 | JGI IMG/M metagenome (GOLD analysis project Ga0180007, IMG submission 121122) | Groundwater microbial communities from the Aspo Hard Rock Laboratory (HRL) deep subsurface site, Sweden - MM_PC_MetaG | ecosystem: Environmental > Aquatic > Deep subsurface > Groundwater...
ACCTTGAGGGGAAAGTCTTTGAATACCTCCCAGTACACTTCGGCATTGGCATCCGGGCCTGAGCGGATATTGATCCCGTCTTTGGACACACTGGCATATTCAGCCCCTACGGCGTTCGTCGAAAATACAAAGGTGAGTAAGGATATCCCAAGGCATGCCAATAACCTTTTTTGCAGTGTTTTTACTTTTTTCATCATTACGTTCAATCTCCAAAGCAGGGTAGTTTCTCGTTACTCTTAATTCTTTAACCGATATTTTAGGGTATTGAAAATTCAGAGAGTATCCAGATTTTTCAACACCATTCTGATCATGAAATTAAAGAGAAAAAGCGTTCAGGCAATTAGCTTATTACGTTAGCATTATCAGCCGGTCAAGTCAAATCGAAAGCCATTTTATTGGCCGGAAAGCAGGATGAGAAATTCTCTATTCCCCTTTGGCCCCAGGATGGGTGAGTCGGTGATGCCCTGGGTTTGCAGGTGAAGGCCCTCGGCAAAATGACTGATCTCGTCAATCACCTCTTGATGGAGAAGTTGGTCCCTGACCACTCCTCCCTTACCCACTTTGCCTTTGCCGACCTCAAACTGGGGCTTGATCAGAGCCAGGATCAATGGCCTGGCCCTGAAAAAGGAAAGCAACGGCGGCAGCAGCAGCCTGAGCGAGATAAAGCTGGCATCAATAACCGCAAGATCCAGCGGGTCGGCAAGGTCTCCGGCCTTAAGATGCCTGGCGTTGGTGCGTTCCATGACCACTACCCTTGGATCCTTGCGCAGCTTCCAGTCCAGTTGTCCATAGCCGACATCAATGGCGTATACCTTCGCCGCACCGCGTTGCAGCAGACAATCGGTGAAGCCGCCGGTTGACGCCCCGACATCGGCGCAGACGAGTTCTGTAGGGTCAATATGAAAAAAATCAAGTCCTTTAGCCAGTTTCAAGCCACCACGGCTCACATACGGACATCTTTCCTTGATTTCGATCAGGGCCTCTTCAGCGATCTGCGTCCCGGCCTTGTCAACGACCTGGCCGTTGACCAGCACCTGACCGGCACCGATGAGAGCCTGGGCCTTGTGCCGGGTTTCCGCCAGGCTGCGGATGAGCAGGAGTTTATCAAGCCGGAGTTTCATGTTGGTCCGATTTGTCTGACTGGTCTTATTGGTCCAATTGGTTCCACCGGTCGGACTAATCAGACCAGTCAGACTAATCAGACTATCATCCATCCGCTTTTCTGATGAGCTGGCACAGTTCATCGGCCATGGCGTCAATGGTGTCCTGATTCTTGCCTTCCAGCATGACGCGGACCACCGGTTCGGTGCCGGAGTGTCGTACCAGGATGCGGCCTTCGTTGCCCAGTTTTTTCTCCATGCGTTTGGCCGTATCGTGAAAATTGGGCACCAGATCAAGGTCGATCTTTTTGGCGGTTCTGACATTCTTCAGCACCTGGGGAAAGGATTCCATGATGCAGGCCAGTTCGGAAAGGGGTTTGCGGCGTTTGATCATGATGGCCAGCAGTTGCAGGGCGGCCAGGATGCCGTCACCGGTGGTGTTGTGTTCCAGGAAAATCAGATGTCCTGACTGTTCACCACCAAAGGAGTAATGCTGCTGGCGCATCATCTCCACCACATAGCGGTCCCCGACCTGGCTGCGGACGAGTTTGCCGCCCATTCTCTCCATGGCCTGTTCAAGTCCCATATTGCTCATCACCGTGGCGACCAGGGTCTTTTTCTTCAGTTTTTTACGGCTTATGAGTTCAGCGGCGCAGACCGCCATGATATGATCGCCGTTGATAATGTTGCCCTTTTCATCAGCGACAATGACCCTGTCGCCATCCCCATCCAGGGCGATGCCCAGGTCCGCACCAAGTATTTTGACCTTTTCCGCCATCAGCTGCGGATAGAGCGCACCGCATTCATGATTGATATTCTTGCCGTCCGGCTCAACGCCGATCTTGGTGACCTTGGCCCCCAGTTCTTCAAAGACATGGGGTGCAACCCCGTAAGTGGCCCCGTGGGCACAATCAAGGACAATATGGAAGCCATCCAGGGTATAGCTTCTCGGGAAGGTGTTTTTGAGAAAGACGATATAGCGACCTCTGGCATCCTCGATGCGGGCCGCCTTACCCACCTCGTCGGCCACCGGACGCAGGGCTGCCATTTTCTGGGAAAAGATGAGATCTTCAATATCCGCCTCTTTTTCGTCCGGCAGTTTGAAGCCGTCCCTGGAAAAGATCTTGATGCCGTTATCCTGAAACGGGTTGTGGGAAGCGGAAATCACTACCCCGGCATCCGCCCGCATGCTGGTGGTGATAAAGGCGATGCCCGGGGTGGGCAGGGGGCCGCAGAGCAGAACATCGACACCCATGGAGCATATGCCGGCGGCCAGGGCGTTTTCCAGCATATAACAGGAAAGTCGCGTATCCTTGCCGATGACGATGCGATGGCCATGTCTCATATCCTTCACCTGGAAGGCAATGCCGCGGCCGATCTGCATGGCGATTTCGGTGGTCATCGGATAGGTGTTGGCAACTCCGCGAACACCGTCGGTTCCAAATAGTCTTCTCATTCATTACCTCAGTGTAACTGTTTTATTTAGAAGGATAGGGTGCTGATAATGATGGGGGGCAAATCGGCTTAATTGCCGTTGTCGCCCTCTTCGTCCGTGATATCCGCTATGACCATTTCCGGTTTTATTTCGAGGAGTTCAATGTCCTGGGCCGGGATGATCTCAACCGTCAGCTTGTGCGTTCCCGCAGGGAGCTCAACACCCATGATGCGCGCCCGGAACAGGGTTTTCAGGTCTTTGGTTTTATGCAGCGTGGTATAAGGGATGCGGGCAACCACCGTCACGTCGTCCGGCTTTAATTTGTATGTTTTTTTGCCGCTGAGCAGCAGCTTGACCGGGATATTGGCAATTGTTTTCTGCACCATTTTTTCCTTGACCACTATGGCGGCCGTAACAATTGGCTCGCCTACCAGATCCTTGATCGTCGGGGAAAGCTTCAGCGCCACCGGCCGGGTGGTTGAGTTGGTGAGATGTGACAGGTCGATGGTTGCAGTAGAGATGGAATCTACTTGCCCCACAGAGGGCTCAGGGCCGGTGACCGGGATGGAGGCCGGATCCAGGGTGATGGAAACCAGTTCGAATCCTTCAGTCAGGGAACCTGCTGTCACGTAATGGATGGGAATATTTTTTTTAACCAGTTTGTCGAGCTGCAGAATGATGTCCGTAGGTTTGACCCGCAGCAGGCGGACGCCGCGGGGCAGGGTAATGGAATCGATGGTATTTTGAAAAACCTTTGTCCCCGGTTCGGACCTGGAGAGATCAATGGGACGGGAGATGTGCTGCACGGCAAGATTGCGTATCAGTCCCCGGGGGCCGTTGACCGTCAGTTCCAGCTCATTCTTGAACTGGTTGGAAATAGTCAGGTCTGCCGGTAGATTCAGAATTTCAACCGGAATATTGAAGGTTTTGTCAACCTTGTCCTCGCCCACCACAAAATACCAGAGAAAGAAGGCAAAAAAGAAAGAGATGAGCTTGAGGACCCAATTTTTTGGCCAGGGCCTGTTGCGCCATGAAGCTATTTTTGAAGTTATTTTCGTTGCAGCCAGTTTTTCCATTTGTTTGTGTCAAATTCTTTCGGGGTTAGAATTGCCTCAAGGCGGTTGCGTAAAGAAGGGACGTCCAGTCCGCTGGTAATGCCGCCGTGTAGAACCAGGGAAATCTGCCTGGTTTCTTCGGATATGACCACGACCACCGCATCTGTTTCTTCGGAAATACCGATGGCTGCCCGGTGACGGGTTCCCAGTTTCTTGCTGATGAATGGGTTTTTCGTCAGGGGCAGAACGGAACGCGCCGTGAGGATCCGGTCCTTGTGGATGATCACCCCGCCGTCATGCAGCGGCGAACTGGTGTGAAAAAGGCTGACCAGAAGTTCCATGCTGAGTTTGGCGTCAACAAAATGGGAGGATTCGATGTAGTCCTTGAGTCCTGTTTCCCGCTCGATAACGATAAGCCCCCCGATTTTCCGATCGGACAGGTATTTGGCGGCATAGACGATTTCGTCGATCGCCTCGGTGGTTTCGTCGGTGCTTTTGGTAAACGGCGTCTGGCCGACCTGGGTCAGGGCTCTACGGATATCCCGCTGGAAAACGATGATGATAACGAGAAAAATGGAACTGAGAAAGGTGCCCAGCAGCCAGTAAAGGGTCATGAATTCGAGTTCTCTTGCCCCGAAATAAACCACGATCAGGACACCGATGCCGATCAGCATCTGGGCCGCTCTTGTTCCCTTGATAATGAGAATGATCCGGTAAATGATGAAGGAAACAATCAGGATATCGACGGCATCTTGCCAGCGTATGCCTTTGAGAACCTCAAACATGAAATTTAAAATCTTCTCCTGGAGATGTTAGGGGGGCGCAATAGTTAAGATTTATTATTTATCCTGTTTAAATATATATGATTATAATTGATTATGCGAGCAGCGAGTGGCTGATTCCGGTATTTTTTTTGAAAAAAAGAAAGGCGCGGTTGCTTCTTGACAGAAAAGGGAAAATAATTTATACAACGCTTTTTTTGATGTGAAATTGTTTTGTCTTATTTTGATGTCATAAAGGGACCTCGGTAAAGAGTGTTATTCGCGGTCCTCTCAAGTAACAAGAGGAGAATCATTTTGGCTAACCACAAATCAGCTTTAAAAAGAAATCGGCAAAGTCTTGTCAGCAGAGCCCGTAATCGGGCAACCCGCAGCAAGGTGAAAACCGTAATCAAGGCGGTGGATGCAGCCATTGAGCAACAGTCAGTTGATCAGGCGCAGGCGGCTCTACAGGCAGCTATCCCGGTTATTCAGAAAGCTGCTTCAAAGGGTACACTGCATGCATGTACGGCATCCCGTAAAGTTTCCCGACTGACCAAGCGGGTAAACAGCTTTATTGCCAGCACACAGTCCGCTGCATAGCAGGAGTAGATTGGTACCCCTTTTGCCATGCAGGGGTTGTATGCAATGACAGAGTCGATACCTTTTAATCAGTAACGGAAAAGAGTGTTAAGCCATGGGCGCCTTCAGGGTCCCCATGGCTTTTTTTTTGGCGTTATGACCTGGCCTGTTTCCTGGCCATGGAGGTTTATGCGTGATGTACCAACCAGCACTTGATGATTTTAAAAAGCTGGCCGACAAGGCGAGTCTGATACCTGTATGCCGGGAGATTGTCGCTGATCTTGATACGCCGCTGACGGTTTTTGCCAAAGTAGCAGGGGACGAGTCCCATGCCTTTCTGCTTGAGAGTCTGGAAGGCGGCGAAAAGTGGGGCCGTTATTCCTTTATCGGCCTTGATCCGCTGCTCACCTTTGAAAGCAGGGGAGAGAGGATCGTTATCCAGCGAGATGGCCGGACCGAGGAACGTTCCGGTGATCCGCTGGCTGAGCTGAAGAGTATCCTGGAGTCTTTCAATGCCTGCCGGGAAAGTGATTTCCTGCCCCGTTTTTTTGGCGGGGCGGTGGGCTATCTGGGCTATGACATGGTTCGGTTCATGGAGAGATTGCCTGATAACAATCCCCCTTTGGATAATTTTCCTGACAGCTCTTTCATGGTGCCCCGCCTGTTGCTCATCTGCGATAATCTCAAGCAGAAACTGACGGTGGTGAACTGTGTGGTTGCCGAGGCAGGTGATAACCTGGAGGAATTGTACCAGAAGGCTTGTCAGCGGATTGATGCCGTTATCAAACGGCTCAGACGCCGGCCGCTGCCCTATGATGTGGTTGACAACGACTCCATGGGCCACACCCATCACTTTGAGTCCAATATGACCGCCGAGGCCTTCAAGAAGATGGTGGGGCGCGCCAAGGAATATATCATGGCGGGCGACATCATCCAGGTCGTGCTGTCCCAGCGTTTTCATGCCAAGACTGATCTGCCGCCTTTCATGATCTATCGGGCCCTGCGTCATATCAACCCCAGTCCGTATCTTTTTTATCTCAAGCTCAATAATAACATCCAGATCGGTTCATCTCCTGAAATTCTGGTGCGACTGGAGGAGGGCAAGATTGAGGTGCGGCCCATTGCCGGCACCAGGCCGCGGGGAAAGACCAGGGAAGAAGACCTGGCCCTGGAAAAGGAATTGCTGGCCGATCCCAAGGAGCGGGCCGAGCATCTGATGCTGGTTGATCTGGGTCGTAATGATGTCGGTCGGGTGGCGGAGTACGGTACGGTGGAAACCCACGATCTTCTGGTCATCGAACGGTACAGTCATGTGATGCATATAGTCTCGGGCGTGCGCGGCCAGCTGGCAGCCGGCAAGGATCAGTTTGACGTGGTGCGGGCCTGTTTCCCGGCAGGAACCGTGTCCGGGGCTCCCAAGATCAGGGCCATGGAAATTATTGAGGAACTGGAGCCGGAGAGGCGCGGTCCCTATGCCGGCGCGGTGGGCTATTTCGGCTTTTCTGGCAATATGGATTTCTGTATCACCATCAGGACCTTCGTGCTCCAGGATGATAATCTGTGGGTACAGGCCGGGGCCGGTATTGTCGCTGATTCGGATCCGGAGATGGAATTCCAGGAAACACTCAATAAAGCTCGGGGACTGCGGCGCGCGGTGGAACTGGCCGAAAAAGGATTTTAACCGACATGATAGTGATTATCGATAATTACGATTCGTTTACCTATAACATTGTGCAGACCATCGGCGGCTTTGGCGAGGAGCTTCTCGTCTTCCGCAATGACCAGGTGGACATTGCCGGCATTGAGAAAATCAAACCGGAACGGCTGCTGATTTCACCGGGACCCTGTGATCCGCCCCAGGCAGGCATATCCATTGAGGCCATTCGCCATTTTGCCGGAAAGATCCCGGTGCTGGGCGTCTGCCTCGGTCACCAGTCCATCGGCGAGGCCTTCGGCGGGTCTACGGTGCGGGCGGGCCGGGTCATGCACGGCAAGACCAGCCCCATCCATCATGACGGCAAGGGGGTGTTTACCGGCCTGCCCAACCCTTTTGACGCCATGCGCTATCATTCACTGGTGGTTGCCGATGCCGATCTGCCCGATTGCCTCCTGGTGACGGCCCGCACCGACCAGGGCGAGTTGATGGCCGTGCGCCATAAAACACTGCTGGTGGAGGGGGTGCAGTTCCATCCGGAATCCATCATGACCCCCCATGGGGTGCAGTTGCTGAAAAATTTTGTCAGTACCGATTATGAGAAGATGTTTTGAAATTGCGGAATGCGGATTGCGGATTTCGGATTGAAGAATACGGGATGCCAATCCGCAATCCCAAATTGTGAAAGTTGAGAGGACATAACCTATGATCAAGGAAGCCATTGGTAAAGTTGTCGCCGGGATCGATCTTTCCGAGAAGGAAATGGTCGGAGTGATGAACGAAATCATGGGCGGCGAGGCCACCCAGGCCCAGATCGGTGCCTTTATCACCGCCCTGCGGATGAAAGGGGAAACCATTGATGAAATTGCCGGCGCCGCCAGGGTTATGCGAGACAAGGCAACCCATGTGGATGCCGCTGATCCCGGCGAGATCCTGGTTGATACGGTGGGCACCGGCGGGGATGCCTCAGGCACCTTCAACGTCTCCACCACCACCTCCTTTGTGGTGGCCGGTGCCGGACTCAAGGTGGCCAAGCATGGCAACCGGTCCGTTTCCAGCCATTGCGGCAGCGCCGATGTCCTGGAGGCCCTTGGCGTTGATCTGAGTTTGAGCGCGGAAAAGATCAGCCAGTGCATCCGCACGGTGGGCATCGGTTTCATGTTTGCCCCCATGCTGCACGGGGCCATGAAGTATGCCATCGGCCCGCGGCGGGAGATCGGCATCAGGACGGTGTTCAATGTGCTCGGCCCGCTCACCAATCCGGCCAATGCCAATGTCTATGTGTTGGGCGTGTATACCCCTGATCTGATAGAAAAACTTGCCCATGTTATGGGCAGGTTTGCGGTAAAACGCGCCCTGGTTGTCTGCGGAGCAGGCAATATCGACGAGATCACCATAACCGGCGAAACCGCGGTGGCTGATCTGCATGACGGCAAGGTGACCTGTTACACCATCTCTCCTGAGGACGTCGGGCTTTCCCGGGCCACCCTGGCGGATATCAAAGGCGGGGAGACCGCCGAGATCTCAGCGGGGCAGCTCCGTTCCGTACTGCGCGGCGAGTCCGGCCCCTGTCTTGATATGGTGTTGATGAACAGTGGTGCGGCCTTGATGGCGGCCGGACTTGCCCCTGACCTGCCGGGGGGGGTCGCCCTGGCCAGGAAGACGATTGAGTCAGGGGCTGCCATGGCCAAGCTTGAGGCTCTGGTGCAGTTCTGCCGGCAAGCGGGGGCAAAAGGTGATTCTTGATACCATTGTTGAACAGAAACGCCTGGAGGTCAAAGAGTTGCTGGCTAAAGGCATCGGTGAGCCGCAGCAGGAAGTAGCTCCACCCCGGGGGTTTTGTAAGGCGCTGACCGCTTTTGCCGGCGTGGCGCTGATTGCCGAGGCAAAAAAGGCATCGCCTTCCAAGGGGGTCATCTGTGCTGATTTTGATCCGGTGGCCATTGCCCGGCAGTACGAGGCGGGCGGTGCCCAGGCCATGTCGGTTCTGACCGACGAGAAATTCTTCCAGGGCAGCCTTGCCTATATTCCCCGTGTGCGGGCAGCGGTAGGGCTGCCGGTGCTGCGCAAGGATTTCATTATCCATGAGGTGCAGATTGCCGAGGCGGCACGATTCGGGGCGGATGCTATTTTGCTTATTGCCGCTATCCTGGAAACAAATCAGATGAGGGATTTCCTGGCCCAGAGCCGGGAGCTGGGTATGGACGCCCTGGTGGAAGTGCATGACCAGGCAGAGCTGGAAAAAGCCCTGGTGGCAGGCAGCTCGCTGATCGGCATCAATAACCGCAACCTGAAGGACTTCTCCATGGATCTGGAGACTACCTTCCGTCTGAAACAGGAAATTCCCGCAGAGATTCCCGTGGTCAGCGAATCCGGTATTCGCACCGTGGAGGATATCAGGCGGCTGGCTGCCGCCGGCATTGCCGCCGTGCTTGTCGGTGAAACCCTCATGCGGGCAGGCGGCAGGGAACTGGCGGTGCACGAGTTGATGGGCCGGTAGGCCCCCAGCCAGCCTTACCTCGTCTGCTCATAATGGATTGTCTGCTTTTTGGCAGAGTATTGGGTAAAGGAGTGACAAATGAGATCCAGAACACGGATCAAGATCTGCGGCATGACGGATTTGGAGGAAGTGCGGCATGCGGTGGCCGCAGGTGTAGACGCCCTGGGCTTTATTTTTGCCAAGGCCAGCCCCAGATATATCGAGCCGGAACGGGCCAGGGTCATCATCAGCAGTCTGCCCCCCTTTGTTGATGCGGTTGGGGTGTTTTTAAATGACGAGGCGGACCGGGTGGCGGAAATTGTGCAATATTGTAATGTTACCGTTATCCAGCTGCACGGCTCCGAATCACCTGACTACTGCCGGCGGTTTCGGACCAGGGTGATAAAGGCCTTTCAGGTGCATGACAAGCTCACTGCCGGGGATCTGTTTGCCTATGAGGATGTGGTGTCCGGTTTTCTGCTGGATACCTATGACAAAAAACAGGCAGGGGGAACGGGCACGACTTTTGACTGGTCTCTTATCCATAAACTGCAGCCGGGGAAGCCGTTGATTCTGGCAGGCGGCCTGGGACCGGCTAATGTGGCCCAGGCCATCACCGCGGTACGACCTTTTGCGGTGGACATCAATTCCGCCATTGAAACAGAACCGGGCCGCAAGGACCCGGTTCTCATCAGCAGGCTGGTTGAAGCGGTTGCCGCAACCTTTTAAGTCGATTACTGTTGTTTCGCTTCAAGCACCACAAAGCGGGTGTGCGCATCACGCTTGACAAGCAGAAGAATGCTCTCCTTTTTGTCGAGGTTGGCGATAGACTTATTGTATTCCTCCATATTCCTGACTTCCTGACGGTTGACTTCAAGAATAAGATCCCCCGGCCGCAGTCCGGCATCCTCCGCAGCAGAACCCGGTTCGACATTGGCAACAATGATTCCTTCCTTGTCTTTGATTTTCAGCGACTGGGCCAGCTCTGGGGTCAGCTGCTGGACGGTCAGGCCAAGAACGCTCTCCTGCCCGACTTCAGCGGCCATTTCATCCTCTTCAAGCTTGGCCACGGTGACCGAGACATTTTTCTTCTTGCCGTTCCTGAACAGTGCAACATTGACTGTCTCGCCTACCGGGGTCTGGGCGACCAAGGCGGGGAGCATGTTCATCTGAGATATTTCCTTGCCTTTATATTCAACGATAATGTCGCCGGGAAGGATACCTGCCTCCTCTGCCGGGCTGCCGGGGGAGACTTCGCCGACCAGGGCGCCGATGGGCTTTTCAAGGCCGAACTGTCTGGCGAGATCCTGGCTGACGTTCTGTATCATCACGCCCAGCCAGCCGCGGGTTACTTTGCCGGTTGTTTTCAACTGCTCAATGACGTTTTTGGCCATATTGATGGGAATGGCGAAACCGATGCCGATATTGCCGCCGCTGCGGCTGTATATCGCGGTGTTGATGCCGACCATTTCTCCATCCATATTGAAAAGCGGGCCGCCTGAGTTACCGGGGTTGATGGAGGCGTCCGTCTGGATGAAATTTTCATAGTTCCCGCTGCCGAGAGTCCTGCCCTTGCCGCTGACAATACCGGCGGTCACTGTCTGTTCAAAGCCGAAGGGATTGCCGATGGCGATTACCCAGTCACCGACCCGCAGTTTTTCCGAATCCCCGAAGGTGGCATAGGGTAGAGTCTCCTTGGGGTCAATCTTGATGAGAGCCACGTCGGTTTTCGGGTCGCGGCCGATGATTTTCGCCTCGTACTCTTCATGATTGGCAAAGCGCACATTGATTTCATCGGCTTCGTCAATGACATGATTGTTGGTGATGATATAGCCGTCGGCTGAGATGATGACGCCTGACCCCAGACTTGTCCGTTTCTGGGGTATGACCTGGCCGTGGTAGCCTTGTCCCTGCTGTTCAAAGAACTTCTTGAAGAATTCAGGCACCCCTTGATGCTCCTGGAAAGGGAAATAGGGGATGGGGGGTTCTTTGACGGTCTGGGTGGTGTAAATGTTGACAACCGTGTCCCCGTATTTTTCAACCAGCGGGGCAAAGGTGTCGGGTCCCCCTGCAAAGGCGGGTAGAGTCAGAATAAAAAAAGTCGCACAAACGAGCAGTGCAATAAGTGAAGTTTTCCTTTGATGTGTCTGCATTACTGTAATTCCTTGTCTATGTTTATCCGATTCGTCCTCATATCATTTCATAATAGAGATGACATGGTTGACAGTAAAGAATAATTTTTTTGCTAGGTTTGATTTTGTAAAATAGCGGGAATATCAGTCGAGTTTGACCGCAACGGTTAAAAATCGTTTCAGGGAGATATAACGGGTATTGCGGGCATAATCCGGTGACAATGATGTTTTTTCGTTACAGCATATCTGCAGCAGCTGGTCATAACTGCTGGCCGGAACCGAAAGCAACAGGGTGTTATGGTCGTAAAGCTCTGCCCGCCAGAGAGGAGATTGGATGATCTGTTTGACAATGGCCATCTGTTCGGCCCTGGGCGCTGAGTGGATAGTAATCTGCAAGTCAGGCTTGATGGCCGGAATCTGCTGCTGGGACGCAAACGAGCCGAACGGCGAGTCCAGATAGGGTGAAGAAGTATGGCCGGAGCCGGTGGAAACAAAATCAACCGTCGGAATATGCTGCTCGGTTTTGGGGCGGGGAATCATGGCAAACTGCTGCATGACAGGGGCATCTTTCCCCTCGTATTCGGAAAGAAGGGGGACCCCCGGATAAAAGTTCTGTTGACTGCCCTTGCTGTCGTCATTTACTGCCAGCATAGGCGAGGATTGACCGTCGCTGAGGTTGTTTTCGGCCATCTGGCCGGATTGGATCGCTGACGGGGTCTTGCTGTCCCTGTCCGTTTGGGAAACGGGGATCAACTGAATGAGCGAGGCCGTGACAAAGCCGATGACCAGCATGGCAAATGCTGTTGACAAGGCCCATTTTTTCTCGCCTTTTCCTGTGGGAAATTCTTTCACCTTGTGCCAGGGAGAACGGGGCTCAAGTTTCTGGTGGATGCCTGCCAGAAAGTTCGGCGGCACGCTGGCCATGGGCATGTCCCGCAGGAAATCAATGCTGTTCCTGAAGGCCTGCCATTCCATTTTGCACTGCGGGCAGATATCGAAATGAGAATCCACGCGGGACTTGCTGATCTGGTCAATTTCCCCGTCAAAATAGAGAGAGAATAATTCTTGACAATCCTGGCA
>Ga0180007_10005816_pt1 | contig 12275 bp, 6 predicted proteins | sample MM_PC_MetaG_FD_121122 | JGI IMG/M metagenome (GOLD analysis project Ga0180007, IMG submission 121122) | Groundwater microbial communities from the Aspo Hard Rock Laboratory (HRL) deep subsurface site, Sweden - MM_PC_MetaG | ecosystem: Environmental > Aquatic > Deep subsurface > Groundwater...
CACGCCGAACCGATGTAAACGGTCGGCACCCAGACAATCGCAACAGCCTCAGAGACCTGCGTACATCAGGATTTACCAACCCGCCGGTCTCTGCCGGCGCGGATGAATGGTTGCCCTGTTTCCTTGTCTACAACATCTGCGAACGGACACTTCATCGTACGGAGACCGTCGCTACGGGAATTCGTCAGACTTCCAACCGCTGTCACGTCCTCACGTTACGGCCCCCTGACAGCCAGGGAAGCCCGCCCCCGCTTATCAATCATTGACAGGTCGGGGCAAATTGGTATATTTCGGAGTATCGCTACATACAAGGACTAGCGTACCCTCTCACCACCTCACGGTCCTTCACTGATCTTGACATAACCTTCTCGGAGGTACTATGGAGACGGACAGAGTTCTGCTTATTGTGTTGGTGGTGTTCCTGCTACTGGCTGCTGCGTCGGTCGCCGCCGATCCCCCCGCAACCTATGATTTGCGCGATGTCGGCGGTATCAACTATGTTACCTCGGTCAAAAACCAGACCGGCGGTACCTGCTGGACTCACGGCGCCTATGCTGCCATGGAGGGCAACCTCCTGATGACCGGGGTCTGGACTGCGGCCGGGGAAGCCGATGAACCCAACCTGGCCGAATACCACCTGGATTGGTGGAACGGTTTCAATCAACACAACAATGACGATATCACCCCACCGTCGGGCGCCGGCCTGGAAGTACATATGGGGGGAGATTACCGGGTCACCACCGCGTATCTCTCGCGCGGGGAAGGGGCGGTACGCGATGTCGACGGTCAGTCGTATGCCACACCGCCGCTCCGCGACGACACGAGCTACCATTACTATTATGCCCGCGATGTCGAATGGTTCACGGCCGGAGCCGATCTCAGCAATATCAATATCATCAAAGAGATGGTCATGACTCACGGAGTCGTCGGGACTGCGCTCTGCTACGACGGCTCCTTTATCCTGGATTACATCCACTACCAGCCGCCGACCAACCCGCTCGACCCCAACCACGCCGTGGCAATTATCGGCTGGGATGATAACAAAATCACGCTGGCTCCCGAACCCGGTGCCTGGCTGATCAAAAACAGCTGGGGGGCAAGCTGGGGTTTTTCCGGCTACTTCTGGATATCATACTACGACAAACACGCCGGTCACCATCCGGAGATGGGCGCGGTCTCGTTCCAGAACGTTGAGCCGATGCAATACGACCAGGTGTATTACCATGACTACCACGGCTGGCGAGACACCAAAACGGACTGCACGGAGGCGTTCAGCGCTTTCACCGGTGTGGGCGCCGGACCGGCCGGGGAAACGCTTCGGGCGGTCAATTTCTTCACCGCCGCCGACAGCGTGGATTACACCGTGACTATCTACGGCCGTTTTGAAGGCGGTACTCTACTCGACGAACTCAGTACGAAATCGGGCTACATTCCGCACCACGGCTTCCACACGATTGATCTTGATACACCGGTTCAGATTGACGTCGACGACGATTTTTATATTTACGTCTACCTCTCCGACGGTGGCCATCCGTATGACCGCACCTCCGACATACCCGTTCTGCTTGGCGCCAAGTACCGTACGATAGTTGAATCCACCGCCAAAGAAGGGGAGAGCTACTACCGCGAGGCGTCCGCCTGGCAGGACATGTATTTCTTCGATTCGACCGCCAATTTCTGCATCAAAGGTCTGGCCACGGCCGAGCGGTATCTGGGCGTGAACCTTCCCGACGGACCGCCCGAAATCCTGGCGCCGGACGTTGCCAACACGTTTACGGTGCGGATTGAAGACGGGATGCAGGTCTATGTCCCGGGATCGGGGACGTTGCACTATCGTTTTGACGACGGCGCCTTCCTGACCGCCCCGTTGACACCGCTGGGCGGCGATCTGTTTGAGGCTACTCTGCCTGCCGCTGATTGTGTTGCAGAACCGGAGTTTTATGTCAGCGCCGATGGCGACGGTGGTATGACGGTGTACAGCCCGGCCGGGGCCCCGTCGATTGTATATACCGCGCAGGTCGGGGTGGTCACACCGATGCTGAGTTACGATTTCGAAACCGATCCGGGCTGGACCACGGAAAGCCTGGGCGCCACCGGCGGATGGTGGGAGCGAGGCGTACCGGTTAACGATCCGGGCTGGGATTACGATCCGGCTACCGATGCCGACGGCAGCGGCCAGTGCTACCTGACCCAGAACGAAATGGGCAACACGGATGTCGACGGCGGCGCGGTCCGCCTGACCTCCAATGTGTTTGACTGGACCCGGGGCGGCAACCTGGGTTACGACTACTACCTGTACCTGTCCGATGCCTCCGGCGGGGCCGATTACCTCTCGGTCGAGGTTACCAGTAACGCCGCTGTGGGGACCTGGCACGAGGTCGCCCGTCACAATACGGACGGTGGTTTGTACTGGCATCATCACGAAATCAACGATACGATCCTGACGAATATCGCCATGCATCTGACCACGACCATGCAGGTGCGCTTTACGGTGGTCGATGGGGACCCATCGGGCATTGTTGAAGCGGGAATCGACGGTTTCTATCTGAACCGCGTGATATGTGATTACGATACTGACGGTGATGGTCACATGGATGAAGACGACAACTGTCCGGGAGTATTCAATCCGGGTCAGGAGGATATCGACGGTGACGGTATCGGCGATGCCTGCTGTTGCGTGGGGGACAAAGGCAACGTGGCTTTGGTGGGCAGTTGTAATTCCGCCGATCAGAGTGTTGATGTAGGAGATCTGACCAACCTGATCGATCACCTGTTTATCAACTTCACGCCGCTGTGTTGTCCCGAGGAGGCCGACATCATGCCGGAGCCCCCGGCACCGTCGGACGGCATGATTGACGTCTCTGATCTTACGGAGTTGATTGACTTCCTGTTCATCAACTTCCAGCCGTTGAGGTCCTGTCCGTAAGGATCATCTGAGTTCGACTGATGATCGCGGCCGCTCTCATGACTGAGAGTGGCCGCGTTCTTGTCCACAATGACCCGCCTTCCTGCCCGCCTAACTCCTTTACCAGCAATGTCTTATTAGCCGCACCCGCGGTCCAAAACAAACCCGTCAAAAGTCATAATCCGTGACAGAATTATGACACATTTGATCTCTGATACCGCTTATTGGTCCCCGATTGAAAAATGGCAGGACGGGTGAAAATGAAAAATAAATTGTTGGTTGCCTTACTAGTACTATCTGCACTTCTCGGTCTGGTACCGGGCACTTCGGCCGGCGAACTGACCGTGCGGGTCACCGATGTCGAAACCGGGCAGCCCATCTGGGGCGCCAATGTCCGGGTGATTGAGGCTGATACGGTTCTGGAAACCCAACGCACCGGCATTCTTGAACTCCGCAAAGTCCCACACGGCATGTATCGTGTGGTGGTTACGCACGTGGCCTACGACACCAGCGATACGCTCACGGTTGTCGCCGACGGTCAGACCATTAATGGAGTCAAGCTCACCCCGCGTCCGTGGGTGCTCGACGATGTCGTCGTCACCGGCACGCGCTCGCCGCATTTGCTCAAAAACGTCCCCGTGCAAACCGAGGTCATCTCGCAGCGAGATTTCCTGCGTACCGGCGCCACGACAGTCGATGAGGCACTCAGTTCAGCGATAGGCATCTCCATCAACGATGATCTCTCCGGCAAGGGCGCTACTATTCGCGGTGTTCTCGGCGATCGCATATTGGTGCTGGTCGACGGCGAACGGGCGGTGGGCCGGGTCAACGGATCGATAGACCTGGGACAGTTTTCGCTCTCAAATGTCGATAAGATCGAGGTGGTAAAAGGGACCGGCTCGACGCTGTACGGTTCCGATGCTATGGGCGGTGTGGTGAATATCATCACCAAAAAACCGTCGATTGACACGCGCAAACTCAGTGTCCGTTCCGAGTACGGCAGCCATGGCACCTTCAACCCGGATGTTCAGGCCGAATTCAGCAAAGATCGGCTGGGGCTGTTGCTTGGCGCCAGGTACTATCGTACCGACGGCTTTGATCTGGTCGACAGCACGCCACATACCAACGGACAGGATCAGATCAGTCGGCTGAATCTCGACAGCAAACTTCGCTACACGCTTTCTGATAAATGGAACGCCACGGCTTCCACGCGCTTCATGATTGAAGAAAAAGACTGGATCGAGTCGGAAATATGGCCGGGGAATCTGCTGTTTGTATACGATGACGACGAGTCCAACAGGCGCTACGACGGTTCCCTTACTTTCGACTACATGTCCGGCGACAAATACTCGATGAATCTGCGCCTCTATGGCACGTACTATGATCACCAGTGGAACAAAGTCGAACGAACGTCGGGTATCTGGCTGGACACATCGATGACCGAGGACCTCTTCCTGGAGGCGTCGTACACCTCGAACTACATTATCGGCCAGGGACACATGATTACCTATGGTCTGGACTACAACTATCAGGATTTGAAATCCACCGAGTTGTCCTCAACCAAAGAAGCCGACAAGGCCGGCTCGGCCTATCTTCAGTACGAACACAGCCCGCATCCACGCTGGACCATTGTCCCGGGCGTTCGTTACGAAAACCACACATCTTTCGGCGGCAAAATGAACCCGTCGATAAACATCATGTTCCGGCCGACCGACCAGATCAAACTGCGCGGGTTCACCGGCTACGGTTTCCGGGCACCGTCGATCAAACAGCAATACTTCACCTTTGATCATATCGCGGCGGGGTACATTGTGTACGGAGGACGAGTTGACCTGCCCGACGGTCTCGTGCCGGCCGATGGCACGGAGTTTTCCGAATTGAAAGACGAAACCTCGCTGAACGCCTCGATCTCGGCCGAGCTTTCCTACGGGAGCATGGGGTTGCACCGGATCACGTATTTTTACAATCACCTCGACGACCTGATCGAGTTTGAACTGGTAGGATCAAACGCCGAATACTGGCGCGGGATATATGTTTACCAGAATGTTGATCGTGCTCTGACTCAGGGTATTGAATGGGAGAGCCGGGTGCGGCTATCAAAGAATGTAGATTTCTCGTTTTCGTACAACTACCTGTACAATCTGATTCTGGATACCGATGCCTGGATCTTAGGGCCGACCACACTGGCCGACGGCACGGTGATCCCCGATGGTGATTCCGCGCTGGTCGAAACCGGCCAGAAGTTGACCAATCGACCCGCCCACACCTTCGATTTCTATCTGAGCGCGTTCAGCGACCGCCTGGGGATGGGGGCCAGTTTCTGGAGTACCCATCAGTCCCGCAAGCTGTTTCGACCGCGTTCCAACACCGGTGGTCAGGAAAACACCGCGGAGCAATGGGCGAGTTCGCGAACAACCTTGAATCTCAATGTGTTCAAGCATCTCGGACGAGGAACACAGGCATACGTCAGGCTGGAAAACCTGCTTGATCAGGTAGAGCCGGAATTCGGCTACTGGCCCGGCCTGACCGTGTACGCCGGGGCCAAGTACGAATTCGGAAAAGAATGATGACTTTCGACGGATTAACAAGGGAATAACAAGGGAGTTACCAATGAAACGATCAGCACCTCTGATGCTGTTTATGATGGCCCTGCTCGTTGTAGCAGGGTGTTCGGATGACGACGGTCCTACCGGGACGACGCCCGTTCCGAACAACACGACCACCTCGGAATGGAATACCGACGGTTACTGGGTGTCGACGGTTGATGCCTCTGACTATGATAGTTACATGGGGTTTTCGTTTGCCACGCAGGACACCACGCTCTCCGGCGTTGGTAAAGCCCTTGCCACGGGATGGGACATCGCTTTCCGTCGCGAGGCGGTAAAACTCAACGGCGGCAGCTCGACTGCCAACGACGGCGATTGCGAGGGGACTACGCTTGGCGTGGTCGATTTTGACGCCGTGACAATTGCCGACACCGCCGGCCTGGAATGGTCCGAGGACGCGATTGACTTTTTCATCGATGACTGGTACGATTACAATCCGCAGACCCATCAGTTGACGGCCAATCGCAATGTCTACTCGATGGTTGACGCCGAGGGTGACAACTATGTGAAGTTCCAGATTGACTCGATGGTGGGTGCCGGTATGCCGCCGGACATGGGCACGATATACCTTACGTATTTCTACCAGGCGACCGCATCGTCCAACGATCTGAGCGGAGCTACCGTATCAACATCTATAGCGGTGGGCACCGGCACGGCGTACTTTGACTTTTCATCGGGTGCGGTAGTCACTCCGGCGGACCCGTCGAATTCGACCGCCTGGGATCTCGGGTTTTCGTCGTACAATGTGATGCAGAATTCCGGTCCGAACGGTTCCGGCCAGTGTGCGGCCTTCCCGGCGTACACCGAACTGGCGACCGCCCATGACATCGCGGCGTTCACATCGCAACCGTCTGGCGCGCCGATGTTTGGCGACATTCCGCAGTCCGTGTTGACCGAGTGGTACACCTACACCGGACCGCCGTCGCACCAGTTATTGTCAAATAACGATGTGTACCTCATCCGCACGGGCGGATTGGTGTATAAGCTGAAGATTGAATCCTACTACGGCAATGTGGGTGGGGTTCCTACCAGTGGATGGTATACGTTCCATTGGGCTGAGCTCTAAGAAGATTCCATATCTGTTCGAGAGGGGATAACTTTCGAATAGATTCCGGCGGGTTCCTGGTGTGTGAGGTATCGGGAGCCCGCTGTTCTTTTGCCTGAAATTGACGGTTCACCGGCTGTTTTTGGACGATGCGATGTGAGCCTCGGCGATGTCGAGAAAGGCCGCTACCTGTGCCTGCATGCGCGCCCGATCATCGGTACCGGCACGTCCGTAACAACGCTTTGCGGTTTGTATCAGGACTGCCCACCGGGGCAGTCGCCCGGTCGCCCAATCCGATGCCCGGGCCTTGGAAACCACAACGTCATGTGTCTCATAGCTGTACATCAAACGGCATAGATTCAGAATACAGTAGTCAGGGTACTTGTCTGTGTGTCGTCGAACAAAATCCATTTCCGATTCCAGGGCCTCCTCTATTTCCGGCCATGTGGCCGGGGGATGTATGCCCTTGGGATCCGGACCGTGCAGAATGATCCGACGTCCCCCGCGCAGGTGCTCCCGATGCAGCGCCCAGGAATAGTCGACAGCCCGTGTCCACATCTGGCTCCGCGGAGGCGCAGAAGACCTGGCGTCGGAGAGCAGAATGTAGTAGCCGTCCATCTCTACCCCGAGGGGGGGATATAGCTCCGCGATGTCTGTATGCAGGGCCTCCAGCCGGGTCCGTTCGTCCTCTGTCAGCGCGGCGGTCAATATCACCTGAAAGTCAACGTCACCGGTAGGGACCGGGTCGGGAAAGGCTGCCGCACCGAGGATGTACGCGGCGTGAAGTTTCTTGCCCAGGATACTGAAAAGACCCTGTCTGAAGGTTTCGCCGATCTGGCGGATTTGTTTTTCCTGTGACATCTGTATGAACCGGCTTCGATTTGCCTGTGGTGGCTTCAAATGTACCACAATCAGGGTGGGCAGGCAAGCCGGTAATACGACCGGGGAACATCAGGACGTCCGGGAGAGAACGCGCGATTCTACCGATGCTGCCGTGTCTCTTGCCAAATTCCGGTCCAGGCCGTATGTTACTCATCAAATCGTGAAACACAACCCGGACCGTGATCGGGGAGAGCCTCAGTGCCTGACAGAAAGAAACCAAAACGCCTGAAGTGGTATGTCGCTATTGCCTTGCTGTTGGCGCTGGCTGTCCTGTTTCGCGTGAGTGATCTGGAGGCCGATCCCCCGGTTGGTTTTGCGGACAATTCGCAGAGCTTCACCACTGACCCGGGGCACCTCACCTGGCACGCCCGTGACAAAGCCCTGTTCGGATCATGGGATGTGTTCGGATATGAGTACTGGCTGGCTTTCAGAATTTCGGCGGTGTCCTTGATGTCGTACGTGCTGTTTTCGTTCAGCGACGTGTCTCGTCTGGCGGCCAACAGCGCCGGTGTGTGGTTGAATCTGCTGGGCATCGGCATGTTTCTGCTGGCGTTGAAAAAGCACGTGTCCTACCGGGTGCTCACCATCACGGCTTTGCTTATTGCCACCAATTTTCCGCTGATGGTGTACGCCCGATTACCCTTCTCCGAGAACGGCCTGTTATTTCTGGCGGCGCTCACGTTTCTCGTCTACAGCTATACCTTCCACACCTGGCCGGGGAAAGTGCTGGTCGGCGTGCTGGTAGGATTGTGCGCCCTGCTGGGAAAGAGTTTCGGTTTGCTGTTCATCTTGCCGCCTCTGGCCTCGCTGTGGATATCCAGTGAAAGCAGGAAAGCAGTCTCGGCAATGGTAGTAATTGCGGCGGCCAGTGTACCACTGCTGCTGTTTGAGTTTGTGTGGGCAGCCGACAGCGGACTGGTGGAACTGGTTATGGCCGCGACGGGGCAGGAGCAGGTGACGCCGGGTGGATTCCAATCGCTTACGGGGTTTTTTGAGCATGCGATCGGTTTTGCCGTGCAATCACAATTTGTGGCGTATTATCCCATCCTGTGCGGGTGTTTGTATTTTCTGCTGCTTCAGATTATCAGGGGATCGTGGGCGTCACTGCTCAGCAAGCCGGACGTCGTGTTCCTGCTGACCTCGTGCCTCGCGTTTGTGTTTCTGCTGTCACCCTTCAACTACGTACCCCTGCGGTACTTTGTACCGATAGTACTGCCATTATGTGCTCTGGCCGCCATAACCCTGGATGCTTTGTTGGCATCGCCCGACGGAACCGTGCACAAGCCCGGAGCCGGGCGGCTGGGGTTGATGCTCATCCTTAACTGGATGATGACCTACTACGTTTTGATTCACGTAATCGTATCGGTGTCCACTCGCGCCGAGCACTATGCGCATGTGTGGTATGCGTTGCCGCCGGGCATTCTTGTCACTCTCGCCCAATGGCTGTTTCTTCGACGAGCCGACCTTGCCCCGGCATCTCGTCCTGCCGCGATAGTCGTGGGTTCGGTCCTGCTGGTGGCGGCCGGACTGTTTGTTTATCGGACTGTGGAAGCCGTTGAACTCAGAACCTACGGTATCGCCGAAGCTGCCGAGGATATTCCGTCGATACTCGCGGACGACGCTGTGCTCAGCGGTCCCTACGGCCCCGCGCTGGCCGCTGACAGCGATCTCAAAACGCTGCCATACTATGTACCGGCCGGGGGAGAGCGGGAGGACGGTTTGCGCGTGCTGGTGGAGTTGGGGAAGGCCTACCCCATTACCCACCTGGCGGTTGGCAAACCCTGGTGGCGCAGCATGGTGGCGGCATACCCGCGTTTGGGCGAGGTGCCTGTAGTCGCCCGATATCTGATTCGCGATGTGATGGTGTACATTGTGCGTGTGGATCAGCTGTTTGGTAACTCCGAGGCAGCCGACTACGTGGAGTCGGACTTTGAGCGCGCAGTAGACTACCTGGCCCGCGGAGCCGATGACAGCGCGGCGACTGTCCTGACGCGGTTCCTGGCTGAATATCCCGAAAGCAAGGCCGGCCTGCTGGAGCGGTATTACCAGGCGCTGCAGACTGACGGTGCGGAGGTGGCCCGCCCGTATATCGACCGGCTGCTGGACAATCACGGCACCGATTTTACCGTCCTGGCGGCCGGCGCCATGTTCTACCGGCACTACGCCCGGGTGACGGGGGAGCAGACGTACGATAGCACCGCCCGGGAGTTGCTGGAGCGCGCTGTCCTCAAAAATCCTCGCAACGAACAGACGCTGCGCGACGCTTACGCTCAGGACGATCCAGCCTTGCGATTTTTGTAGCGACGGTAACGATAGAAAAAAGGGGCGCCATCTGTTATGACGTCCCTTTGATTTCCCCCTTTTGGCATTTCGCTTAGATGCGGAACTGGCTCACAATATTCTGCAAGGTCTCGGCCTGACGGTTGAGTTGTTCGGCCGCCGTGGCGGACTGCTCCGCGCCCGACGCCGTCTCTTTTGTCACCGAGGCGATGTGGTCAATATTGGTGGATATCTGTTCCGTAGCTACTTGCTGCTGCTGGGCGGCGGACGCGATCTCTTCAACCATGCGCGAGACGTTTTGTGAGAGCTGGACTATCTCGCTCAGACTGGTGCCGGCCCGATCGGCCAGTTCGCGACCCTTGTCCACTTCCTGGACACCGGCTTCCATCGAGCTGACGGCCTCATCGGTATCAGACTGGATACCTTTGATCATCTGCCCGATTTCACCTGTGGCTTTGCCGGTTCGTTCGGCCAGTTTGCGGACCTCATCGGCCACTACCGCAAAGCCGCGACCCTGCTCACCAGCCCGGGCCGCCTCAATAGCGGCGTTGAGCGCCAGGAGATTAGTCTGATCGGCAATGTCATCGATAACGCTGATGATCTGGCCGATATCCTCGGCCGACTTGGAGAGCTTGGCGATTGATGCGGCCGACTCTCGGACTACGTTGGCGATGCGCTGCATCCCCTGGATAGTCTCGCTTACCACGGCGCCGCCCTCGGTGGCCATCTCGGAAGCAGTCCCGGCGACTTTGGTGGCTTCGCCGGCGTTCTCAGCCGCTTCCAGTACCGATGCCGCCACGGACTCCACGGCACCCTGCACCTGCACGGTTTGCTGGGATTGTTCCCCGGCGCCGCGTGACATCTGTTCGGATGAGGACGCTATTTCGGTTGCGGCGCTGGTCAGGTCACGGGCGTTGTCCGCCAATTGTCTGATCATGCCGCTGAAATTGAGCACCATGGTTTTGACCGCATTGCCGAGCATATCTTTGTCCGACTTGGGTTCGAAGGTTACGGTCAGGTCGTTGGCCGATATTCGTTCAGCCACACTGCCGAGCTCCTTCTGATAGTCAATCAACTTGCGGAACGACTCGGCAAGCGAACCGATTTCATCCTGTGAGTTGATATCAATGGTCTGTTCCACATCACCCACGGCCATTCGCGCGGCCACATTCGTGACGAGCGTGACCCGTCGGGATATGCGGGACGCAAGTACATAGTTCAGCACCAGGACGACCAGCGTGCCCAGCAGGCCAATGGTCAGGATGATAATCAACTGGCTGTTGAGCTGAGCCATGATTGCGGCCTCGGGAACAGCGACCAGGAGGGCCGGAGATTCGGCCGTCTTATCGCCGCTCGCGACCGGATGAATAGCACCGTAAGACACAAAGGCTGATTCACCGTCGGTTTCCAGCGACTCAACGTCGCCGTCATCGGCCGATTGGGACCAGCGAACCGCCTGAGTAACATCAAGAGGAGCGTCGGCGCCCGAGCCTACGCTGGCATCGGTGGCGACGAAGCCGGTCGATGGAAAGGCCAGGAGTGAGCGAGCATCGCTGAAACCTCTCCTCCGGAGTTCGTCGGAACAATCCTGCACGGACGCGCCGATATCCTGCCAGCTGGTCAGGGCTACAAAGCCACCGTTACGTTCACCGGATGAGTTCAGGGCCGGCTTGTAGAAGGCATAGGTGGATGGGTCCTTGACTCCCAGTTCGGTCAGGGTTCTGCTGTTGACATACTGAACCTGGCGATTGGAGGTTGAACCGAGATCTCGCACTTCGCCTAGTTGACGTCCCTTGAGAGACGCGGCGCCTGCGGTGATCGATTCGGCCACGGCGACTTCCACAATGCGATCGTCCCGGTCAATCAGGGCAACCAGGCGGAATCCGGTCTCCGGAGAGACCCAGCCCCGCATTTGCTCGCCAAGTTCACCGGTGGTGTTGAACTCGAGTGCCAGACCGAAAACATCGTCCTTAATCCAGTCGTCGAACACCCGGGCTTTTCGCGCGAGACTGCGATCAATGTCCTGGGCATGACGACTGGTTACCATACTGATGATATCCTGACTGTTGTCTCTGAAGCCGCCGCGCGTAAATACATAGAAGTACGCGACAACACCTACGAGTACCAGCAGGCTGGTGAAGCCGGCCCCCAGGATTTGGTTTCTAATGTTCCATCGCAACATGCTGTTCTCTCCGTACCGTTTGTGTGCCTGACCGTGGCCGGGGCGGCTCCCCAATTGTGTCCGGTCTGCGGATTCAACAGGCACACCGGCCGGCCGGTTGTCAAAGACGAACCGACCGGCGAGTGGGGGGGTCTGTTATTCGGAGGCCATTGAGGTCAGCGGTTCCAGTTCCGGCGGCAAGTTGGCACCGGTTCTGACCTGCTTCCAGGAGGCGTGCGTTATCGCCGCTTCCGGACCGCTGAGACTACTCAGGATCTCGAAGTAGTCAAGTTTGTACTTGTCCTTAAGCACCTCTGCTTGCGGCTTACACTTCACGGCGTAAACCGTTTGTACGGACTGGTGATCAAAGTCACGCCACTCCTGAGGATCCTTGAG
>Ga0180007_10005817_pt1 | contig 12273 bp, 12 predicted proteins | sample MM_PC_MetaG_FD_121122 | JGI IMG/M metagenome (GOLD analysis project Ga0180007, IMG submission 121122) | Groundwater microbial communities from the Aspo Hard Rock Laboratory (HRL) deep subsurface site, Sweden - MM_PC_MetaG | ecosystem: Environmental > Aquatic > Deep subsurface > Groundwater...
GACGGGAGTTACGGTTCATGATCCCCCGGGGCTTTTGCTACTCCGAAGTTACATCGGAGTAGAAAGAGAAATGAGATCACAGAAAAAGGACGCTGCCGGCGCCGTCAGGCGACCGGAAAGAACGGCAGGAAGATATAAGCTGAAGGGGTCAGGGTCTGCTTTGTGCCGGAGATTGGTTATTGTACGAATCTAATTGACAAAAATCATTTTTTATTATAAAATAATGCACTTTCATGCGAGCGTCGTTTTTTTGACTGCCGTATGGAGTAAGCTGCTTGTTCTTAAACCTTTTCGGTTACCAAGGAGGTTCCGATGAAACGCTTTTCCCTGCTTCTGGCGGTCCTGCTGACCGCCATCATGGCCGGAGGGTGTCAGGAAGGTCCTCAGATCTTCATGGAGACAACGCATCACGACTTCGGAGAGGAGGGCGACTTCCTCGGCGGGGTGATCTGCGTCGACAGCAATGTGGCCGGTTGCCCGTTCACCATCGAGGATCGTCTCTACACCTACTCCGTGAAGGATGCCACGTTCAAGTGCAACCTTCTGCCATCGGAAGGGTATACAGTCACCTTCGAGGAAGTGCCGGGCTACGAGAGTCCCGGCGCCATCGAGTTCGAGCTGAAGGCCGGACAGGAAACATTTGTCCGCGCCGTGTATCGTCCGAACTGACGTCAGGCAGCTTCATCAGCCCCCCGGAGCTTCGCATTGCGAAGCGAAGGGGGGCTCTTCGTCTTCCCTTGTAACTCTCTGGAAAAACCAGTACAATGAAATCCAGTTTTTAGCTCTATAATAAGAAAGATCCATGGCTACAAAACGACGCGTTATTTCCAGGCGGACGACATCACGGCTTCGCAAGAAAGATTTTAAAATTGAATTGGAATCCGGTATTGCCCGCGAGGTCAGCGCGGTGATCTACCTTGGTCTGGCAGTTATTTTTTATCTGGTCATTGCCGGGAAGGCCGGTATGGTGGGTAATTTTTTAAATGAATATCTGAGTTTGATTTTTGGAATCGGTATTTATGGTTTGCCCGTCCTCTTTTTGCTATTAGGAGCCACCCTTTTTATTTCTCATCGGATTCGTTTTGATACCACTCGCTATTTGGGAATCACTTTATTAATATTTTCCAGTTTGGGATTGATTCACATGCGAACGACCATGGACGGCATGCTCGACACAGTAGAGGCCCATGGCGGTTATGTAGGCTTCCTGTCGTCTGCCTTACTCCGCATCTTTATATCCGACACGGGCGCAAAAGTAGTGCTGGGTGCTGTTTTGATCATTGCGATTTTAATCACATTCGAGATCTCACTACGGAAGATCCTCACCCTTTTTATTCCATCAAGAGGGGTTAAAATCAGCACCAAAAATTCTGTTAAAGACCGGGCGCGTTTGCAAAAAGAAGGAGAGCTGAATATCGTGAAGCCCAACATCAAACCAGAGACGGAAGCTGCCACAGTGCCTCAGGCAGAAAAACGGCCGGAACCCCCCGAGGTTAAAGTGATGATTCAAAGGCCCGATGCGGTTAAAAAAACAGCCGATCCCAAGCCCAAGCAAGAAGTTGACTACAGTGATTGGGAACTCCCTTCATTAAATCTTTTAAGCAATGCCACTTCACAGGTTTACGTAAGCGATAAGGTATTAAAGTCTAACGCAGAGAAAATTAAAGAAAAATTGGGTCAGTTTAATATTGATGTGGCCATGAAAGACGTCAATATCGGCCCTTCAGTGATGCAGTACACACTCCAGCCATACGAAGGGATCAAGCTGACCAAGATCACCGCCTTAAAAAATGACATTGCTTTGGCACTCGCAGCTAAATCCATCCGTATTGAAGCGCCGATTCCCGGCAAGGCTCTGGTCGGCATCGAGGTGCCGAATGAAAAACGCATGGTCGTCCGCCTTCGTGAGTTATTAGAAAGCCAAGAGTTCAACAGTGTTGGGTCCAAACTGACACTTGCTATTGGCCGCGATGTAAGTGGGTCACCCGTTGTGGATGATCTGGCCTCAATGCCCCACCTGCTCATCGCCGGAGCCACAGGATCCGGTAAATCGGTTGGAATGAACACATTCCTTTTATCTCTCCTATACCAAAATTCCCCGGAAGACCTGAAATTCATCATGATCGATCCGAAGCGGGTCGAACTTACCGCCTATAATGGTATTCCGCATCTCCTTACGCCGGTTATCACTCAGGCTGATAAAGCTCATTCGTCTTTGAAATGGGCAGTGTCTGAAATGCAGCGTCGGTATCAGCTGTTTGCCGAAAAGGGCTATCGGAATATTAATGAATACAATGCAGGCGAGCCGAAACGGATGTATAAAATCGTCATCGTCATCGATGAACTAGCCGATTTGATGATGCAGGCAACCAAGAAAGAAACGGAGATGGTGATCTGCCGTATCGCGCAGATGGCGCGTGCGGTTGGAATACATCTGATCATCGCCACCCAAAGACCGAGCGTGAACGTCATTACCGGTGTGATCAAAGCTAATATTCCGGCACGTATCGCTTTCACTGTCACTACCGGCGTTGATTCGCGCACCATCATCGACGGCATCGGTGCTGAAGATTTATTGGGCATGGGAGACATGCTTTATTTACCCGGTAACATGAGCCGTCCGGTTCGTGTGCAGGGGGTGTATGTGTCGAGTAAAGAGATTGAGCGTGTTACCAATCGTATCAAGCTCACCACCGAACCGTCTTACGACGAAACGATCACATCTCCTCCATCATCCGGTGTAGACACCGGTATGGTGGGAACGGGCGGTGATGGCGTGAGTCAGGATGACCTCTACAACGACGCCATGCGGGTGATTAAAGAAACCGGCAAAGCGTCTGCCTCCTTACTTCAGCGCCGCCTGAGTATCGGATACGCCCGTGCCGCCCGCATCCTCGACATTCTCGAAGAAAACGGTGCCATCGGACCAACAAACGGAGCAAAACCGAGGGAGATTTATATTAATGAATAGATAAGAATTGACCAAGAATAGCTAAAAGAATTGCAGAAGCTATCCTTAGGCAATTCTTAGGCTATACTTAATCTATATTAATCATGCAAAGATTCTACATCCCTTCACCGGACATCCAGAAAAACGTCATCGAGATCCATGAACCGCGGATTGTTTTTCAGGCTGTTAAAGTTTTGCGCATGCGAACCGGAAGCAAATTCAGTATTTTTGATGAAAAAGGAAAAGAAGTTGTGGTGGAGATTTTAGAAATCAACCGCAGAAAAATCATCGGCAATGTTTTGGAGATCATTGAGAGGAACGCGGAATCAAAACTCGACATCCACCTTTATCAGGCGATCCCCAAAAAACCCGCCTTGTTTGAAATGGTTGTCCAGAAAGCCACGGAAATCGGCGTGAATCATATCTACCCTTTAATAACAGATCGTACGGAAAAGAAGCGACTGAGCAAATTTGAACGTTTACAGGCGATTGTCATCGAAGCCGCGGAGCAAAGCCGGCGAACTCATATACCGGTTCTCCATCATCCGGTAAATTTTACCGAAGCCATCAAAAAAACTAAACACGCTTATCTGGCATATGAATATGAAGACAAAAAGACGCTAAACGACTATTTGCCAAACATCAAAAAAGACAATGAGGCCCATATTTTCATCGGCCCCGAGGGGGGATTTGACCAAAAGGAAATCGATTTAGCCATCAAAAACAAGGTCGATTGTTTCACCTTTGGCCCCCGCATTCTGCGCACCGAAACCGCCGCCATCGCGGCGTTAAGCATCGTTTTGCTATAGGTTATTCCTCTGTTTCACCGTCATCAGCAGAAGGTGTTTCCTGGTCATCCGCTTTGGGCTCCGGAACGGTTTCGCCTTCTTCACCGTTCAGCATCTTATCTACGGTGCCCCCGGCTTCATTGATAGACGTCCAGACCCCTTCGGCCGCCTCGGTTGTATCTTTGACCTTATTGGTGATATTGGTAACGGTTTCTTTGGTCTGATCGATTTTTTCTTTAGCGGTGTCGATCTTACCCTTAACACGGGTTACCTCTTCACCGACATTGGCTGCCTTTTCGTTAAAAGCGACACGAATCTGACCGATCAGATCCTTATAAAAGGCCATCTGCAGAAGCAGATAAAACCCAATCACTACAAAAGCTAATTTAAGCAGAAATTTTATCATGGTACCATTGGTTACCACCTAAAGATTTTATCAAATTCTTTTCATACTTTACAACACGTTCCGCTTGCCTAAAGACAATCTTGTCATTTTAAATTAAGTCCTTTAGAGTAAAGAAAAATAAAACAAGATTCTTATGGAGCCGGCATTCTACAACGAGTTAATTCCTCTTTTTATTTTTTTTCTCGTTTTTCTCGCCACCCTCTCTCTGATGGAGCTGATTGTGATTTTTTTGCTGAATCGGATCGGGCAGGCGAATTGGCAATTCATGATCGACATCGTCATCCGAGCCAAAGTCTATCACGGTCGGCTGATCCGGTGGCTGGTCATCATCGCCCTGATGATTTTTGTCATCTGCATGCTTTTCTGTACGCCCTTGCTCGAACTTTTGATGACCGCTTCAAATGAAATGAGACTATTCGCCGCCTTGCTCGCTTTGGTGATGGTACTCATCGGCCTGATCAATATCCGAAAAAACGCACATGTCGCCATCGAACGGAAGATCTATCAGATTATTTTCTTTGTCATATCATTTTTTATTTATATTTTTATCCTGACGGCCGCTCAGGAAAGTTATCAGAGTTATGCCAATTATATTCAAACCCAATTGATCGATCCGACCGTTAAAACGATGGAACTTGCGAAAGAGGAGCGTAAAGAAGACCGCCTTCTTAAAAAATTTCACAAACAATACCAGGAAGGAAAATGTATAGACGCGGATTATACGGAGCTTTCAGGCAGGCAAGTCGTTGTTAAAAGTTTTGTGTTAATCGCCAGCGAGCCAATACTCGCCTTTTCCGACGCGCCGATTAACCTTGAAGATCCGAAGGCCAACCTGAAAGGTAAAAAGTGTACCGACGGTGAAAACACATTCCTTCTCACGGAGCACGGAAATTGGTATTGGATCACGGAAGAGGCTTTGGAATATGCGGATTAGAAACTGAATTCAATCGTCTCTTCTTTCAGAAGGCTTTTCAGGCTGTAAGCCCGCACCGTCAGCTTAAGGGCTTTTCCTTTACGATGCGAACGTTTTAGAATGCGCATATTTTGTTTGGTCAGGTCGGTCATGGCGAATTCCCGCTCTCCATCGTTTTCCAGAATCACGGTGTAGCGATTGATGTCCGGCACTGGATCCCAGCGGATCAGGAAAGAACGGCTAGTCTCTTCATAAATCCTTAGATTCAAATTTGTATCTCCATCCGAAAACATATCATCCGAAAGGACCGAAGCCTTAGGAGTGGATCGGACCTCTGTGCTCCAGTCATCACTCACGTTTCCGCTCGTGTCTATTGCCAGCACCCAGAAAAAATAGACCTCATTATTCTCCAGTTCGCTGATGGTCAAAGAGGTGTTTTTGGTTTCGGTCTGGTTCGGCATATTCTGCCAGGGGATGTCTTTGGTGGTCAGATGGGCATTGTTGTAACTCACAACATAATGATCGATTCCCACATTATCTTTCGCCGCTCGCCAGGTTAAACCCACTTTCTTATTCCCCGGAGAGGCTTGTACATTGGTAACAGTTGTCGGAATCTGAATATCTTCTTCATCAGCATCCTTTTTAGGAGCTTCATCGGCTTTGAAATGAGGGGGTCGGCGAACATAATCCACCGAACACTGTCCGTCTTTATTCGGTAAATAGATCTTATCCCCTTTGGCTAAACCACCAGAGCCCTGAAGAATATAAATATTGTCTTTTGAATACCGTGGCATGGCCTGGCAGAAGGGAAGATATTCCATAAAATATTCTTCACCCGATTCATCGATCACCCAGGCCTCCGTGTTGCCGGCAAAAACAAATTTCACATAATATTTTTGGGTGTAACGTTCCGCCTGGTCAATGGCACACTGGTGCGTGGCGTCCACTTTTAAAATATCCCCATTAGAATTCAGGGCTCCACGGATGGAAACCGACACATTTTGCCCATCGGTCAATTCTCCGCACCCTGTCTGCAGGTGTAACAAATACGGCTCATCGGTTTTCGGATGAAGAATGGTGATGCTCCGCCGGCTGATGACTTCATCGATCTGAACCCGGTACAGGGTATCCGCCTGAACGGAATGAATAGTCGGGATGAAGAGGAGGCCGATGAGGAGACTTAAAACAAATAGTTTTTTCATAATTTCGCATGGGTCAATTGTGGAGCCGCTTCGCTGTGGGGCCATTTCATTGTGGGGCGATTGTGGTTACAATTCAACTATCGCTCCACCACCGCTCCACCATTCGATTATATTTTATTAATCCTTAAACATTGTTTCAAATGAGTGGCGTTTTCCGCAACCCTAAAATTCGCGATGCTTAAAATACGGTCTTTCCCATCCACAATGATGGGGAGCTGGTGCCGTTCGGATTTGGGAATTTTTTGGTCGACAAAAAAATCCTGTAACTTTTTACTTCCCCCCATGCCAGCGGGTTTAAATCGGTCGCCTTTTTGCCAGGCTCGGACGAATAAAGTCTCTTTACCTTTATGTTTTAAGACCCATTTTCCCCACCGGACTTCCCGCACAGTCAGCTTCACCCGCCCCGGGTTTTCAGGCGCCTTAAAACCTTTATAAAAAGAGACGCGGTCATATTGTGTATAAAATGTTACAGGGCCGATTTGTTTTTGCTTCCCGGTAACTCCTTTCTTGATCAAAGCCTTAATCTTCTCAAGTGATTGACGGTACACATCCCGGTAACCGATGAGCTGAAACAGGATTTCGGCCTGTAACACGTCAGAAAGTTTTAAAAACTCCAAACGTCCGAATTCAGAATCCATTACATTAGTCCTAATCCAGTCTGCCGATTGTTTCTCGATTTCCTGAAGACGTTTCTGGGCAACCGCCGACATTTGCAGTAATTGCCGATCGAGGTCTTTATGCTTCTTTTTCAGCTCAGGAATAATCTGATGGCGGAACAAATTGCGTCGGAAGCGCCTATCAAAATTACTGGAATCTGTACGGAAATCGATCTTTTCTTTTTTTAAATAAGCTTCCAGATCCTTTTTCTTTACTCCTAAAAGCGGTCGGATGATCAAACCGTTCTGGTTTTTCATCCCGCACAATCCTCGCAAACCCGCCCCTCTTTGCATATGCATCAGAATCGTCTCGATTTGGTCGTCCTGATGATGGGCGACCGCAATAAATTCCGCTTTTTCAGCCTGTCTCACCTTTTCCAAAAATGCGTAACGCACCAGGCGCGCGCTGTTTTCCGTATTCCCTTTGTCCGACAACTGGATTTTATGGGTAACGCATGGCCTCTTCCACTTTTTCGACAAGTCTTTCACAAATTTTTCATCCGTATCACTTTCTTTCTCGCGCAGTCCGTGGTTCAGGTGGGCGATGGTGACGTCGTATTTCAGTTGAATCAGAATATGGGCCAGCGCCACACTGTCCGCCCCACCGGACACCCCAACAATCACCTTTTTAAAGGGGGGAAAGGCTGCCAATGTTTTTTGGACGGTTTTTAGCATCGTTTCTATTATACCATTTGCACTAGACCCCCCCGCCGAAGGCGGGACTCCCCCTCGTTTGAGGGAGAGATTTTTATTATACCAAATACAAAAGTCTCCCCCCTTGCATAAGGGGGAGTATCTCCGCGGAGCGGAGAGGGGGGGTCTAGTGCAAAAATGCCCTTGTTCCCGTAAGCACCATCACTATTCCCGCCTTGTCTGCGGCGGCGATTACTTCGTCGTCTTTTATCGACCCTCCCGGCTGGATGATGGCGGTGATTTTACGTTCCGCGGCGCGCTCCACGCTGTCCGGGAAAGGGAAGAAAGCGTCGCTGGCCATTACGGAACCGTCTTCGCGGTTGAGGGATTTTTTGATTGCCAGTTCCACCGCGTCCACCCGGCTCATCTGCCCGGCGCCGATGCCGACGGTCATGCCGTTTTTAGCAAAAACAATCGCATTGGATTTAACGTGTTTTACCACATGCCAGCCAAATAACAGATCTTCTATCTCCTGATCGGTGGGCGCTCTTTTGGTGACTACTTTCAGATTCTCTCTGGTAATCCGTTTCACATCCAGATCCTGCACCAGTAACCCGCCGGAGACTTTGCGGTAGGTTTCACCGGCTTCTTCCGGTTTAATATCTCCTAATCTCAGCACGCGCAGATTAGGTTTTTTCTTAAAGGTCTCAATCGCGTCCGGTTCGAAATCCGGCGCCAGCACGATCTCAAAAAATTTGCCGGTAATAATTTCAGCCAAGTCTGCTGTACACGTTCGGTTAAAAGCGATGACACCGCCAAACGCAGACTTTGGATCCCCCTCATAAGCATTGATGAACGCGTCATTGATATTCTTACTGACCGCAATGCCACAGGGGTTGGAATGTTTGATAAAGGCAACGCATGGCTTATCAAATTCTCTCACTAAACTCAAAGCCCCATCCGCATCCATAATATTGTTGTAAGAAAGCTCTTTGCCCTGAAGCACTTCGGCATTCGGAATGCAGGCCTGGCCGGCGTGATTATACTCTTTGTAAAAACCGGCTTTCTGATGAGGGTTTTCTCCGTAACGTAAATCACTGATTTTCTGTACCACGATATGTTTTGTTTTTCCGCCCGTTAAATAATTAGCGATCGCGCTGTCGTATTCCGCGGTTCGTTCAAACACTTTTTCGGCCAGTCTCCGTCGGGTTTCCTCACTGGTATCGCCATTATCCTGAATCTCTTTAAGAATAGGTGCGTAGTCTGCCGGACTGGTTACAACGGTAACAAAACGGAAGTTTTTAGCGGCGCTCCGCAGCATCGACGGGCCACCGATATCAATCTGTTCCACCGCGTCTTCTAGCGCCACTCCTTGCTTTTGAACAGTCTCTTCAAACGGGTACAGATTCACTGCCACTAAGTCAATCATTCCAATGCTATGCTCCTCAGCAGCCTTCATATGATCCGGATTATCCCGCAGGGCTAAAATCGCCCCATGAATTTTAGGATGAAGAGTTTTAACCCGCCCATCCATCATCTCCGGATGGCCGGTATAATCACTCACATCCACCACATCAATGCCGTTATCCCGAAGGAGTTTGGCAGTCCCGCCGGTCGATAAAATCTCGACTCCTTTGTCGTATAGACCTTTGGCGAAATCGACAATACCGTCTTTATTAGAAACCGAAATAAGCGCTCGTTTAATCATGATTCAGAAAATTAAGAATATAGACAGTATAGCGAAGTTCTTAAAGATAGTGAAATGTTGCATATTATTTAAAAATATGTTATAATTTCCTAGTCTTTTAATAAAAAAAAATGCCCAAACAATTCGAACTTAATTTTGAAAAGAACGCAAATGTTCCTATTCGTTACGATTTTCCTCAAGCTTATTTAAAGGGGATTGTTCGCAAGGAAATCGCAAAAATCGCAGGAAATCCGGATTTACTTCCAGATGATCTTAATATTCCGGATGTCCGCAAGGAGATCCAGGAGGTGCTTGAAGAGAGGGGGCTTAAGGCTGATTTTCGGGAAGACGGGGTTGTTATTAGACCGGGCGAAAAAGATAATACTGGTGAATATTATGAGGAATATGAAGAAGGACGACAGGTGGGTTAAAGAATTTTTATGAAACAAAAAACACTATCAGAATTGATAGTGCCTTTTTGACTTGGCAGACCTTCGCTGAAGCTTCGGCCTACCGCACTTCGCTGACTACTCGCTTGGGCTTGCCAGCCGTAGCTCGTAGAGCGAAGGCTGGTAGGGCCAAGGGGAATTGAACCCCTGTTACCAGGATGAAAACCTGGCGTCCTAACCACTAGACGATGGCCCCGCGTCAGAATTGTGCTCCAGCTTACGCTTCGATGTTACCATCAGAGCTTCAGCTTTCGCAAATCCTTCCTCTTCCCCACAAAATTCGCTTCGCTTCGCATTTTGTGGGGGCCCCATCTCTGAGGCTTGCATAGTATGCAGAGAAATTATACTTACAGAGAACTAAATGTCAAAATTATTTTATATGGTAAAATATTTTCCACTACTGAGGAGCTTTCCCGTACTGTCTCAATAGGGAAGCGTTTGAATCACTTGAAAAGTTTTCCGCCTTGCTCCACACTTTCCTACGTAATTCATCCTCATTACATTTGGCCATTCGGCCTGCATTACATTCGGACCACGTTTCTCGCTACTTATGAAAAAACTCCTCATCCTATCATTGCTCATCTTAACCGCCTGCGCACCTAACGAGGCGGACTTTAAATCGAATGTACCAATAGGTCTTCCAATTGAGGACCCGGTCGAAGACCTAATGGATCGTATAACTGATGATCAGTCAATTGGGACCTCAACGGGCCTTCCATCGGAAATCAATCTAAACGTTCCTTTCTTCTCCCAGGCTCCAGACGCGGATTGGGGAATGCCGTGGCAGGAAGCGTGTGAAGAAGCCGCCAGCACACTCGCTTATTACTACGCCGTCGGTCAGCCGCTCACGAAAGAAAAGTTTAAGCAGGAGGTGTTAGCGCTGGTGGAATGGCAGGAAGAGCATTTTGGGGGGTATGAACATTCCGACATCAAACAGACAGCCATGATGATAAAGGGTCACTTTTTAGACACGTCGTCCAACAAGGTCGAAATGGCCATCATCGAAGAACCGACCGTCGATGAACTGAAAGAATTTATCGCGGAGGGTTATGTAGTCATTGCCCCGTTTGCCGGCCGGCAGCTCGGCAATCCGTTTTATTCCGGCGAGGGCCCGCTTTATCACATGCTCGTTATAAAGGGTTACGACGAAAAACACTTCATCACCAATGATGTGGGCACCAAGCGGGGTGAGAATTTTATTTACCCTTACCAAACCATGATGTCCGCGATGCACGAATGGCATGATACCGATATCAACTTGGGCATGCGAAAAGTGATTGTATTAAAATAATAACGCTATGGCCGGAATATCCAAAGAACAGATTGAAGTGACCGTTGAGTCAAAGTTACACCCATACAATGCAATTAAATTTGGATCGGTTTTAGCCAATGTAAGGGAAAAAATCATATTTTTAATCCAGAAGGAGGCGGGAAAGAAATGAACAATCCAGCTAGTTAGAGGAACAAAAGAGGATTTATTAAAGGCGATTAAGATGGCCACAGGGGTGACTATGCCAAATGAGGATTAGTCCTTTCTCTTTTTTTCAGAAGTGAAGGAAAGACAAACGCCAATAACGAGATTTGGATGGTTTTACCTATGCCAAAACTAATGGGGATGGCGTACACGCCGATCACAGGAGCCAGCCGGGTGACTATCATAATCACGAGTGAAATAACTCCCACATGAATGATGGACGGGATGAGTGTATTCCGCAAAGAGTAAAATGCGCGATGGTAACAATGCATCAGGCTTTCCAGCGGAATCGTGAAGCAGTACAGGATCAGCGTCATAGAAACTAAATGAATAGCCTCCCCGTCAAATGCTCCACCACCCAATAACAAGCTCACCACAAAACGACTCAAAACACCCAGTGCAATAGCCGCCAGTACCGTGTAAACAATTAGCTTAAAGCGGTTCCGCCTAAAATCATTTCGGAATTTTTTATAATTTCCCTTACCGGCATCATGCGACAGTACGGGATACATCGCCATCGAAATCGCTATTCCGAGCAAGCTCACCGGCAGGCTCTGAAAGTTACGGGCGTAATTGTAGGCGGCAATACTCCCCTCCGGCAGTTTTGAAGCGACATTGGTAAAAACCATCAGCAGAATAAACCACATGCTGTACTGGAAGATTTTAGGCAGCATCAATCCGATTGTTTCCTTTATCTCAGGCGCGAAGGTAAAGTCGATTTTGTTTTTAAAGCCATATTTCTTCCGTTTAAGCGGGGCAAAACGGTTGGCGAGATGCAAAATTACACCGATTAACGTTCCCATCACCAATCCCAGCATTCCAAAGCGTGGCACGAGGAATAAAACGCCGATTATTATTCCTAAATTATAAAGTGCTGGCGAAAGCCCCCACCAGAAAAATTCCTTCACACTAATAAGTATCCGGCCATACGAATTGCTGAGGGTAAATAAAATCGGCGACAGCAGCATCGCGCGCGTCAGTAAAATATACTGCTTCAAATCCTCCCCCTCAAAACCGGGTACCAGCAGATGAGCGAAATAGGGGAGAAAGATCGCCACTATAATTCCGACGGTAACAATTAATGTTACGCCCCAGGTGATCATCTGATGGGCGTA
>Ga0180007_10005818_pt1 | contig 12272 bp, 11 predicted proteins | sample MM_PC_MetaG_FD_121122 | JGI IMG/M metagenome (GOLD analysis project Ga0180007, IMG submission 121122) | Groundwater microbial communities from the Aspo Hard Rock Laboratory (HRL) deep subsurface site, Sweden - MM_PC_MetaG | ecosystem: Environmental > Aquatic > Deep subsurface > Groundwater...
AATTACCCCGAAAGGAGCATTTTTCAAATACTACAGCATAGCTTTTTCTATTCTCCCCAGCATAGCTGGGGGATTAGCTCTGGATTTATATACTGCAGGTACCCAACCAGTTATTAGACAGTTTATTAGTTCGGTATTAGTCGGCTACAAAACTTTAACAGAAAGTGTTGATCAGTTCAATAGCGCTTGAACATAGCGCTTGAAGATTATTGGCATATCTGATAGCTATAATTATGCTTTTTAATGACTAATACGCCATTTGTGATGTTAGTCATATATAAATTCTATGCAACCTATACCAAGTGATATTTTGACGCAATTCGAGGCCGTTCTGAAAAAAAGGTCGGCGCCTGTTTCCCGCCACGCGGATTACAGGAAATGGCTCCGGTAATATAAGGGGGAATCTTCCAATAACTTATCGAGGGTCATAAGGGGGTCAGGCTTGCGTTATTTGTGATATGAAAAAACATGGCACGGCAACCACGACTTCATATTCCTGGCGGTATTTATCATGTTATCCTGCGTGGCAACGGCGGCCAGGATGTCTTCTTTGCCAAGGGTGACAGAACGCAATTTCCCCTCCTGCTGCAGGAAGGTGCGGAGCGGTTTGACTATCGGCTTCATGCCTTCTGCTTCATGACAAATCATGTTCATCTTCTCATCCAGACCGGTCACAACCCTTTGTCGAAAATCATGCAGAACCTTTCAAAATAACGTAAGCCTGACCCCCTAAGGTGACCCATCATGATTTGTTCTGCTTGAAGATCGGCTCCATGTCGCACATCTGGGCATAGCGGGCGATCTCATCCTGAAACTGTTGGACATAGGGGCAGTCCCAGATTGCCAGAATTTTTGCCCGGATGATAAAGGCGGGAAGAATCCGGCCGTCGTATTCGATGTCCAGTGCCGGTTCACGTTCGAGCATATAGGGAAAGATCTGGGGCCTGCGGCAGACATCGGGCCTCGCGGGATAAATACGGCAGCCGCCGCTGTCCGCATCAAGGTTTGGGCAGCGGCTCCGGCGCGGCAGGATCATGCTCCAGCCCTTGCGCCAGGCGTAAAGAGCAGCAGGGTTTGCGTAAAAAGGTGCGCCGTGCAGGACAAGGGGCGGGGCGTCATCAGGGGATGCGGCCCGGGTTTTTTCATCATCAAGTCTGGGCAGGTCAAAAAGGGCAGTCTCGCTCGCAGCCAATGGGATTTCGAAAAACTCCCCTGCTCCGCTGAGGGGCCTGTGCAGCACAGGGTGCAGCCGCAGGGACCGCAGAGCAGGCTGTTGATCTCCTCAAGCTCCAGGGTCAGCACATTTTGGGTAATCCAGCTGTCCAGGGCGGTGAACTGTTCTGCCGGTTGCATGTTTTCATCGACAATGACCCGGCTCGGCTGCTGGGGATTCTTCAATCGTTCAAATGGCCGCAAGGCCGAAAGAAAAGTGACGATTGCGATCCCTCCTGGCCCGGAGTTGGCTAACCTGGCGGTGATCACATAGGAGTTTGCGCTAGCATTTAACGGCGGCAAAAAAAAGAAAATTCATCACGCAGAGCAAGCTCAGCGCAGCTGTCTGCCGGACAGCAGGGCCTCATTGTCCGGCCGGTAAACAATAAGCAAAGGCTTGCGGATCCGCCTGGAAACCGTTTCCACCAGCGACCCGAAAAACAGCTTTTCCAGCACATTCTTTTTCAATGTGCCCATGACCACCAGATCATGCTTTTCCGACTCCTTCAGAATCGTTTCCTGCCGGGCCTCTGTTTTTTCGACCTGAAAAATGATTTTTGCAGTGATTTTCAGTCCCCGCACCCATTCCGCCAGCTGATTTTTTTTGAATTCCACTCTCTCATCATGCTCATCAGCGGACAACAGGTAGAGAATGGTCAGCTGATGATCTCCCACCCGTGACAGGGCATGAACTATGGGACCGACATCACCCAGCTCTTCCAGGCTTCGCACCGGAACCAGTATCTTTTCCGTATGCAGCTCGCCATAAAACCTGACCAGCACCACCGGACAGGCGACGTTTTTCGCCACTTTCTCCAGGATATCCTGAAAGCTCTGAAAGGTTCCTTCAATGGGATAGCCGAGGACAACCGCCCTGGCGTCGTTGTATTCCACCGCAGCCACAAGACCGGAGGCTATATCATTGTCCGGCACCAGTTCCGTCCGCAGCTCATAACCGAGCTTTCTCACCTCCTCCCGTTCTCCGCTGAAAAAAGAATCCATGGCGCCCTGCAGGATATATTCTCTGCTATCCGGTTTCACTACCCGCACAGACATAGGCGCCGCATTATAATGATGGGCAAAAATCGTCGCCATGCGGGCCAGGCCGCTGACCTTTGCCGATTGCTTGGCCCCGAATGCCACCACCCCGTCAGGTATGGGGTGGGGAATGAGTTTTTCCCACGGCCATGGCACAAGGGAAAATTCCTCAGGCCGTTTGCCGCCGTTACTCTCTTTTATTCTTCCTGCTCTGCTGTCGGGCTGCAGGTCATTTTCAACGATCTTGCCCGACTCACCGGTCTTTTCCATTGCCAGCCGGGCGCAGACCGGTCCGGAAAGCTCGGAGAGCACCACGCCGGCAAGCACAACCGGCGTGATGATGGCGGAAAAAGCGGCCAGTTTTTCATCGCTGCTGATCAAAAAGATAAGACCGATGGCCACGCCGGCCTGGGGCATGAGCGTCACCCCGAGATAATTGCGCACGGCAGCCGGTGCGCCGGTAATAAATGCCCCGGTATAGGCCCCGATGTATTTACCGATAATCCTGAAAGAGTAATAGACAAGCCCGACCCAGCCTGCCCTGCCGAGAGAGGAAAGATCGAGATGGCTGCCGGCAAGGGTGAAAAAAAGCACATAAATGGGTGGCTCAAAGGCGTTCAGCGCCCGGAAAAGGCGGACATCCCTGGTCACCCTGTTGATCACGGTAAAACCGGCCGCCATCCCGGCAAGAAGCGGTGACAGATGAAAAACACGACATCCCTCGCCGCTGAGCAGCAACAGGGCCAGACCGGCGGTAAGCATTTCGTCCTGCCGTTTCAGATGATGCAGCACAAAGGAGATTGCCAGGCCGGTGATCAGTCCGGCAGAAAGCGAAAAAGAAATCTCCATCACGCTGCCGAGCACGGCGCCGGCCAATGAACCGCTCCCGGCGGCGGCAATCTGCCTGGCAAAGGACATGGCCAGGCCGAAAAAGATAATGGCCAGGCCGTTGTCAATGGCGACAACCGCCATAAGCGTTGATGTCAACGGCCCTTTGGCCTTCAGCTCCCGCATGACGTGCAGGGTGGTGGCAGGAGCGGTGGCTACGGAAACCGCTCCAAGCAGCAGGGCCATGGCAAGATAATCATCGGTTCCCCAGTCAACGAGGTCAAGGCCGCATAACCGGGCCACGAAAAAGGAGGCTGACGCCACGAAGATTAACGCACCGGTCGCCTCGAAAACACCGATGACACCAATGCTTCTGGCCGACTGCCGCAGACGTTTTACTTCGATCTGTTCGCCGATGCCGAAGGCGATGAGCATGAGGGCAATCTGGGTAAAATGGTGCAGCTTATGGCCCACCGTTTCCATCGTTACGATGCCGAAGCCGGAAGGACCGAGCAGCAGCCCGGCAAGAATATAGCCGGTAACGGAAGGCAGTTTCAGCATCTGTCCAATCTTTGCCGCAAGCATTCCTGCAGCAAGCAATACGGCAAGGCCTAAGGTAACGTTTTCCATCCCAGGTGTCCCGGTTGCGTGATTGAGATTGTTGCAAAACAGCTTACTTTTTCATTGTAATGGCAAAGCCTGAATTTCACCATATTTAGATGGAAAGCCAGGTAAACTTCTTTTTTCGCTGTGTAGGCCCCCTGTGGTAGAATTTTTAATTATTTCATCGGCATTCAAGTCTTCCTTTCATTTCGAGGTGTTGACCAGATGATTGACCTGATCCAAAAAATCAAAGACAGGGACCCGGCCGAGAATGAGTTTCATCAGGCCGTGCAGGAGGTGCTGGAGAGCGTCAAAGTGGTGAACGCCATGCTGTACCAGAGGCTTGTGTAGCGGGTTACTGACTGGGATGTTCTCAAAGCCAATCGCCCACTATAATGAGCAGAAAACCGGATGCAACCGGATCAAGGCGACTTGGGAAACAGTTTCAGCCAGTAAGGATTTTCGCCGAGTTTGGCAAAAAGATACCACGATGTTGCGCCGATATGCAGCCGCCTGGGATAGATCCACTGCCCCGCCCATGCCCCGATCTCTTTATGGAAGCCTGTCTCGGCCTTATCAGGACATGCGGCATACATGCCCATCGCCCTGTCACTGCCCGCATCGCTCTTTGCAGCAAAAACCGGACTGGCCAGATAGCTGATGATCTGCTCGGCCGGCTCTTGCCGGCCGAGATAATTATAGCAGGCTGCCACCTGTGCCGTCCCCTCAGACCAGATCCCGCTTCCCTCACGGCTGAATTTGTAACCAAACGGACCACCACAGGCGGGGTCCGGCTGCAATTCCCTCACATTGGCCTCAAGCCACTGGATAGGGGCAGGAAGCTCTTTATCATCCTGCCAACCGATGATTCTGCGAAACTCCGGGTCATGGCCCATGGCCAGCAGACTCCAGGTCTGCACGTCCAGCGGCGCCACATCCCTGTTGACCGAGCCGTCAAGCTCACTGGCCCCTGCCAGGAAATGCCCCTCCTGCGGATCATACATCTTCAGGACAAAGCTTCTGGCATGCCTTGCCCGTTCAAGCCAGGCCGGGTCGCCGGTGGCATCAGCCAGCTGCATGAATGCCACGTAGAGATCGAGGTTGTGCTCGGTGCTGCGCCACAGTAAACGAGTCGGTCCGCTACCGTGACCGTCGTCCTCCCAGCCGTCGAAACCGCCGGCATAGCCACCACCCTTGCCCACCAGAGCATCAGGATTGCTGCCTGTTTCATCGACCCGGCAATTGCGCTCCAGCCACTCTGCCCCCTGCAGAGCAGCGCGCAGGTAAGGCATCTCCCTGCCCGGCAGAGAATATTTACGATGGGCGGCCAGCAGGGCGATGATGGACCATGCCATATTGCCCGTATCCGAGCTGACCTGGTATCTGTCCTCCACCCAGGTGGCGTCGGAACTGCTCGGCGCGTCCTGGCCATCTGCCGGAATCTGCCACCAACCGGGCAAACGGGCCGTGTCATCGGCAAGCAAATCGACCGGAACGGCAAGATAGGCGTTGCGCCACCTGCCATCCCGGTAATACCGGTCATGATTCTGCAGCCAGACCAAGGTATCGGCCAGGATTTTCGCACGCTTTGCACTGTCCGTGTCCCCTTCGGCCAGAAATGCCAGCAGGGTCAGTGCATTGTCGTACAGAAAGGCGGCATTGTGGAGCGACTTGTCCGCCTTACCAGCTGTTGGCCGGTATGATCTGACAAGACGCAGCATGTTCCGGTCTGCATTGTTGTACCTGACATCATCGAGATAGACCGTTGCGCCCTGACGATTCTTCCCCGCATCAAAAAATACGGAAAGCCCGCCGATCACCCCGGTGAGGTTTGCTCCCGGCGGCATCGAAATTTTAAACGGCTGCCAGCTGGTTGTCAGTTTAAGAAGTTTTGGTTCGGTTTTCAGCCTGGTCAGGGTGTCGCGGTTCGGTCGGTCAGAATTGCTGCGGCCCTTCTCATTGATGCCGCCGGCCTCAATTCTGACCCGCTCCCCGCCGATTTTACCGCGAATCCTGCCGGACAACTCGGTTGCCCCCACCATGACCCTGCCGCGCCGCTCCCCCCAGTTTCCTCCGCTGACATTGGGATAGGCCCAGGTCACCCCAACCCATCCTTTTCTTTTCGCTGGCTGATAGGTGATGCGCAGGCAGGTATTGCCGGAAAAAGGGCTTTCCCGGCTGTCAGGGGCCAGGGTGAGATCACTCACATCACCCGACCAGTTGATGGGATAAAAACCGTCCGCCCCGCTGTCATGCTCGTCATATACGATCGTACCAGCGGTCCAGCGGTCCATCTCGCGGGCCAGGTAACCATACGCGGCATCCGCGCTGACTTCGTCGGCCGAACCTTGCCCCCCATTGGTTATGGAGACAATCTCCGGCGACGAGACTTGGCCGGCCATCACGTCCGGCTTCCCGCCGAATAAAGACATAATGATCAGACAAAAAACGATGACCGTCAGCGGGTGGCGAGGTGACCAGGTCCGCAGAACCCCATGGTTCGGCAATTCATTTTCTCGCCGATAAGTTGATACGCCTGAAAGTTTCAAAGCATCGACCATCTTCCTGTTTAGTTTCCGCAATCATCTCCTCCACAACATATTGTCTGAAAGCGGCTTTATCCTTCTCAGCCACACAAGCCAGAAAAGGGACAAGGCTTGGTTGATCAATCCAGCCGATCAAGGCTTCGGCATCAGGGAAAAAACGATCCGCATTTTCACCCCCAGACCTTGACATCCTTGAGTTCACTGCTCTCGCTCAAGAGCCTGTATTCTTCAACTGATGGCATGTACCAGGGCCAGACAAAATCGTTGAAATATCCCAGAAACTCCTGCCGGGCCATTGCCTTGCGTATCACTTTGAAAAAGTGGGAGCAGTTACCATCGGCTGCAAAATTAAACCGTACAAGGCCATCCCGTCGCAGGCATCTGCATAAGTTTGCCTGCAGCCTCCGGTGGTCTTTCACCCAATGAAGTGTGGCATTCGAATAGATCAAATCGAATTCTTCGGTGAAGGCCAGCGCGTCAATATCCATGAGGGCAAACTTCAAATTGCCTTGTTCTTTCGGCTTGGCGGCTTCGATCATCCCTCCTGAGGCATCAATGCCAACTACTTGGCCATTCGGGACAAGGCCTGCAATCAGCGCGGTATTGGTTCCATCGCCACACCCCAGATCAAGAACGCGCTCATCACCCTTGAGAGACAATTCGGCAATGAGCTTGGCACCCCACTCTTTCTGATGAGCAGATGCCTTTTCATATTTTTTGCCGTCAAATTCGTGTCCCATGCATTCTCCTGCCATTTCACCACGTAATTCCAATTCCACCAGAAAAAAAAATGGATTTTCGCGCCTTATTTTTTGCCTTCCAAAATGTTCTTGGAAACGAGAAAACGGGCTTCTTTTTCTCACTTGAAACCTTCATGCGTAATTACCTTTTCCAATGATAACAATTCGACCCCATTTCCCGAACAAAAAAAACGCCCGGGACAAAATACCGGGCGGGGAAGAAAAAACAATTAAAAGTGCAGGGAGATTAGCGGTTGCGCTCGGCAATCACACCATTCTCATCTGAAATGACAATTTCGACGCGCCGGTTGCGCTGGCGCCCTGCAGCGGTATCATTGCTTGCAACCGGAAAGGTCTCGCCATAGCCGCGATACAGGATGCGGTCAAACGCTATCCCGCGGCCGTTCAACGCATTGCGCACTGCCTCGGCACGACGGGTGGAGAGGCTGAGGTTGTAATCGTCTGAACCGACGCTGTCGGTGAATCCTTCAATCTGAACTTTTCTGGTCGGATATTCTTTCAGGAACCCAACCAGTTTTTCAATGACGGAGTAGGCGCCTGCCTTGATTTCGCTCTTGCCGGTGTCGAACAATACATCTCCCAGTGTTAATACGAGACCACGCTCCGTCTGGCTGGCCTGCAGTTCGGCAATCTGTGCCTCGAGTTTCTTGGCCCTTGCCTCGGCAGCAGCAGCTTCCTGGCGAGCTTTTTCAAGCTCCGCCCCGCGCTGCTGCGCCTTTTTCAGGGCTTCATCGGTAGCAAGGCGCTGTGTTTCCGCATCTTGGCGCGCCATTTCAGCCTGGCTCAGTGAATGCTCCGCTTCTCTGGTCCGAGCCCCAAGCAGCACCCTGTTTCGTTCCGCACTGGCAACCTCCACCTCTTTATCGGCAATTTTCATGGCAGCAACTTCACTGGAAATGCGCGCCTTCTGCTTCGCCATGTAGGCAAGATGCTCGACTTCTGCCGAATCGGCTCCAGCTTGCGAAATCCTCTCAGCCTTTTCAAAAGCAACTTTCGCATCCTGCAACTCCAGAGGAGAATACCTGTTGACATCCGGATCAGCCTGCACCTTGATGAAATTCTCGCGGGCACTGGTGAGCATGGGATTTTCAGTTTTCGTGGCGCAGCCGCTCATCAGGAGAACGGCTAGACCGCCAGACACCAAGATTATGCTGTTAAATAATTTGCTTCTTTTCATTTTGGTCTCCTTTTGCTCCAATTTAAGTCGGATCAGCGAACGGATTTCCTGTCAACTTCCTCTTGCAGGGTGCTGATGCTCGCCTTTAACTCATCCACGGCTTTGCGGCTCTTCGCCGTCCGCGACTTTGCCTGGGCGAGGTTCGCATCGACTATGGCCTCATCCGCCAGCCGCTGGGCAGTGAGGTTGTCATCCACCCGCATAGCCTGCTTGGCCTGATTCAGCTTGTCTCTTGCCGCCTTGAGTTCGAGCGGCGCTGACTCGTACGCACCAAAGCTCTCTGCCTGGCTGATTGCGGAGGTTGCCAGGCTAACCTGGGAATCAGGCGACGGGATCTTGGTCCCACAGGCGGTCAGGCCAAAAACGGCCATCATCATCATCATCATCATCATCATCATCATCATTGCACTTTTTTTCATATCAGCCTCCAAATTGTTACATTACTAAATAGCCTTTTTTAACGATAGCCACCATGCAGTCGTCAACTCCTTTTCCATCTTTAAAAAAGGTCCCCAATGCCAAGACCCTATCAATTTATTATACCAATTTGCGATATGATATGCAAGCCTTACAAAAAAAACAGGAAATTTGTTGAATACTTCCTCCCCATGCATTGCTGTCCCGCAAAGTTTACCGGAGAAAACTGCAGACATTCAATAGATTGAGGGTTTGGTGGTTTGAAGAATAAATAAAATTCCTGCGGGGAAAAAAATTATGCTGGGGCAGGCGAAGTATCCGGTTCAGGCTCTAGCCCAACTTGCCTTCTGGCGATGATAACCATCTTCGCTTTTTTACAGAAGCGGCATTTTGCGGCCCACGTTCAGTTTAGATCGCCCGGAAAGGTTTGACTGGTAAGGTAAATACCGTCCATTTAATGAAAAATAATGGGTGCGGAAAGGAATTGTTCATTCACAGGCAAAGGGACCAAAATCCGAGCAGTACCCCTGAAAAAAATCATTTTTTTCAAGGGTGAGTTCATTCTCTTGATAAGAACCCCTTTTAATGGGTGACTTCTACCTCGGCTGGGATCTCAACGGAAATAGAGGTGTTGGTTATGATACCGTAGCCTGCAGCAGTCAACTGGAATTCTGCCCAGTCCGGTGATTGGGGATCATCCAGCACCAGTTCCCGATTGCTCAAAAAACTCCTTTGAGAGGGAAAGGCCAAAGATTGCAGTCTGCCCGTTTTCACTGATGATCACCGCCAGATAACCGGGAAGATCTCCTTCTGATGAGGAAGATACGATGGGGAGATACTGTGTTGCGCCTACCGCGGTAATTGATCTTTCCTCCGCTTCATCGGTGATGCGGGTTTACCAACCCCTGAACCATGGCCCGTCTGTGGATGAGTCGCTGATATACACCGACTCCACAGGATCAAAAGATGTATCCTTGAGAAACTGGCGGGCCGTTCTGGCCAGAACTTTTTTCCCGCAAACCCTACCACTTCATTCTTTGGTGAACGATGTTCAGCCGACAACGGCGCAGTATGCCTCCTTGCCGATTTTACCTACAATAAAAAGAATAATGGCGCATATGCCGACAAGAGCGCCGGCGGCCACTCCCAGATACGCGGCCAGGGCAGCCGAAATGGTATTTAAAACGATCTTCTCAACCTGACCAGCGCTTACCCTCAATTTATCACGGACACCGCGGTACCTGTCGTCATTCGTGCACAAAAAGCAGCGAAATTCCCGTTTGACCCGATCCAGAAATCTCTCCGCTGATTGCACGTTTAATTCTGGTGGCTCCGGGGCGACGGCATACAGCTTCTCTCCCGACATATACTTGTCATAATCATATGCGAGCGCATCCAGAGCCTCTCTTTTTGCTACCAAGGCAATGAAAGGTTGCTGCTCTTCATAGGGGAGCGCGGCCTCATGCTCATCAAGAAGATATGCCTGCAGATGCTTTGACTCTTTGACAATCTCCCTGAAATCGAGGCCATCTAACCAGTCATATGAGGAGTTTTTAGAATCCATATAACCTCCTTCCTTTGTTTCCCGTATTCCCTGAGCAAATGGACGGTTTTGACATTCATCTCATTTCTGGGCCACACAGTTCGATATCTCCTCCCCCTGGAGAATCAGGAGGGATTGTCATCACCCCACGGCAGAAATCCCTTTTCATCCGAGTCCAGATCAAGCTTGTCCAAAAAATCTTTGGTGGTGATCGGACGTTCGCGTATGGTGAAATAATGCTTCGGGAACCAGATGATGCGAAACGAAACCGCTTTTTCCGTTGTGGATACATTATCAAGTATAATTGAAAACCGGTTGCCGTCTTTTAAAAAATGATTGTCAGTCAACGGAAAATCAAACCAGCTCAAGGTGAATATCTTCGAAGACTCAAATCCATACCTATCATCCTTATAGTCCATCATGAAACTTATCCTGAACTGCTGTTTGTCCCAGTCGGCATCATAAAGATAGACATTCAACTCTCTTCCGGAGAAATCATTGCCTCCCTGATACTGATTTTTTTCGGTACATCCCACAATGCGCATGACATTGCTCTTCTTTTTGCCCTTTTCACCGAGATCAAGGGAATACGGAGGACATTTTGGACATTGTTTTTCAAAAACCCAGTTGCCATCAGTGGCGGATTGTTTTTCCACAAAGGCCAGGGTCTCTGATGAGACGACCTTGGCCCCTTCCCTGGTGAGGATGGAAATCTGCTTGTCGATGACCCGGCGGGACACGGAATAAAGGGAAGCGAGCGTGTTATTCTCATCCTGTTGGACAGGCTGACCGGACGCTTTTTGCTCAACGATCCGGTTGCCTACATATTCAAGCAGGGGTTTAAACTCAAAATGCTCATGGAAATTCAGCACCAGCAGTTCGGTCAGCAGTTTGATTCTGTTGATGTCGTCTTCTCCGCCGCCTTTTTCCTTGCCCACAATGGGATCGATGAGATTGCTGAACATTGATGCGCGCAACTGGCTTTCCGCCTGTTCTCGCTGGGTGATAATGCTGGTGGCGCTCATTTTTGACTGGAAACTGTTCGCTATGAAGGCGACAAAGATGAGCGCGGCCGGCCCCAGAATCTTGCAGAAGGAATCGAGCACTGTTGACAGGGAATTCTTTTCTTTTTTTCCATTGCCTTTGTCAGTGCTGTCATTACTGTCTTTTTTGGCCATATCAATAAATTCCTGAGAAAATTAAGTGAAAATCGCCAGTCCGGCATGTTGGGAATAAATGGCGGCAATGGCGGAGGTCACCACCGTGGAGTGAGCGGTTCATGTATGATAAAAATGCGCCGCAAGTCCACACTCCGGGATGGAAACGTCATCCAGGCCCGTCTTTATTCCGCCGGATAAAAATAGAGGTTCAGCTCATAGGGCTGCGGGTAACTCATTATCATTCCCTTAAATCTCCCATCACCGGAAACGGCTTCAAAGTTTCCAGGCGGCAGATGAACCCTGTAGCTCCTTTCCCTGGATACAAAAACCCGCTCCTCCGCACCATTGATGGTGACGGTAAAAAAACTGTTGCCGCCGAATTCTCCCATTATTTTCCCATAGACAAGGCCGGCGCATGCACTGCCGCTACATAACAGCGACGCACCGGCAATCATCAAGGGAACAACAAACATCTTTTTTGTCATTTTTTGCATAAGCTCCGAAACTCCTGTCCTGTGACCCGGCCCACATATCCGGGATTCGCCCAACTGACTTCACTGTTTCCCATGCACGCTCTCTGCTTAAAGTCATTAACTCAGAGGTAACCGGCGGCTACGGCGTACCGAAAAAGTTCAACCCCGTAATTCCGCCCTCCGGTTGACCGATCGGTTAGAGTTTCATCGTAATTACCAGTTAACAACCCACGTCGCAAAATCGTCGAGCAACTGATAGTCTTTGCCGTCTTCGACTTTCGTGGTGAGCCATGACAGGCCTATGTCGAATCGCTTTCCATCTGCCAATCGCTTAACGTGAGCGATCAAATCGTTTTCTTCGATCTGTTCTTCAAGTATGTCCATCAACTCATATTCGTCCTTGTAGGACGGCCTGGTTTTCTTCAGCCTTTCATATTCTTTCCGGTTTCCTCCGCCGATTACGTACTTTTCTTCCCATACGAAATCCTCCCGACCGGTTAGAATGCATTTCTTA
>Ga0180007_10005819_pt1 | contig 12270 bp, 9 predicted proteins | sample MM_PC_MetaG_FD_121122 | JGI IMG/M metagenome (GOLD analysis project Ga0180007, IMG submission 121122) | Groundwater microbial communities from the Aspo Hard Rock Laboratory (HRL) deep subsurface site, Sweden - MM_PC_MetaG | ecosystem: Environmental > Aquatic > Deep subsurface > Groundwater...
AAAATCAAAAATTAACCGACGGTTTGGTCGGGCTGTGGAGCTTTGACGGGCCGGATATGTACGGCGCGACCGCGATTGACCGCTCGGGGCAGGGGAATAACGGCACCCTCACCGGCGCTAATGGTTTACCCAAACCCGTCCTCGGCAAACTCGGCCAAGCCCTCTCTTTTGACGGGGTGAATGATTACGTAAATGCGGGAAGCGCCACGATTTTGGATAATCTTTCAGCAATATCAATTTCTACGTGGATATATCCTCATAGCAATGGAGACAATTCGTGGGGAGCAATAGTTCAGAAAGGTAGCGGAGTAACACCATTACAAGATGGATGGCGATTTGGTTTTGAAGGAATCTTCGAAGAAAACAACCGAATAGAATTTCGTGTTGACTACTTTACCACGCAACTGAAAGTCATGAGTGAAGACAATGCTTTTGCAATGAACCAGTGGCAGCATGTTGCGGTAGTATGGGACGGCTCTTCTTCTGCCAGTAATGCCAAAATCTACAGAAATGGTGTGGAAGTTGCATATCAAACCCAAACAAATGCGGCAGGCAGCCGGGAAACCGACGCTGCAATTTCTCTCTTCATAGGATATGGGGAAGATTCTTGTGCTTTCGACGGTCTCATTGACGAAGTTAGAATATATAACAGAGCTTTATCTGCTGACGAGATCAAGCGACTATATAATATTGGTAGGTGATTTTGACGTTTAGCCCGCCCCGTTAGAAAATATGGAAATTATTAGTTTTGTTTATAAAGTTGTGCACCAGTGTTTTTCTAACGGGGCCCGTTAGAGACAAAAATATGATTTACACTTATATATTACAAAGTTTAAAAAATAAAAAGCGGTATACCGGTGCAACCGATGATTTACGAAAGCGTTTCAAGCAACATAGTAATAATGAAGTATTTGCCACGAAAGGCAGGGGTCCATTTATCCTAATTTATTATGAAGCCTGCCTGAATAAAGGCGATGCTTATGCTCGTGAGAAGTATTTAAAGTCCGGAATGGGTAAGCGTTATTTAAAAAATCGCTTGAAACGCTTTCTGTCTCTAACGGGACAAGTCCGCATCTACAACCGCGCGCTGGGGGCGGAGGAGATCAAGAGGTTGTATAATATGGGAAGATGATAATAAAGAGAAGTTAAGGGGTAAAGATAAGGGTAATTAATAAGGGAAGGGGGAGTTTAAGGGAATGCTTAAGGGGTAGGGCTAAGGGGAGAAGAGTATAAAAATTTCTAATTTCTAATTTCTAAATAACCAGCCCTTAGTCACCCTTAATTTAACCCTTAAATCTATGTCTGAAGAATTTTTAACTGGTGAAGAAATCGGAAAACAACTGGCCGAGAAAACTCTGCGGGAACTTGAAGCCGCCAAAATTCGGCAATCCAGACCGCAGCAACTGACGCGCGCCTGGAACGACCCAAAAGGTTTTCAGAGTTTAGCGGTTTGGCAGAATGCGGCACTCTTAAGGGTGCTCATCAGAAAATTTACCGCCTTTTTGCCGGCTTCTGAATTTCGGCGCAGGACTCAACTTGATGACGCGGCGCGGTCGGTAAAAAGAAACATTGAAGAGGGCTTTAAAAGACCGACCACATCGCAGTATTTGGAATTTATAGGTTTTTCTCAGGCGAGCTTGGAGGAAGTTGGCGGAGATTTCAGAGATTGTCTGGCAGACGGAATGATTAAGTCCGTTAAGGGAAGCAGTCTGCTGGATATTGGGATTGACCTTGGAATTTATAAGGGAAAATTTAAGGGAGATTTTAAGGGGGAACTTAAGGAAAATACCATCCCTTATCAACCCTTATCATCCCTTAAAGTTAAGGGCGAGCCCGATAGTCCCGGTCACCCTTACTGCGAACCCTTAAAATCCCTTAAATCGGAATGCCTTACTTATGAGATGTTTCTGGAATTGATAAATAAAACGGACTGGCTTTTGCGAAAACTTGTTGGTTTACCCTGTTAGAAGTCCAGCCAGCAATTTAATTAAAAGAGTAGTTCATCGGCGATTTCGCCTGCGGCTTGGTTCTACAAAAAAAGAAAGTCTGCGGAAAACTTCTAACAGGGCGAGCTGGAGCAAAAATTAATTTCCGAAAAACGCGGCTATGAAATAGAGAAAGCCAAAGTCCGCGATAAATCCCGTTACATCCGCCCTAAAGGTTGAAGTATTCTAGAAATTATCTTTTTTTACTTTCCATTCTTTCTTTGTTCAGAAGCAAAGATTTTCTGGATGTAACGGGATAAATTGAATTGGAGAAAATAAACCTCCCTTAATAATTCCCTTAAATCTCCCTTAAGTTCCTCCCCTTTTTTATGAAGCTTTCCTCTTTCCAAAAAATCCTTCTTGCTTCTGTTATCCTGCTTGTGCTGGTGGTTTTGATTTTGTCCCAGTCCACTTTTGCCAAGCGCATCGGCCTGCCGGCCGGGCTTTTTGAGATGGTCAGAGACTGGCTGGCTTCCGGCGCCCAGCTTTCTGCCTGCGATTACAAAGACGGCGAGATTCTGCTGATTAAGCCAATTGCCACGGGAGTGGGCGAAGGCCGATACGAAGCAGGAGATATCGTGGAAATAAGAGACGGCCAGACGCTCTGTGAAAGATTCGGTCATGGCAATTTTCTGGGGAACGAGGAGCGAACGCAACTCTTGCCGGTGTATTATCCGCACAAATTAACGGAGGAGGAGAAAAAGATGCTGTTGGAGCCGGAATATACTCCTTCTGTCATTCCCGCGCAGGCGGGAATCCAGAAAGAATCTGAAATCATTTCTGGATCCCCGATCAGGTCGGGGATGACGAAAGAAAGAGAACAACAAAAGCTTCTCCTCCGCCGTCAAGTGGGCCTTGACTACGCCCAATTTCTCTCCGACCGCGACATCTTAAAAGTCCGCTCCTTCCAGCCGCTTGACCGCCTGCCCGAAATTGACTTGTCAAATATTATAGATAAAAAGACGGGAATATCGCTTAATGTAAATCCAAATGACAAAGCTCAAATGTCAAATCAAATCCAAAGCCCAAATTTCAAAGATAGATTATTAAGTTATTTGGATTTTAGTCATTGGTCATTGATTTGTAATTTGAAATTTGACATTTGTAATTCCGGGCGGGACGGTGTCGTTAAACTTCCTTTTCGCGTCGCTATATATGAAAAAACCAAAAAAGCTTTACTCACTATAGCCCGCTCGGTTATTTCGCCCGTCATCGCCCAAGGCTCTCCCACCGAAGTCGTAAAGACCGTGGACACCGGCGGCTACGCCGATTATTTGTCCTTAAACGCTTGGGAAGCCGGACAGCAGGCCGACCTGACCGCGCTCAACCAAATCCGCGTTGCCACCTGCCGGCACGCCACTGCCACCTCTACCGCTGACACTGTCGCCGTCACCATTACCGGCTGGACCACCGACGCCACCCGCTACATCAAAATCTGGACAGACCCGAATGAATCATACCGGCATAGTGGGAAGTGGGATACGGGGAAGTATCGGTTGGAGGTGAGTGAACAAACTCCTTTAAGCATTAGTGAAGAATATGTTAGGGTGGATGGTTTACAGATTAAGCTTACTAGCACTGGCACTTTTGATTATGGAATTGCTTTAACCGCTACTGACCCTTGTGATATTAGAATTTCAAATAACCTTATAGTTGGCGTTCTTAGTGGTTCGTCGGGAAATAATTATGGAATTATAGCGAATTGGAATGCCAGCGGTAGCCGTTCCGCTAAAATATGGAATAATATCATTTATGATTTTATCAGAGATTCCGCTGACGTGAAGGGTATGTGGTTGAGAGCGGGCTGGGCAGCTTACGTTTACAACAATACAGTTTATAACTCATATCAAGGATTTGTAGTTGACACGAGCAATAATGTAGCCAAAAACAACATTTCCTATAACAACACCGATAATTATTCCGGCACTTTTCATGCTTCCAGCACCAACAATCTTTCTGGTCCCACTCAAACCGACGCGCCGGGGTCAAATCCCAAAAACGGCGTGACGGTTCAATTCGTTGACGCGGCGAATAAAGATTTTCATTTGCGAGTTGGCGATTCGGCGGCGAGGGGAGGGGGAGCGAATTTGACTCTGGATTCCGGCTCGCTGGCCGGAATGACACTGGGGACGGACATCGACGGCGAATCGCGTCCTGAAACCGGGGCCTGGGACATTGGCGCGGACGAAGTGGCGCGCACCACCCAAATCAACACCCCGCTTTCCGGCCGGTTCAAGGATTCTTCCTTGGTCGGCTACTGGTCTTTTGACGGCCCTTCGATGAACTCAGGGCAGGCGCTGGATGATTCAGGCAATAACAACACCGGGACGCTTTACGGCGGCGTGAAAAAAGTCCCCGGCATCTCCGGCCAAGCCCTCTCCTTTGACGGGTCGGATGATTACGTGAGCGTGGCTGATAATCCCGACGACTCTTTAGATTTTTCTACCGCTTTTACGATTTCTGTCTGGGGTAATCAAACGAGTGTAATTGAAAATAGTGGTCTTGTTTCTAAATACCTTGGGGCTTCAGGGGGAAGGGGTTATGCTGTTAGGACTCAGACAACAAATGAGATTGGGGTTATTTTATCAGCTGATGGCGAAGGAAGCGACACAGATTCTTCAGTTAATGATTGCGGTTTTACTTCTAATGGTGAGTGGACTTATATCACAGTCACTTTTGATTCAGGAAATATTATCTACTATAAAAACGGTTCCCAATGCGATACAGATACCAATACTGTTACTTCTATTTTTAATAATGCCAGAAGTTTAAATATCGGGCGATATAATGAAAATACAGAATTTAATGGCCCCATTGACGAAGTCCGCATTTATAACCGCGTTTTATCGGCGAGCGAAATCGCCGAGCAATACCGCGCCGGCGCGGCGCGGATGAAAGTCAATACGCCCATAACTTTAGCCGGTCCGACTTCGGGTTTAGTGGGCAATTGGACTTTTAATGGGCAGGATACCACCTGGACATCCGCTACGGCCGGCACCACGGCTGACAAATCCGGCAACAACAACACCGGCACAATGACCAATATGTCGCGTTCCTCTTCTCCCGCCATCGGCATCTCCGGCCAAGCGCTCTCTTTTGATGGGGTGGATGATTATGTTGTAAGGACGGATGCTAACCTTTCGTCTAATTTTCCCGGGAAAAATGGTACTACCAACAATGGTTATTCTTTTGCCGCTTGGTTTAAATTCAATTCTTTAGCAACTAACGAAGTAATTATGCGCAAACCAAGTTCTTGGCAGGTTGTTGGTGAGGATGCTGATACGGTTGAGTGGGGATTAGTGACAGATGGAGGCAATACTTATCTGTATACGAGTACAAGTTTACAACCTGGCGCTTGGTATTATTTAGTGGGAACATGGAATGGAAGTTTTATGAATTTATATTTAAACGGTATATTGGAAGATGGCCCAACGGCACGGGGTAATACCTTAGCAGCAAACGCCAACTCCTTTTCTATTGGAGGAGTCACGTATTTCGACGGCCTCATTGACGAAGTCCGTGTTTACAACAGAGCTTTAAGTGCTGATGAGGTTTTGCAACTTTATCAGATTGGGAGTAGAAAAGTTAAATTTTAACAATAAGGGGCTTGCCCCGTTAGAAGTTCAGCCGACAATTTAATCAGATAATGGTTTATTGGCGAATCCGCCTACGGCTTATTTTTACAAAAAAGATAAAGTCTGCGGAAAACTTCTAACGGGGCGAGAAAGGCGACATTCTAATAATTCATCGGAGGACAGTCCTCCGTAAAAATATGGAAAATAAAAAACCGAGCTTTGCGCCCGATTAACAAAATCAGAACATATCTGTATATTAAATCGCCCGAATTTCTATGCCAAGTTTTTCCTGAATAACTTTCTTCATCTGCTTCACTTCTTCTTTCATAATAACAAATTCTTCTTTGAAATCTTCCTGCGCTTTGACGTAGCCGTCAATTAAGGTTTGGACATTATCAATCTTCTTGCCTAATCTTTCTTCTGATTTTTCAATCTTTCTGTCCATTTCTTGCCCAAAAACCGCAAATCTTTTCGTTACAACACCATCTACGGCCGTAATGATGGTTTGAGTAATAATTCCAGTATGCTCATCCAGTTTCTTATCTAAATATTTTTTTGTGATAAATTTCTCTTTTTTCATAATTTAATTCTAATTCCATTGACAGCCGCTTGTCAAGGGGCGAAAAAAGGTGCCCGGTACCATTATTTTTTGCGGCTTTATAATCTTGGCGCTCGCCCCGTTAGAAGTTCAGCCGACAATTTAATCAGATAATGGTTTATTGGCGAATTCGCCTACGGCTTATTTTTACAAAAAGGAGGAAGTCTGCGGAAAACTTCTAACGGGGCGAGAAAGGCGAAGTTTTAGAAATAAGGGAAATTAGGGAAATTAGGGGAGAAGAAAAATTATGCAGAATAATCAAAATAAAAAGCGGGCAGGTTATGAATACCTGCTCGCTTATAAAATAACCGTCCCGATTTATGACTATACTGTTGAATTTTGCGATCGCTGGATAGGAAAATCCTCGCGAACTTATGACCAAATGATTCAGGCGGCGCGTTCGGGGATGCAAAATATTTTGGAAGGCAATCAGCAGGAAGGGATGAAAGGATATATTAAGCTTTGTGGAATCGCCCGCGGTTCGCTGGAAGAGCTTTTGAAAGATTACCATTCTTTTTTGCGGCAGAGGAATTTGAAACTTTGGCCGCGGGAGAAAGCGATTAGGGAAATTAGGGAGATAGGGGAGATTTGGGAGATTCTGAAGAAAAATTCCGTCCTCCCCAATATCCCCAATTTCCCCAATCTCCCCGATAATCCCGAAAAAGCGGCTAACCTTTTAATCACCTTAATCAATCAAGCCAACTATTTAATTGACAAGCTGGTTATTTCTTTAAAAGACAAGCATATGCGCGAAGGCGGACTGACCGAAGAACTATACCGCAAGCGCAAGGAGTTCCGCGGTTTTTATCCCCACACCTATTATGCATAGGCGTGGGGATTTATCAATGTTTTGTAATGTTGTTTCCGAACAAATCCCCATATTTTAAGAAAGCAAAGGTGTCAGGTACTATTAGATAGCCAAAAAAGTACCTGACACCTTTACCTCAACGACTTGCCCGCCCCGCGGCCCGCCTTGCCGCGAGGCGGGCGAAGCGGGCGATGTCGGCGGAGGTTTCACGAAGGATTCATCGGGTGTTTCACGGATTTTTACTATCCCGTAAGCGGCCCGTAAGCGGAATTTTCTTATCCACAGAGATGTTTTAGCGCGCCTGTGGTATAATATAGTATGCAATAGTCTATGAAAAATAAATCAAATGATTTGAATAAATGGTGTGATTTAAAAATCATTTTGTGGAATAAGCAGAGCAGAATAATTTTCAAGCAGGGCGATATTTGGTGGTGCAGTTCAAGTTTGAATTCGCGCCAGAGTACTGTTTTCTAGTCAATATCCCATGTGGATAAATAAAAAATTGATAAAAATTCTGAAAAAAACTTTTGTTTTTTTCGCGGCTTTTTCGCTGGTCATTTCATATTTTTACGCGCCGCTGTCGGATGTCGGACGTCCGAATTCGCTGGTTTCAAAAATCGCGCAAATTCAGCCGGAGGTTTTATGTTAAAATATTAAAAAGAGTTATGAAAAAAGATTTCGACAAATGGAATGAAAGAAAAAAAGCGCTTGATGGCGCCGTTCATCAGCCGCCGCTGATTTCGGAGGGTGATTTATGGTGGTGTTCTGCCAGTGAAAACATAGGAACCGAAACAAGCGGCAAAGGCGTTAATTTTACCCGGCCGGTCGTTGTGTTAAAAAAGTTCGGAAGAATTTCCTTTCTTGGCATTCCGACCACTACGCATGCGCGGGAAGGCAGTTGGTATGCCGCTTTTAAACATCAGGGGATTGACGAGGTTGCGATGCTAAATCAAGCGCGCGTATTTAGCTACAAACGATTAGACAGGAAAATGGGAACATTGGACGGGGAAGACTTTAAAAACGTAAAAGAGGCGTATGCGCGCCTCTTTACCGATGACCCTCCCTTGCGGGAGGTCGCGGGAAAATCCCGAATGTAATTACATGATAGCACCCCCAAAAATAATGTCAACCCCGTTAGAAGTAGGACGCGAACGCAATCATGCGGATAAACAAAGATGTTATAAAAATCAATAATTTAAAGGTCTTAATGGTCTATTTTACACAAACAAGCGTCCGCGACTTCTAACGGGGTCAATACCTTATGTGGATAATCAAATAATGATGGTAGAATATAAATGTATAATATAAATTAGGACTTGTTGAAGTTAAACTTCAACAGACTTAAAAATATTAGAAATATTAGAAAGTTATCATTATGAAAAACCTACTCACAAATTCCAAACGCTTGCTCAAAAACAAAAAACACTATCCGAAATTTTTTATTGTCGCCGGCCTTATCGCCGGACTAATCGCCGGCGGTTATTTCCTGATCTGGGAAAAGACAGAAAAAACAGAAGCCGCGTGGGCAACCGTTGCATTTACCCGCGCAGAAAACACTACTAATGGCTTTGGTTCGTGGGTGGTTCCCGCCGGTGTAAGTACCGCCATTGTGGCCTGCTGGGGCGGCGGTGGAGCAGGAGCAGACGCGAGTAACGCCGGAGGCGGAGGAGGCGGAGGAGGCGCGTTCGCTTCTTCCACTTTTTCAGTTACTCCGGGAGTTCAATATACCATTTATATCGCGGCTCAAGTCAACGAAAACATAGATGGCGAGAATACAACTTTCGGCACGACAACAATGATTGTTGCCGGAGGCAAAGCGGGCATGGTTGATTCGCCCTATACCGGCGGAGCCGGAGGCACTACTGCCGACACAACCTGCAACGGCGGCATTTGCGATGTGGAAAAGATAGGCGGCACCGGCGGTACCGGGGATACAAACGGCGATGTGGGCGGTGGCGGAGGAGGAGCGGGAGGACCGCATGGCAACGGAGTCAACGGTTCTAACGGAGTCGCCAACAGCGTCGGCGGCGCCGGAGGCGCCGGGAACGCCGGTTCCGGAGGCGCGGGCGGGGCCGGCGGAGACGACGGCCAGTCTCACGGAAACGGCTGGAACGGGACAGCCCACGCTGACGGAGGCGGGGGGGGCGGCGGCAGTGACGACGGAGACGGCGGCGGATACGGGGGTATTCCCGGAGGCGGAGGCGGAGGCGCAGATAACGCTGGCGGCACTGAATCCAACGGCGCCAGCGGCAAGTGCACGGTGACTTACGAGTTGGGTGATCCTTCGTGGAACACGGGCTCGGATGATTTCAGGGTTTACGCCACTTCAACTTTGGCTTGGAGCGAAGGCCCCGAGGACCTTGTTTGCTCCGCGTCTTTGACCGACGATAATAGTTCAGCCGTTTCCTGCGGTTCCGGCAGTATTTCGGCCAACACCCAATACCGGGTGCAGGTTTTGCTGAAAAATTCGGGATACGCTTCGCTGAAGATGAACGGGATTTATGAAATTATCGGCCATATGGATGTGAAAGGCGGATGGGCCGGCGCCAGCCCGACTTTGGGCCTCTCCTGTCAATTTAGAGATGTCGGTTTCGACAACGGCGCCACCACTTGCGCTGTCGCCTGGAGCGGGGCGGATTTTGGAAGCAATGATGTGTTTATCACCAACACCGACGCCGGAGATGTCGTGATTGCCCCGGGCGCTACCGAAGGATTTATGTATATGATTACCACGGATTCAAGCGAAGTTCCCGAAAGCAACCAGACCAGTTATTGGGATACGCCGTTTATCTGCGGCGGCGATGTTACCGGTTTGGACGACGGCCAGACTTACGGCACGGTGCTGGTCGGCTCCCAATGCTGGATGACCCGCAATCTCGGCGCTTCGCAGGTGGCCACCGCGTACGACGATACCCTTTCTTACGGCGATTATTATCAATGGGGCAGGCTTTACGACGGACACCAGATTTCTACGAGCGGCACCACCAATGTCCAAGCAAGCAATTATGTTCCCGGCCACAGCAATTTTATTTATAGTTTTACTAACTGGCTAAATCCGGCGGTTGAAACCCTTTGGCAGGCGCCGAGCTATACCAATAATCCTTGCCCGAGCGGCTGGCACGTGCCGACCGGAGGAACAGTATCGGAATGGGCAACCGCTATGGCAAATACGCCGGACCCCAATAATCCGGGGTATTATCTTAGCAATTGCAGTTCCAACTGTCTTAATTCAGCGGCCAGCTCTATTTTGAAACTTCCCGCGGCCGGCTACCGCAATTACGCCGATGCCACGCTCTACAGTCAGGGTACGTACGGCTACTATTGGTCGAGTAGTCCGGACAGTACGCTCGCTTATTACCTCAACTTCGATGCGTCCTTCGTGACTCCGGCTTACAACCTCTATCGGGTAAACGGTTTTTCTGTCCGTTGCGTCAGGAACTGATCCGACTCTTTTGATTTTTTAGACTCTTTTAATAAATTTTATGGCCACTTACGATCATCTACCGGTATACAAAACAAGTTATGATTTAATTTTGGAATTGTTCCAGACGGCGAATAGCTTTTCGCGCGATTACAGATTTACGATAGGCGAAAAGATAAAAAACGAAACCATGGAAATGATAATATGCATTTACCGCGCCAATAAGAGTTTTGTCGAAAGAGGCAAACACATTGGAGAAGCCCGGGAAAAGGTGGAAACAATTCGGTTTTTGCTTAGAGTTCTTAAAGATTTAAAGCAGTTAGGTTTCAAAAAATTCGTTTATCTTAACGAAAAGGTCGAATCAGTTTCTAAACAGCTTAGTTTATGGGAAGCAAAAAATAAAATTAAATACGGGCCAGAGCCGTCTTTTGCCGAAACAAAGGCGGGTGCGCCCTTGCCAGTTCAATAATCCCCTCGCGCCTTAAAACAGCGCAAGGAATGGGCGAAAGTCAATCTTATCTTCCGCTTTAAGGACTATAAGATGAGTAAAGTGATTATTATAGCGCGGCCGGCTACCGCAATTACAACGATGCCACGCTCAACAATCAGGGTACGAACGGCAACTATTGGTCGAGTAGTCCGAACAGTACGAACGCTTATAACCTCAACTTCAATGCGTCCAACGTGAATCCGGCTAACAACAACAATCGGGCAAACGGTTTTTCTGTCCGTTGCGTCAAGAACTGGCTAATCAAAAACAAAATGCGCACAGATAAACTTTTATGTGATTTGTTCAGGGCCTATTACGACGCCCGCAAAAATAAAGGATTTCCCATCGGTAATCTTACTTCGCAGCTGTTCGGCAATATATACCTGAACGACTTTGATCATTTTGTGAAATTCAGGCTCGGCTGCCGATATTACGGCCGCTACGTTGACGATATGGTTATAGTTCATCGGGACAAAGAATATTTAAAATCAATTATTTCCGCGTTGCGCGGATATTTGCGGGAAAATTTAGGGCTTGAGCTCCACGACAAGAAAATATATTTACAGCATTTTAGCAAAGGAGTAAGTTTTTTGGGGGCGGTGATAAAGCCATACCGGATTTACATCAAGAATCAAACCAAGGGCAATTTTTACAAAAAAATTATTTATTGGAACGATTATTTGGAAAAAAACGGAAATAAACTTTCCGAAGAAGAGATTAAACAATTTATATCAAGCACGAATTCGTATCTAGGGACAATGAAGCATTATAAAACTTACCGGATCCGGCGCAAATTGCTTATCCAAAAGCTGTCAAAGAATTTCAGGAAGTATGTTCATGCCGACGGAGATTACGGCAAAATATGTCAATTTGGAAAAATTTCACGACGCGGTACGTCGTCAATTTTGAAATCATGAAAAAAGAATTATGAGAAATACAACAAAAATAGTTTTATTTAAAAATAAACAAGTTCGCAAAACATTTTATAATAACGAATGGTATTTTGCAATAAAAAAGCCCCGAAATAAATTCGGGATGAAATCACATTATTAATGTAGCACCCCAAAAAATAATGTCAATGTGGATAACAAAAGTTGAGAAATAATGAATAGAAGATTATACAAAAAAATTTTTCGAGTTCCGCAAAAATCTTTTTATATTTTCGCGTTTTTCGCGCTGGCTGTTTTTATTTTTGTATTCATACCGCGTCCGGCCTTGGCCACCATTGACGGCCTGACGGAAGATTCAAGCAAAATAATCATTAGCGGAGGTGCGTCTACCATCACCATTTCCGGCACTCTTTATTTGGATGAAGGGCTAACTCCTCTGGGCTCAAAGACGATTAAGGTGGCGATCGGAACTTCAACTCCCGGTGTTTTTTCAACAACTGCAG
>Ga0180007_10005820_pt1 | contig 12268 bp, 12 predicted proteins | sample MM_PC_MetaG_FD_121122 | JGI IMG/M metagenome (GOLD analysis project Ga0180007, IMG submission 121122) | Groundwater microbial communities from the Aspo Hard Rock Laboratory (HRL) deep subsurface site, Sweden - MM_PC_MetaG | ecosystem: Environmental > Aquatic > Deep subsurface > Groundwater...
CCCTTTAATTCAAAAATTCGTTTGACTGCCTCTTTATTACGAGCGTCACAACCAAGGCCGTAAGATGTTTCTGATGGATAAACAATAACGCCTCCCTGCTGCAAGGCTAGGAGAGCTGCTTCAATTTGTTCGGTTGTCACTCTAAGCATCATAATATGTACTCCTAAACCAATCATACGTCTCTCGAAGGCCTTGTTCAAGAGAAGTTTTAGGCTGCCAGTTCAAAATTGTTTCTGCTGCACTTGCATCAAGACAACTTCGCATAATTTCACCAGGTCGAAATGGTAAATGTTTTTTCAAAGCAGCGCCATCGTGAATTGCAGTTAGGATCTGCCAGAGTTCTGCTATAGAAGTCTCTCTTCCAGTACTAATATTAACCGGGTGCGGTGGTTTGCAATCAAGAGCAGCTACAAAAGCATCAACTGCATCGGCAACGTACAAATAGTCTCTTGTTGATGAACCGTCACCAAAGACAACTGATTCACGATTATTTAAAAAATTATTTAGAAAAATTGGCATAACTCCGCCTTCCCCGCCAGTTAGTTGCTGCCTAGGCCCATAAATATTTGCCGGCCTTAAAACTGCTACAGAAATATCACTGCTGTTTTGTAGTGAATCCAAATAGTGTTCAAAAGCCTGTTTGTGAATGCCGTAAGGTGAAATTGGTTTGGCGTCCATGACTTCTGGGGTTGGCACAATACTATGATCACCGTAGATGGCTCCACCACTAGAAACGAAAACAATCTTCTTAACACCAGCTCGACGACCATATTCCAGTAATTTTAGTGCATCGATGATATTTGTCTCTACATCGTCTATTGGGTGCTCCACCGAAAAAGTGACACTAATTTGAGCTGCTAAATGAAAAATAGCCTCTGGCTTCTCTTTTGCTAACGCTGCTTCAACTTGAGGATCGCCAAAACGTAATTTGTAAACTTTAGCTGCTGGATTAGGAAACCTAAGCTTATCTTTTTGATGATGATCAAGCACAACAACACCATGACCTTCCTCAATCAAACGATCAACTAAATGTGAGCCAATAAATCCTGCGCCACCAGTCACAACTATCTTCATACATTCTCGTGATACCACTTAACAGTTTTCTCAATACCTTCGTCCAATGAAACCTTGGGTTCCCAACCTAAATCTTTTTTCGCCTTTTTACAATCTAGTGCGCTTCGCTTGACCAGGTCTTCAATTTCTTCTTCAAAAATAGGCGATGCTTGCACTCCAACAGCCTCACAAATTTTTTCAAATAATTCCAAAGTCGAAGTTTCAACTCCAGTTCCAATGTTGTAAACTCCCACAACATCAGATTCTGCAGCTCGCAAAAAAGCGTTAACTACATCATCAATATAAACATAATCTCTGGTTGTGGCACCGTCGTTATTGATATGCACTTCTTTGCCTTTGAGCAGCCTGGCAGTAAAAATTGCAATAGCACCACATTCAGCACTACCATCTTGCCAAGGTCCATAACTATTAGAAAAACGAATCGCAGTATATGGCAAACCGTGAATTTTGTTATAAAAATATAAGTATCTTTCCCCGGTTAATTTTGAGACTGCATAAGGAGTAAGCGGACGTGGTACTGCATCCTCCGAGACCGGGATCTTGTCTTGCTCTCCATAGATGAGACCTCCGGTAGAAGCAAATACAATTTTTCCTTTAAGATTTTTCTTGCAAGCTTCAAAAACACGCAAAGAACCAACAAGATTTTGTTCTGCATTCATGATTGGTTCCTTAACTGATTCTCGATCGTCAATATGAGCTGCCAAATGAAAAACAACCTGTGGTTTCTCTTTGGCAAAAATTTCTTCTAAATCATCTGTGGCAATATCAAGCTTTTTATAAATCGCTTTGATATTTTTTTGATCTTTTTGAGGCTTTACTTTGTCGATAACAACAACACGTTCAGCTTTTTCAGCCAAAGCATTAACAAGATGTGTGCCAACAAAACCAGCTCCACCAGTGACAATAACAGTTTTCCATTTCATAACAATGAAAAAATTAAATTATAATTAATCTTCCAGACGCCCCTTAGCAACGTCTGATTGCAAATAACTTTCTATAAAATAATCTAAATCTCCATCCAGTACAGCTTCGATGTCTTGCACTTCTGCATTGCTTCGATGATCTTTAACCATTTTATATGGATGAAGTACATAACTGCGAATCTGATTACCCCATTCTGGACTCTTATGCCCACCCTTCAATTCTTCCAGTCTATCTGCTCGCTCTTCCTGCATACGCTGGAATAAACGTGCTTTTAAAACTTTCATGGCCGTATCCTTATTCTGACTTTGTGAACGTTCGTTCTGACAAGTAACCACAATATTGGTTGGTACGTGAGTAAGGCGAACAGCAGAATAAGTAGTGTTGACACTTTGACCGCCCTTACCCGAAGACATGAAAGTATCAATACGTAAATCCTTTGGATCAATCTCTAGTTGACGCTCAAAAATTTCATCGAGCTCAGGCAGAACTTCAACCAGTGCAAAAGAAGTATGACGCATCTTTTCCGCATCGAATGGAGAAATACGAACTAACCGATGCACTCCAGCTTCACTCTTCAAGTAGCCATAAGCTCTACGACCAGTGATAGAGAACGTAATACTCTTATAACCAGCCTCTTCTCCGGGTGATTCTTCCAAGACATCCACTTGCCAACCTTTTTTCTCAGCAAAACGAAAATACATCCTAGTTAGCATCCCCGCCCAATCCATCGCATCAGTGCCACCGGCACCGGCATGAACAGAAACTATGGCATTGCTGTTATCATGAGCGCCAGAAAAAAGCGTGGAGAGTTCCATAGTCCGCAGTTTTTTTTCTAGCTCTTTGGCCTGATTTTGTGAGTCGATCAAAACTCCTTCATTGCCCTCTTTTTCTGCCAGAGAAATAATCTCTAACAAATCCTTTATTTCATTTCTAAGATTTTTCCAAGCCTCGAGCTCTGATTTAATTTCAGCTGACTCTTGTGAAACCTGCTTAGCTTCATCCTGATTTTTCCAAAAATCAGTTGCAGACATTTTTTGTTCAAGTTGTTCTAACTTTTCTGCTAAGCTATCCAAATTCAAAATTTGCCAGGATTTTTCTACCCGCTCTTGCATCTCTGCCAAGTCAGTCAAAATAGCAGTCATAACGCCAGTGTACGAGGTTCGTGGCCTTTGGTCAATATTGACTTATTACCCAATATGAAGTAGTTTTATAAGTCACAAAAAGAGGTACGTGATGAAGCTTATTTTTAAAAACGGTGTCACAGTCCCGAGGCAAGAACTCGTGCGTCTACGCGTCGCATTTCACAAAGATGGTTCAGTTCGAATCTCTCTAGTAGAAGATGGTGCGTTGATTTACATAGAAAATAATGGTCAACGCTTTGACCGTTTGCAGGTCGCACAGCCCGGAACCATGACACCGGACTTAGCTGAATCTATTGTGGCCTTGGTTCTTAGCTTTCTCGTAGATGACATCATTTTCTTGGTCGAGGTAGCCAAGAAGGGTGAAATCGCTCGCTTCCGTTTACATGGAGCTTCGCCAAAATTCAGGATTAGAAAAAAACGACGGCGTTGCTACGAGGAGTTCCTCAAGTACCTGAAGAGGAATCACAAAAATCGAGAGATAGTACTCATCAACAAACTTGGGAGAGATTTGATGAGCTCCGGACTTATCACTCGACCAGAATGGGAGTACATTCTCGGGACTTGTCGTAATGACGGCGTATTGCAGCACAGCGAGGGTAGTTCGCAATACTCCACAGCACGCATCTACTTCGACCGAATCGAAGAGCTCCTAGCAATCACCAAGTTCTGCTAGCCTACCCTGTCGTAACCGATATACGTTGTTTGTTAACAACGTGTGATCGGCCGGCGGGGTCTTGTTTTTATTTATGTGATCTGTGCCAAACCTACATCATGCTGCCCATTCCTCCAGGCATTGTTGGTGTCTCTGATTCTGATTTTGGATTTTCAGTAATCGCTGCTTCTGTAGTTAAAACCATTATAGCAATCGAAGCAGCATTTTGAACTGCTGAGCGTGTTACTTTTGCTGGATCAATAATACCAGCTGCAACCATATCATTTTCATCATGACCAGTAGCAGCGTTAAAGCCATATGACCCAGTTTGCATCTTAATACGCTCGACTACAACATCACCTTTGGCACCAGCGTTTTCTGCAATTTGTCGCAAAGGCGATTCGAGAGACTTGCTCAAAATCTTTACACCTAAAGCCTCTTCTTTATCTCTGCTCTCTGTAATCATGTATAAATCATCCAATGATTTTTGTACTCTGATCAAAGCTACGCCACCGCCAGGCACAATACCTTCTTCAATAGCTGCTTTAGTTGCTGCTACTGCGTCCTCAATACGATGTTTCTTTTCTTTCATCTCAACCTCACTAGCTGCACCAACTTTAATGATTCCTACACCGCCAGCAAGTTTAGCTAATCGCTCTGTAAATTTTTCTTTATCAAATTCAGAAGTTGTATTTTCTATTTGTTGCTTAATTTGGGCTACTCGAGCATCAATCTTTTGACGTTCACCAGCTCCTTCAATAATTGTTGTCGAATCTTTGGTAGAGATAACTTTGCGAGCTTTGCCAAGATGAGTGAGCTCGATAGTATCGAGTTTTAAACCTGTTTCTTCACTTATTAAAGTAGCACCGGTAACAATAGCAATATCTTCTAAAATCTCTTTCTTACGTTCACCAAATCCTGGTGCCTTAATTGCCAGTGTATTAAAAGCACCGCGCAACTTATTAACAACCAATGTAGTCAAAGCCTCGCCATCAACTTCTTCGGCAATAATCACTAAATCTTTTCTACCAGTATTAGCAATGGCTTCTAAAATTGGCAGTAAAGTCTGTACTGAACTAATTTTTTGATCAGTCACCAACACCGGAACGTCTTCATATTCGGCATCCATTCGATCTGAATTGGTCACCATGTAGTGAGAAAGATAACCTTTGTCAAACTGCATTCCTTCTACAACTTCAACTTCGACTCCAAAGGACTGACCTTCTTCAATAGTAATCACACCGTTTTCACCAACCTTATCCATTGCTTCGGCAATCACATCACCGATAGTCTTGTCGTTAGCTGAGATAGAAGCAACTTGTTTAATAGCCTCGCCATGAACAGGCTGAGCTAAAGCTTTAATTTCCTGGACAGTCTTCTCCACTGCCTTTTCGATCCCGCGTCGCAGCGCCTGAGGATCAATGCCAGAAGCAACTAATTTCAAACCTTCTTCAACTAAAGCCTGGGCTAAAACCGTTGCAGTTGTTGTACCGTCACCGGCAACATCGGCAGTCTTGGAAGCAGCTTCCTTAACTAATTCTGCACCAATATTTTCTAGCCTGTCTTCTAGCTCAATTTCTTTGGCCACAGTGACTCCATCTTTAGTGACCATTGGGGCTCCATAACTACGCTCAATAATTACGTTGCGTCCCTTAGGACCCAAGGTAACTTTGACGGCATCGGCCAGCTGATCGATTCCAGACTTAATGGCCTTACGAGCATCTTCATGAAAAGTAATTTTTTTTGACATATCTTTAAAGGGTTTAAGGTTACAGGGTGCGACTACTCAATCACGGCCATTACATCGTCTGCTTTGATTACTAAATATTTTTCACCATCAATTTTAACCTCATCGGGCGCATATTTTTTAAAAACTACGGTGTCGCCAACTTTAATCTCGAGTGGCAAACGAGTTCCTTGATCACTAACACGGCCAGGTCCTACAGCCACAACCTTTCCCTTCTCTGGACGTTCCTTGTCAACGGTTTCTGGAATGATGATCCCAGACGCAGTGGTTGTTTCTTGGTCAATAGTTTTTAAAACTAGATGATCTGTGATTGGTCTTAGGTTCATATTTTGAACAACTTTATTATTTTTAGTTCGTGGCAAGTTTAAAGAATTGGCAGTCTCCTGTCAAGGAGTGCTAAATAAAATAAATAAACTAGTATTCTTCGCCTAATCTTAGCGTCGCGGCCATAACCAGAGCCACCAGAGCCAAACCAGACCAGTTTGACCACAAATAGTGATCAAAAAAGACGATTAATAACAAAATGTTGCCCATCATAAAGGCTGTGACTGCTTGGCGCTCAGGAAACCTGGCAAAGTTAATTTTATCGATTGATGCTGCCCACAAAATTACACACAACAATCCGATCAAACCAATCTCGCCCATAATTAGCAACAATACATTGTGAATTGGCTGATACTGCCACCACTCACGATCAGTAAAAACATCGGCAATGGCCAGAGTATAATTTCCAATACCTTGTCCTAAAATTACCTCTCTACCAATTACTACTGGAAATTCTTGATACTGTACAATACGCTCCTCGATTGATCGAGATTCAAACGAGGAAGAAAAATTTAATCTACCAGCTGAACCTAAGACCGCCAAACCAATCAAGATAAGGCTCAGAGGCACGACAATCATTTTTGCTCTAGCTTTATTTTTAAAGGCTAGGATAATCGTCCCAACTAGTAACCCCAAACCCAGACCTAACCAGGCTGAGCGTGAAAAAGTCAAAATAAAAGCAAAGGAAATAATAAAACCAACAATGCCAGATAAAATAATAGTTGCTTTTGTTTTTAACTTATCCCAAAAACCAATAATACCGACCAAAGCCACGGCTAGATAACCGCCAAAGATATTTGGGTGCGAAAAACTACCGTAAGCTCTTAAGAATCTTCCGCCCTGATACTCAATAACTGAGTCACCTAAACGAGCAGCATCACGCTCCGCTATACCTAGAATCGTAGAGGCGGCAGATGAGCCATAAAAAAACTGGAAAATCCCAACCAAAGATGGGATTACCAAACCAAGCACAAAACCAGTAAAAACTCTCTTTATAGAGACTCGATGATCGAGCAAAATTACAAAAAACAATAGAGCAACTGCCAAATGCATCCATTGAATCAATGATAAAATACTATTTTCCGCAACAATAAAAGACAAAGCTGAAACAACTAGAACTAGACCAGCCAGCCATAATGAAAGTCTGTACTCCTGGCGGATTTGCAATCTACCTAAAGCAAGAAATATGAGAAAAATTAGTAATTCAATCGCGTACAAACTATAAATACCAAATTCAAAAGGTTGGCCAACAATTTCTGCTCCACCGAAAATCCAACGCGTTTGCCAGGGTAGCAAGAAAGCAATCCCTGGAATAAACCATTTAATAATTATATCTCGCATAGTTTCATAGCTTCAATAAGAGCGTTCTGAATTTCCTGCCGTCGATCATTTTTATGAAATTTTAAAATGTGATCCGCAACTACCACTCTAGAATCTTTATTAGCTAAGTCGCGCAGCTCCTCTGGTAGACGTTTGAGTTGTAGTTGACGGGCAAATGCTTCAGAGATTGGAATGCGCCACTTTGATTTTTTCTTATTAGTAAGCCTCAACGAACCTCGGCGCCATGCTGCAGCCGGGACTGTCTTTTCTGACCATCTATTTTCGGCGCGCCACATATCCCAAAGTAGATCTTTACCATAAACTGGTAAAAGCGACCTGGTCCAAACAGCCAAATATGGATCATCATTTGTAATTTTTAAATGTTCAAGATTCATTGATGCCTCAGTAACAAAAAAACTAATATCAATCGGGTCCTCAATAGTTTCTCCGGGCCGCTGACTAAGTAAAGCTAGAGGCGCTACAGCAAATAATCTAGTACTCCACACTCGCCTGTCGTCGACAATTAGAAAAAGATCGATATCACTGCGCGGTTCAGTGTGATGCCAGGCCAAAGTATTACAAATCGCAATCCCCTTTACCCAGGGTATGCGAGATAAATATTTTAAAACTCTTTTAAGCTTTCTATGTTTGGCAAAAGCATTGATATTTCTACGGTGCCTTTCTGCAATCTGCTCCTCAATTGGAACTGTTTTCCAATACACTCCCCAAAAACCATCTTTATACGCCAAAAAATTAGCTAACCAAGTGGAATTTTCTAAAGCGTTGGTAATCTCCTCATAAGAACGCGGCATTTCTGGATCTAACTGCCATTTCCAAATCTCAAATGAGGTTAAAGGATAAGTAAAGTACGAAAAATAGGCTAGAGTTCGAAAGATGTCTTTTTCAAGGGAATTAGCCACAAATTATTTTCTTTTCAAAATCCTCCTCTCAACAAAGGCACGTCCTTTACTTAATATAAACATAACTCCCAAAGAAATGAAAATGGCGTCGCGGATTCTGATGATTAAAGCAAAAGCGACAGCGCTCAAAGGAATGCCTAAAAGGCTGAAAACAGCCGAAAAACCTCCTTCAAAAATACCAAGTCCAGCAGGAACCGGCAGCAGCAAGGCAATACCAGGCAAAGTCCCAACTAGAAACGCGCTACCAAAATCTAAATTTACTCCAAAGAAGTAAGCAATGTAGAAAACTTCTATAATCCTGAAACTAATTACTGCTAAAGAAAGCAATGAGACAACAATTAGACGCTTTGGTTTGCCGGCCAAGAATTCAGCCATTAAATGCTCACTATCACGGATACCGCGATCGATCGCTTGAAGACGTTTAAATCTTCTCAAGCCTAACAAACTAAATATATTAGAAAAAAAGCCTTTGCCATAAGCCATGGCAGCAAAAAAAGATACCAGGCTGATAAGTAAGATTAAAAGTCCAGCTCCAATGATAAGAAAAGAATTGCTATCCCCCAAGCCTTCCCAGATCGCCAGCAAAACACCAGCTAAAATAAAAACTATGTAGGCTGAGAGCTCGAAAGCAATATCCAAAACCACTGAACTGGTTGCTGCCCTAATGGAAACTCCTTCAGTCGAAACCATGGCAATACGCACAGGTTCCCCGCCAACCTGTGCTGCTGGAGTTAAATAGCTCATGGCAAAACCAGCCAAACGATGCATGTACATTTTATGAAGCGGAATGTGTTTCTCTTTTGGTAAATGTGAATTGAGAATAATCTGCCAGCGCAAACTATAAAGTGTAAAATTAGCCAGCGAAATACAGACAAATCCAATAATCGGCAACAAGCCAAAAGCGACTATATTTTTTTCAACTGATTCGGGTCCTTCTTGCCAGATTAAAAAAATAAGAACAGCTAGCCCGATCAAAAAAGTTAAAATCGTGACGCCAATATTAAACCAAGTTTTTGCTTTCATATGCCTCCGTATTGTATCGAAAATCTGACTATAATTAAAGAACGAGGTGAATACCTCGTTCTCATTGACTGTTCTACTCTTTTGTTGCAAGCTCTTTGCTTTTATTATCCTCTAAATCCTTTTTCTTTGGTAAGAAGATTGAATATAAGACAATTGTCAGAACTGTTGTAGCCATCCAGTACAGCATCACACCGCCAGGGAGTGAAGTGCAACCAATCACCAAGGTCATGATAGGCATAAAGTAAAGCATCATTCGGTTCATGTTGGCCATCATGTCCTCATCTTGAGCTCCGGCTGACGAACGCACTTCTTTAGCTGGCCGTCTAGCCATGGTTTTCTTAGCTTGGAAGTATTGTGCTATGGCTGCTAAAATTGCAAAAGGGATCGAAATTACTGACAAGTCAATAAATCCGAAGAACATAGGATCTATCGCCCCTGGATTAGAAACAAATGAGTAAAGAAGATCTCCTTGCACCTCACCAAGACCGGTTCTTAAAACTTGGAACAATGCAATAAAAATTGGCAGCTGAATCAACAAAGGAAAACAAGAAGCTAGCGGATTAACATTATGATTCTTATAAACTGCCATCAATTCACTTGCTAACTTTTCTTTGTCATCCTTATACTTAGCCTGAATTTCTTTGATCTTTGGCTGTATCTCTTGCATTTCTTTCTGTGACTTTAATGATTTGAAAGTCAACGGGAAAAGAATACCTTTAACAATAAGGGTGACTAGAATAATGGCGATACCAATATCGTGAAACGGTAAAGTATCGTAGAAAAAAACTAGCAGGTTATAGATCGGCTGAAATAGAATCGTTGTATAAATTTCCCCCAACATATTTATTCTTCATCTTCTTTAATGTCTTCATTGTGGTCTTCAATTTCTTCTTTTACAACTTCTGGTTCATCAGTTACCAATTCTTCCTCTTCCTTATTATCTCCACCTTCATCTCTAACTGATAATTTCCAACCAGTTAATTTTGCAGCCAATCTGACGTTTTGCCCACCGCGACCAATAGCTAATGAGAGTTGATCACCATTTACTAAAGCTATCGCTGAACTTTCTTCTGTATTTATCTCAACTTCAGTAACCTTGGCTGGTGCAAGCGCGTTAGTTATAAATGCACGTGGATCATCGCTCCATTCAATAATATCTATTTTTTCACCACCAAGTTCGTTAATAATCGTTTGAATCCGAATACCACGCTGACCAATGCAAGCACCGATTGGATCGATTGAATTATCTGTTGAATGCACTGCTACTTTTGAACGTGCACCGGCCTCCCTGGCAATAGTTTTGATTTCTACTGTGCCTTCCGAAATTTCTGGAATCTCTAAATCAAATAAGATGCGAACCAACTCTTCACTAGAACGTGATAGGAGAATCTGCGGACCACGAGTCCCCAAAGAAACTTCGCGAACAAGTACTTTTATTCTGTCGCCTGAGTTATATTGTTCACTTCTGACCTGATCTTCTGGTAATAAGATTCCGGTAGTTCGGCCAAGATCTACCAAAACAACACGACCTTCACGACGCTGAACTGTACCTATCAAGACTTCACCTTCTTGCTCCTTAAATTCACCAAAGACAATTTCACGCTCAGCTTCGCGCAACTTTTGCGTGATTACTTGTTTTGCAGTCATCGCTGCCATACGTCCAAATTCACCAGGCAAAGGAAGCTCGGTACGAATAATATCATCAATTTTTACATCCAACTTCAAAACTCTAGCATCCGAATACATGATCTCGGTCTTAGGATTGAAAGTGATTTCATTTTCTCCTTCCACTTGATCATCTCCATCTAATTCATCTTCCTCGAATTTTCGGCGAGGTCTAAAATTCTCGGCTGCATTTTCTGCTTCACGCGCTGCTGCTTCCTCGGCTTGGCGAGTTTGCATTTTTTCTAGTTCTTCAGGATCTACATCGTCTACTACTGTTTTTACATCAAAAAGTCTGACACCGCCGGTTGACGGGTCGAATTCTGCTTCAAGGTTTTGCATCTTGTTGCCGTAATCCTTACGATAAGCGGCACCAAGGGCAGCTTCGATAGTTTCGATTACTGCTTCATAAGACAGACCTTTTTCATCGCAGATCTGCCGAATGGCTTGTTCAATATCTGAAGACATAGTTTGTAAAAAATTATGTTATGTATTGAATGTCTGGCTAAAACGTTCAGAATTGCCGTATATGTTGCGGCGCAACAAGTAATTTTCTGAGCCGTACTGGAGCGTACGGCGAAGAATAATTTCGCAGTTGCAACGCGACAGATGCGGTGATTCTGGACGTTTTAAGAAAGAATCTCGGCCATCAGCCGAGATACATTCAATGGCAGGACTATAGCATAAGACTATTATTTGTCAAGCACTTTTCCACCGGAAGCTAAGCTTTGGAAAGCTAAGCTTTGATTTTTTTAACTCTCACCAACGGCTTTGATGTGATGAATTTTTGGTTGTAATAAATCATCTTCAATAGCGATGACATCAATTCTAAACGGTGCGTATTCTAAATTTCGCTGCTTTAAATACCATTCACCAACACGTTCAATTTTCTCTAACTTCTTTTTTGTCACTGACTCTTCTGGATATCCAAAATCTACTGATCGTCGAGCTTTAACTTCAACAAAAACGATCTCATCGCCATCTTGGGCAATAAGATCGATTTCTCCAAACCTGGTATTGAACTGACGAGCCAAAATTTTGTAACCAAGAGCTTTCAAAAATGCTGCTGCCCTATCCTCTCCCCGGTTACCAAATAACCGCCTTACGTCTGGCATAACTAGCGTCGATTGCTACGAGGCAAATATTCGTTCTCCTTATTTTTTTCAAGATCTCTAGTGCGTAATTTAGGAATAGTTACTCTGGCGTAACGAATGATGGAGTATATCCAGACGATCGAACCAAGACCCCAAACTATAAACCAAAAGCGTGCTCCTAGCAGATAAATTTCTTCATAGGTAAAAAAGAATAGAAGCATCCCTAGGGCACCCATCATCATCAAACATTGACTAACCATTTTATAGGCTCTAGCCAAATAACGATCAGCTCTCTTTTGCCGCATAATGATTTTAGCAATTGCTCCTGCGATAATCAGGCCTCCGAAAAAAAGAAAAAATCCTCGATCGATTCCTGGTGACAAAGC
>Ga0180007_10005821_pt1 | contig 12268 bp, 12 predicted proteins | sample MM_PC_MetaG_FD_121122 | JGI IMG/M metagenome (GOLD analysis project Ga0180007, IMG submission 121122) | Groundwater microbial communities from the Aspo Hard Rock Laboratory (HRL) deep subsurface site, Sweden - MM_PC_MetaG | ecosystem: Environmental > Aquatic > Deep subsurface > Groundwater...
CGCCTCGGCAAAGATATAAGCCAGGTCATCATCATCTTCGATAATCAGCGCCAATTCTGTCATCTCAGCTCCTCTTCGCCGGGACCAGGGGGAGCGAGGCCGAGAAGGTAGTCCCGGCGCTCTCTGAACTGGTTACTTTTATCTCGCCCCCCATCAATCCGATGATTTGCTTAACGATGGACAGCCCGAGGCCGAAACCCAGGTACTTGCGGGGCTTGGAGCTGCTTTCGAACTGGAAGACTTCGAAAATGCTATCCAATTCGTCTTCTGGGATCCCCGGACCGGTATCCGCAACCTCCAGGCACCAGCGCTTTTGCTCGATGGGGTAAGCCCGAATCCTCACCGACCCTTTGTCGGTGGTCTTGATGGCGTTATTGACCAGGTTTGCCAGTACTTGTTGCAGCTTGGCAGGGTCGCCGTTAATCGACTTTGGCAGGTCGTGGGAAACTTCTGCAATGATTTCTACCCCTTTTTCCTCGGCCACATATTTCATCATACTCTGGATTTTTTTGACCAGTTCAGCAGGCTCAAACGGACGCATCTGGATGGTCATCTTCCCAGCTTCGATATGGGCAAGGTCGAGCAGGTTGTTGAGCACTTCCAAAAGTCGTTTTGTATTGGAGAGGATCCGGTCTGATGCATGGAATTGCTCCTCGTTCACAGGTCCGTATATCCCCTCCTTGAACATTTCCGCATACCCGGATATGGCATTCAACGGTGTGCGGAGTTCGTTGGAAACGACTCCGAGGAAGGCATTCTTCATCCGTTCAACCTCGGCCTCGCGGGTCAAATCGCGGAACACGATCACAACCCCGATGTGGGTATCCTCGGTATCGAGCACCGCAGCAGAGGTAACCAAAAGGGTATTCTTAGCCCATTCGACCCGGTAACTGGTCAGGTGCTGGCCGGCTGTGTTCATCAAGCTGCGCAGGATTTCGCGGTTCTTCTCATCGACCGTTCGCAGGTTGCAGATTTCGTCGATAGTCTTACTAATCATTACATCGAGAGGAATGTCCAAAAGTCTCACCGCAGATTGATTGGCCAGGATGGCGATCCCATAGATATCGTAGACGATCACACCGTCCGCCACGCTGTCCAGGATCGCTTTAGTGTGACCGGCGTCCACCCGCTGGCGCGATAAGGTCTCGGCGAGAGACTTCGTTCGTTCAGCGATGATCCGGTCCAGGTCGGTGTTGAATTCGCGCAATTCCGTCAAGGATTTTTCGAAGCTCTGCCCGGTGACAAAGACCAGGAGAGCTAGAACAAAATAACTGAGCATGGCAGCCACGTTCGGGGTGATGCCACTGCCAATCGCTAAAGCGGCGATCGATCCAGATGATAGGATCGCAAAGGCGAAACTGAAGACCGGCTTGAGCACGATTGCAGCCAGGACGATCGGGAAGGCAAACATGAACAGGCTGCGACCGTTGGACAGTTGTTCGGGTGAGTCTGCAAACACCAGATAGATAGAGATGAAGCCGAGGAAGGCGACCGCGATAAAGCCGTATTTGATGTTCTTAAAGCGATTCAGGATATAGAAGATGCCCGCCCCGGCGAAGAGACTCAGCCCCAGGAAATAACTGATCTGGGCTCGTTCGGGCGCAATGCTGATATTGGTGATGCTCGAGAAGAATGTCCATAGCAGGGTCAGTATAGATAAAATGGCAATTCCCCCGATGACAAGATTGAATGACCTTCTCTGCCAGTAATCTTTCGGATCAGGATTGGGCACATCCACGAACCGCTCAACAAGTGTTTGGAGAGTACCTTGGAGAGACATGGACCTCCTTCGCTCATACATACGTTATATGGTGGTTTCAGCCTATGTACTAGTTTAGCATAGACATCTGTGTTGTACCATAGGGTTGACAGGTTTATCGGAGAAATGAAAACGCCCGAAGCTAATGCTTCGGGCGTTCTTGATCTTTAATGGCCTGTGTTGACCAAGTCCCGCCGGAACAGGCGGCGCCAATCCTGATTCTCCCACATGACGAGGATCGGGGCCGCGATAAAGATGGAGGAATACGTCCCACTCAACAAGCCCACGAGGAGGATGATAGCAAACTCGCGCAAGGTTACCCCACCCATCAGGGCCAAGGCCAGGAGCAGGAACTCGACGGTCATCAACTGGGTATTGATCGATCTCTGCAGCGTCTGGATGATCGAATGGTTGGCCAGGGTTTCGAAGTCCAGCCGGCGGAGAATGGTTGAGTTCTCGCGGATCCGGTCGAAGACGACGATCTTATCCTGGACGGAGAAACCGATTACGGTGAGCAACGCTGTAAGGAACAGGGCATCGATTTGCCAGCCAAACAGCAGCGACCCGATTCCCACCAGACTGAATACGATTGCCACATCGTGGATCATTGCGATCACTGCGCAGATCCCGTAACGAAAGGCGTGCGCAACCCCGCGGAAAGCGATGGTGATGAAGATAACGACGGCCAGGGCGGCCACACCAACTGCGATCGCAGCCCGCGACGTGACCTGCTCTCCTATCGCCGGGCCGACGCTATCCAGCTGCCAGATAATCACCTCGCTCTCGAAAGTTGTTTCCATCGAGGTGATGATCTCCTGTCGTTTGTCGTCACTGAGGAAGGAGGAGCGGATAATGTAGCGGTTGTCTTCGGTGGTGATCACCTGAGCATCTTCGATCTCGAGCTCGGAGTAGAGCATGACGATATCACCTGGCTGTGGCTCCGCCGAAGCGAATTCGACCTCAACCAGGCTCCCGCCGGTAAAATCGATCGAGAGGGGCAGTTGATCACGAGCCCCCAAGACAATCAGGATGATCAACCCGGGAATGATGATCAGCATGGATAGTGCAAAGAAGAGATAACGACGTCCAAGGATATTCATATTGTTCCCTATCTCAGGTGCCAAACCACCTGGCAAAATTCTTCGGCTTGAACCAATGCAATACCAGGGCAAGCAGGGTCCGGGTGACAACGATGGCCGTGAAGAGGCTGATGATTACACCCAGGGCAAGGGTCAGGGAAAATCCCTTGACGATTGTCGCGCCAAACGAACTGCCAAACCAGAATAGGATCGCAGAGGTGATCAGAGTGGCAATATTGGAATCCCGGATCGAGGGCCATGCGCGAGTCCAACCGCGTTCGACGGCATTATTCAATGTCATGCCGTTGCGCAACTCTTCTTTAAGCCGTTCGAAAATGAGGATATTGGCGTCCAGTGCTGCGCCGGTACTGAGCAGGAACCCAGCGATCGCGGGGAGGGTCAATGTGATTGGGACATATTTAAACAGAGCAAAGGCGATGGCAGCATAGATCAGGATGGATACATCCGCGACCAGTCCGGGCAAACGATAATACAGTGCCATAAAGAGGATGACGATGATCATCCCGATGACACCGGCGAAGAGGCTTTTCTGGAGCGAGTCTTCACCGAGTGTCGGCCCGATGATGCGTGTCTCGACGATTTCCAATGGGATCGGCAGAGAGCCATAGCGGAGTTGGATGGTCAACGCATTAGCAGATTCACGGTCAAAGCTTCCCTGGATGATCCCTTCGCCGGCTGTTATCGGCGTGTCAACCCGGGGGGTAGAGATGACCTGTTTATCCAGGACTATCCCGAGGTACTGGCCAACATGCGTAGTGGTGTAGTCTGCAAAGATTTGCTGTCCACTCGGTGTCAGCGTGAAGCCGATATAGTAACCACCGAGTTCATTAGCTCCCACTCCGACAGTGGCCAGATCTCTGCCGGTCATGACCGTGTGCAGGATAGCGGTCTCGGCAGGGTTTGTCTCCGTCCCGTCCTGGTCCGGAGTGTGTGTCGGGCTGAAATCTGTATTAACGATCATCCCGATTGGGAGAGGATTGGTCCCCATATCCACAAACTCCAGCAGGCCGGTCTGTTGCAGGGTCTCCAGGACTGAAGCAGTGTCTTCGAGTCCGGGGAACTCGGCTACAATCCGCCTATCACCGGCCACCTGGATGGTATTCTCGGCCACGCCGAGCGCATTGGTGCGGCTTTCCAAGATGTCGCGGGCTACTTTCATCGAATCAGCTTCGATGACCGCATCCTCAGCCAGATCGGCCTCCATCAATACTTGCAAGCCACCCTGCAGGTCAAGGCCCAGCCGAGGAGTGACATTCCTTTCAAAAAACACGTTGTTGTTGAATGGGTTGGTGAGGACCAAGTTGTTCGTCGTATTCACCCACATCGCTGCAGCAACGATGAATAGGATAACGATCAGTCGAACGTATTGTTTACGAATCATGGGCGATGTCTCCGTTCATAAAAATGCCGACCAAGGGCAGGCGGCGATTGATTATACACGGAATAGGAAATGGTGGGTAGGGGCGGCGGTTGAACTACTGTTATCTATCTCTCGTTGTCCTTTTATTCTTGACTGGATAGATGCCCAGCCGGGATTCACAATAACTGAGCACCCCAGCGAGGACTGCTTCGATCTCGACAGCATCGGTGTCCAGGTAATAATCGGCGTGCTCGCGGGCATGGCGCAGCCTGCGCTGCTGTTCCTGCCAGTCTGCCTCGGTCCAGTTCAGTGCGCGGCGCTGGATGGTGACCGGATAAGATGCGTCCAAATAAATCAGGATATCCGGGTTGGTTATCCGTTGCCACATGTCCGCGACATAGGAATGTTCCTGGGCGATGTGACGGGCGTTGTACCCTTTTTGGTCCAGGCCCTGGATGAGGGTTGTTTTCCCGGAAGCGCATGGACCGACGACACCGATGCAGATGTCTTTCCTATCTCTGGCTTTGTCGTCTTTGCTAGGATTCATGATCCTGCACTTTGTTTATCCGATATTGATCGGCAACCGGACTGTCATCCGGCGTATGTCGTCCCCGTTGGTTTGTGCTACCCGAACCACTACGATGCTGATATCGTCAGCTGGCCGACCTTCGTCGAGGCGGATTGCTTCTGCAAGAAGAGAATTGGCGACGGCCTCTGGGGATGGCTCCTGTTCATCCAACATCGCCCGCAGGGATGTACAGGGGTCCATCGGTTGCCCGCGTCTCTCCCCGGCGTGGACGAGTCCATCGGTGTAGACGACGACGGTCACGCCGGCCTCGATGGGAATCTCAATGATGCTCGGCCGTACATTCCGGGATGTCCCGATGGGGACCGAGTCTGTTCCCAGGCAATCCACTGACTCACCAAGGGCAGTGAAGATGGGGGCAGGGTTGTTCCTGGTGAGGACGATAGTTTTTGAATGCAAATCGATGGAAATAATATTCAGGGTCGATGTGACTTTGCCAAGTTTATCTGTGAACAACAGGTCCGATGCAGCCCGGGCGGCGGCACCATCACGGACGCCCTCGGCCAGCAGACTGATGACCTTCCGGACCACCATCATCGAGATGGCCTTTGCACCCCTTCCAGAGGTCTGGCCATCCGCCAGCACGATGGAGAGCCCGCCATTCGGTCGTTCGATCACCTCAAGAGTATCGCCACTCTCGGATACGGCATACTTGCCAACTTTGGCGACCGCAATCTGGACTTCCATAGACCCATTGTACTCCAAAATTCCAGGTTGCCTTTTGCTGGGTTCAATTTGCATCCGCGAGGATCATATACACGGCGTGCTTAGGCGATTCGATGAATTCAACGCTTGGATCAAACCCTGCTGTACCAAGGCCTTCAAGAATACGTTTCTGGAAGATGGCAATGGATTGCTGGGATTGTCCAAAACTGCGGTCGATCCAGTTCAGGACGGATTTCAGCAGGTACAGTTTCCTCGGCCAGGCCCCGAGCAGGATGACCAACCGGCCATTCGGGACCAGTGTCCGGTGGATTTCCGATAATGTGGAGGAGTGAAAGATGTACTCGCTGGGAAATGTACTCACCACGCAATCGAAACTAGCTGAAGCGAGCGGTAATTGCTGTGCAAGCCCACGTAGCAGATTACCCTTAGCCCCGGACCTGCGTAAACGTCGGGCAGCCTGCCGGCTCATCTGACGGCTTTCGTCCACCCCGATTGCCCAAAAACCTTTCTCATGGAGGGAACATTGCAGGTGACCCGGCCCATGGCCGAGTTCGAGGATGCGCTGCCCAACCAAATATGGAAGGACACTCCTCCCCCAACTGGTCCATTGACCGAGAGAGACGATTGCTGCAACGCCATCGTACGTCCAGGCAAACTGATGGTAGAGCAGGTGGAAGCTAAGCCGGAGCAGTCTGATAATCATATTCAACGCGGGCAAACAAAAACAAGGGTTTGACCGGATTGGGTCAAACCCTTGAGCTGTGAGGCCAAAACTTATGCGCCTGTTGAGGAACCGGCAGCACCTTTCTTGGTGACGGCCTTCTTTACTCCTTCATAGGCTTCCTTGCCGCGGGTTTTCGCTTCGGCGGCAACGGATTCTGCCTTGGCGGCAATTTCCTCGGCTTGATGTGCGGCTTTGTCGCGCAGTTCAATGCTCTTTTCTTTGATCACTGTCCGGGTCTCTTCTCCAGACTGTGGTGCGAATAGCAGGGCGACAATTGCTCCGGTGAGACCACCAACAACAAACCCGATCAAAAAAGCCCCAAAATCATCTCGATCAGCCATTTTGTATCTCCTTTCATACAGATATCGAATAATTGGTTATTTACTCTTGAAACCGAACATCTCAAAAAAACGTCGTAACGCAGCCAGGGAACTGTTCAACTTGATCACCGGTTCGACAAGGTTCTCGCTGAGGAATGCTGTTGTGCCCCGCAATGTATTGACCGTCTCGTTTGTTGCTTCCAGGATGGGTCTGACTTCGTTTTGAAGTAAATTGATCAGGCTGGCAATCTGGATGACCAGGATGATCAACGCCACGCCGATCAGAAGTGATTCAACGGCCATAAAAATAATGAAGATATCGCGGATCTGAGCGGTTAATTCTCCTGCGTTCAACAAACCGATCACAGCAAGGACGATTAGTGCGATCAATATCAGGATGCCCAGTACGACAATCGTCACGATCAGCCTTTGACGTTTTAACTGGGCGGTGGCAGCGACACTCGCGGGAGGTAGATCGTCAGCCTGGATGGTCATCAGGAATAATTATAGCATAATTGCCCACCATTCCCTCTTGACTTTTGACCCGTAGTTTGCTATCCTTAATCTACCGACCGGTCGGTAGGACAATATGAATAAAGACCAGATACTTGAAGCGGCTGCACAGATCATCCGTCAAAAAGGGTTTCATGCTGCATCCATGCAGGATATTGCTGATGCAGTAAATCTGCAAAAGGCCAGTCTCTATCACCATGTCAGCAGCAAGCAGGAGATCTTGCTGGCAATCCTGGACCAGGCACTGGATGTACTACTAGATCGAATTTCAGCCGCCGCCTTACAAGATGCCCCGGTTGAACTGCGCCTGAGGATGGCCATCCATAACTATCTGGAGGCCATTGCGGAAAGAAGCGACCTGATCTCCGTCCTGCTCATGGAGCATCGCTCTCTCGATCCGGAATTGCATGCCCGTCATGTTCCCCGCCGTGACCGGGTCGAACGTATCTGGCGTAAGTTAATCCAGGAGGGTATTGATGAAGGCGTTTTTTGCGTCACCGATCCAGCGTTGACAGCAAAAGCACTACTGGGGGTGATGAATTGGACGATCACCTGGTACCGTCCATCAGGTCGGATGACGATTGAACAGATCACAGAACACATCGCGGAATTGTTTTTCAACGGCTTGTTGTGCCGGAAATAACCTGCACGAAAGGAGAGGGAAGATGTATTCATTTGAGCCATCTGATGAACAAAAGATGTTGTTGGATGCGGTCAGCCGTTATGCAACGAATGACCTTCGGCCAGCCGCGCATGATGCCGAGGAGGGTCACGAATTCCCACTCAAGTTAATTAACAAGGGTTGGGAGATCGGACTCTTGCAGGCTTCGGTCCCAGAAGCCTACGGGGGTTTTGGTGAGCGCTCGGTATTAACCAGCGTCCTGGCAGCTGAAGAGTTGGCTTTCGGTGATCTCGCTGGTGCATTGACCGTGTTACTACCGGGCTTGTTCGTATTGCCGATCCTGTTGGCGGGCAGCGAGGAACAGAAACAGGAACTTATTCCTCCTGTGATCGAAGCAGATTGGAAGCCATATTCGGCCGCTCTGATTGAACCGTTCTTTGACTTTGACCCCAGTGACCTGCGCACTACGGCCAAGGCCGATGGAGATAATTACATCCTCTCTGGCGAAAAGACCTACGTGCCATTTGCTAACAAGGCGGAGAAAATGCTCGTCTACGCAAAGTTGGATAAAACAACAAGAGGCTTTATCGTCCCTGCAGGCACTGCCGGGCTGAAAGTGGCTGATGAGAGAGAAAAGTTGATGGGGCTGAACGCGTTGCCGTTCTATCGCCTTACGCTGGAGAATGTACGCATCCCCAAGACTGCGCTACTGCCAGGGGATTTTGGTCCGGTATTGGATTCCAGCCGGGTTACGCTTGCGGCTATGGCGGTTGGGGTTGCCAAGGCTGCACTCGAATATTCGCGCGATTATGCCAAGGACCGCGATGTCTTTGGCGTCAAGGTGGCCCAAAAACAGGCGATCGCTTTCATGCTTGCGGAGATGGCGACGGATATCGAGGCCATTCGCCTGCTGGCTTGGGAGGCTGCCTGGATGCTGGATAAAGGCCATACGGAAGCCAGCAAGACAGCTTACCTGGCGTATACAGGCGCAGTGGATATGGTCATGATGGTGACCGACCGCGCCGTTCAGATCCTTGGGGGTCATGGCTACATCCGGGAACATCCGGTCGAGTTGTGGATGCGGAACGGCCGTGGTTTTGCCACGTTTACCGGATTGGCTGTTGTGTAAGCGCAAAGGAGGAATGCGATGATTGATTTTGAGATCCCCGAGAAAATTGCCCAGATTTGTACGGTCGTGGAATCCGTTGCAGTGAATATGATGCGTCCGGTCTCGCGCTATTTCGACGAGCATGAGCACGAGATTCCCTGGGACTACATCACGTTTATGCACACGGCGACTCGCGCGATGGGTGGCAGTTCGATGGTGCCTGGAACCAGCAAAAGCGAAGGCCCACGCATCGGCTTCCAGCGGCTGGCATTCATGGTCGAAATGCTCTCCTGGGGCGATGCAGGTATGTACCTCTGCACTCCCGGTGGGATGCTTGGGTCTGCAGCGGTCTCTGCTACCGGTACCCCGGAGCAGAAGGAGCGCTTTCTCAAGCGGTTCCGCGGCGAGAAACCGGTCTTCGATGCCATGTGCATGACCGAACCGCAATGCGGTTCGGATACATCCGCGATTCGCGCCAGCGCAGTTCTGGACAAGAAGACCAACGAATGGGTCCTGAATGGCGAGAAGATATTTGTCACTGCCGGCCAGAAAGCCTTGGTTGATTCAAACGGGTTTATCGTTGTCTGGGCGACTATCGACCCGAAGGCGGGTCGCGCCGGGATGCGTCCCTTCGTAGTCGAGGCAGGGGCTCCTGGCTGCTCGGTCGTCAAGATGGAACACAAGCTGGGCATCCGGGCGAGTGATACTGTCTCGATTGTCTTGCAGGATTGCCGTATTCCGTTTGACAACATCCTTGGTAGCCCGGAAGTTATCACCGATAAGGCGACGACCGGGTTCAAAGGTGCGATGGCCACGTTCGATGCAACCCGCCCGATCGTTGCCGCGCAGGCGATTGGCCTTGCCCGGGCCACGCTCGAGTTGGTGAAAGAAATGCTTGCGGAGCAAGGCGTTACAATCCGCTACGGGCTGCCCCGCCAGAAGATGACATTGATCGAGAGAGAAATTGTGGATATGGAAATCATGCTGCGGTCTGCCTGGCTGGTGACCATCAAGGCAGTCTGGATGGCAGATAACGGCAAACCCAACTCGTTGGAGGCTTCCATGTCCAAGGTCAGGTCTGGAGATGTCGTCACCAAGATCACCCAGAAAGCAGTTGAGCTGATGGGGCCGGTTGGCTATAGCCGAGAACACCTGCTCGAAAAATGGTTCCGCGATGCCAAGATCAGCGACATCTATGAAGGCACAGGGCAGATCAACCGGCTCATTGTTGCCCGACAGATCCTCGGGTATCGGAGCAGTGAATTGCGTTAGAAATTCCAATCGGAGCGGATGAGCATGCGTTGGTATGCCATCCGCTTACACCTCGATTGGTGAGATGGATCCGGGTTGATGACAATGCTCTCGGAACAGATGCTGGTCATATTCACGATCCTGGCGCTGGGTGTCCTTCTCGGAGGAATCTCTTGGCGTGGAATAAAGATCGGCACTGCTGGCGTCCTGTTCGTTGCCCTGGTGGCTGGACATTTAGGGTTTTCTGTATCCCGAACGGTCATGGATTTGGGGCTGCTGCTCTTTGTCTATGCTGTGGGCTTGCAAGCTGGGCCGCGTTTCTTCCGCACATTTCGTCGGCAGGGGCTCCGGTTTGTCAGCGCCGCGTTCGTTGTTGCGCTGACAGGAGCACTGCTGACCCTGGGACTGGCAATCTGGTTGGACCTACCGGATGACCTCGCTGCCGGCCTGTTCACTGGCGCCCTGACCTGCACACCCGCATTGGCAGCGGCAATGGACGCATTTATCCGCATCTCCCCGGACCTCGGGGCCGCGGTTTCGGTTGGATACGGGATCGCTTACCCGTTTAGCATGATCGGGGTTGTCTTACTCGTCCAGTTTCTGCCACGATTCATGAAAAGTGATTTGCGGGCGGAGGAGCGATCCTGGCTTGCTGAACGCCAGAAAGAACTCCCGATGTTGGAGATCAAGCAGTACAGGGTTTCCAATCCGAATTTGGATGGCAGGACGATCCGCGAGATCAACCCGGCCCGCATGGCGCACGCCAACATAAGCCGTATCCGCCGTAACGACAAAGTCTTCCTTGCCAGACCCGATTCGGTTATCCGCACCGGAGACGTGCTCCTCGTTGTCGGTCCCCAGACCGAACTGGAAAAGATCAAGCTACTCCTCGGTGAGGAGACCCAGGTCCAGATGGATATGAACACCAATATCGCCACCCAGGACGTGGATATTGTCTCTCCGGCAATCGCCGGTAAAACTATCGCCGACCTGCGCGTTTGGGAAAACTATGGTGTCGTCATCACCCGCATCCGTCGCCAGGGATTGGAAATTGCCCCAATCGGAGGCATGACCTTGGAGGTCGCTGACAGCCTGCGGGTGGTCGGCGAACGTCTGGACGTCGATGCATTCGGCCAGTTCGTCACAGGGGACGCGCGCCATGCCCAGGAGACGAGCATGCTTTCCTATCTGGTAGGGCTTGTGCTCGGGATCGTCCTGGGATTGATACCCATCCAACTGGCGAGTGGAGTCGAGATCAAGCTTGGTATCGCCGGAGGGGCCTTTCTTGTCAGCCTCCTGGTCGGACATTTCGGCCGGATCGGGAAACTACGCCTGCATGTTCCCGCTGCAGCCAAGAACCTGTCCCGGGAACTCGGCTTGATGCTCTTCCTTGCTGGGGCAGGGACTACCGCAGGAGCACACCTCGGTGATGTGGTCCAGCAGCAAGGCTGGTTCTTATTCCTGGCCGGGGCCGGTGTGACCACCCTCTCGGTCCTGGCTGGCTTGCTCCTGATGGTGAAGGTCTTCCGCATGGAGATGCTCGCTGCCCTGGGATCACTGACCGCCTGTATGACGAATCCACCCGGTCTGTCCGCGGCTAACAACCAGACCAGCACCGATCTGGCAACACTTGCATATGCCAGTACCTATCCAGTTGCCCTGATATTTAAAATCGTCCTGGCTCAAATTCTCGTTTCTGTGCTTATCCGGATATAGCGAGCGGTGCATCGTGCCGCTACCAAAAGGAGGTGTCATGAAATACAAGATTCACAATGCCGTGGTCATCGGTGCGGGGACAATGGGTGCAGCCCTCGCTGCGCACCTGGCAAATGCAGGCGTCCCGGTGACCTTGTTGGATATTGTCCCGAACAAGCTGACTGCGGCAGAGGAAGCTGCCGGTTTGAAATTGACCGATAAGGTCGTCCGTAACCGGATCGTCAACCAGGGGCTGGATCGATGCAGGACATCCAAGCCCGCGTCATTCTATTCAAATGACCAGCACACACTCGTTCGGACGGGCAACCTGGAAGATGATTTCGGCATTATCTCCCAAGCGGATTGGATCATCGAGGCGATTATCGAGAATCTGAAGATCAAGCGCGATCTGATGGCCAGGATCGATGCCATTCGCAAGCCCGAAGCCATTGTCAGCACGAATACCTCGGGGATCCCGGTAAAGGATATCGCGGCTGAATGTTCGGATGGCTTTAAGCAGCATTTCCTGGGTACGCATTTCTTCAACCCGCCGCGCTATCTCAA
>Ga0180007_10005822_pt1 | contig 12266 bp, 14 predicted proteins | sample MM_PC_MetaG_FD_121122 | JGI IMG/M metagenome (GOLD analysis project Ga0180007, IMG submission 121122) | Groundwater microbial communities from the Aspo Hard Rock Laboratory (HRL) deep subsurface site, Sweden - MM_PC_MetaG | ecosystem: Environmental > Aquatic > Deep subsurface > Groundwater...
AAATGGTAGAAGGATTGAATTTAGGCGATCAAGTAATTTTTGCCGGGTCGGTGGCGGCGGAAGATTTACCCAATTATTATAATCTGGCAGATGTTGTGGTTTTGCCTTCGCTTGATCAGTCTGAGGCGTTTGGCATAGTTTTAATTGAAGCGGCGGCATGTGGTAAACCAGTTATTGCTTCAAATCTTCCTGGCGTGCGGAGTGTAGTTGAATATGGTGTAAATGGATTTACAGTAATGCCGGGCAACGCCAAAGAGTTGGCAAAAAAAATAAACTATTTCTTAGATCATCCGGAAGAGGCGAAAGATTTTGGCAAGCATGGCCGGGAAATAGTTTTGGAAAAATATGATTTAAAAAAAGTGGGGGAGAAGTTGGAGAATGTCATTGCGAGCGCCGTAGGTGCGCGGCAATCTCATTCCGCTGATGACAATGGGATTGCTTCGTCGCTCGGCTCCTCGCAATGACCAAAAATATGAAAATTTGTCTCATCTCAAATTTATATCCGCCGATTTATCGCGGGGGAGCGGAGAAAATTGCCGAACGGGTGGCGCAAGGTTTGGCCGCCGCTGGTCATGAGGTTTTTGTTATTTCCACAAAACAGTGGTCTGGACGAAAAAGTTTTAAACCCGCCGCGACCGAAGAGAATGGAATAAAAGTTTATCGATTTTATCCGGCCAATATTTATTATTATCTGGATGGCCATAAACATAATGTTCTTTGGCGCGTGAAGTGGCATTTTTTGGATATGTTTAATTGTCACAGCCGCGCTGTCGTGAAAAAGATTTTAAAAGAAGAAAAACCCGATGTTGTAATAACGCACAATTTAATGGGAATCGGGTTTTTATTGCCGCGCATGATCCGCGGGCTTGGGATTAAACATATTCACACGCTTCATGATGTGCAATTGGCTGTGCCGAGCGGTTTGATTTTGAGGGGTAAAGAAAATAATTGGGAGCAAAGGACATGGCTTCGAAAAATTTATGAAGCCATTTGTCGGTTATTGTTTAATTCACCGGATGTCGTTGTTTCGCCGTCAAAATGGCTTTTGGATTTTTACGCGCAAAAGGGATTTTTCAAAAAATCAAAAAAAGAAGTGCTGCCAAACCCAGTGGAGCGGATTTATCCGGCCGGTATTCCGATGGATAACAGTATTTTAAAACTTCTATATCTTGGTCAGATAGAAGAGCATAAAGGAAGCTTGTTTTTAGTTGATGTTTTGAAAGAGATAGATATTGATTTTAAACTTCATATCGCCGGTGATGGATCGAAAATGGAGACGCTCAAAAAAATGGTCGGTCTAGATAGCCGATTTGTGATTCACGGGAAATTGGTTGGCGAAGAAGCGGTGAAGATTTTTAATTTAGTTGATCTGACGGTTGTTCCGTCGCTTTGCTACGAAAATTCACCGAGTGTGATTTACGAAAGTTTAGCTGCCGGCGTGCCGGTTTTGGCCGCAAAAATCGGAGGCGTGGCGGAATTAGTGAAAGACGGTGAAAACGGATTTACATTTCGGGCCGGTAACGCCGAAGATTTAGCGCGTGTTTTAAAGCACGCCGCCGCAAGCCGCGACGAATTACAAAAAATGCGGCAAGTAGCCGCAAAGTCGGTAGAGGATTTTGGGATTGAAAATTATATCCAACAGCTAATAAAATATATTCCCTGAGCGTAGCGGAGCGGAGTCGAAGGGCCTTCGACAAGCTCAGGCCATAAATTTATTTCGCCTTCGGGTGGAGTTAAAAATAAAAAAAGCCACCAAGCGAGTTGGTGGCGAGTAGCCGTCGGAAGTTTTCCGACGGTTTTTTGTTTGAGTCTTATTTTAATTGATATTTGAAAATCCAAATTTTTCCGTTGCCGATTTCTATGGTTTCGTCGGCAGTGGGGCGAGCGGATTCTAAGATTTTATCTGAATCAGTCCAGTATTTATTTAAGACAAAATAGACTGTTTTTGCGCCGGTTAAATTGGCGGCTTCGGCAACTGTGGCGCGCGAGGGCGTTTGATAAACCATATCCAAATAATATTGATAAAGCGGATCGCCGGTCGGAATTGGATAATAAAAATATGGACCGTAGTATTTATTGAATCCAAATTCTCTTATTGCCGCGGCAGAAACGCTTTGATTAGCTAAAACAACATAGTCCGCACCGGCGGCATCTTCGTCAATTTTATGAACAGTATTTAAATCAAAAATTGAAACAGAATATCCGCGGTCGATCGGATAATCTTCGCCGTCGTCTTTGGGATAAGAAAAGTAAAGTGAAAAAGTTAAAAATACGGAAAAAATTAAAATAAAAAAGAATTTCAGTCCGCGACTCTTGCCTTCCATCAACTTTTCAAAAAATTTATAAAGAGCAAAGAGAAAAAGGGGAATCAGAAAATAAAAACTTATTTCCAAAACGCGACCGGGATAAATTCCTTGCTCGTATTTGATGAGTGAAGGAAAATCAACAAAAAGTTTTAAGAGAGCGTAGTTTGTAATCAGGGCGGAAAAAGCAGTGAGGTATACTAAAACAGTTGGTAGAGTTTTTTTGAATAAAGAATAGCCGGCGAGCCCGACGGCAAGAAGGATAAAAGGAATAATCTCTCCATAGGTGTAGACCAAATCATAGAGGGGACGAAAATGATTTACCCAAATTGACATTGACCAGCCAAGCGCGCCAAGGAGATTTCCTGCGCCTGCGATCGTTTTTAAAGAAATAATTGAGGCCGGGCCTCTAAGTAAAAAAAGCGTCGCGAGAAAAACGAGAGGAATGGCCACGGCGGCAAGAATTGTACTCATTATAAAAACAACATGGCGGACAAATTCAAAAATTCCCTGCTGTTTTTTGAAAAAAGTAAAAACAGTGAGAAGGAGTAGAAAAATTAACGCAGGAATGCCAGCCAGAGGATGGGTTAAAAGTGTAACAAAGCCCAAAAACCAAAGAGCGGCGAGGGAAAATTCACGGCGCAAAACAAGAATGCCGAAGAAAATTATAATAAGAAGAAAAAAATTAGCCAGACCCTGCGGCGTTGTGACAAGGAAAGAAGTGAAGGGCAGAAGAAAAATAAAAAGGGCGGCCAAACTTGCGCCCGGAGTTTTGTTTCTTTCGGTAAACGGCCGAAGAGAAAAATAAATTGTGGCTGGAAGAAAAACAGAAATCAAGGTCGGCAAAAGCAGGCGATCCACCCAGACGACTGACGTGTGAAAAATTTTTGCCAAAAATACAACAAGCGAATATTGGCCTAGATAATAAAATGGTTTTGGTAAAATAAAACCCTGGGTGAGAATAATTTTTTCCGTGGCCTGGTGGATGAAAGGATCAAAGCCATAGCCGATACGGTAGACAAAAAGCGCGAGGGCGACTGTGACAAAAGTATGGGCGGAAATTAAAATTAAATTTAATCCTTCTTTTTGGCTTTTTAAAACAAAATATAGGAGAACGAGGGTGGCGGCAAAATAAGTGAGGAAAAAATCAAAAGGTAAAATTTTCCAGGGGCTGCGGATGGCCTCCACTGTGCCCCCGGCCAAAAGATAGCGGACGTTTAGAACCGTTAAAAAAATAAATGCCGCTAGAAGCAGCGTCGTCCGTAAAATATGAGGATTGATTTGGAGGGGATTGAAATGTTTTTCTGATTCAGGATGATTTCCAAAACGTAAAAAGGGGAGAAGGACAAACGGCGGGAGAAGGACAAGCGTTCCGAGCGCCAAAGGATTTAATTTATAAAAAAAGTAAATCAGGGCGCCAAAAAGAGAAAGACCGGCGATAAAAAATAAAAGTCCGTAGATAAATTTAAAAAGATCAGGCCGGCCGCGGAAGAGGATAAAACCCAGTAAAAATCCGTAAAAAATAAGGTAAGCCGGACCGAAGGTCAGGCCGATAAGCGGGCTTTCCCAAAGGAAAAAATTGCCGAGCAAGCCGACTATTAAAATCAAAGAAATGATGATACAATAAGGTAATCTGAGAGTCATTTGGTTAGCAAGTGAGATCTAGAAAATAGAAAGTAAAAAGACTTACTTTTATGTATTCTATCACAAAATGGATAAAGGAAAATAGGGCAGAGGCGGGGCTAATCTTTTTGGCAGTTATTTTTTTCTTTATTTATTCTTGGTTTTATTTAGGGACGGCGGCTGAATCGGCTAAGTTTAATTCGCCGGACGAAGCGGCTAATTATTTTTTTATAAAAAATTATGTTGCGGAGGGGTCGCTAAAAGTTTTTGAGCCGTTGAATCTTACGACCGGAGGGATAATCCATCCTCGAAGCATTACGACAGCGGGCGGAAATCTTATTCCCGGGAGTTTTCTCGGATTGATTTTAATTTATGGTTGGTTGGCAAAAATTTTTACGTTAGGTGTGATTTGGTGGCTCACGCCGTTTTTTGCCGGTGCGGCAGTTTTTTTTCTCTACGGAATTGTAAAAAGTATTTTTGACCGGCGGATTGCTCTTTGGTCTTCTTTTTTGCTTTTGGTTCATCCGGCCTTTTGGTATTACGCGAGCCGCGGATTTTTTCCGAATGTTTTATTTGTTTCATTGTTGCTCGCGGGGTTTTATTTTTTAGTGGGTCGTAAAAAACCGGGAACGGCATCTTGGAATTATGTTAATTTTGTTTTGTCCGGTTTGTTTTTTGGTTTGGCCATGGCTGTCCGGTTGTCAGAGGTAATTTGGGTTGGCGCGGCGTTGTTTTTATTATTTTTAATTTATAGAAAAAATTTAAAATGGTCTGAGGTAGCTATTTTTTTGTTTTCCGCGGGCGTAGCTTTTGTTCCAGTCTTTCTTTATAATCGGATGATTTACGGCGATCCGTTCACAACAGCTTATAATTTGGGGCAAGGTGCGGCGGTCGGCGGGGGAACGGCGTGGTTTGCTACGGCCTTGAAATTTATTTTTCCCTTCGGTCTCCAGATTAAAAATGTTTTGAAAAATTTCTCCACGTATTTTGTCGGAATGTTTTGGTGGTTTGCCATTCCCGCGGCTTTTGGCGCGTCAGTTTTTATAAAAAAATTGGTTGCCGGAAAATTGGATAAAAAAATTATAGTTTATTTGTCGCTCGGCGGATTTATTTCTTTGTTTTTATTTTTGTATTATGGCAGTTGGTTTTTTTATGATAATCCGGCGAAAGAGGCGTCGATCGGAACATCTTACGCGCGCTATTGGCTGCCGATTTATATTTTGTCATTGCCGCTCGTTGCGTTTACTCTTATAAAGTTGGTTGATTTTATCCGCCCCCTGAAAGAAAAATTTTTTGCCGCCCTGCTTTGTTTAATTTTTATTCTTTTTGGAGTGAATCTTACATTTTTTGATAAAAATGACGGATTGGCTTATATTTATAAAAATGTTTGGGACTATGCCGCGATTGCCGAAACGGTGAACGTGACAATTCCTTCAGAAGCTGTGATCATTGTCGACCGCGCTGACAAAATATTTTTTCCGGAGCATCGGGTAATTACTCCGCTTCGCGAAGAAAGCACCTACACCGCAATTCCCGAGCTCGCAAAAATTTTGCCGCTTTATTATTATGGTTTGCCTTTGGCGGAAAAGGAAATGGATTATCTTTATGACGGCAGAATAAATCGTGAAGAAATAGAAATAGTTGAAATAAAAAATTTCGGGGCGGAAACGCTTTATCAATTGAAGTATTTAAAATAGATTATGTTTTCTTTTTGGCATAAATTTATTCGCGTGATTTTAATCTTTATTCCCATTATTACTTTTGGGTGGCTTGCTGCAAAAGCGATTGCGCCGAACGGAAGAATGGAGGCGACTTATGATATGGCTCGCGAGTCACCGTTTGTTTCCAAACTTTATCCAAAGGATCGTGTTTCGGAGATTAAACAAGATGCCGACCAGGAAGTTTATCGGGTTTTAAAAGATGAGCCAGTTTATTTTGATTTAAGTCCAAATAGCAATTTCTCGGAAGTGGCCGTGACAATAAGATATAAAAATTCAAGAGATGTGCCGTTTAAGTTCGGCGGTCTTGCAGATAAAGATTCTTGGGTTTTCGATTTTCGGGAATTGCCGCCGACTGCCGGAGCTCTTCAGACAAAAACGGAAATTTTTGAATTAGGGAAACTTTCTCCCGAAGGGAAAAAGTTTAGGTTTGGATTTTCCGCGCCAGGATTTTTAGCGGGCGATATTCAAATTTATAAAATTAGAGCACTTTTTATTCGGAAGCCAATGACAGAAAAAGAAGTAGCCAACAGGGTTTTAGAGGAGATAATTGAACGACTGAATATAATTTTATGACAATAAAAGAATTTTTTTATAGAATTTTCAGAGACGCGTTTGTGATTTCTTTTATCACCCTTACTATTTTTGGTCTTTTGGAGTGGTTTGAGCCGGGGTTTGTAAGTTTTTATATCAGCTTTAATTTACTCTTGATAATTCCATTAATTTCTGGTATCCTGACAATACTATTAGATAAACAAAAAATTAAAGAATAAAAATATGGATTGTATTTTTTGCAAAATAATTAATGGGGAAGTGCCATCGGTAAAAGTTTATGAAAATCATAAAACCGTGGCATTCTTGGATATTAACCCGGCAAATCCCGGACATACGCTTGTTGTGCCTAAAGAGCATTTTGAAAATTTGCTTGACGGCGGCGATGAAATTTTGAAAGAGATAATGCTTACGATAAAAAAAGTTGCCCAGGGAATTACGAAAGCACTTGATTTGAAGGGTTTTAATGTTGGGCAAAATAACGGCGCGATCGCCGGCCAAGTTGTGCCGCATTTGCACTGGCATATTATTCCGCGGTTTGAAAATGATGGTTTAGAGCCATGGTCCAGAAAAGAATATAAAGAGGGGGAAATGGAAGAAATCGGGGAAAAAATTAAAAAAGAAATTGTATGAACGAACAAGATTTGAAAATTATAAAATACGATTTATATTGGGAGTTGATTCGTGGAAGACGGTCAAACAAAGGCAATCGTTGGTTTAATTTTTTGTGGCCGACTGATGAAGAGATTGATGAATCGTTTACACCCAAATTTGCTTATTTAAATTACCTTGGTCCCGGGGATGTGGCCGGCAATCATTATCACATTACAAAAGGAGAATTTTTTTGCCCGATGGGTCCGATGGAGCTTTATTTGGAAGATCCTAAAACCGGAAGAAAAGAAAAAATAGAGATGTCGCTCGGAGATAAAGAAAAATATACGATGTATTATGTTCCAACGGGAATTGCTCATGCAGTACGAAACCCAGGAAATGATTTTTCTCCTTTGGTTGTCTTGAGTGGCGAGTCACTATCTTCAGAGAAGACAATTGAATATAAAATTATATGAAAAGATACAAAAAATTAAGTGAAGAAATTTTGCACAAAAATCCGTGGTGGACTTATAAACACGATAAATTCCAATTGCCAAACGGAAAAGAGGGGGATTATTATTATTTTGATAATCCCGGCGGGAGTATGGTCGTGCCAATTTTGGACGACGGGCGGATTATTCTGGTGCGGCAATATCGTTATCTTTTTGATAAGGACGGTATAGAATTTTGTGCGGGTGGTATTGAAGATGGACAAACTCCCGAGGGGGCAGCCCGAGCTGAACTTGAAGAAGAAACCGGTTATCAGGGAGATTTGAAATTTATTGGAGAGTTTGCCTCTTCGCAAGGTTTTTCAAAAGAATTAGTAAGAGTTTTTTTAGTAAAAAATTTAAAAAAAGAGGAAAGTCATCCAGAAGAAACAGAAGAAATTGAGATTTTATTAAAGACGCCGGAAGAGATTGATAAAATGATTGAAAGTAACGAAATCTGGGGTGGCGAGACCATGGCCGCTTGGGCGATGGTGAGAAAATATTTTAAATAATTTTAAGAATGTCTTTGCGAGCGAAGCGAAGCAATCTCATAACGGTGGGATTGCCACGTTGCCCGACTAAAGTCGGGACTCCTCGCAATGACAAAATGTAGATATGAATTTATTAGTTTGTGGAGGCGCCGGATTTATTGGATCAAATTTCGTCCGGCAAATGTTAAAAAAATATCCGGATTACAAAATCGTAAATTATGACAAGCTGACTTACGCCGGAAATCTGGATAATTTGCGTGATGTAGAAAATAATCCGAACTATACTTTTGTCCAAGGAGACATTTGTGATTTGGAAAAATTAAACCAAGTTATTACCGAGCATAAAATCAATCACGTCATAAATTTCGCCGCTGAAACGCACGTTGACCGCTCCATCCACGGCGGCTGCAAAGATTTTGTGATGACAAATACTCTTGGTGTGCAGATGATTTTGGATGCGGTGCGAGTCAATAATATAGAAAAATTTGTAAATGTTTCAACTGATGAGGTCTACGGCGCGCTCGGGCTTGATGATGATAGAAAATTTACTGAGTCAACTCCGGTTTTACCGAATATGCCATATGCCGCGGCCAAAGCAGGCGGAGATTTGATGTGCAACGCGTATTTTGTTACGCATAAAGTTCCGGTTGTCGTGACGCATTGCTCCAATAATTACGGGCCATATCAGTTTCCGGAAAAAATAATTCCGTATTTTATTTTTCGGCTGTTCGGGGGAGAAAAAGTTCCAGTTTACGGCGACGGACTTTATGTTCGCGACTGGATTTATGTGACTGACCACGCCGCGGCGCTAGATTTGTTGCTCCATAAAGGCGTGCCGGGTGAAGTTTACAATATTGGCGTTGACAATGAACGTAGTAATATGGAAATTACCAAAATGATGCTAAAGATTATGGGCAAGGGTGAAGAAATGATCGAACACGTGACTGATCGGCCGGGGCATGATCGGCGCTACGCAATTGATGCGGCAAAGATCATGGCTTTGGGATGGAAGCCGGAATATAGCCGAGATAAATTTGAGCAAGGATTGAGGGAAACGGTGGATTGGTATTTGGCGAATAAGGAATGGGTTGGCAAAATACAAAAAAGAAAAGAAGAATTAAACCCGCATATAAAATAGTATGGAAAAAGAATTTAAAGTTTTTGAATTAAAGAAAATTGAAACGCCAAAGTTTATAATGAGTCCAATGGAACTTAAAGAGTATATTGATTTTCCCGTGAAGCGCGTTTATTTTATTACCAAGCCCATGTCGCCGACCGGCGCGCATTGCCATAAAGTCGAAGAGGAATTATTTGTTATGATTCAGGGAACTTGCACGGCGGTAGTTGATAAGGGCCAGGGGGTTGAGGAAATTCCGCTTGTTGGTCCAACCGGCGCGATGTACGTCCCGAATTTTGTTTGGCATCATTTTAAAGATTTTTCTCCGGACGCCATTCTTTTGGCGCTTTCATCTACAAACTATAATCCCGACCGGAGCGACTACATTGAAGATTATGAAGAATTTAAAAAAGTGAGCCCTTATTATTAAGCGAGTGAGTGAAATCAAAAATGAAGTTTTTGAATTTCCGAACGAGCGAAGATAACACGAAGTATTATCAGGGTGCAAAATAAAAATTAATTATAAAAATATGGAAGAAGGTTTGGGGTTCGAAAGAATACAGGACGATTTGCACGAAAAACAAAAAATACAAGATCGAGTTTTAAGTTTAAAGGGAATGATTTTGAGGGGCGGAAGGCAAGGTCGGGACGCCGAAAAAGTCTTGATTAGGGAATTTGGTCAACAAGCAGTGGGTTTAATTGTGGAATTACAGAGAGAAGCGAAAAAAAAGAAAAAATAGAGAGTTGATTTTAGAAAGGCGGCCGGAAAGGCCGCTTTTTTGATATTGACATTTTTCATTTTGTAATTTAACCTATCAATATCAACAAGAAGCCAAGGGGGCTTCAGGGAAGGAAGGGAAGAGATGCCGGAAGTGCAGGAACTTGGTGGTGGGTGGCAGTGGAATCCCGAGACGAGGCAGCTCGAACGGGCCGACGGCAAGTTCTTCGCCGTCCGGGTCGGCGAGGTCGGCCCCGAAGGCGGCAAGAAGTGGATCCAGCCGCTCGTGCTCCAGGAAGGAGGCGATCCGGACAAGGTCATCGGCGCGGTGACGCTCAAGGTTTGCGGCACGAAGATCAAGGTGGTGCGGCCGTGGCGTCCGGGCGCCGGCAAGGAAGTGCTCGAGGCTGATCGCAGCTCGGTCTCCAAGGGCGAAGTGCCCGCGGTCGAGCCCATCGGCTACTTCCGGCCCGACTCGGCGCGCATGACCGGCAAGGTCGGCGTGGTCGTTGTTCGGCTCCATGCCGAAGATGGCGGCAATTGGATGGGGCTTGCCGACTTCATTTACGAGACTGAGGACGGTATGGCGCTCGCGGCTCTGTGCAAGGCCGGGCTGTAGATCGATCATAGGAGGCGAGCTATGGCGAGGAGACGCAAGAAGAGGAGAGCAGTGGTGGAGAGAGATCTCCCCACGATCCAGAGGAAGAAGAGGGAGATCGCGCGAGCGATTCTTTCCGCCGAAACTCAGCGGGAGGAAGATCGGCTCGTGAGGGAGTGGGATATTCTCTCTGCCGATGAGCGGCGTGTCATGATGGCCGAGGAGGCGCAAAAGGCCAGATCGGCCAAGCCGGTGGAACACACGTCGATCTGATCCGGAGAAGAACAAGGAGGACAACCACACCGTTTTTTGCAGCACCCGCTGTGGAGAACGGTGTTTTTTTATTTATGGACAAGGATTGACGAAAAGCAGTGTTTTTAGTAAAGTAAATAGAGTAGTAAATGTTTAAATTTAGCTTATTTATGAAGGTTCTAATCATTGGATCAAAGGGAATGCTGGGCCAGGAATTGGCGCGGGAATTTGCGGAGAATGGCTACGAAGTGACAACCTGGGATAAGGAAGAAATTGATATTACAAAAAAAGAAGAGGTCAGCAAAAGAATCTCCGATTTGAAGCCGGAAATTATTGTTAATGCCGCGGCGTACAACGCAGTGGACAAAATTGAAGAAGGGGAAAAGGATTTTGCTGATCAAGTTAATGGATATGCCGTTTTGAATTTATCCGAGGCAGCTGAAGCCGTTGACGCAATTTTTGTTCACTATGGTACCGATTATATTTTTGATGGAAAAGAAATTGACGGGTACAAGGAAGACGCCATGCCAAATCCGCAGAGCTTGTATGCCAGTTCAAAATTGTTAGGCGAACAACAAATTAAAAATAAAAAATATTATTTAATTAGAACTTCGCGGCTTTTTGGAAAACAGGCGCAGAGTGTTGGAGCGAAAAAAAGTTTTGTTGATGTAATGTTAAAATGTGCCGAAGAGAAAGATTGTTTGGAGTTAGTCGATGAAGAAGTGAGTTCTCCGACTTATGTTTGCGATTTGGCGCATCGAACAAGAGAGATTATTGAATGGAAAAAACCATTTGGTATTTATCATGTGACAAATGAGGGTTCTTGCACTTGGTATGGCTGGGCCAAGAAAACATTTGAATTATCCGGCAAAAGTGTTAAGTTAATACCGGTAGGCGCGGATAGATTTCCAAGGCCTGCCAAAAGACCAAAATATTCAATACTGATAAATACAAAATTGCCGCCAATCCGAAAGTGGGAGGAAGCGTTGGCAGATTATTTAAAAACAAAATAAAATTTATGAAAGCTTTGATTACGGCCGGAGGGAGAGCGACGAGATTGCGGCCGATTACCTATACAATTAATAAGCATCTAATTCCCATTGCCAACAAGCCAATGCTTTTTTATGCATTGGAAAAAATTGCTGAGGCGGGGATCAAAGAAGTCGGTATCAATATTAATCCCGGTGAAAAAGAAATTCAGCCGGTAGTTGGTGATGGCAGCCGCTGGGGTTTAAGAATTTCATATATTGAGCAAGCTGGCGGCCCGAAGGGGTTGGCTCATATTGTTCGAAATGCAAAAGATTTTTTAGGGAATGAACCGTTTATTTTTTATCTCGGCGATAACATTATTTTGGGAAGCATTAAAAGATTCGTAGAAAAATTTTTAAATGACCGGTTAAATGTTCTTCTTGCGTTTGCCCGCGTGAGCGATCCTGAAAGATTTGGTGTGCCAGTGATCCGGGACGGAAAAATTATTCGCGTTGAAGAAAAGCCGGCCAGGCCCCAGAGTAATTTTGCTCAGACCGGGATTTATATTTATGATCAGCATATTTTCGATGCAGTGGAAAATATTTCGCCGTCGGATCGCGGTGAATTTGAAATTTCTGACGCCAACACTTATTTGATTGAAAAAGGTTTTAATGTTGGATATGAGGAAATTACCGGTTGGTGGAAAGATACGGGAAAACCGGAAGATTTGCTTGAAGGAAATCAGTTGATTTTGCATGATTTGAATGATATAAAAAATGAGGCCAATATGGCCCCAGGAGTAATTATTCAAGGAAAAGTAAAAATTGAAAAAGGAACTTATATTGG
>Ga0180007_10005823_pt1 | contig 12266 bp, 11 predicted proteins | sample MM_PC_MetaG_FD_121122 | JGI IMG/M metagenome (GOLD analysis project Ga0180007, IMG submission 121122) | Groundwater microbial communities from the Aspo Hard Rock Laboratory (HRL) deep subsurface site, Sweden - MM_PC_MetaG | ecosystem: Environmental > Aquatic > Deep subsurface > Groundwater...
TACCACTTGAAATACCCGATACGTAATTCTCGGCTTAATCTTTTATCTTCCACGGTGTACTCCATTTCTCTTCTTTTTCTCTTTTTACTTTTCTTACTCATTTGGAACCTCCGTCATATATACTTACCTGCGTTTTAATAATGATAGAAGGAGTATCACATTTGGTGCGCCAAAAGTCAAGCTATAGGGTATGTGGTTAGCTGGGCTAGCGATTTTGTATTAAGAGATTAGACAGGGTAGAATTGTTTCATGGAGTATTTTTTAAGGAAAATGGTAAGGTAGATGTTTGGTTTTAGATCACGCGAGGGGGTTGATGAATTTATCGAGAACGAGTCGATAGCAAGTTTTGAGAAACTGCCTTATCCAGACGAATGGCCACGTATTATCGATACTGAAGCGCAAGTTGCTAAGGTATTAAATATGTTTGAAGAGTCAGAAGAGCTAACAGTTGAAACCCAACTGGAGGTTAAACACAGATTCAAAAAAGGGCATCTAAGCAGAACCATTTCCAATTCTGGAAGATATATAACTGAGTCTTTAAGAAAGGGGTGGCCAGTGCCTTTAGAAGATGTTCCACTTTGTGACATTCATACACGTGGTAGCTCTGGAAGTGAAAAAAGACAACACTATATAAATGCAGTAATAAGAAAATTTGGAGTTTCTGCTACATTTGACAGATTACCTCCGATACTGTTAGCAAGAAAAAATGACGGTACTTTATCCACACTTGATGGGGCAACAAGATCTATGGTGGCTTATGAACAAGGCCTACCAACAATAAAAGCATATGTCATACCAGAAGGTGTTGTGAACTGATGTGAACTTATCCCAAGACCAAGCAACAGTATTAAAGGCACTAATTCATTGGTATAAATCTAAAAATAAAACCCAATTTATAACTCTAGGAGGATATGCAGGTACAGGAAAAACTACCTTAATAGCCATTATTAAAAAGGCCTTAGACAAAATCCACGAAGAGAAAAAGCAAAAAATAAAAATGGCGTTCTGTAGTTACACTGGAAGAGCCACACAAAATCTAAAAACCACGTTAAAAGAACACCAGGTATTAAATCGACGCGATACGGTTAGTACTATACATGGTCTAATATATGACCCTGTGGAAACCTCAAACGGTGTGATAATTGGGTGGAAAAAGAAAACAGAGATAAAAGCAGGTTTAATCATTGTAGACGAAGCATCTATGATCGACGAATTTATTTGGAATGATCTTTTATCGTTTGATGTACCGATAATTGCGGTAGGGGATCATGGTCAACTTGCACCCATAAATGGTTCGTTTAATCTCATGGAAAATCCAAATTTAAAACTTGAAAATATACATAGGCACGTAGCTGGAAACCCAATTATAAAAATTTCTACTGACGCCAGAAAATACGGTAAAATTAACCCGGGTAGCTATAGTAATAATGTAATTAAATATTCTAGCAATAACTACAATTACCATGACGCTAGTGAAAATCTTCTAGAAAATTATACTAACGACATGCTTGTTCTTTGCGGTTATAATTCCACTAGGGTTAAAATTAATCAATTTATTAGAAATGCGTTCGGTTTTGATCTTCCAGAACCACAAGTATCTGATAGAGTTATATGCTTGAGAAATAATCACAACAAAAACATATATAATGGAATGCTTGGTACGATAAAAAGCATAGATACGTCGCAAAAAACTTTCTATGACGTCGAGATAAAAATGGATGATATAGAGAAAAATTACTCGGGAAAAATATATGCCCCACAGTTCAATTCTATAAAACCAATAAATTTCACAAAAGATCGTGGAAAAATTGGCCTAAGCGACTTGTTTGATTTCGGCTATGCACTCACGGTACATAAAGCTCAAGGTAGTCAGGCACGAAAAGTTGTTTTGTTCGAGGAAAGATCGTCAAAAATGGATGACGACAGATGGAGACGATGGCTATATACTGGCGTTACCCGCGCACAAAATGAGTTATATCTGTTTGGAGAGTGATGATGTTTTATAGTAAAATGTCTAGGAATGCAATCCGATAACACGGCCTGGTAGCCAAGCGGTAAGGCGGAGGTCTGCAATCCGCCATAGGCGGACGATCTCTGCACGAACTATGTATTATGTATACATATTAAAGTTGAGTGGTAAGAAGAAAAGGTTTTATGTTGGTGTTACTGCCAATTTGGAAAGAAGACTAGGAGAACATAGGCTTAGTAAAGTAATATCTACAAGAGGCCTGTTTGAAAAATTGTTATATGTAGAGGTCATTGATAATAAGAACAAGGCGTGGAAACGGGAAAAGTATTTGAAAAGTGGTAAAGGCAGAGAATGGGTAAAAAACAATTACATGGCCTGGTAGCCAAGCGGTAAGGCGGAGGTCTGCAAAACCTCTATACGCGGACGATTCCCGCCCAGGCCTCCAATAAGTGACATCTCCATGAATAAGTACTATACTTGATAGGTGTGTATGCAGAAAGTAACTGATTGGGTAAAAGCAAACAAATTATCTGTTCTTTTAATTATAATTATTTTATTTTTATTTGGTAAATCTTCAATAAAAATTCCACTGGGTGGGGTAAGCGATTCGATGGGTTTAATGTATAAAGGAACGGCACCACAATCCGATGTAGTAAACCGAAAAGTAATCACAAAATCCCATCTTTCTATTCTTGTAAAAAATGTAACAAGCTCCTTGGATAAGATAAAAAGCGAGGTTACAAATTTGAAAGGATACGTCGTAAGTGAAAATATAACAAGAAATCCACAAACCAAAGATGAGTCAGCAACTGTAGTGATTAGAATCCCAACCGCATCCGTAGAGCTATTCAAAAAAGATATATCAGATATGTCCATAAAAGTGGTATCAGAAAATATTAGTGGTACAGACATCACAGATGAGTACATAGACATTGAAGGAAGAATTTCTCGCCTAGAAAAAACCAAAGCTATATTCGAGTCCATTTTAGATGATGCAACTAATATAGACGATATTCTCAGAGTAAATAGGGAAATACTAAATCTTCAAAGTCAAATTGACTCTTATATTGGTCAACTAAAATATATGGAAGGGGTTTCAAGCACTTCACTTATTACTTTAAATCTTTCTACAGACGAACTAAGCCTCCCATACTCCCCAGCAAAAGCGTGGCGACCAAGCATAATCTTCAAAACGGCCGTAAGATCGCTTCTAGCAAATCTCCAAAGCATCGGGTCGTTTATTATATGGGGCGCAGTGTACCTACCACTCGTTGTCTTGATTATTGTTGCATATAAGCTTGTTCGTAAAAAACAACGCAAGTGAGATTACCACTTAGAAGATCTTTTTCATTGGGAAATATATTCGCCTACTTTTCGTGCAATAATCAAAAATTCACTATATGTAGTGTTTTTACTCATTAGGCACACAGTAGTTTGCTTATTTAATATTCCACAATCATGCCAAGACCCTTCATCTGGCCAGTTACCTATTTTATGAGCAAAAATATCACTTGAACTTAATCCAGCGTGTATTCTGTCATCATAAATAGTTTCTGACAACATATCTAATAGCAGATTTTTGGGATCTTTTTTTAGATAATCGCTACTTAACATTTTTTCAAAATACCTAACAAATTCTTTGGAGGATACCTCGTTTGTATAATAATAATTAGTTAACTCTAACTCCTTTCCTAAACGAAAGGCATCTACAACCTGCGCGGGCGTCATTAAATTCAACAAATCCTCTTGAGATTGGTTTCTCGATTCCTTAATAAGACTACTAAGCGTTTCGTAAGTTCCTTTTTCATATTTTAGAGCTGCCACCGCCACAGGAATTTTATATAACGAGGCTGCGTACATTACCTCGTCTGGATTGTATTCAACAGTATTTCCTGTAATTACATTGTGTGTATATAGGGAGTATGTGCCGGAAACATTTTTAAATATGTCTGTTGAGAAGGTTTTTGGCGCCGCATGCGTCTCAAAAACAGGAACCTGTTTATTTTGTACTGAAAAAACTTCGCTCTGTTGTGAGTACAAACCATAGGTTGACACAATAATGAAAGCCAAAAACACTCCGAGCATTATAGGGAGAACCTGTCTTATTTTTACCATGATGAATCTGGTGGGCGGTGCGGGATTTGAACCTGCGACCTTCCGGATGTAAACCGGATGCTCTAACCAACTGAGCTAACCGCCCGGATAACTTGTTCATATTACCATTATTTAATATTCTAACAGGTGTTTATTTGAGGTATAATTCGTATTGTTACCTTGGGGGATCGTCTAATGGTAGGACACTGGGTTTTGATCCCAGTAATCGGGGTTCGAATCCCTGTCCCCCAGCCAGGGTTTTCTTCCTATAACAACAGCGTTTCCAAACATAAGCCATCAGGGAATTCGAACTGATATAATAGTTTTATTATGAAAATTAAAAATTATATCTTAAATATTTTATTAGAAACAAAACCAAATGATATGTGAACTTGATAATATTAATGTTTCGTACGAATCTTGGGGTAAAGGTCAACCCCTCATAATTCTTACAGGATGGGGTAATAGTGCTACAGTATCAGCAAGCTGGTGGGAACCAATCTTTCAGCAACATTCTAAATTCCGTCGCATATACATTGATCCTCCTGGTCATGGCAAAACACCAGGCGAAGACTGGGTTATCAACCAGGACAAAATGTTGGATATTATTATCGAGTGCATTGACAAAATCACAAAGGGCGAAAGATTTGTACTAGTAGGACACTCCTTGGGAGCATATCATGCGCGTGGGATAATATATCGTAGGGCAAAACTTATAGATGGACTCTTCATGGCTGTTCCAATAATAAAGGCAAAAGATTCAGAACGTATCGTTCCCCCACATACCGTGCTTCTTACTAGTCCAGAAGAAACTGCGAAACTAACACCTGCAGAAAACAAAATGTTATGGATGGCTACTATTCAGAGCAAAAACACATTAGATCGTATCAAAACAATGGCAGGGCAAGATAGGGGTGAAAGTGGTAACACAGCATTCTTAGAAAAAATAATAAAAACACCTCAAAACTATGCATACTCTTTTGATGTGGATTCACTGCCGAAGCCCTTCTCAAAACCAACATTAGTAATTGCAGGCAAACAAGACAGTATGGCAGGATATCAGGATGCTTGGGATATATTGGATAATTATCCACATACAACATATGTTGTATTTGATAGAGCGGGCCATTTATTAGATGATAAAGACCCATTAATTACTACACTAGTAGCAGAGTGGTTAAATAGAGTGGAAGAAGAAAACTCTACAAAGTAAAAATATACATATAAGTACAACAATTAGTATGTTAATACCTATAGGATTTAATGACTTATTATGCAAAATGAACGAACAAATAAATCAAATACAAAATAAAAAACCACGTATTCTGGTATGTGGTATAGGGAGCAAACACTTTAGAGATGATTATCTTGAGTTACTGAACCAGCACTACCTGGCACCAATATTAGTAGCTGGAACAGAGTTAGAGTCACGCGTAAATTATGCTTCAAAACAACTACAAAAAGCAGGAATAAGAGATGTAAAAATAATTCCAATAAAACCATTTGGCAAGGATAGTAGGATTTGTAAAGAAGATGAAAACAAACTAAACAATCTAGTAGAACAAGAAGATATTAACGGGGTAATCATTATTACAGAGGCAATAGCGCACTTGCCTTACTTAAAATGGGCTGTACAAAAAGGTATTCCGTGTTTAGTAGAAAAGCCGTTAACATCTTACAACGGAATAGTCCAAGATTCTGATAAAGCTAAACAAATAATTAGAGACTACGACTACCTAAAAGATGTAATTAAAGATAGGGGCTCTTTTGTCAGCATAGTTTCCCAAAGAAGATGGAATAAAGCTTTTTTATTTATTAAGGATAAAATTGAAGAAGTGTACAACCGCTATGGTACACCAGTGTCACTTCTAAGGGGAATGAAAAATAAGGGGGACTGGATGAAACCTAGTCACTTACTCACCAAAGAAAATCATCCATACAAATATGGCTATGGCGTGCTTTCTCATACAGGATACCATCCAGTGGATATTATGGATTTTACAGTCTCAAAAATATCAAAAGACTTGGGTATAAATAGGATCGAAGTATTCGCACAGATGAGCTACCCAAAAGATGTATATGTGGGTACAAAACATGCGGATATCTTTGAAGATAATATAGAGAATCTAAATGTTTGTGGTTTAGGAGAATGCAGTGTTAATGGAGTTTATTCTTACTCTAAAGATAACACAAAAGTCCTATTAGCTAGCTTGCAAATTTCTAATAATGGCTTGTGTCAAAAGGACTTTTCTCAGCCCGAGGGACATATTTGGGATAGAACAACAGGTACCATAAGACAAGAGGCATACACATGGACACAGGGACCTTTTCAAGAAATTGATTTTGAGTTATACCAAGACAAAACGGGTACACATGAATCACTCTACGAATATGGAGGAGATAACTATGGATTAGTTACAATAAAAAGAAACGGTAAATTACAAAATGTAGAAAAAATCTCAATAGAAAATTTCGAGGTAGAAGATGAAAGAGCTGCGGAAGCTTGCCTTAAAGAAGCTATATTAGAATTCATTGAACGAGTGAACGGTAATAAAATTACACCTAGATCTGATTTAGAGCAACATGAAATACCTATAAAAATTGAAAGCGGTCTATATCAATCAGCTATAAAAAATTTACCTATATCTCTCACTATAGGAGAAAGAAACTGTAATGACAAAAAAAGTTAGAGCTTTATTTTCCACTATGCGCAGTGGAAGTACTCTAGTTATGCACTGTTTAGCTCAACACCCAAACATATCTTGTATAAGTGGAACAATAAAAAAATCCCCAGAATTAAAAAGCGAAAATATCTCTTGGGAAGGGGTACTATCTTGGAAACATGAAAAGGACTTCTTATTTGTTAAGAATACATATGATAAAAATATCTATTATCCATTTTATAATACAAAGGTAATACCTTTACTAAGACCACTGTTCTTATTCAGAGAACCAGTACAAACAATAAATTCTATTATCCTAAAGGAATTCATGAATTCTAGCGTAGAAGATGCCATAAAAGCCTACAAAAAAGGTGCATATGGCAGTTATGTAAAAGCGAAGAAAATATCACCAGAAAACATACGATGTATAACGTACGAAACCTTAAGTAGTCAACCTGAAAAAGTTCTTAAAAAACTGCTAAGATTCTGGGAAATTCCCTGGAATCCTGCAGTTGTTGATTGGCCAGATACGTTTTCAGAAAAGACATTTAGTAATGACATCACACTTCATCAAGAACACATAAAAAAAGCAATTCAAGAAAATCATCACGATACATTAGTAAAATCAACTAAAATTATTCCAACTCATAATAGGAATATCATACTTAGTAAGGAAGACGTAGACTTAATAGAAAAAGAACTGCGAGGTATATATAATCAAATTAAAGATGAGGAATTTATAAATGAAAAATAAAGAAGTAGAAAAACTAAAATTAATTGAACAAATTGAAGCATCACTTGATGCCCTAGGAGCGAGCTATCCAAGTGTAGTAAATCAAGATATAAAAAAGGGAACCTTTAGCACTAATGATAAATATATAGAAGAAATTAAATTACACTTTACTGATTTGGGAATAAATTTTAGCTTATTAAAAGCACCAAGAAGAGAAGATGATGCAATTATCTTTTTATTAGAAGGTTCTAGTAATAAACTATGTCTAAAGGTGCTACCAGACGTTTGGATAGCTACAGCAGAACACACTCGAAACAAAGGATACATGGTTAAAATGCTTAGGTCTAAATACTTACCAAATATTCATTTCTCTAAACTTGATACTGTAAATGAAAGTATTTTATACCTATATGATTACATTGAAGGTACTCCACTTTCAAAGGTAGTTAATACAGCAACAAAAAGTCAGAAAAGAGAAATACTTAAAACTATAGCTAGTTGTGTAAATGATTGGGTTTTAAACTATAATCTTGATGTAAATTTTGAAGCTTTAGATGACTTTATAATCGATCCTTCTGATTTTTCCAGTATATGTCTAACAGATGTTAATATGGCCTTTCAAGCCTCTGAAATGCTCGGTACAGAAGATTTGGTAAGAATAGTTAAAAGACGAGCACTGAGATCCTTCTCTGAAAAAGGATTCGATAGAATTGATGTTTATAATGCTTTATATGAAACAAAATAGAGTAGATGAGCTAAAGGAGTTGTTATAATAATTGTATGAGAATAGGAATAGATGCCAGATTCTTTGGAGAAGCAGGTCCAGGCAGATACACAAAATCTATAATAGAGCATTTGGAAAAATTAGATACTAAGAACGAATATATTATCTTCCTTACTTCTAATGGTATGAAACAGTATCATCCAAAAAACCCAAGGTTTACAAAGATTGAAGCCAATTACACATGGTATTCCTTTGAGGAACAAACAAAACTCCTATTTAAAGTTCTATCTCAAAACTTAGATATATATTACGTACCTCATTTCAATATTCCTATCTTTTATCCAAAAAGGATTGTTACAGCGATACCAGATATGACAATGCATAAATATAGTACAGAAAAAGGAACTACATTACCTCTTTGGTATTTTAGGATAAAAGTATATGTATATAAGCTAGTTTTCTGGTGGGCAGTATTTAGATCAAGAAAAGTTATTGTACCTTCTAAAACAATAATGAAAGACTTTTTAAAGTATTTAAACTTTGAGAAAGACAAGTATGTATTAGCATACGAAGGTGTTGATCCTGACCTCTTGAGCTCTCCAAAGAATACAAATGAGACATTAAAAAAATATGGGATAACCAGAAATTTTGTACTTACAGTTGGAAGTATGTATGAGCACAAAAATATACAGGGAATGATAAATGCTTACAAGATATTAAAAGAGAAGTATGGTTATACAGGACAATATGTATTAGCTAGTAAAAAAGATAAGTTTAGTAAAAAAGTATATGACCAGATAAAAGGAGAAGGGTTAAATAAGGATATTTTGGTTTTAGCATATAGAGTTGATTCTAAAGATAAGTTTGTGGTTTCTGATCAGGAAATTATAAACCTACGTTCAAAAGCAGACTTATACATGTTTGCTCCTTTTACAGAAGGTTTTTCTCTGACATCAATGGAAGGAATGGCACAAGGACTTCCATCTGTTTTATCAGATATTGATTGTCATAGAGAAGTTTATAAAGACTCTGTACTTTACGCTAATCCATATAATCCAAAGGATATTGCACAAAAAGTAAATGAACTATTGACAAACCTTGAACTAAAGCAGGATTATATAAATCGAGGATATGCTCAGATAGATAAATATGACTGGCTGAAAACTGCTCAAATAACCCTGGATGTCTTCAATAGTATATAGCTTTGCCTTAGTTATGCAGATAAATTTACATGTAATATAGCTTACATTGCTAAAACAGCAGTTCGAACATGGACCCCAACGGCCAGCCAAAACGGGCACCCCTAGTGACCCGCTTCTCTCGATTAGCCTTTAACTGCTTCTAAAACTCCTAGTTAGAAATCATTAGATTCGAACTGAAATGAGCTTGTTGGGGCTTGATTATTATTAATCGGCAATAAAACTCTCTTGGGTTATAATAAGGTCATGAATGAAATAATATGTCCACATTGCAAAAAAGCTTTTAAGGTCGACGAGGCAGGTTTTGCAGATATTCTTAAACAAGTGCGTGATGGTGCATTTGAAAAAGAGATACACGATCGTTTAGAGCTTATGGAAAAGGACAAAAATAGTGCTGTAAAACTAGCTGAGGCAGAAATAAAAAATCTTTTCCAAACAGATATAGCAAAAAAAGATTCAGAACTCGCAAAATTACAATCTAAATTAGAATTGTCTGAGACGGAGAAAAAACTAGCGCTCACTGAAGCAGTTAAGAATTTGGAAAAGGAAAACGACTCACTCGCTAATAAACTTAAAACAAAAGAAATAGAAAACCAGCTGTCCGAAAATTCTCTAAAAAATGAATATGAAGTGAAAATCAAATCAAAAGAGGCGGAGATAGCGCTATATAAGGATATGAAAGCTAGATTATCCACGAAGATGCTAGGTGAGACTCTCGAACAACATTGTGAAATTGAATTTAATAAACTCAGATCTGCGGGATTTCAAAACGCTTACTTTGAAAAAGACAATGATGCTACAGAAGGCACAAAAGGCGACTATATTTACAAAGAAACTGACAACAGCGGTAATGAAATAATATCTATAATGTTCGAAATGAAAAATGAAGATGATGAAACAGCTACAAAAAAGAAAAATGAGGATTTCTTACCAAAACTTGATAAAGATCGTGCCAAAAAAGGCTGTGAATATGCAGTATTGGTAACACTTCTGGAAGCTGATAACGAGCTATATAACACGGGTATCATTGATATGTCGCATAAATACCCTAAGATGTATGTGATTCGACCACAGTTCTTTATTCCAATGATTACTTTATTGCGTAATGCTGCGCTTAATTCTATGAAATACAAATCCGAACTTGCAATAGTAAAAGCTCAAAATATAGATATTACGAACTTTGAAGAGAATATTGAGAATTTCAAAACAGGTTTTGCACGAAATTACGAGCTCGCAAGTCGTAAATTTAAAGATGCTATTGATGGAATAGATAAAACAATCAGTCAATTGCAAAAAACTAAAGAAAACTTATTACGTTCCGAGGATAATTTACGTCTTGCTAATAAAAAGGCTGAAGATTTGACTATCAAAAGGTTAACTAGAGGTAATCCTACTATGAAGGCGAAATTTGACGAGATTCAAAAGGATACAAAAGATTTCTAAATGCTAAGCCTGTACTGGGTTATAATAGTAATATGCATATAGTTATTATTCCTGGTTTTACAGGATATCCGGAAGAAAAAACATTTCAAGATCTTGGAGAAACTCTGACAGCAAAGGGTCATAAGGTTATTAAGATTGCATGGCCCTACTTACCCGATGAATTAGATAAATATAGTTTTACAGCTACTATAGAGCACACTAGTGAAATACTAAAAAATATTGATAATGAGAAGTTAATCATCTTAGGTTTTTCGATGGGTGGTATTATTGCAACTTTTCTAGCAACAAAATTCAAGCCATTAAAATTAGGGCTAACTGTATGTCCCTACCAAGCAGGAAGTGGGGATGACTTAGCAGGTAAATATAATGAGTGGAAGCTGACTGGTAAGAGAGAACTAACATCTTCAAGATTCGGTAAACTTGTAATGCCGTTTTCATTTATTGAAGACGCTCAAAAATATAATGCACTTGACTTAATCTCAGAAATTAATTGCCCTAAACTCTTTATTGTAGGTGAACAGGATAATAAGGTACCACTACACGTCTCAAAAAAGTTATTTGAGAAAGCTAACGAACCAAAAATATGGAAGCAATTGGCTGGTATGGAACATAAATATCAATACCAACCAGAAGTGCTGAAACAGGTTAATGAGCTCCTTATAGGCTTTATTGAGGGGTAGTAAGCATTATCTATACTGGAATAGCAGTCTGAGCTTGTTTCCTGAAAGCCAGCCAGCGGCCTTTAGCAGTTATGACAACAAGCACTCACATTACCACTTTGAGGGTTCGAACTAAGGTATAATTTTTGTATGAACTTCATCAAAATCACAGGTGCCAAAGTACACAACCTCAAAAACATCGATATTGAGATACCCCGTAATAAAATAACCTGTTTTGTAGGTGTTTCTGGTTCTGGTAAATCTACTATTGCAACAGATATCGTTGCGGCAGAAGGACAGCGCCAATATCTTGAGTCACTTAGTACATTTGCAACTCGTTTCCTTCGTAAAAAAGACAGACCAGACGTAGATCGAATTGAAGGACTATCCTCAACAATTTTGGTAGAACAAAAACAAATGCACGGGTCTCCAAGATCCACCGTAGGAACTACAACAGAAATATATACCTATCTTCGTTTATTATTTTCTAGGGTAGGTACCAAGAAGCTTAGTGCAGGTCACTTTTCCTTTAATAACCCTAAAGGAGCCTGTAAAACGTGTAAAGGCACGGGAATAGATGTTACTGTTGATATAGAAGCACTTGTAAACCCAAATAAAACTCTTGAAGAAGGGGCTATAAATCATCCAAACTACTGTAGACCAGACACGAGAATGATGAATATCCTCAAAACAACTGGAAAAGTGCCTTTTGATGTACCACTAAAAGATTTAACTCAGGAACAGTTACATTTTCTACTATATATATCCCATACAACACTAAA
>Ga0180007_10005824_pt1 | contig 12263 bp, 15 predicted proteins | sample MM_PC_MetaG_FD_121122 | JGI IMG/M metagenome (GOLD analysis project Ga0180007, IMG submission 121122) | Groundwater microbial communities from the Aspo Hard Rock Laboratory (HRL) deep subsurface site, Sweden - MM_PC_MetaG | ecosystem: Environmental > Aquatic > Deep subsurface > Groundwater...
GAATTATTTCAATGATATATGTTATAATTGACCGAAAAAAATGGTGGATGTCGGAGGTGAAAAATCCCGCACGGCTATCGACCTGGCCCACCAAAAACACTATACCCGTGCAAAGGTCTCACAGTTATTAAATGATATATCTTTTAATGTTAGAAAAAAACTTTGGGGAACCTCTTGTGGGTCCATCGGGCAGAACAAATTTTGCGGGATATTGAAGGATATAACCTGAGAAATATAAACTAAAAAGATGAAAAAATGAATGATAAATATGCAATAGACAGCCATAAGCTAACTTACCATCCGCAAAGAGTATCAAGTTGGTTAGAAGCAAGAAATGATCTATCGAAATTGCGAAAGATATACCCAGTGTACATTGAAATTTCCGCAGTAGGTTCATGTAATCATAGATGCACCTTTTGCGGTGTTGATTATATAGGATATCAAAATGTAAGATGGGAAACAGAGCTCCTAAAGCAACGATTGAGTGAAATGGCTGAAAAAGGTGTAAAAAGTGTGATGTTTGCGGGAGAAGGAGAACCTCTCCTTCACAAAGATCTTCATGAAATTATAGAACATTGTGCCAATGTCGGAATCGATAGCTCCATTACGACAAATTTTGTGATGCTCAACAAAAAAAATGTTTACAAAATATTTAAAAATGCCTCCTGGGTTAAGATAAGCATTAATGCAGGCACAAAAGAGACCTATTCTCAAATCCATAGGACCAAAGAAGAGGACTTTGATAAAGTTCTTGAAAATATGGAACTATCCGTAAAGACCAAAAGAGAAAACAACTTCAATTGTACGCTTGGTGCACAAATGCTACTTCTTCCTGAAAATAAAAACGAAGCATTGATATTAGCAAAAACAGTGAAAGAGATCGGACTGGAATATCTTGTTATTAAACCATATTCTCAGCATCTGTTTAGTGAAACAAAAAAATACAAAGATATCGATTATAAACCAATGCTCGATTTAGAAAAAGAACTTGAAAAGCTGAATGATAAAAATTTTAATGTTGTTTTTAGAAGCAATACAATGAGAAAGCTATACACGGGACATAACTATAAAAAGTGTTACGCGAGTCCATATTTTTGGGCACATTTAATGGCAAATGGCGACTTGTATGGATGCAGTGCTTATCTTAAGCAGAGTAAATTTTGCTATGGTAATTTAAAGGAGACCTCATTTAAAAACGCATGGGAGAGTGAAAAAAGATTAAATTCTATCATTTATGTAAAAGAGCAGCTTGATATTTCAGGATGTAGAATAAATTGCAGGATGGATGAAGTTAACGGATATTTGTGGCGACTTAAAAATCCTCAGGACCATGATAATTTCATATAAAGGTTAGTTTATGAAAGCAATAGCTACAAACATCAGAAAAAATATTTTACATATTGCAAATCTTTCTGGCTCTCCTCATATTGGTTCGGCTTTAAGTTGCACAGACATTTTAACTACTTTATATTTTTATGTATTGAATTTAGCAGATTATAAAAATAGAGATTTATTTATACTTTCCAAAGCTCACTCAGCTATGGCTCTTTACGCAACTTTGCATGAAAAAGGACTATTAACAAAAGAAGAGATGGAGGGCTACTATCAAAATGGTGGGACTTTGCCAGCACATACCGATAGATTTACAAACCCTTACATCGAAATTAGCGCAGGAAGTTTGGGACATGGTTTGCCGATATCTTTAGGTATGGCGCATGCTTTAAAATTACAAAATAGCAAACGACATGTTTATGTACTCATGGGCGATGGGGAGAGTCAAGAGGGAAGCGTATGGGAAGCTGCAATGTTAGCGCCAAAACTTGAATTGGATAATTTGACAGTATTTATAGATAGAAATAATCTTCAAGGCTATGGCAGAGCAGATGAAATACTATCTTATGAACCAATTGACAAAAAATTTGAAGCATTTAATTGGGAAGTATTAAGGATTGATGGACATAATACCAACGCTATAAAAAATGCTGTTAATATAAAAAGCAACAAGCCCAAAATGATAATATGCGATACCATAAAGGGCAAAGGCATCAGTTTTATGGAAGATCAGCTTATTTGGCATTATTACATAGTTACTGATGAGATAAAACAAAAAGCTATCACCGAGTTAGAGGAATCTTTAAATGAGAAATAGTGTTGCAGATGAAATAAAAAGAACGGCACAAGTTGATGAAAGCCTTTTTGTTATTTCAGGAGATGCCGGACTCGGTGTTTGGGATGATTTTAAAGATAGTAAGCAGTTCATAAACACCGGTGTCAATGAGCAGCTCGATATAGGTTTTGGGGCAGGTTTGTCTTTAATGGGACACCGGGTAATTTACTATAACATCGCTCCATTTGTCATCATGAGACCCTATGAGTTTATACGAAATGATATTTGCTATCAAGAATTACCAATGATTCTTATAGGGACGGGAAGTGGTATCACATATGCTCCTGCCGGTGTTACACACTATGTTGTCGAAGATATTGCGCTGGCCGCCACTATGCCAAATCTTGATATTTTTTCACCTGCCGACCCCATTGAGGCGGTTGCATGCTTTAAGTACGCCTATCAAAATAAAAGACCTAGCTATATAAGGATTGCCAAAAACGGGGAAGATAATATCCATGTGGAAAGCATAGATATTACAAAACCCATCTTTATAAATAAAACACCTTCAAAAAATATTTTGGTTCTGCATGGCTCAATCGCCGATGAGATATCAAAAATTTTAGATGTCGTTGATATCAACATTGTAAGCGTGCCGATGCTAACAAGTGACTTTGATTGGGAAACGTTTTTAAACGGCTTTTATAAAATATTTACATTAGAGGAACATTTTGTAAACGGTGGCTTTGGAACACTTTTAAAAGATAAGACTGACAAAAAAATCTATAAATTTGGTCTAAAAAACGAATATATTCACAAAATTGGTAATAGAGACTATCTAAGAGAGTACTACGGTATAGATGGCAGAAGCATCGGAAAAAAAATAAAGGACATCATTAATGGGTAAGCTTTTAGATATTGTCACAAAACTCCATAAAAAAACGTCAAGAGATTATATCGACAGAATGGTTAATGATAAAATCAACTGTATGATTAAGTCAAAAGAATATGGATATGACTATTGGGACGGGGATAGAAAATATGGCTATGGTGGTTACAAATACGATGGAAGATGGAAAGTAGTTGCTCAAGATTTAATCAACGAGTATGGTTTATCCGATGGGTGCAAAATACTTGATGTAGGTTGTGGCAAAGCATTTTTACTGTATGAACTAAAACAATTACTTCCGAATGCGACTATAGTAGGGTTTGATTATTCTCAATATGCAATAGATCATGCAAAAGATGAAATTAAAGAATGCCTCTTTAAAAATAACGCTCAAGATGTTTATCCATTTAAAAATAATGAGTTTGATTTAGTGATTTCTTTGACGACACTGCATAATCTAAAAATTTACGATTTAAAAAAAGCGGTTCAAGAGTGTCAGAGAGTTGGTAAAAAAAAGTACATAATGGTGGAGGCCTATCGAAATGAGGCGGAACTTTTTAATTTGGAATGCTGGGCCCTTACATGTGAAAGCTTTTTTAGGCCAGATGAGTGGATTTGGTTATTTAATGAATGGGGATATGATGGTGATTATGAATTTATCTATTTTGAGTAAAAGGATTTATTGTGGGAAATAAATACTCAAACTTAAAAATATTTCACTATCAGGATAAACTTGATAGTTTAGCACAAGACAAAGAAGAGATAACCTCTCCGATACATATCAGAATAAAGCCAACCAATACATGCAATCACAACTGTTGGTATTGTGCTTACAAAGCAGCCCATCTTCAATTAGGCCAGGATATGGTAAAAAAAGACTATATTCCATTGGATAAAATGATGGAGATAATCGATGATTGCAAAGATATGGATGTTAAAGCAATTACCTTTAGTGGTGGCGGAGAACCCTTCATCTATAAGTATTTTACGCAAACAATTAAAAAACTTATAGAGTATAAACTTCCATTTGCAAGTTTGACAAATGGAAGCAAGTTAAAAGGTGAAATAGCAGAACTTTTTGCGCACAATGCAACTTGGCTCAGGGTTTCGATTGATGGATATGACGACAAAAGTTATGCAGAAGCCAGAGATGTAAAAATCGGTGAATTTAGTAAAATCATACAGAACATGAAAGATTTTTCAGCGTTAAAGGGCAATTGCGCATTGGGAGCAAGCTTTATAATTGATAAAAACAATTACGCCCGCACATACGAGTTTATAAAACTTATCAAAACTACCGGAGCAAGTAGCATCAAAGTATCCCCCTGCGTCATAAGCAACCACTCTAATGAAAATGATGCCTACCATAAAGTACTCATAGATGAAGTGCAGTCTCAAATATCTCACGCAAAAAAAGATTTTGAGAATGAAACATTTGAGATATACAATTCATACCATCTATTCAAAGAGGAGATGGACAAGGAGTATGATTGGTGTCCATATATGCAAATACTTCCTGTCATAGGAGCAGATTTAAATATATATCCGTGCCAAGACAAAGCATACAACTTAACCAATGGTTTAGTGGGCAGCATAAAAGATAAAACCTTTAAACAATTTTGGTTTGACAAAAAAGATAAATTTTTCAATATAAATCCATCTTGTGATTGTAAAAACAGATGTGTCGCAGATGATAAAAATAAAATGATATTAAACTATTTAGATGTTGATATAAAACATTTGGGGTTTGTTTAGTGGCTCATATTCAATTAGTCGGCGTAGCCGAACAAAAAAGTCCAGATAATAAAATATGGAAATTTCCATATATGTTTCCAATTATAATAAGTCGTTTAGAACAAACAAAGCGCTCGTTTGAAGTCATTGCCACAAATTAACATCTAAAGAGTTATTGGACACGTTAATTAAATCAAATGCCCAAACATTTGGCATAAGTGCATGGTCACATAATTATGCCTTTGTTAAAAAATTAATAACTTATTCAAAAATATGCACGAAAGGCCTCTTATTTCATAGTATTACACCAGATACATTCAAAAAAGTTTTTAAAACCAGTCGAAAAATCAAATTTATTTTTCAACCGCACAAAAATAGGGGAACAAGATATTGCCTAAGTATATTTTAAGTGGCATAGACGGCAATGTTGGTTCCATTTTGAAAAAGGACATTGATGATAGAGATGTATATAGAATAGATACCAAATCAAGTGATGCTGATATCTTTTTACATTTAGCATCCAAATCTTCGGGCAGTTATGATGTTATCGTTAAATCAAACATAACATATCTTATGAAATGCATTGAATTTTGTAAAAAAAATCATATTAAACAGTTTATATTTTTTTCTGCAATAAGTATTTATACCAATGATGATTTATACAGTCTTTCAAAACTATTAGGGGAAAAAATTTTAAAAGAATCAGAGCTTGATGTATTAATCATTCGATTACCAATGATTTTAACAAACGATTGTCATAATGGTATTTTAAATCGTATTATGATGAAATTAGAAAACAATGAAGATACTATTTTGTATAATGGACATAAAAAGTTCAATAATTTCATTGCGGTTGATGATATTCTTCATTTTATAAGTAATTATAAGTTTCATAAAAAATATGAAATAGTTGATTTGTCCTTAAAAAGCGAATACACACTTTTTGAAATCGTAAAATTTTTAAAAAAAGAGATCCATTCGAAATCCAATATAATTCTTTCAGAAGAAAAACATCCTTTTTTAACTATATCCATAAGCAAAGCGATCAAAGAGTATCACTACAAACCTGAATCGACAAAGAAACGATTAAATTCATGGCTGAAAATCAGAGGACAAAATGAAATCATCAATTAAAATAAAAAATATAGAGAACGAACCTTATGCATATTTTCAAAATGGGGCGGAACTAAAAAGTTGGAATAAAGCGAATGAAGTCTCATACAATCAACAATTAAGGCAAAAAGCAAAAGTAAAATTTTATCAAAACGCTTTTGATTTTTTATATAGCCATTCAATTGCTGGTGACTATTTTGAATTCGGTTGTCACAAGGTTAGAACATTTAGGATGGCCCTAACAGAAGCAAGAAAAAAGAACTTTAACGATATGAATTTTCTGGCATTTGATAGTTTTGAAGGTTCGCCCGATTATGGCAACCAAAATAAAGAACATAATGATATTTATACTCCAGGAGGATTATCAACTAGTGAAAAGACCTTTTTGAAAACCATAAAAGAACATGGCTTGTTTATTGATAAAATCAAAACATTTAAAGGATTTTATAAAGACTCTTTAAATATAGAAAACAAGCAAAAACTGCTTAATGATAATCATAAAATTTCTTTAGTAACAATGGATTGTAGTTTTTATAGTTCTTTTGTATGTGCGTTTGATTTCATAGAAGATTTTTTACAAGAGGGTTCCATAATTTATATCGATGATTATCGAGTTACATACAAAGGAAACCCAGAAAAAGGTGTTCCCCTATCCTTCAAAGAATTTAAAGAAAAATCTATATTTAAATATGAAGCGTTTTTAAATGTTGGTTGGTTTGGAAAATCATATATTGTCTATAAATAACTTAAGGAAGTAAATTGAAAGATGCCATCAGAAAAATAGTATTCCCCCTGCCGAAAGACCAAAAAACACAAGGATTTAAGGCAAATTGGTATATTAAATCATTAAGAAGCATTGCCAAATTTATAATCAATATCTTAAGATTAAACGGGCAAAATCGTTTTAGCAATGAATTCATACAAATGTTAAACCCTCAAATAATGATCCCGATGCTCAAAAATGATTATGCAATTTTCAGAACAGGACATGGGAGACTTCTGTGGAGGGCAAAATCATTTTTAACTGAAGAACCCATGACCATTAAATGGATTGATACATTCAAAAAAGATGATATATTTTTTGATATTGGTGCAAATGTGGGCAACTACTCAATTTATGCATCAAAAAAGGGGATTAAAAGTTTTGCTTGTGAAGCAGAGATACTTAATTTATCACTACTCTTTGAAAATATCTTTCTTAACAATATCGAAAATTTATGTACACCAATTTCATTGGCACTGCATGATAAAACAATGGTTGAAAAATTTTATCTTAAGGATATTTCAAAGGGTGATGCGCTGCATTCCATTGGTCGAAAATCTTATCTTTTAGAAAATCCGGCAGCGTCAACTAAAACAATAGACACATTAACTATCAAGCTGGATGAATTAATTGAAATATATCATTTACCATATCCCACAAAATTAAAAATAGATGTCGATAATAATGAATTAAATGTAATCAATGGTGCCACAAAAACATTAGACTTTGTTGAAGAATTATGTATCGAATTAGACTTAGATTTTGATGAGCATGCAACCGCAAAAAAAATTTTGGAAAAGAAGAATTTTGAAATGATTCAGAAAGAGAATGGGGATGTGAATTATAATCAAAACATTGCAAACTATATTTTTAGAAAGAAAAAATGATGAAGAAAAGAGCATTAATCATAGGTGGTGGATTCGCAGGCAGTACCGCAGCATATATGCTAAAACAAAAAGGGTTTGATGTCACAGTGGTTGAAGCCAGCAATCATTTGGGCGGGGGATGTAGAACCTTTTTTCATGGAGGACATCCATATACGTTTGGACCACACCACCTACTTATAAATGAAAATGAAATGTTTGTGTGGGAATACTTTGAAAAATTTTTAAAGTTGAAAGAACTTCAACATCATACATTAACGTATGTGGAACAAGATAGCGAATTTTATACTTATCCAATTCATATTGACGAAGTCAAAAATATGCCTGATTATAAAAAAATAAAACAAGAATTGGACAACAAGGGGGACATAAATAAGGCTACAAATTTTGAGGAATACTGGTCATTTTCCATTGGGAATACTTTATACGATAAATTTATACATAATTATTCTGAAAAAATGTGGCAAATTAAAAACAATCAAGAGTTAAATGAATTTGCCTTCTCTCCAAAAGGTAAAATGCTACAAAGCGGCTCGAAACAATGTTTTATAGGACAGAAGAAAATCGCATATCCAACCCAACTTGATGGATATAATAGTTATTTTGAAAAAGGTACCGATGGTTGTAATATTATTTATAATCAAAAAGTTGACATCTTTGATTTGGAAAATAAGAAAATAAAAATTGAAGATAAGTGGTTAACCGGTGATGTTGTTATCAATACCGCTTCTTTGGATAGCGTTTTTGAATACTGTTATGGAGAATTAAGATATATCGGAAGAGATTTTCAAAAAATTATTTTGCCCATTGAAACGGTATTTCCAGAGCCTTATCATTTTATACACTATGCAGGAGACGATCCCCATACAAGGATAGTCGAGTATAAAAAAATGACAGGGTATCAATCTCCACACACATTAATCGGTATAGAAACACCATCATTCAACAATAAACTTTATCCATATCCTATAAAAAGCGAGATCCAAAAAGCTGCAAAATATAAAGCACTTTTTCCAAAAGATTGTTATTCCTTAGGAAGAATGGGAACATACCACTACGACAATATGGATATAATTGTCAAGGAATGTATGAAACTAATGGAGCAACTTTAAAGATGTTAATGAGCGATAAAGAGTTTTCTGGAAAGTATGGAAAAGAATATAATGAAACAATGGAAAAAGCTCAATTCTTTATCAACAACCCAAAAAAACTTATAGAAAAAGCCCAAACAGAAACCCCAAAAAACAATCTCAGATTAATTGCTCCTTTTGTGGATAAGTTTTCCCATGATATGACTTACTTTAAAGGTTTTGTTAAATATCCGCATAGACTAAAGAACTATATAGTTTCTAAAAATGAAGCATATTCTACCACTCGAAGTTACTTGCCGACGATTATGGATTTGGAGCCAAACAGCACCTGCAATTTCAAATGTATTATGTGTCAAGTATCAAATTGGAAAAATGGAAAAAGAGCAGATGATATGCCATTTGAAGAGTTTAAAACCTTTTGCGATGGAAATAATCATTTTACAGAAGTTAAACTCCATGGAATGGGTGAACCGCTTTTACATAACAAGTATTTTGACATGGTGGAGTATTTGTCTTCTCAGCACATATGGACCAGAACATCAATAAATGGTTCTCTCTTGCATGTAAAAAACAATCATAAAAATTTGATAGATGCAGGTATCGGCGAAATTCAATGCTCTTTTGATGGTGCAACAAAAGAAATTTATGAAAAGATTAGAGTGAATTCTAACTTTGAAAGAATAGTCAAAAATTTTACATTATTAAATCACTATGCCAATACAAAAGATCGGCCGTTCACTAGAATGTGGGCATTAATACAGAAAGCCAATCGCCATCAAATATTTGATTTTGTTAAGCTTGCTTTTAAAATGAATTTTAAAAGATTAAGCTTTTCCGTATCGTTGAATGACTGGGGCAGAGAAGCTTGGAATCAAAGCAATAAACAGTTACAAATAAATAAATTTACACCGGAAGAACATGCCAAATTAATTAAATTATCAAAAGCACATGATATAGACATTACACTATGGGAACAAGGGAGTCGCTATTCAACGGAATCTAAAGAGAAACTTTGTTCCTGGGTATTTAATAGGCCTTATATTAGCTCGGATTTAAAGGTGGTTCCTTGCTGTATGATAGCGGATCCGGATGTTGTTAACTTTGGAGATAGCCGAGATTTTTCCAATGTATGGAATAATAAAAACTATCAAAATTTTAGGCAATTACATATAGATGGGAAGATTCCGAATTGCTGTAAGAACTGTTATCTTGGTTTATGTAATGAATAAAATAGTTACAAAAAAAGTGACAATAGAAGACACAAAAATAGTCTGGAAATGGTGGAACGATCCAACTACCAGAAAAATGATGAAAGTGAATGATTATGTACCATGGGATGATCATGTAAAATGGTTCAATAATACACTTAATTCTGAAACAAGAATATTACTGATCTCCTCAATAGAAGATAGGCAACTTGGCGTGGTCCGATTTGATTTTAAAGAATGTGGGATTTATGAAGTTAGTATTAATCTTAATCCGCACTACCGAGGCCAAGGTTATGGAAAATCGATATTAAGATCTTCTATAAACTTTTTTTTCACAAGAAATCAACATACAACGAAATTATTTGCCATGTTCAAAAATATAAATATTGCATCAAAAAAAACATTTTTAGCCAATCATTTTATTATAATTGACAACCCAAATATAAATGCAAATGGCTTGGAGCGATTTAATAGAGACACCGAAAAATATTGTGAGCTAATAATGGATACCACCGCTATTCAAAAATATCAGGAGCTATCAGAGTGATTACATTGCCAAATAGATTTGCCTATGGAGAAAGGGAAATAAAAGCGATAAATGATGTTTTTGAATATTATCAAAAAACAGATGAAGACCCTGGCTATCAAGGGCATTTTGAAAATAAATTTTGTTCTGAATTTTCATCCTTTATGGGAGGAGGATATACAGATGCGGTAGCGACTGGTACTGCTTCCATATTTGTCGCACTTCAAGCATTAAAGCTTCCAAAGGGAAGCGATGTTTTAATATCACCAGTTACAGACAGCGGCCCCTTAAATTGTATTATTTTGTTAGGGTTAAACCCCGTTGTTGTCGATTCCGAAAAGGGAAGTTATAATATTGGGTTAAAACAATTTAAGCAAAGAATTACCCCAAACACATCCGCATTATTGCTTGTCCATACCGGTGGAGAGCCAGTAGCAGAAATAAAATTAATCATGAAAGAAGCCCATACCAAAGGGATAAAAGTCTTAGAAGATTGTTCCCAGGCGACTGGCGCATGGGTTCAGGGACAAAGAGTAGGGACGTTTGGAGATGTTGCTGCTTTTTCAACAATGTATCGGAAAAATCTAATTGCGGGATCTTGTGGTGGTTTGGTTTATACAAAAAATAAGGAATTATATCATTTAGCGTTAGCATATGCAGATAGGGGCAAGCAGTCTTGGAGAACAGATTTAAATCAAAATGACCCGAATTCTTCATTGTTTCCTGCGTTAAATTTCAATACCGATGAAATATCATGTGCAATTGGAAGTGCGTCACTCAATAGACTTGAAGATACTATTTCAAAAAGAATCGGGTTTATAAATTATTTTATACCATTATTAAAACAACATTCAAAAGCATGCGCACCTTATGTTTTTCATGATGGCTTCTCACCATTTTTTTTCCCTGTCTTTGTTGATATAGAGCGACTCAACTGCACCAAAATAGAATTCGCCGAAGCATTAAGCAAAGAAGGGGTTGCCAATAATAAACACTACGGATGTATTGTTAGTGAATGGGAATGGGCAAAAGAGTATTATACTGATGATTTTAAAGCCAGGAATGCTTTAGATGTCAGAAACACATCATTTAACCTTTTTTTAAATGAAAAATATACAAAAAAAAATGCCATTGATATTGTTAATATGATTGTTAAAACTGAAACGAAATTTAAAAGATGAATCTAAAGGATAAGGCGATCGTATTTATTCCGCCCGATGGAAAAATCATAGATCAGGATTTTGCATTAACAAGAATAATAAACTATTTTCATAAAATTGGGATAAAGACTTATTTGCTATCAGTTGGTAATTTTAACCAACACCCTTCTATAAAATATTCTGCTGAAATTATTATATTAGAAAACAAATCCGATATCATACGCCACCTCGAAGATAACTCATATGATTTAATATTTTCAAGAAGTTGGATGCATAGATATATGTTCGCAGCAGAAATAGCCAAAAAATTCAATAATGTCATTAGCTATATTAAAGACTGGCACGATTTCCCGAAAGACCAGTATACCTTTGTCTATGATACTGAAAGCGATGTAGAAGCCATAGGCCAAATATTTCAACATTCTAAAATAGTGTTGTCGCACTATTCATCAAACTATACGGACATACTGGCATCAAGATATGGTGTGGGAAAAAATAAGTTTCATTTCTTTCCTGAATATGCAGCTGTTTCAAACTTTGCGAAACAGCAGAATAAAAAATATGATTTATTGAATATAAGACTGTTAATGGCGGGAGGCGGGGCAAATTGTAGTTTGCCAAATAATATTATACCCGCAAAGGCTTTCTTCAATACATTAATACAATTATCTGATCAGCGTCAGTTATAATTCCCGCCTAACGACAATTAAAATTCCCGAAATGTAAAACCTTAAAAAAATGGTACGACTATCCAAATCACACTCAAAAGGAGAAATCTGGATGGTAAC
>Ga0180007_10005825_pt1 | contig 12263 bp, 14 predicted proteins | sample MM_PC_MetaG_FD_121122 | JGI IMG/M metagenome (GOLD analysis project Ga0180007, IMG submission 121122) | Groundwater microbial communities from the Aspo Hard Rock Laboratory (HRL) deep subsurface site, Sweden - MM_PC_MetaG | ecosystem: Environmental > Aquatic > Deep subsurface > Groundwater...
ACATGAATTGATCCGCGACGCTTTACGATATGCCCCTGTTGTGGCTTGTGATAATTATCACAGTGTCGTAGTGGTTAAGGATTTAGGCGATAGATTTAAAATTTTTGACTCTTACGATCCTTACTTCAAAGAGTGGAACTACAGCCGTTTTTTGGCGGCTAAAATTTATTTGATTGACTCGCCTAAAGAAAAAATACCACTAGTTGAAATTGCTAATGATACATTGGTATTTGAAACGGGAAAGGGTCGCTTTGGGTTAAAGATTGGTACAAGAATGTATGTTGATGGCTTGGATAAGATACTGGCAATGTGGGTTATGCGAACACCTGATTTCAAACGGAAAGTGACAATTACAGGCGAACAATTTGATTCGTTTTATCATTACAATTTGAAAAATGAAAAACTTGCAGATTGATTTGACTTTACATATAAATGTGTTATAATATTTTATAGTAGATTTTCATCCGTTCTGGCTGGTATCCACGAAAAGCATGTAATTGATGCAACGGATCACTCGGCCTTGGCTGGGTATTGCGTGAATATTAAATTACTTGGGTATCAGCTAGAAAAGGGGGAAGGTTTACAATAAAATTATATCTTTGGGACTGTTTTCTGCCCTTTTCTGAAGATGTAAGACTGGCTCACTAATGGGTTAGTGTAAAAACTACACATTGGTGAGCTAGCAGTCACATTAATTATGTATTTGCTGACTGCAAAAAAGGAGGATTGATAGCCGCTTTAAGCTTAAGTGGTTATTTTGCCTTATTAATTAAAAAATATATGGGAATCCCTGGTAAGAGGCCTGGTCCTGGAAGACCTAAAAAAGGAAGCACAATCGCTAAACAGAAGTTCAGAGATGTTCTGGCTGCAAAAATAACAGCTGAAGCTGAAGAGTGGATTAGTGCAGTTAGAAATTCAGCACTAGGTGCTTACATCATTGTTGAAAAAGATGGCAAAAAAATTAAGGGTTATACTAAAGCACCGGATATCAATGCCTGGCGCACAGCAACTGAACGTGCTTTTGGTAGGCCTGAAGAGTCATCTGAATTGACAGGCGAAATCAAACTTTTAATTGATGTCTAAACAGTCAAACTTTGTGCACCGGCCTCATCCAGAAACAAGGCAATGTCCTAAATGCTTATTCGTGACCTATTCAATGGTCTACGGAAGGTGTCCAATGTGTGGCAAACAAGATGTTAACTACCAACGAAATAAAATTAAGCAACTTGATCAATCCGAACGAGAAGCAGAAAGAATTTTTAACAGCAATTGATAAATATAAATACGTTTTATATGGCGGAGCTAAAGGTGGTGGCAAAAGCTATATTCTTCGTTGGGCGTTGATCAAGTTACTTCTTAAATGGGCAAAAGAAGGACATAAAAATGTTCGTGTTGCAATGTTTTGTGAGAACTTTCCAACATTGAAAGATAGACAGATAACAAAAATACAAACTGAGTTTCCAGCTTGGCTAGGTAAACTGAGCGAAAGCAACATTGAAGGCATGAGTTTTAAACTTCACAAGCCTTACGGCAGTGGTGTAATTGCATTGCGAAACCTAGACGATCCAAGTAAATATGCCAGCTCTGAGTTTGCCGCGGCGGCAGTAGATGAGTTAACAAAAAATGATAAGAAAGTTTTTGACCAGCTGAGATCAATTATTCGTTGGCCGGGAATTGAACGGACGTTATTTATAGCCGGAACTAATCCAGGCGGCATCGGTCATAACTGGGTAAAGAAGCTGTGGGTTGACAATGAGTTTGAAGATAACGAACCTGAACCAGATCAGTTTCATTTTATACAGGCCTTTGCAAAAGATAATCCGTTTTTGTCAGCTTCTTACGTTAAAAGCCTTGAAGGCTTACCTGAAGAATTACGCAAGGCTTATTTAGAGGGGTCATGGGATTTGATAGAAGGACAATATTTTAATGAGTGGCGTGATGATAGACATGTAGTTGAGCCATTCCCCATACCGGAAACTTGGAAGCGTTTTAGATGTATTGATCACGGGCGAACAGCGGCAACCGCCTGTTACTGGGGTGCGGTTGACTATGATGGACGTATTTACTGGTACAGGGAATATTATAAAGCTGGTGTTGATGCGGACTTGAACGCACAAGCTATTGCTGAGATGAGTTTAGGCGAAGAACATGCGTTTACAGTCATAGACTCATCTTGCTTCGCAAGGACGGGTACAGGGGAGACAATAGCTGATATTTATTTAGCCAACGGTGTATATGCGGAGCCGGCTCCAAAGAGTCGTTTAGCGGGCTGGAACTTATTTCATGAGTATTTGAGAGGTGATGAATCTGGTCCTAAAATGTTATTTTTTAAAACTTGTTATAATGCAATAAAGACTATTCCCGCTCTAATACATGATCCCAGAAAAATAGAAGACTTAGACACAAAAGGTGAAGATCATGCCGCAGATGCTATTAGTTACGGACTACAAACACTTTATGAAAGCAAGACACCTGAACCTATGACTGTTATTGAGGAGCGCATCAAACAGATGAAGACTAAAAACAGGTTAACACCATTCAATTTGAATAAATTTTATACAAGACGATAGCGGTTTAATTTATGCCAAAAGTTAATATTCCCGAAGAAGACAAGAGCGAGAAGTCTTATCAGCCAAACAAGGCTGAAAAAGAAACTTTAGAGTTTGTCAAAAAAAGAATTGATCGAATGAAGGAGTTTCGTAAGCAGTCAATTTTAGGGGCAAATAAAAGCATTGAGGATATATGGCGTGAGGCCGATAGGGAGTACATGCCACATGAACTACAGCTAAGTCAGCGTAAACGACTTGAAAGTGATGATGAAGAAGGTTTGCGTAGTCGGCTGATTAAAGTTGGTGATGCAGGTGATTGGCAGAGTAATATTGCTAGTCCTGACTTTTACGTTAAATTGAATACAGCAATGTCTATTTTGGTAGATGAGAATCCGGAAGCGGTGTTTCTACCAGACAGTAAGAAGTATGAGGCCAACACGTTACTGGCCTATGAAAACTGGAAGCATAGCTGGGAGGTTAGCGGTGCTAAGCAACAGCTTAAAAATTTTATATTTAACATGGCTAAATACGGGATTGGTTTCATGAAGACCTATCCTAAGATCATTGAGATAAAGAAAAAAATTCGTATTGAGTATTTTCCTGGTGAGCCGGACAGAGACAAGTTTGAAGAGCGCCGATTAGTTAAATATAACGATCTGTGCCGCAAGTCTCTTAACCCTTGGACGGTTTGGTGGAATGAAGGAACTAGAGTCGGTGACACACTTTCGCTTGAAGACTGGTATCACGAAGAAAACTATAGCTATGAAAGATTTAAACTAGAGTTTGGTGATTACATTAACAGCTCGTTAGTTAGACCTGGAATGAATACGCAGTCAGATAAGAGCGACAGCGAAAGTAATAATGACATAGGTGAAGACATGATAACGGTTGGTTTCTATGAAAATTATGTCAGTGATATTTATGCCATAATTATTCCATCGTCTAATATTTTGTTGTATTACTCTCCGTTACCAAACGACGACGGTAACTTGAGTCTTAGTTTTTCACCTTGGACGTTACGCGACGACAGGTGTTTGCCCGGTATCGGTATCTACGAAATCATTAGAAATGACAGCATTTTATATGATCGCTTACTAAACATGACGATGGATCAGTTGGTGCTATCAATTTATAAAATGTTTTTTTACAAGGGTACAAATGTTCTGGGTGAAAACGGAATGCTGGAGATTGTCCCTGGTGAAGGTCGTCAAGTAGCTGATCCGCAAGCCGTTAAATTTTTAGATATTCCTGGTCCAGGGCGTGAAAGTTGGTCTGGTTTGATGTTTATGCAAGATCGCAAGGACTCGATTTCTGGTGTAACACCACAGCTGACCGCTACAGGCTCTGGCAGTAAAACATTAGGTCAAGATGTGCAAGCAAAAGAAGCGGCCTTAGAGCGCATGAAGACACCACTGGATTACATACTTGATGCCTTGCAGAATGAAGCCTACGTCACACTTAGCTGGCAGAAGCAGATACTATCAACACCAGAAATACTTGAGTATACTGATCCTGATCAGTTGATACTAGCTTTAAATGAAATGGGTGTAGATGAACAGACAATTGCTAAATATGTTTTTGAGTTGAATCAACCAAGTAAGGATCAAGAGTTGTTTTTCAATGAAGAAGTGCCTAGTGAGGACGGAGACGGTGGGCAGACCAGAAAATTCGCTAACGTTTATCGAGAAGCATCGTTGGGCATAGAAAAAGATGAGAGCGGAGAACTAATAGAATCAGAAAAAAATAAATTTTACCGTTTTGGTGTTGATTTACCAACTAAACGACTTGATTGGAAGGGTATTATCAGAATTAAGCCACAGTCTGTGCTTGCACCCAGCAAGGAGCTACAACGTAGGCAAAAATTAGACATGTTCAACTTGGTTTACCCAGCCATACAGACCATGCTTGCAACACCGCAGTTTATACCGATATTAATGCCACCAATTAAGATGATTGTTAAAGCCTATGATCAGGACGTTAAACATTGGATGAATGAAAAGGAATTAATGGCATTGATGGAGTCCGCTAATCAACCGACCAAAGAACCATCTCCGGAACAGCCCAGACTAAACTTTAGCGTTGACGTCGATAACTTGCCGCCACAAGCACAAGCAGAGATATTGAAGAAATATGCAGGGATTGAAATGTCTCAACCGCTGTTTGTAAGTTCCAAGTCTGCCCAAAATGCAAAATTGATGGGTGGTGAGGCACGGCCGGTTGAAGCACCACAGACAGAGATGACACAACAGCCGATGGAACAGCAGGAGTTTGAACCTATTGCGCCAAGAGACAGTGTTAGTAGAGCCACACAGATAGGTGATTTGATTAACTTGAGAGACTAATGAATACCAACGAAGTCGCACAAATAAAATCGTTGTACAGAAGTCGTGAGTTTGCACTATTGAAGAAGATAGCATTTGAAATGATTGCGCAGTTATATAAAGAACTGCCAACAGGTGAAACACAGTTCCAGTACCTTAAAAACTCTTTGACCCGTGATGGAATGATTCACGGAATAGATCAGTATATTAAAGAAATTGAGCGAATATCCAATGAGTAACTTAATACCAATAGGAGCACGGATACTAGTTGAACAAGAAAAAGCAGAAGTAAAAGCAATTATAGTATCTGATGATCTACAAACAAAGAAGCCACGAGGTGTTATTAAGGCTCTAGGTGACAGTGTTCATGCCCCGCTAGCTGTAGATGACATAATATGTTTTCAGGAGCTGGCAGGACAAGAAATAAAAATTGGAGACGAGACGTTTCTAATCATACGAGAGCAAGACGTTATCGCTAAAATATGTTAGATGAGCATAGGATTTTACAACTTAAAACACTTGAAGGAGACTCGGTTGAAGTTGAAATAAACTTTAACGAAAAGGTCGGTGACTGCAAAATATTGCGGTTTCGAGTCGGAGATAAGGAGTTTGATATTTATCGAGACGAGCTTTTGTCACTAATGCTAGTTATTGGTAGTGCTGACGATCAGAAAAGACTAATGCCTGCAAAAGTAACAAATGTTAGACGCATGGAGAGATTGTTGAGATTTCAGTTTCCAGCATCAAAGGATTATAGGAAGGGTGAAACAGTGGAAGTTGTAGCCCCTTGGATTGATGAAATACCAGACGCAGAAGAAGTGTTTAGTGGCAATGTAAAGAATCAACGTAAAATTAAGAACTTTATAAAATAACTATGCCGAAAGGAATTCCAAAAAGTAAAATTGAGGAAAGTATCCAGGTGGCTAAGGTTGTAGACCCGCAGATAGTTGAGACTGATAAAAGAATTACTAATCTTGAGTCTAGTCTTGAAAAGATTACTGAGTTGGTTGTAAATATGTCTACAATAATTGAGGAAGGTCAGAGAATTGCAGCTGAAACACCCGCTCCAACCAAAACACCAGTCAGAGATATTGAAAAAGAAATAGAGGCTGAAGGTACTGACTCGATACCGCTTCCACAGAAATGGGTTGAAGCAAAGAACAGACTGTTAGGTACTGACTTCACTATGGAGATAAAAGATGTGGCTGACGGTAACTTTATGATGACAGTCTGGCTACCCGATCACTTAGACAGACGAGTAGGCGACAGAACAGGCAAAGACCTTAGCACCGGCTTAATCAGACGAACTTCAGCTTTGGCCGATGTAGAAGTGTGGTGTTCACGAATAGCAGGAAACATTAAAAAAAATTACCCAGATTTTAAACCATTAAACTAAATATGAAGACATTAAAATTATCAGTAATACATCGCGTTGTTTTGATGGGTGTGTTGAACAGTGAGCAGAGTGGACATAATCTATCAGAACTTAATCAGATGCTGAAGATTGTAGATAAGCTTGGTATAAAGCTTGAGGAGCAAAAAAAATTGAACTTACGCATTGAAGATGGAGCATGGAAGTGGGAGACAGCTGATGCCGATGGTAATGAGATTGATACAGAGCAAGATTTTGAAATGAGTGATGATCAGACTGATGTATTGGTGAAGATACTAAATAAGAAAAATGAAGAGAAGGCATTTGCATTGAACAATGCCAAACCGATCATTGATATTTTTGAACAATTAGAAATCCAACTTTAATTAACAATCTAAAACAACGACTGGTTGGAGACTTTATAATGATTCTCTGGTCTGGTGTTTTCGTCGTTGTTTTCGCTGGTTCAGAGGATCACTACAAAGCCTCCAATCACTGGAGGTTTTATAGTCTCTCGCCCACTTCATGGCGTTAAAAGGAAGTAAAAAAAGATTACAATATGACAGTGATAGACATGCGTCCTAAACAGGATGCTGAGGTAATGGAAGTAAAAGACCTTCCGGAAACGGAAGAAGAGGTCACCGAAGACCTGTCGGAGTCTTCCGCCGACGAAGAAGAAGTGGAAACTACTACCGAAGAACCTGAGGTTTCAGAGGAGAAACCAGAGGTTGAAGCGGAAGTAGAAGAGGAAACGAAAACAGTGGATTTATTGCCTCTTGAATCTGAGCGTGAAAAGCTATTAAAGCAAATCACTGAGCTTAGAGCAGAGAGGCGAGAATTACGACAAAAAAAAGAAGTTTTTGTCGATAAGACACCTGAGAAAAACCTATTAGAAGATGTTAGTCCTCAAGACGTTCAATTAATTGAAAAGGTCTTGAAGGCAAAAGGATATGTTCGCCAATCTGATGTTGAAGGTATGACCTACACACAGAGGGTTGAACAGTATCAGAACGAATGGTTGGCGGCTCACCCAGAGTATTTACCTGAAAATGATCCGGAAGATACAAACTGGAACAAACTGCGATCATACGTTGACAACTTCTTTAAGGCTCCATCTAATCCAGCACTGATCGGTAAGGTGTTGGATATGGCTCACAGTGCTCTTAATCCGCAGGTTTCAATTCCAACGAAAACTCGCGCAGCCACAGAAGCCAAAAAAGAAAAGCTAAAAAGCTCTTCTAAAGGTTCAACTGGAGGCGAGGCGGGTAAAACATCAGTTAATCCAAAGAATCAACTTAGGGTTAAACATCTAAAGGGCTTTTCTGAGGATGAACTGAAGGAATTACTCGGATAACCTTAAAAAAACAATATGGCTTTCAAGCTTATTGGTGGTTTTCCTGAGAACTTTACTATCGAAGCCACTGTTACGGCTGGAACTGCTATTGCTGCTGGTGATTTGCTTGATATAAACGGCAACGTCCTGCAGCGCGCAACATCTTCTTCAACAATTCACACCATTGTCGGTGTGGCTGCTGAAACCATTACTACTTCTGACAGCAAGATCAAAATGATCCCAGTTTGTCAGGGTCAGTTATGGGAGGCCGATGTTGCAAACAGCACAGCTTCAACACAGCTTTACGAAAGCATGGTTCTTACGGACCACGATACCGTTAACAACTCTGAAACTGACTCCACCGGAGCCACAGCAGTATTTATCTGCCTTGGTCTCAAGGGTGCAGCCGGTGATAAGAAGATCATTGGTGAATTTACTCGCTTACAATCAACCTCAACATAAGAGGTCAGCTAACTGAAATTTATGGCTAGCCCATTAACACTCGGACAAGCTGCAGACCTCGTAAACGTCGCTATCCAGAAAATCTGGTTAAAGCCGACGGTCGAGGACAAGCAGTTTTATTCAAAATTTTATAACGTAACTACAGGTGTCGAAGACTTGTATCTGAAAGATTCCAGCCTCTCTGGTCTGGGCTCAGCGTCTCGTGTCGTTGAGTCAGCAACCATTGTGTCTGAATCTCCGGTGCAGGGTTATGACCAAACGTACACTCAAGTATTGTACGGTAAACTTCTAGGATTTTCTTGGCACATGTGGAAGTTCGGGATTAAAAAACGCGACTTAATGCGTGTAGTGAACGAGCTAAAGAAAGCTTGTTTCACCGCTCGCGAAGAAATGCTTCATGAAAAGTTAGATGCCGCATGGTTAACCAGCTACACCCGCACTGATGATTCCGGTAACTACAGCGTTACTGTTTCTGGTGGTGATGGTGTTGCGTTGGTAAATGCTTCTCACACTCGTGAGGATGGCGGTACTGCCTGGAGCAACTTGGTGTCTGATGGCACTACAAGTAACATGGACCTTGATTACGACGCCTTGAAAGCACTGCACCGCGTTGCTGCGCTCGTCAAGACGCCGAAAGGCAAGCCACAGGTTTGCAACCCAAACCGCTTGCTGGTTAAGCAGGGTTCCGCCGCTCACTTTCGAGCATTAGAAATTCAGGGTGCTATCAAGGCCGGCAAGACCCCAGGTGAATTCAGCAACGATGGCTCAGCAGTCGGTCAGTTTGAATTGATTGCCTCTCCATACTTGCTTGGTACTGGTGATGCAACCTCAACAACCAATTTGTCTTCGTCCACTAACTGGCACGCTTTTGACTCTTCAATGATTGGCGATGAGTACGGATTACAGTATTTCGAGTCTCAGCCTGTCATGCTTGATGAGCAACAGATTGTGTACAAGACAAAAGAGATTCAATACACCGCCTCGATGGCTTTTGCTTACGGTCACAATGACCCACGCGGAGTCTTCGGTTCGACTGGCGCTAACGCCTAACTAGGATAACTACCTAACAGTTAAATAAATTATAGCGGCGGTTGTGCTTGAGGGGGTTAGGTCTCCGATATAGAGACTTCCGCCGCATTCTAAAAAACTTATGGCTACATATAATGGTAGACAATTAACTCCTTTGAAGGGGTTAAATATCAAAGATGTTGTACGCTTTGAAGCGTTAGCCACCAGCCCGACCGTAACTACTGGCGAGCGAATTTTGTTTGTCAATAGTTCCGGTCAATTAATCTTCCAAGACGGTTCATCTTCAACAACTCTTGGTTCTTCCGGTTCGGTTAGCTCATTCAACATGAATGACGCTTATGACGATGGTAGTTCCGTGACTGTTGATGCTGGTGCTATTGTTTTGGCCGGTGTTTCTGAAGCAACAGCAGTGTTAAATATTACTGCTGATGCTGGCAGCTCCGGGGCTTGTCTTTTAATTGCCAACTCAGGTAGTGGCAACGACGTAACTGGCACGAGTTCTCTCTGGTCGGTTAGTGCTGCCGGTGCAGCCGTCTTTGCCGGTATCGTGATGGGTGATGATGAGGCTATCACGCTTGGTGCTTCAAGTGACGCTACAATTCAGTGGGTTGGTGCTTCTAATCACTTGGATATTGGTGGTGCTACAAACTTTGATGGAAACATGACGATTGAAGCCGCCCACACCTTAACAATTGCTGGCACAGCCGGATCAGACAAACTGACCGTTACTGCTGGTGATGTGGTGTTAGGTGAAGGTTCAATCACATTGACCGATGACGATAACGCGGCCTCTCTGTCCATCACTAATGATGGTGCAACGACAGCCGGAAACGGCGCTGATACAGGTGTAGTAAACGTAGTTTGCGACACCTTAACAACCGGTACGTTATTGCACTTGTCGGTTACTGAAGGAACATTAAACGGCGGTCATTACTTGAAGTGCTGGGATGAGACTGCTGACGCAACTGTTTTATCTGTTGGTGAGGATGGACTGTTAACAATAGCTGGGAATGCAGCCGGTACTAATGCTATTGTCGTAACTGTTGGTGATTTATATTTGAGCGATACTGATGGCTCAATTATAGAATCTGAAGATGGTACAGCAACATTGTTGACGGTAGATAATAAGGCCGGTGTTATCGCTTCCGATAGCGCGGTTTTGTTGGTTGATGCTGGTGGTGCGGTAGCTTCTGGAGGTAATGCTCTGCGCGTTATCTTCAGTGGTGCTGCTGACGCCGGTGCAATTTTAGCTGAGTTCTTACCTGACGCAGCTTCTGTTGGTATTAAAGTCGAAGCTGGTGGCGTAGCTACCGCCGAGGCCTTATACATTGACGCTGATCCAACCGCTAACTCTGTGGTTTATGTCCACAGTGACGCGGTAATTGCTGACAATAAGGCAGTTATTGAGGTTCATCAGGCTACTGGTGCCATGGCCAGTGGTTCATCTTTACTCCGTTTGGAGTGTGACTCAACCCCTGCAGCCAGCGTATTTATTCAGGAGATTGATCTCACTGGTGTTACTGCCACCAATGATCCAGGTGCTATCTGGGTTAACGGTGTTGGTAAGGATGTCAAGGGTATATTAGTTGATGTTGATAATACTGACGTACACGCTGTTCAGATTGACGGTAGTGGTGCTATTAGTGGTGGTCGCATGTTATTGGTTGACAATGACGGAACTCCTGCTGCTAACACTGACGCCGTTGCTGAGTTTACCTTTACTGGTACAGCAACAAACAACCCAGTGGTTGTTAACATTAATAACAGCACTAAGGACGCTGCTCCTTTACTCGTTACCAGCAATGTGGCTGCGGCTACACGATCTGTTGGTACGTTTATTCAGGACAGCACAACCGGTGCTAAGGCGGTTGTTACTCTGCAACAGGATGACGTTAGTGAGGAATTCCTTGCTTTCAATTCGACCGCTGGCAGTGGTGCCTCTGTTGACCTTACAAACACAACTCCGGCCGCCGTTCTCGGTTCGGTTATTGTGTCGGCTGTTGACGGTACAAAGTATAGAGTGGCTTTGTACGCTGCTGCTGGTTGGCTTTAAACCATTCTCTAGTTTTGGCGGTTCTAGCCAAAAACCGCCGCCTATAAGAATTATTTTTAACGGTCTGGGTGTTCACCAAAAGAGACACCTTTCATATGTGGGGAGATAATTTGCTTAAAGCCAATATCGATATTTCAACAGCTACTACAACTGAAGTTATTGCAGCAGTGGCTGGTAAAACAATAGTCATAGATCACGTTAATTTTTTGGCAGGAGGCACAACTAACGTAACTTTAAAAGATGGCTCAACCGCTTACGGAGGAGCTTATCCTTTAACGACTCAAACCGGTGTTGTGTTAGACAATGTAATGAAAAATTATAACGGAGTAATTACCCTAACAAAAGGAAGTGCGTTTAATATAACAACTTCTGGAGCTGTACAGGTTAGTGGATTTGTTAGATACAGGTTACTTGATTAATATGTCTACTTTTCTGGGTAAAGGACTAGGATCAGGTTTCCTGTATAAGGCAGGCGCAGTTGTTGCCAGCATTCTTTTACTAGAAGATTCCTCGTCCTATTTATTAATGGAAACAGGGGACGCCCTATTACTTGAATAATCTCTATGGCTAATACTAAAATAAGTGATTTAACTGCAGCAACAGCTCTTACCGCCGATGATTTGATGGTTTTGGTTGATGATCCGTCGGGTAGCGCAGCAACTAAAAAAATAACATTTGCAAATGTTCAGGCGTCATTAGCTTATGCAAACAACGGTTATATCAAAGATAACAGTGCTAATGAATTGCTAAGTTTCAGCGTTACCGCATCAGCAATTAACAATTTACAAATTTCAAATACTGCTATTGGGAATAGCCCCAGCCTGTCAGCTATTGGTGATGATACAAATATTGATCTGCTCTTAGTATCAAAGGGTTCTGGGGTCGTAAAATCTAATGGGTCTAAGGTTGCGACAATTGGAAACAATCTTTCTGTTTTTGCCGCCACTACATCAGCTCAGTTGGCTGGTGTTATTAGTGATGAAACTGGTTCCGGTGCGCTGGTATTTGCAACTTCTCCCTCTCTGACTACGCCAAACATTGGCGTAGCTACCGGTACGTCATTGAGTTTAACCGCAGACAGCAATCAGATAGTTCTTAACTCTGATGAGGGCTCCGGTTACACCATGACGCTAACCGGTACTGC
>Ga0180007_10005826_pt1 | contig 12262 bp, 15 predicted proteins | sample MM_PC_MetaG_FD_121122 | JGI IMG/M metagenome (GOLD analysis project Ga0180007, IMG submission 121122) | Groundwater microbial communities from the Aspo Hard Rock Laboratory (HRL) deep subsurface site, Sweden - MM_PC_MetaG | ecosystem: Environmental > Aquatic > Deep subsurface > Groundwater...
ATTCCTGGCTGACGACCCTCTCTTAGTAATTGTATTAGCGCATCTGTAGCTGCAGTTTTACCAGTTAGTGGGAGGAACTCGTGGGCTTCATCAATAAAAATCCATACTAGGGGGTTTTCTTTTTTTTCTTCTTGTGAAAATAGGTTGAGTCCCTTAGACACGGATTCTACCTCTTCTTGTTTTCTTGCTGTCATTCTCTGATTGAATATTTTTCTTGATATAAGGCTTATTACTAGTGCTCTTACATTGAAGGCTCCGATAGAGTTGTAAACACTTAAATCTAGTATTGATGTTTTTCCTGGATTTATTAAATCTGAAACCTGGGTAGATTCTTTTTTGTTTTGAGCAAATACTCCCCATGTTTCTGCTGCCTGGAAAAGTCCGATTGCAGCATTTTTAGTGTCTGTAGAGCTTTTTTTGTCTTTTTCTATTTCAAAGAGAATATCCTCTATACTAAAGAAATCATTTTCTTTTAAATTTGAAATGGTTCTTTCTATCAAAACAGATATGGGGTTTATAATGTCAAGTCCAAAGGTTAACACCCAGTCTGCAGAGTTTAGCTCGGTTGGATCTAAAGCAAATTTAGCGTCCGCCGGTATTGATTTTTCAAGATACGAAGTGTAGTGTCCCATTGGTACGAAAACCTTTACAGGGAGATTTTTTGGTTTAAGATCCCAATCTGAAAGAAGATCTCTGTCTTTATCGTTTTTATACTTCATTGTCCAGTATATTCCCATTGTATCAAATATGATTGAGGCTATGTTTTGGCTTTCTGCCTTTGGAAGATTTGAAAGTTCCTCTGCCATAACTCCTAAGGTGTAGGATTTACCAGAACCTCTTTTTCCTGCTACTAAAATTACATGACTTCTAGCTACATCCATCAATATCCTATTACTCATGGAAGTGTACTGGCCCATTTTTACGTATCCTTTACCAAGAAAAATCAACCCCCTGTTTCCAAAAGATAATTTATCAGTCTCGTTTCTCCCGATTATAACATCGTGTGTCATTTTAAACTAAAGGGATTTTTGTTTTTATATTTATTTGTATCTCTCTTTATGTGTTCTTTTATTTCCTTGGAATTTATTCTCTTAAAAATAATGGATCCTTGTACCGCAATGTTTATAAAAGGGTTTTTCTAAAACAAAATATGGATGAAGAAAAAAAAGAGATTTCTGAACCAAAAGTAGAGAGTAAACCAGGGGAAAGCCCTGTTGTTGAACAAAGGGTTAAAGATGATGATTCAAGTATTACAGATAAGGTAAGAGAGAATCCTTGGGTTTTAGCAACTCTTGTTTTAGCTGTTATTACTTTGATATTGCTTGTTGGAGATTTAGGAAGTGGGACGGGTGCCGCCATAGGTACTGCTTCACAATCCGAGGTTGAAACAAAGACTCTTGATTTTTTAAATAGCCAGGTTGGAGGAGGGGTTACACTTGTTAGTAGCAGTTTTTCAAATGGATTATATGAGGTTGTGGTTTCTTTCCAGGGAGCCGAGATACCTGTTTATGTTACGGCTGATGGAAATAGTCTTATTCAGAGTCCTCCGGTTTCTTTTGATGTTTTAGCTCAGGAAGCTAGTGATGTGGGGGCTCAACAACCAACTGCAGTTCCTAAATCTGATAAACCCCAAGTGGAGTTATTTGTTATGTCTATGTGTCCTTATGGAACCCAGGCAGAGAAAGGGATTCTTTCTGCATTGGGGTTATTAAAGGATAAAATTGACTTTGAGTTGAGATTTGTTTCTTATGCTATGCATGGTAAAGGGGAGATAGATGAGAATACTGTCCAGTATTGTATCCAAAAGGAAGAACCTAAGAAACTTTATGATTATTTGATATGTTACTTAAATGATCAGAATCCCTCTTCATGGGAAGCTTGCAGGGGGGAGGTAGGAATTAATGAGGCTAAATTGCAAAGTTGTATTCAGTTGACAGATACCCAATTCAAAATTACAGAATTATATGATGATAAGGGTACATGGAATGGGGGAACTTATCCTCAATTTAACATTGATGCTGATCTTAATAATGAATATGGTGTACAAGGAAGTCCTACTCTGGTAATTAATGGGGTTCAATCCAATGCGGGAAGGTCTTCTGCAAGTTATTTGGCGGGAATTTGTGCTGCTTTTAACGATGCTCCAGAAGAGTGTAATGAGGTTCTTGATACTTCTAGCCCTTCTCCTGGGTTTGGATGGTCTGGGACTGCTGCATCAGATACTACTGCTTTGTGCGGATAATTGTTTTTGAGTATAATTATTTTTAAAAAGCTTGATTCTATATATTATTATGGCAGAAGTTGATGATGGAAGAGCAGGTGGTGAAAGGCAGGTAGAACAGGTAGTTATAGATTCTCCTTTTTTATGTAGTGGAGTTTATGGAGATCAAAAAAGAAAAGATGTTAGTGCTAATATTGGAAGAACAGATGATAAGCTTAGAGGGTTTGTTTTAGGATGTACAGATTATAATCCAGAAACTCATACTTGTTCTAATACAATAGGAGACGATAAGTCTTTGCCATGCCTTTTTGGATATGCTGTTTATCGTTGTAATACAAGACCAAGAGTTGTGACTTCTATGTCAACTTAGGTTTTAAATATATAAATCTTTAAAAAGAAATATTTTGTCTCTAAAATATGTCTAAAATAAACTGGAAGGATAAGTGTTGGGTTACTACTATTTTTCTTGTTAATAAAGAGAGGAAAGTTTTATTGAATTGGAATAAGGTTCTTCAGACATGGATTCCTGTTGGGGGGCATATAGATAAGGGAGAGACTCCTCAGGAGGCGATAAGAAGAGAGGTAGAGGAAGAGACTGGTTTTGATTTTGACCTTTATGGTGATTTTAAAATGGAAAATGGGGGAAAAGTCCAACTTGTTAAATTTCATAGATTTCAGATAGAGAGAGTTCCTCACCATAATATCCATATGAATTTTGTATTTTTTGGTAAGTGCTTAAAACACGATAGAGCTGTTTTTCAGACAGATGAAAAAGAAAAATTGAGGTGGTTTTCTAGAGAAGAGATTTTGAATGAAAAAGGAGTGTTGGAGAGTGTCAGAAATTCTGCTTTAAGAGCCTTGGAAGTTGTTAGGTTTTAGGATTTTCTTTCCAAATTAATTCATCGTATCCTGTCCTTAAAACATAATAAGAGGTATTTTCCAAGGCTCTTAATTCATGCATTTTTCCTGCAGGGAATTTTATTGTAACCCATTCGTTTATAGGGGCAATTTCTTCTGTTGCATTTTCTAATGAAACTACAACTCTCCCACTATTTAGTAAGAGATATTCATCCACTTTCGGATGATAATGTTTATCCACATCTTCTCCTGGGGTGAGTGTGTGATGTAAAAGAACATGGTCCTGTTCATCTACTACTATTACTTCTAAAGCTTTTTCCAGACTTGTAAAATGATTTATTTCCATTTAATGCTTCCCGTTCATTATGTATTCTATTTCTTCTTCATTGAATCTTAGTTCGTTTTGAACTTTTTTATTTTTGAATATGTTTTTTAATAAAGGGAACTCTTGCATTGCCCTTTTTTCTCCTACGTGGACGTAACGAGCGTATTTTTTGGCTATAGATTTCTTTTTTGCGGTTCTTTGGTTGTTGAGCCATATTTTAAGGATACGGTCTGGTTTCTTATAACTTGTAAATCCGGTTTTTGTTCCTCTTTTTGAAGAGGAAATTCCGTAACTTAAAAAGATGTTCTCATAAACTAGAAATCTCCAGTATTGTTGTTTGTATATTCTTCCTTTGAATACATCGACTTTGCTTAAAAGGTCCATGGCTCTTTCTAGTTCTTCTCCTTTGTATTCTGATGGGATGTTTTCTTCCACCCAGAGAATTATCTCATCGAAAGAAAGATTTACCTGGTCAAATATTCTTAACATATCCTCTGTTGGTTTTTCTTTAAAGATAGTTCTAAGTGCCTTGAATATGTCTGTTTCTTTATTCCTTTCATCTAAAAGTATTTCTGATGGGTCTTTTAGTTTTGATACTGCTTGTAAATCATTTATTGCAGCCCTTACATCTCCCTTAGATTTTGTTGCTATTTTTGTTACGAAATCCTCATCTAAAAATAATTTTTCTTTTTTTAAAATATTTAATAGAATTTCCTTTATTGTTCTGTAATCTATCTCCTTAACATTTACAAGTTCTGATTTGGACCTTAGAGGATTGAATTTCCTGTCCCATATGTCATTTGCAGTAATTATTATTGGAATCTTTGTTGAGGATACTAAGTTTATTAGTTCTGTAAGGCCTCCCCAGTCAACCTTTGATATCCCGTCAACCTCGTCAACAAGAATTATTTTGTTTTCTTCAATTAAGGATTTTTGTTCTATTGCTGGTTTTAGTATCTCTTGAAGGTTGGATTTGTTTCTTAAATCTGAAGCGTTTAATTCAAATATCTCTGATTGTGTTTCTTTTGCCGCTACATGCGCAAGGATTGTTTTTCCTGTTCCAGGAGGACCGTAAAGAATTATGGTATTTTTTACAATACCTTTTCTTAGCAAGGGACCAAGGGCACGTGAGGTTAGATGTTCTCCTTTAAGATTAAGGTGTTTAACGAAGTCTTTTATTTTTTGCACGGCTACCTCTTGACCTTTAATTTCACTGAAATAGTTTGGCCGATATTTTTCCACCCAGGGAGTTTCTTTTGTCATTTTATAAGTGACAAGTCTCCTTTTAATAAAATAGGATTTATACCTTTTAATTCATCTGTGAATGAACAGTTTGGAAGTTCGTTAAGAATGAATATTTTCTTTTTCATGTCCCATGCCGTGTATATCTCTAGAAAGGTTGCGCCACCAATGTAATTCTTATGTCCCTTTCTTTCATAATTTAGTACCAATATCGCGTCGTTTGGTTTTATGTTTATTTTATCTTTCTTCATCATTTTAGCCTTCCATTTAACATGTTCTTCTTTCCCAATTATTTTTTGTTTTTCTTCCATCAAGGGTTCATTATAGCTATTTGGTAATCTTATTTTATGGCCTTTTTTCTCTAATTCCTCTTTTATTTTTTGGATTTTTTCGTAGAAATGTTTACTACAACAAATAAATATTTTCATTTTACTTTGCTATTCCAGCTAAAACAAAACTTGCTAGAAGAGCTTGTAGTTGGATAAAAGGGTCAGAGCCTTCGACAATTCTGAATTCGGTTTCACCCGTTTTTTCTGTTAGTTTTACCTTGAGTTCTGGTTCAATTGGTAGATTCCATATTTCTTTTTGTATGGATTTTATGACGTCTTGTCCTGAAATGGACTCCTTTAACATTATGTCTAGGAGCTTTTCCCTTGCTTTTTGGAAGTCTCCGGCAAGTGCTGAGGATAAAACAATTCTTATGTCCTTTGGCTTGGCATTAGATATCATTGTTGAGACTAGATTGAGTGATATTGAAGGAGAGATTGATGCTGTTGATTGTAAGATGTTTATACATTTTCTGCAGTCTCCTTCACTTCCCTCAAAGATGACTTCTAGAGCCTCTGAATCTATCTGTAGTTTCTCTGTTTGAGAAATTTTATCTATTATTTTTTGTATATCTTTCCTTTCTAGTAGTTTGAAACGGAATATTGCACACCTGGATTGTATTGGGTCTATTATTTTGCTTGAATAATTACAAGAAAGAATAAAACGGCAGGTTGCGGAATAGTTCTCCATAGTTCTTCTTAAAGCCTGCTGGGCTTCTGGAGTTAGGGCGTCCGCCTCATCTAAAAAGATTGTTTTAAAGGAGACATTTCCAATTGATTTTGTTCTAGCGAAATCCTTTACTTTTTCTCTTACAACGCTAATTCCTCTTTCATCAGAAGCGTTTAATTCAAGATAGTTTTCTTTCCAGCTATCTCCGTAAAGGGTTTTTACTATTATAAGTGCAAGTGTTGATTTTCCTGTTCCTGCTGGGCCTGCAAACAACAGGTGGGGTATATTTAATGAGTTGACAAGGGCTTCTACTCTTGCTTTTATATCATCCTGCCCAACAAGTTCAGAAAATGTTGAGGGACGATATTTCTCTGTCCATATTTCACTCCTATTTGCCATTTTATCTTCTAAGCTTGAATTTACTTATAAAGATTATTGTGGTGGTTGTGTTAAGAAAAGGATTATCTATTATTGGTGAGGTATTTGATTATTTCTTCTCTGGCCATTGGTTTTACTTCCCCCATTGGCCATCTACTCCTTCTTAACTCATCTGCATGTTCTTCATATTCAAAGAAGGCTACCGGTTTTATTTCCGGGGTTATATCTAATTTATCTCCTCTTGGAAAGACAGCATAATATTTTTCTACCTATTTCTGTGGGTATTTAATGATTATTGTGATAAGGAAGAGGGGTCACAAATTAAATTTGATAATCTGGCCTGATTTTGGTTTTAATACCGACTTTTCTTTATTGATGTTTTCATCTATTCCCTGAATGGTATCAAAGTGAGTAACTACCAGGACAATTTTATATTTTTGTAGCTTTAACTCTTCTACAAAACCGGCAACTCTCTCTTTAAGGTCATTAAATGATTCACCGTCATTTATTCTAACTTCTCTTGTTTCAACCCCTTTTTCTTTAGCGAGTTCTTTTTGTTTTTCTTTATAGGTATCATATATCTCTCCTTCCATTCCCGACCTTATCTCATTTATTCTCGAATCTATTTTTATTGGGATTTTTCTTCCTTTATTTATTATTTTGGCTGTTTGGATTGCTCTTGGAAGCTCTGAAGTTATTATTATTTCAATTGGTACTTCTTTCAGTTTTTCATAAACTTCAAGGGCTTGTTTTTTACCAAGTTCTGTTAAATTTACTGGTTTTTTTGGGTCTGCGTTCATTGTGCTATTGAGATTATGGTCTGCTTGCCCGTGTCTTACACAGTATAGAATCATCTTATTTTGCTCTAGCTCTCTTTAACTTTCTCTTTCGTTTTTCTTTTTTAAGTTTCTTACGTTGCCACTTCCAACGCATCTGTCCTTTTTTCTTCCAGCGTCTTGAGCTTCTCTTCATAATAGTTTCTGGGAAATTTGGTTTTTAAAGGTTGTGTCAGCATTAAAACATCAGCATTAAATGATGGAAATGTTTAAAAAGTGTTTTTATTGAAGTGTCTTATGACAACAAACATGATGAGATATGAATTCTATCAGGTTGGAGAGCAAGGGGCCGTTGGGTTCAACCAACACGTCTTATTGCTTAAGGAAGGGAAGAGAGACGTAGTTTTTGCTCACTGTCCTCCAGAGAGAAGGTATGGTTTTCTTAGTCCGGAACAGACTGAAGGGGTAAGGGAAATTATGTCTGGTGTAAAACCAATTACCATTGTTGGAGGGGAAGAAGCTGGTCTTGCAGAAGCAATTCTTAGTTTACCTGTTTCTCCTAGTGGTTCTGCGCAATTAACATCACTGACACAGAGCCTTTTGAATGCTACTAGAAAATAACTATCTTGATCTTTTTACACCAATTTTTGGGCAGTATTTTGATATTGGGCAGTTTGAACATTTTGGGGATACTGGTTGGCAGGTTTCTCTACCAAAAGAGACAAATATGGCATTAAATTCATTCCAGTACTTTTTTGGAAGTATTTTGTGAAGTTCTATTTCTGATTTTTCTGCTGTTTTTGTTTTAATCCACCCCAATCTATTTGGGATTCTATGGCAGTGGGTGTCTACAGGAATTACACTCTGGCCGTAGGCAAAGGCTAGAACTATATTTGCTGTTTTCGGGCCTATTCCTTTTATTGAAATAAGGTCTTCACGTGTTGAAGGTACTTTTCCATCAAATCTAGATAATATCTCTTTTGATACAAGCTTTATGGCTGCTGCTTTTTTGTTAAAGTGTCCAGAGGAAAAAATTAATTTCTTTAATTTTTTATCTGGAATTTTAATCATGGCTTGTGGGGTGTTTGCAACTCCGAAAAGTTTAGCCGAAATTTTCTCTGTATTTTCATCTCTTGCTCTTAGAGAAAGAAGACAGGCAATAAGGACTTTGTATGGGTCTGGTTTTTGTCTCATTCTATTAAGGGTGGTGTTACTAGAAGAAGGGTAGGCTTTTTCTAAAATACTCATTACTTTTGGGATATTTTTGTTTGGCATTTTGAGATAAATCAAAATGAGTTTTTATTACTTGTCTTTTAACGAAACATTTAAATAATCTACAAGTGTATACATTTGTATATGGAAACGACAATTAGGATATCTCAAGAAGTTAAATCTAGGCTAGATAAGATGAAAATGTTTGATAAAGAATCTTATAACGATGTTATAGAGGTTTTGCTTGAGGATGATATGGAACTTAATGAGAAAACTAAGAAAGAGATAGCTTTTGCTAGGAAAGAAAAAGGAATTTCTCATGAAGAAGTTAAAAAAAGGTTTGGATTATAATGTTTGGTTTAGAATGGAAAGAGGGATCAATAAGGCAATTAAATAAATTGCCTTCACTTTTATCTTGTAGAATCCTTAAAAAAGTTGAAGAGTTAAAGGAAGATCCTTTTTCAAAAGATATAAAGAAACTTAAGGGAGAGCCAGGATTTAGATTAAGGGTTGGGGACTATAGAGTTATATTTGATATAGATTTTAGAGATAATTTGATAAGTGTCTTGAGACTTGGGTATAGGAAGAATATTTATAAGAATTAATTCTTTGCTTTTTCTGCAATTTTCCCTATTTTGATTGTTGCCCAGACTGCAATTAGGGTTATCACTATCGCATAAACTAACATTGCTCCTATTGTGTCTGCTTCTCCGAATGCTTTTTTGAATATTGCTTGTATTGCTCCGTTCCATGCAAGAGCGGCAACAAGGCCAAATGCAGCAGTTATTAATGCAGCAAGCTTTTCAACTACGTCTTTTTTCATTTTTTTCTCTCCTTTACCATTTCTTTAATTGGTTGAACGCATTCCGGGTTTACAAGTGTTGAGAGTCCGGCTGGTTCTTCGTTTGCTAATATGTTTTTTAGAATTCTTCTCATTATTTTTCCACTACGCGTCTTTGGAAGATCATTGACAAAGTAAACTTTTGCTGGTCTTGCTGTTGGTCCCAGAGTGTTGTCTACGTGTTTTTTTATTCTTTTTTCAAGTTCTTCGCTTGGTTTTCCTTTTTCTAATACAATAAAAGCAACAGGAACTTGGCCACGCAGGTTATCTGGGATTGGAACCACTGCAGACTCGTTTACAAATTTACTTTTGTTTAGAGCGTCTTCAAGTTCTGCTGTTGAGAGTCTGTGTCCTGAAACCTTCATAACGTCGTCTGTTCTCCCAGTAACTCTTATTAAATTATTCTTTAGTATTGCTCCATCACTTGTATCGTATTGTTTGTTGTAGGTTTTCCAGTATGTTTCTTTGTATTTTTTATGGTTTTTCCAGACTCCGTGTAGCATTCCTGGTGCAAAAGGAGAGTTTTGAACTAAAAATCCTTGGGGAGCTTTTTTTCCTCCTTTATCCAATATGCTGTGTTTTGTTCCGGGAAAACTTAATCCAGCAATAGTTGGAACAAAGGGACCAATTCCAGGTAGGACGTTGATTAGGGTTCCTCCTGTTTCTGTTTGCCACCAGGTGTCAATTATTGGACATCTGCCCTTTCCTATCTTATTGAAATACCATTTCCAGGCGTGTTCATCTATTGGTTCTCCAACTGTTGCTAAAACCCTTAAAGAATCCATTTTGTGTTTGTTTGGCCATTTATCTCCGAGTCTCATGAACATTCTTATTGCTGTTGGGGCTGTGTAGAAAATATTTACTTTATACTTATTAATTATGTCCCACCATCTATCTGGTTTTGGAAAATCTGGAGTTCCCTCGTATATTAGAGTTGTTCCTCCGTTTAATAAAGGACCATAAACTGCATAGGTGTGTCCGGTAATCCAACCTATGTCTGCAGTACACCACATTATGTCTTCTTTATGTAAATCAAATACTAGTTTTGTTGTCCAGTAAGTCTGGACAGCGTATCCTCCGGTGTCGTGGATTATTCCTTTTGGTTTACCGGTAGTTCCTGAAGTGTAAAGAATGAACATTGGGTCTTCCGCGTTCATCATTTCTGGTGGGAAGTGTGAAGATCTTCCGTAAGAAACATCATCAAATCTTTTGAATTTTCCCCAGTAATTCTTGTTTTTATTTATTCTTGGGACAACTATCACGTCTTTTATCTTTGTCTTTTTGATTGCTTTTTTTGCTTTATTTAAGAGGTTTTCTTTTTTTCCTCTTCTGTAATATCCGTCAGAGGTTATCAAGACACGAGCATCACAGTCTTGTATCCTTGCTCTTAGTGCATCTGGGGCGAAGGCACTGAAGACTACGGAGTGGATTGCCCCTATTCTTGTGCAGGCTAGCATTGCTATTGCAGCTTCAGGTATTAGGGGAAGATAAATTGATACAGCATCTCCTTTTTTCACCCCCATTCTTTTTAGGGCGTTAGCAAACTTACAAACCCGTTGGTGTAATTCTGAATATGTTAGGATTGTTGGAGGTTCTTTAGGGTCTTCAGGTACAAAAATTATTGCTGGTTTGTTTGGTTGTCCAAGGTGTCTATCTAAAGCGTTGACAGAGAAGTTTAATTTTCCTCCTTTGAACCACTCAAAATAAGGTAGTTTTTCAACATAAGTATTTTTTGGGCTCCATTCTTCTTCCCAGTGTATTCCTTCTTTTGCTAGTTTTCCCCAGAATTTTATGGGGTTTTTCGCAGCTTCCTTATAAATAGATTTGTTATTTATCCAGGCAATTTTTTTCATGGCTTTTGATGGCCAGTATGAATTCCCATTTTTTGTTACATAAGAAGTCATTTTACAAATTTCCTTTTGTTCTTTGTTCCTTTATACCACAGCATTTTGGTGTAGCCCGTATTGTCAATTTGTTCTGGTTTTATTCCCAATTCCTTAATTATTTCTTCTATTTTATTTATTACCTCCTTCATCTCTGAGGGATGCGCTAGATGTTCTATTTCTATAAAGTATCCGAGATATTTTACCTTATTTATCTCTATTGATGTTTTTTTGTCTTTTTTCCATCGATAGGTTTCATTGTATTTAACTTTTTGAACCCATTCAGTAAAGCCCATATCGTAGAAGAGTTCTATCATGTCTTTGAAGTTTTCTTTTAGTATTTTGAACTCGAATTCTTGTTTAACAACAACGTTTTTTGTCCAGTATTTTTTAAGGTGTTTTTTAAAATTTATCTCTATGTGGTCTGAGGTAGTTCTTGTTCTGAAAGCCTTTTTTGGGTAATACATGGGGTCTTTTTGAATTGCAAAATAATCATCTACTTTTTTCCCCTTTTTTTCAAAGGTTGCAATTTCCCTTATCTTTCTTTTAAATTTCTGAACATCAGAATCGTTGAGCTTTATTTTTGTTTCAACTTCTAGAAGCATTTTATCACCTTTTTATGTTATAGCAAGTAAATTTGATTTTATAAATTGTTTGGTTATTTCTCTTTAATTTTTCCCCATTTTACTTTCTTCCAGGTTCTTTCATGGAAGAAAAAAAGAATGGATTTGAATAAAGTCAAGACTAGACTAAATCGTAGTGATTGTAATATATCTCCAAAGAAAATGTATATTGCTATTGTGGTTATTATGAAGGATATTATCTCCCATATTATCCCTTTTATTAGACTTCTTTCATATGTGGATCCCATTTTATCTTATTTTATATGGGTGTTGAGAATTTAAGGTTTTTGTTTTATAATAAGAACGCCCCTGCCGGGGGTGGTCATTTGCCTTTTTTTGGGAAATGCCCATGTTGGGGGTTGATTTTTGGTCAATGCCCCAGGAGGGGGGTTGCCCCATCATCTATTCTTCAAGTTATCTTCTTGCTTTTTCCTCCGATTACTTCTTTTTTCTTAAAACAAAAAATAAAATAATTAATATAATTGCTATTACTCCTCCAATTATCCAATAGATAATATTTGATATTGGGCTTGGTTCAGGTATCGGACCTACTGGTTTAGCGCCCTCAAACTCCACTATAAGTTTATTTGAAGAAGAGAGCTCTAGTGTGCTTAAATCTACTGAATAAGTGTTTTGATCAAATTCTTTCCACTCTACATCTTCTTTGGCTTCCCAGTTAATATTTACTGGTTCTGAGAAATATATTTGATCATTTGAGTTCATCTTTTCTAAAATTATAAAATAAGGCCCTTCCATCCCTTCGTAAATAGAAACAGGGCATAGATTATCATCCAGTTCACAATAAGTTGGATAAAATGCCCCAATATCTTTCCCTTCATTTCTTAATTGCACAGATTTTCCATAATGATAAATCCAAAAGTTTTGAGTTATTTTGTACTTATCCTCG